>ERZ773070.502-NODE-502-length-28944-cov-8.288068_pt1 | contig 28944 bp, 24 predicted proteins | sample MGYA00580618_ERZ773070 | MGnify/ENA primary metagenome ERZ773070 (study PRJEB29015, sample SAMEA2738023) | human oral metagenome | biome: human oral; feature: human-associated habitat; material: dental | place: China | collected 2019 ... | reverse complement strand
GTCGCTGCACGATCCGAACATGCCGCTCAACATCGAGGCGGACGCAGCGGGCGGCGCAGACGCGATCGAGCGCGCGGTAAAGGAGCTGATCGCGGGCTTTGATGCGCTGGATCTTTCGGGGTTCAAAGGGAATCACTGATAAAATGAAGTCCGTCAGATTGGCGTAGATTTTTTCGTCCGAACAAGGCGGAAAACCGGACGCAGAGTGGTGCTCTGTGGAGGATTTTCCGCCGAAGTTCGGGCAAAAAAGATGCGCTAAGATGAGGAGACTGAATTTATCAGTGCTTCCCTATACTTGACACGGACAGGAACGCACAACGATCTGTTCTGAATCACTGAAAGCACGCATCTTTGGGTGGGTGCTTTTCTTGTACGCAAAATGTAAGAACATGGACAATATGTTTCTGAATTCCGTTCGCCAAGCTGTACTGAAAGACCCTGTCACATAAGTTTTGCTCGTAATATTGTTGTATCTGCTGTCAATCCGTCATACCGCACCGATTTCCATCACAAAGAAAAAAGTAGAGAGAACTGCCGAAACAATTCTCTCTACTTCCGAGCAGCGGCGAGTTTCCCTACCCTCGCCGACGGTCAACTCCGCTGTATCTTTATTGTCCCCAAACGGAAGGGATGGCCATAGCCGCTCGTAACAGCCATATATTTTCTTAACCGAAAGATACATGATGGTGTCTTCTCTGTCAAGGATTTTCTTGGGGGGAGACTTATTTTGAGTGACGCTTCACTGTCGTCAAAGGCTATGGTAATATCGGTAGCCATACCAAAACGCAATCAAGGATTCCTCTAAAATCAGAATGTATGAGTTTTCACGATTTGGAGGAGGAATCCACATGAGCAACATCTATGGTTATATTCGTGTATCTACCATTACGCAGAGGGACGACCGCCAGTGGTTGGCAATGGAGAACTTTGGCATTCCGAAGGAATGTATTTTCGTGGACAAACAGAGCGGGAAGGACTTCGATCGTCCTGCTTACACTGAGATGATGGCTGCCGTCAAGCCCGGCGATACGGTCGTGGTTAAGAGTCTCGACCGTCTTGGGCGCAACTACGACGAGATGATGAAACAGCTTGACATCATCACCAAGCAGAAGGATGCTGCCATCGTGGTTATTGATCTGCCGCTTTTGGATACACGGAACAAGTACGGTGACGATCTAACTGCAAAACTCATTTCGAATCTTGTTATCCAAGTGTTCTCCTACGTTGCCGAAACGGAGCGCAACATGAACCATCAGCGGACGATGGAGGGACTGGCGGCAGCACGGGCGAGAGGCGTGAAGTTCGGCAGAAAGCCGATAGAGAAGCCTGATGGGTACGAAGCCCTCCGTGAGCAGTGGGAGAATAGTGAAATCTCTGCCCGTAAGGCTGCTGTGGCTCTGGGTGTGTCCACACCAACTTTTCTCAAATGGGTTAGGGAGTCAGTCGATAAGTAACTGTAAAAAATGCCATCGTATATTTTACGCCCACCGAATCCTTGATTTGCGCCCAATTTGAGCTTAACCTACCTCTATTTTTCGGCATGAGTTCCTTAACTCCTGCTAAAAAGTAAAATTTTTAGATGTCAGCCAGACCATGGTATTATTTACGCCTAGTCGAAAGGCTATTCCTGATGTAAGATTTTTGCAGTGGAAAAGAGGGAAATCAATGGCTGAGAATTTTAAGAACAGAGAAGCGTTGGATCAGGTGAAGAGGGTTATTGATGAGGCGAATGCTGCTATCAATGATCCGAGCCGAACGATTAAGTCGAGTACTATGGGACCCGAACTAACCGGAGCATTGGGAGCTGCAGGTGGAGCCGGACTTAGTTTTGCTGCTCTGTACAGCCTCGGAGTAACAGGTTTGTCCGCAGCTGGGATTACCTCTGGCTTGGCAGCAGCAGGTGCAGTGGTCGGAGGAGGCATGGCGGCAGGTATAGGAGTATTGGCGGCTCCCGTTGTTTTGGGCTATGCGTTGTTTTCAAGCAACAAGCATAAGAAGTTGATGCGTGAAAAAAGAGAGCTTTACAATATGGCTCTTCAAAAGCAGAATCAGCTCATCATGATGTTGCAGAAGCAGAATTCCATGAACAAGGAACGAGCCGATTATCTTAACAGCCTTGTCATTATGCTAAAAGCTGCAGTAAGGGATTTACAGGCCGATTTAGCAGCATAGATACATTTGAGATTAGATGCGCGATTTCAGTGTATGCACACTATTTCCTTCACTGGAATCGCGCAATCAATTGTATTCAAATACCCTTCCCATTGCTGTGCGTTCATATTTTCCAAGTGAGGGTGCATTGAGGGCTATTTACATAAACTTAGTGAGTGTAGCAGAATCTATCAGCTAAACGAAGGAGTAGAAAATCATTATGGGAAAATATACCTATAACGATGATGAATACGATATTAATAAAATTCTAAAATATAATCAGGATTTGTCTTTCAATCTTGCCAAGGATATGAAATCTACGGAATCGTCCCTTGACACGGGGATTGCAGAAGCTGAAGCATTATTGCGTTCTTTGGGGAAAAAGGTACCCCAAAATCGTATAAAGGACGCTGTGCCTCTCGGAAAGAATCAGCTATCGACTACTATCACAGATACACCACTTCCTACATGGGATGATCTTGTTGCAAAAGCAAATTCCTCGATTGAACATAAGGTTGAATTGGAGGATATATTAACTGAGAAAGAATTTCAGGTTGCATACGATAATCTTGACAAAATCGAAAATGAATTTGATAAGAAAACACATTTGAATTCTACCGATAAAAAGATATTATTCTTTGCTACCTCTGTTTTAACGATAAAGACGTTGGTAACACCGTATATTCTCAAAAAATTGGGGTATGGAAATTCATTTGATCCCAACCAGAGAATGAAGCATAATGATCCGGCTATAACTAAGGAACACAGAGCCGCTAATGACAGTTTTAGAGATACTGCATCCAAATATCACGAACATGGTTACTGGATGAATATTTTGTATCAGACACCTCCTTTTGACACTACGGTGGGGTCACCTTCTATCGGTTTTAACATGGAAGGTGGATATCATAGACTACATACATTGGGACATGACCCGGTGCTTGGTTGGGTATTTGGTACGGCTAATATATTGACAGATACGGTGACACTTGACAATTTGGAGACATATCGTGTAATAAGGAAGCCTAAACTGATGATAACTCCGCAAGCTGTGAGTTTAGTTGATATGTTTCAGGAAAGTTTTGAAATGTCTAAGGCTGATTTACTAAATTTGCCGGCAGCGTTATTTGCGGAGGCACAACATTTAAAGTCAGACCGCTACACAAAAGCTGGCTTGCCGGTTCCATTATTGTCAACATTTGCCCCAGAGTTGGCCGGAGAACTCTATAAAAGTCAGTATGATGAGTTGTGTTTTATAAGGGATATAAAATTCGTTGGAATGTCGGCTGCGATAAGCACATTCTTTAATATGATTATCACTTTTGTGCATGGTTTATATTTTGATGGGAAAAGTGATAAAAGGTTGTATGAAGTTAGAACAAGAAAGATTTTGCTTATAGCAAATTCCATTGCTGGAGGCAGTAGTATCATAAGTGCTTTTATTACCAAGAACCCCAAGAATCTGGATCTCGGTCAGTTATTGGTATCCGTCAAACGTCTTTTCTCTGATATTCGATACATCTGTAAAATAAAGGAGGAGTACATATCACAGGAGCAAGACAAAGCATTGTTAAAATCTCTTCAGGAGTTAGATTATCTTGAATCGCAAATGCGATGAGGAGGGTATACAGTAATATATGCCCCACAATATGTTTATGAGAAATCCATCGCCTATTTCTGCTGTTCCTTGCCTTCTTCCTCGCATAACTCGTCCGTCTATTTTTCTGTTTCGCTCCGCTTGGCATTCCTGCTTATCGCAGTATAGTTGTCTGCTCGAACGGCGCATGAAATAATCGCCGTAACACATACAGGTGAGAATCGAGTCTTGGGCGAACATATAATCCGGGTCGCCATCCATGGGCAGAGCGACATCGGCTGTCAACCGAGCGAAAGTGTACCAGGCTATGTCAAAGATGGACTGTATATCCGCTCCAAATCTCAATGATGTTACGTAGGGTTACCACGGCGTTCGGGTCACATTCCCAGAGTTCACACAAAACTTCTACATTATATGGATGGATATTCTGTCCGCGCGATTCAAGCACCGCATCCGCTATGGATTCGGTGCTGTTTTCATTGATGAGGTTAATGTAGAGATTGCAGAGGCTCGTTAGAAGTTCCTGCTCCGTGAGCGAATCGTCCGGGCTCTTTGTCAATACTTGGGGAGAAAAACAATGAGAATTTTTAGGAAATTTATTCGACGACTTTGTCGTTCCTCATCATTGATAATATACATGATGCGATGTCGGAAGTTTGCGAAGTTCTAGATTTCGTATTATCAAGGGAATGCAGGCATTACAGGAGGATTTTCCTGCATCCGCTATAACAAATAATTTATTTGAAAAAAAAGAGGAGAACTGATACAATGAGAGGACCTGTCAATACAAATTCATGGCATTGATCGCGGCAGGCACGGATAAGCTCAGTTGCGCTATCGTGGCGTATTTTCCGCGTTCGAGGAGGAAATGGTTTTGAAGAATAGGGGACGTTGTGCCAAACGCCTCGTACGGGCGTTGGCTTTTACTGCTACAATCGGACTTTTTGCGGGAACAGTGTCGGCAGAGACGATGCAGGTGGATCTGATGCGTTCGGTGCAGATGGCACTTGAGAACAACCGCACGATTAAGCAATCATTGACGGATGTGGATGCGGCACACGCCTCACTCGCGCAGGCAAACCGTTCGATGGGACCGACGCTGACGTGGTCGGCAACGGCGAACCGCGTTGGCGGCAAGGCATATGAGGGGACCGGCGTCAAGTACAACTACGGCAATACGGGCACGATCTCGATGCCCGTCTATAATGCTGCGCTGAATGCACGGCGGAAGGCGGCGCGCTATGGACTGAATGCGGCGGACTTTGCGCTCGAGCAGACAAAGCAGTCGATCCGCCTGACGGCGACGATGGACTATTTCAATATTCTGCAGGCACGCAATCTGGTGAAGGTACGCGAGGATACAGTGGCGACGCTGCAGACTCATCTTGCGGATGTGAACGCACAGTTCAGCGTTGGTACGGTGGCGCGTGCGGATGTGCTCGCCTCGGAGGTGGAGCTTGCGAACGCACAGCAGAATCTGACGACGGCGAAGAACAACTATGAGGTCGCAGTGGCAACGCTGAACAATGTGATCGGCGTGCCGACGGATACGATGCTCACGATCAACGATGAGCTGCGCTATACGGACTACGAGCTCTCGCTCGATGACTGTACGGACTATGGGCTCCTCTACCGCGCGGATGGTGCGGCAGCGGTCTATGCCGTAAAGCAGGCGGAGGAGAGCGTGCGTACGGCGAAGGCGGGCGATCATCCGACCGTGAATGCGGCGGCGACGCGCTCGATTGCGGGCGAGCATCCTTTTGGGAGTGACCATGCAAGTAGCGATACATGGGCAGTAGGCGTCAGTGCCTCGTGGAACATCTTCGATAACGGTGTGACGGCGGCGCAGGTCGATGCGGCAAAGGCGACGCTCCGCAAGGCGGAGGAAGCCCTCGCGGCAGCGGACGAGAAGATCCGCCTTGATGTGCGCACCGCATATCTGAATCTGCGTGCGGCAGAGCAAAATATCAAGACGACGGAAACGGCGGTCAAGCAGTCGGAAGAGGACTATCATATTGCCCGCGTTCGCTACAATGCGGGCGTCGGGACGAATCTTGAGGTGATGCGCGCGTCGGATAATCTGACGACGGCACGTATGAACTACTCGACGGCTCTTTATACCTACAACACGGGCAAGGCGAGTCTCGACAACGCAATGGGTGTACCGGTTGATCTCGATGCTGTGCGCTATCGCGCAGCCGAGGAGGAGGGTAAACGTGCCCCCGATGCACGTGCGGCGGCCCAGCTGCATGATGATGCTCTCTTTGAGACGCCGAAGGAGGCAGAGGTGCGCTCTGTTCCTGTGCGCGCACCGATGGATGCCGCGATGGCTGCGGCAGCGCGCGTGCAGGCGGCAAACGCTTCCTACGAAGCCGAGATGAACAAATAAGAGGTTTTTATGAGACGGAGAGCGTATGTCGGGATTGCGGCGTTGGTTGCAGTCATCCTCTGCGCGGCGGTCCTCATTCATATTGTGCGCGCTCAGGCCTTCATGACCGAGGTCGGTCGGATGGCAGAGAGTCTCATGGCGCAGAAGCTGGGGACGACTGTGCACATCGGTTCGGTGGAGATCCGTTCTCTGCATGAACTGAAACTTGACGATATTGTAATCTATGATAAGCAGGCGGAGGCTGTGCTCCGTGCCGATGAGGCACGGGTAACGCTTCGTCTGCTTTCTTTGCTTTTAACGCCGGAAACCTCGATTGATGAAATTTCACTTACGGGTGCACATGCGCATATTGTGCGGCGTGCGGACGGTTCATGGAACTACGGGGATATTGGCGCAGATGATACGACGCCGAGTACGTTCGAGGGGCGTTTTCGTCTCGCCGATGCGACGGCGACGATCGATAGCGATGGCATACGGTATGAGCTGGACGGGATTACGGGAACGGTCGATGTGGATCGCAGTGATGTATCCTATGATCTCACGGGTGCACTTATGGACGTTCCCCTGTGTGTGCGCGGCACCTATGTCGGAGGGACGCAGGAGCTCTATTTGTCGTCCAATGCTGCGGAAATGACTCCGCTTTTAGAACTCCTCCCGGAGGGAACCCTGTCGGAGGATGTGCACATTCGTCGTGTCCGAGCGGATCATGTGGGGCTGCATCTGCGCCGTGTCGATGGTGTGCTTACACTCGATGGACGTGCAGATGGTGTAAGCGGCACGGCAGAGCTCTACGGCACGGAGACACAGGTGACAAGCACCGCGCTCACGTTCAACGAACGCGCACTCTTTCTCGCGGCAACGGCGGAGGCAGAGGGGCAGACGGCACGTGTTGACGGGACAATCCGTTTCGATACGGATGCGCCCTATCTCGACCTTACGGTGCGTGCGAAGGATTTCGCTGTCGACCGGATTTTAACGGACAGCCCCTACGCGGGAGCCGTGACGGCAGAGATCCGCGTGACGGGAACGCTCGTTGCACTCATGGCGACGGGACACCTTACGGCTACAGAGGGGGCTGTGAATGATGTGTCCTTCCAAAATGCGGCGGCAGATGTTTCGTATGCAGACGGCGCGATTTCATTTCAGAATCTGACGGGGGAACTTTTTGGCGGTACGCTTTCGGGTGCGGGCATTTTCAATACGGAAAGCAAATCCTATACGGCACATCTTACCGCCGACGGCATTGCGCTTGCGGGGCTGCGCGCGGCAGATATGCCCCTGCCGGATGGTGTGGACGGCAGCCTGCATGCCGACCTCGGCATCAGCGGACAGGGGGCGGAGAAGTCTGCTCTTACGGTCTACGGCAGTGCGGAGGTGACGGACGGTTCCTACCGCAATATTCCCGTGGAGCGTGCGAGCGCGTCCTTTATGCTGCGTGAAAATGATGTGACGATTGACTTTCTCAGTTTGAACCTCGCGAATGATTCGGATCTTGGCGTCGAGGGGCGCATCATCGGCGGTTCCGTGCTCGATCTGCACCTTTATGGCGGGCATGTTGACCTCTCGCTGCTGAACGCGCTGGATGATCGCCTGAGCTTTTCGGGACTGGCGGATTTCAGCGGCGAAGTGCATGGAGATATCCATGACCCCTATGTGGAACTGAGCGTTTCGGCGACGAACGGTGATCTCATGTATCAGCCGTTTGACAGCCTGCTCTTCCGCGCGGACGGTTCGCTCTCTGGAGTCGGTATCTATGATTTCTCGATGGAGCGCGGCGGACGTGAGGTCTGGCTCGTAAACGGAACGATCGGCTTCACGGGGGAGCGGCGTATCGATCTGCAGATCGATACGATGGGCGCGCGCATGGAGGATGTGGCGGCGCTTGTCGCGCCCGATCAGCCGATCACGGGCAACATTGACAACATCATCAAGTTCACGGGAACACTCGACAATCCTCACGCGGTCGGCTATGTGCACTTTTATCGCGGCAGCTACGCAGGGGCTATTCTCTCGGGTATGGACGGCGACTACTTCCTCGATGGCGGCATCATCCGCGTGCAGGTATTCCACATCTATTCGCCGATGGTGGATATGGTGCTGAACGGCACAATCAATACGCAGGGGCTGCTCGATTTCGACGCCGAGGTGCGTGATCTCGACATGAAGCGCTTCGAGCACAAGCTGCCCTACGAGGTCTCGGGACATGGTGTCTTTAACGGCAAGGTCGGGGGCACCATTTCTCATCCGATTTTCCGCGGGGAGCTGAAGGCGGATACGATTACGATGAACGGCGTGGAACTCACGGAGATCCGCAGTTTCGCCCACTATGAAAACGGGATCATCGAGCTTGAGAATACGGGGTTCCGTCAGGGGACGGACGGCTCTGTGACGGCGCGTCTGCACTATGATACCGAGACACGGGCGCTACGCGGCACAATGGACATCACGCAGATGGATGTGGGGGCGCTCCTTGCACTTGCGAACCAAAAAGAGGACCGCGTTGCCGGAAAGATCACGAGCAAGGTGCAGCTCGGCGGCTCTCTCGACAACCCGTCCGTTGCGCTGACGGGTGAGATCGCGGAGGGCACGCTTGCCTCCTATCCGATCAGCAATGTCAAAATTGATGTGGCGCTTGCGGATCGCGTGCTGACCGTGCGTACCCTTGCGGGAAAACAGGGATCGGGCGCATTCACCGTGTCCGGTACAATGGACTTCAATGGCATGGCGAATGTGGAGATTGCGGCGTCGGATATTGCGATCGGTCTCTTTACGCGTTTTGCGAACGTCACGGAAGAGGTGACGGGGACGGCAACGCTGACGGCGCATATTGGAGGCTATACGCAGAACCCGGAGGCAGATCTGCATCTCGTGGCGAAGGATGGCGGTATGCACGGAAACTCCTTCGATGAAATGCTGGTTGAGGCGCAGCTGCGCAATTCGGTCATTCATCTGAAACAGTTCATCGTGACAAAGTATGTTGATGGGACGCGGTATATGGCGAGTGCTCACGGGACGCTCCCGCTGCGTGCGCTTACGGCGAAGCGCAGTGAGAACCTGAGTGCCTACGAGGAGATTGATCTGACGATTGCCCTCGACAACGCCGATCTCTCGCTGCTGCCGGTCTTTTCCAATCATGTGGAGTGGGCGATGGGACCCACGGAGGGCACTCTGAAACTCCACGGGACGCTCGCAGCGCCGCGCCTCGATGGAACGGTGCGTGTCACGGGCGGTGCGCTGAAGGTCAAGTATCTTGAAAATCCGGTGACGGATATGGAGCTTCGGATCGATGCGCTCGGGGATCGTGTTGTCGTACGCTCCTGCACGGGGCACATGGGTGCCGGCAGCTACATGATGACGGGGCATATGGATCTCAGCGGCATGGAGCTGACAGAGTATGACTTTACCCTTGTGATGAATGAGCTGGCAATCAAGACCTCCTTCTTTGACGGGCCTTTGAGCGGGTCGCTGCATCTTACGGAGGATGAGTACTGGGGTGAGAAGCTGCCAAAACTCTCGGGGACGATCGACATTGACCGTGCGCTTGTCTCCATTCCGTCGATTCCGGAGACGAGTGAGGAGCTTCCGCACATCATTCTGGATGTGGGGCTGACCGTGGATCGTCATGTCCATTTCTTCAGTCCGAATTTCTATGATATACACCCATCGGGCTATGTGCATTTCGGCGGCACGACGCGTCACCCGCACACAACGGGGTCCATCGGCGTGCGGCGCGGTGACACGGTGAGCTATCTCAGAACGGTGTTCAAGATCCGTGAGGGGACGGCGACGTTCAATCAGCCCGAGTCGTTCCTGCCCGAGATTGCATTCTATGCCGAGGCACGGCTCACGCATACGCGCGTCTACCTCGCGGCAAACGGACCGCTCGATCACATGGATTTCCGTCTCTTCTCCAGTCCTGAGATGTCGGAGGAGGAGATCATCCGTATGCTCACGCTGCGCAACGCCTATCGAAATGGCGAGGGTGGCATCACGGCAGCGGATGTGCTGTCGATCGGTCTCCAGATGAGCATTCTCTCGGAGGTGGAGGACTCGGTGAAGAACTTCCTCCATCTCGATGTGCTGCGCCTCTCGAGCGGGAGCGGATCGCTCTTTGAAACGAAGGACGATGAGGAGATCAAGAAGAACGAGAATGAATACAATATTGAGATTGGAAAGTATTTCGGCGACCGCGTGCTCGTGCGCTATGTTCAGGGGCTTGGTGCGGCGTCGGACAAGCACCGCTACGGCATACAGTACGATTTCAATGAGCGTTTTGGCATCTCGTATGACCGCGAGGGCTCCGATCAGCTGATCGGGATAGAGGCAAGAATACGGTTTTAGACATCATCGAAGGAGGTGTGCCCGTGTTTTCGGACTATGTAAAAAAACTTTCCGCTGTGCAGAAACTCACGCCGGAGGAGGAGCGGGAACTCTGGCGCGCCTATAAGGAGTGCGGTGATGAGGGTGCGCGGCAGCGGATCATCGAGTCCTATCAGCCGCTGGTCTTTCGTGAGGTCATGCCTTACCGAACACTGACTGCCGTGATGGATGCGGTGCAGGAGGGGACGATCGGTCTGATCGAGGCGGTAGAGCGCTATGATCCCAAGCGCGGCGTGGCATTTAGCCTATATGCTGTGCACCGTGTACGCGGGCGCATTCTGGATTTTCTGCGTCGTGAGGGACAGGTTGATCTGCCTTGTCTTGAGGAAGAAACGGAGATGTGTGAGACGGCAAAGGAACTGCTTGTCGATGAGCGTCCCTCGGTGGCAGAACTTGCGGAGCACCATGCCCTCGTTGGTGTTTTGGGCGCTGCAATGGCACGCCTGCCCGCGCGGGAACGCATTGTACTCGAGGGCGTGACGATCGGCGGAACGCGTGCGCAGACGATGGCGGAGTCGCTCGGTGTGACGCCGGCACAGATCTATCGCCTGCAAAAAAATGGGATTCGCCGCGTACGCGGTATGCTTTCGCGTTTTATGCAGCATTGGTAGTGTGATGACTTAAGGAAACTTTTATCAGCGATTCCTTAAGACCACGTTTTAATTTTAGCTTCTTGAATCCATACCATGGACTGTAGTATAATCTCGAAAGGAGGCAGGGCGATGAGTACGGATCGCAGAGAGCGTGCAAAATCCATACGTGCGGCACGTGATTGGCTCACGGGCGCGGAGCATGCACTTGCGGGTGAGGACGATCTTGCAGGAGATCTGAAGCTCATGCTTGCACGCGCAGAGCTCGCGCGCATTGCGGCAGATCGCCGTGCGCGCATCCGACGATGGACAGCGTTGATTCTGCCGCCGTTGGCTGCGGCAGGGATCTTGGCTTGGCTCATCTGGGAAAGCCCGCCTGTGAAGGAGCCCGTTGCTGCAGCGGTACAGCGGGAAGAGCCGCGCGTGGAAACGCCTCTCCCCCTACCGGAGGAATCGGCGCCTGCAGTGCAGGCAACGACGGAGCCGATGGAGCATCCAACAGCGCCTCCGGCAGTACCGCAGACGATGCCTGAACGTACCGAAGCCGCCGCTGCGGCGCCCGCGCCAGCACAGGCAGATACAACGCTGCCCGCACGTCCTCAGATGCCGAATGTTGATCTGCAGCGTCTGATGCAAGTTGGCGGCAAGATTTTAAGAGAGTAGTCGATCTGCCCCCCGCATTATGCGGGGGGATTGAAACGCGCCGTTCGGCGCATATGTCTGGGAGGTTTCGCCTTTGAACAGCAAGAAATATCAGAGACTCATACGTGTGGTTGCCCTTGGCGTGGGCGTATCCGCTCTCACTCTGCCGCATGCCTTTGCCGCAGAGAAGAGCACTGCCGCACAGACAGCGGCTGCCGGGAATACGTCTGCGGCTACGGTGACGGATGCACCCGTTCTGAGTGATGCGCCGACGATGTCTGCCGCAAGTGATTCGATGAATGCCCCTCTCGCGGATGCACCGGCACTGACAAGTGCATCCGTACCCACCACATCGGATGAGCGTGCCGCCGCATGGGCGGCAAAGCGTCCCGCTGAGGATGAGATTTCCAACTATCTTGCATCACAAATTGGCAAGACGGTCGTGGAGATCAACTTCAGTGGTGCAACGAAGGCAACCGAGCCGATCGCGCGCGCGGCCCTTGCCATGCATGTAGGCGATGCCATATCGGAGGAAGGTCTCGTGAAGGATCGCGATGCGATCTACGCAACGGGCTATTTCTACGATCTCTATCCAACGTTTGAGCAGGTGCCCGAGGGCGTTGTCCTGACCTACAACGTGCTCGAGAATCCGGAGCTCAAGGAAGTGAAGATCGAGGGCAATACGGTTGAGTCGACGGAGTCTCTGATGGAGCTTGTCACGGTCAAGAACGGCGAGCTGCTCAACTCCCGTACGCTACAGGAAAATGTGCAGGCGATTCAGGAGAAGTATCGTGCGGACGGCTACATCCTCGCGAAGATCACCGATCTCAACATCGCGCAGGACGGCACACTCACGATCAAGATCAGCGAGGGCGTGCTTGAGAGCTATAAGGTCAAGGGCAACAAGAAAACAAAGGACCATGTCATCCTCCGTGAGATGCGCCAGAAGCCGGGTGAGCCGTTCAACGCGAATCAGGCACGCCGCAGCATGCAGCGCGTCTACAACCTCGGCTTCTTCGAGGATGTCAATGTCAAGATGAACCCCGGCGTCGAGCCGAATGCGGTCGTCATGGAGATCGATGTCAAGGAGAAGCGGACGGGATCGTTCGGCATTGGCGCGGGCTACTCCAGCTCGGACGGCATGGTCGGTATGGTCAGCGTCAGTGATACGAATTTCCGCGGCATGGGCGACACGATCAGCCTCAGCTACGAGATGAGCGGTGATGATACGGACGCACGCGGCTACACGTTCATGTACCGCCGCCCGTGGCTCGATAAAAAGGAGACGGCGGGAACGCTCCGCGTCTATAACCGCACGTACGAATACGATGATTACGATGAAAACGGCAACCACAAGGAGTCGTTCATGCGTAAATATGCGGGGGGCGAGATCACGATCAGCCGTCCCATGAGCGAGTATTCGACGAATTTTGTCACGCTGAGAAATCGTGATGATAAATACGTTAAGCATACAGAGTCCGGCAATGCGGGGAACCGCAGCGGGAATACCGCATGGATCAAGAATAATTTCGGCACAACGCGCAGCATTACGCTCGAGCATGTGACGGATACACGCGATAATATCTATGAACCGACAACGGGCGCACGTGCCTCCCTCTCGGCAGAGTTCGCGGGTTTTGGCGGAGACTTCTCCTATCAGAAGTATACGGCGGGCGACGCGCACTATCTGAAAGCAGGCCGTTCCCAAGTCTTTGTTCTGCGCGCTCAGTACGGGATCAGTAAGGGGACGATGTCGGAGTACAGCCAGTTCCGTGTCGGCGGTCAGGATACGATCCGCGGCTACCGTGAGGATCAGTTCCGCGGTACGCGCATGGCGCTTCTCTCCGCCGAATATCGCTTCCCGATTGTGTCCAAGGTGACCGGTGCGCTCTTTGCGGATTACGGCGGAGCGTGGTCGAGCGGATTCATGCCGGAGAATCTCCACGCGAGCGTGGGCGTCGGACTCGGTCTCAACACGCCGATCGGTCCGCTGCGCCTTGACTACGGACGCGGTTCGCAGGGCGGGCGCGTGCACTTCCGCGTCGGCGGAACGTTCTGATGAGGCGGGTCTGCGCGCCTGTGCGCGTGTGGACTGCCGTTCTTCTCTTTCTTGCAGGATGGGGGCTCTTTGCCCCCGCATATGCCGCAGAGGACTCCCGCGTGGAGGAGACTGCGGCTATTGTCATGGGCAATGAGCCGATTCCACCCATTGTGCGTGCGCGCATGGAGCGCACCGTAGCGGTCATCGCAGCGGAACGCATGGAGGGGCGGCGGGTAGCGGCGATCTCGCCGGCAGAGGAGTCGGAGCTCATCGGTGCGGTCTTTGATCGGCTGCTCGTCGGCTATAGCGTGACAGGTGTCGAGGTGCGTCCGGCGCAGCGCACAGAGGTCGAGATTCACCTCGCTCCATGGGCAGATACGATTCGAGATGTCCGTGTAGAAACAACAGTCGAGGGAATGCCCCCTGCCGTGGAGGAACTTGTGCGCGTCGATCTTGCAGGTGTCAATACGGTCTTTTCGGATGCGCTCGTGGGTCTTCCTGTCGCTGCGACGGACTGGGCAGCGGGCGCACTGAAGGGGCGGCTGACATCGTATATGGACGAGCATCTGCCGGAGTTCCGCGCGGACTACGATATCGATGTGGATGCAGAGGCACGGGTGCGGCTCACCGTCTATCCGCGCCTGCCCGTCGTGCGCACGGTTGATCTATCCATGCGCTCGGACACGATTCCGAACGTCACCCTGCTCACGCGCCGAAAGGCGATGGAGAGCGAGGTCAGCCACCTTGTGGGAGTGCCTGTGTCCTTTGTCGCACGGCATCGTGCCGCATTCGAGCAGCAGCTCGCGGAGGGGCTCGACAGCGCGCGTGATTTTCGCCGCCTTCATCTTACATCGCATGTGACAATCACCCCGGGGGAGCGCATGGCGGTCATGAGCCGCACGGATACGACACGCTATCGCCTGCGTCTGACGGGGTGGCTCGATATCGGGCGCACGGCGGAGAATCGCGATGGGGAGCGGCGTGATCTGCATGTGCGCCTGCATGCGGGGCAGATGATGAGCGCACGCGATGAGTTCTATGTGGAGACCGATGTCGCGCCCGAAGATGTCCGCTTCGATTGGCGCGTGGGCTATGCGCGCGCACTCCTTCCGCGCCTCGCGGGAGATCTGCGCTATGATCTGCGCGATGCGCGGTTCTCCGTCGCCGGTACTTATGAAATACATCCGCGTTGGCTCGTTCGCTATGAGCAGTGGACGGACACGGGCGCGTGGGAATGGGAGCTGCGCTACAAGCTGCACGATTTCTTGAGCATTGCGGGTCTTGTGGACGGGCATGATCGTTGGGTTCGCCTGATTGGCAATTTCTAGAAAGAGAGGGGGCGAAACGGTGAAGAGAATTTCGATTGTGGTTCCGGTTTATAATGAAGAGGAGAATATAGAGCACTTCGTGCTGAGTGTCGAAGCGGTGATGGAAAAGCTTCCCTATGCCTACGAGATCCTCTTCATCGATGACGGCTCCCGCGACCGCAGCCGTGAGATTTTGCTGGAACTTGGGAAGAAGGATACGCATGTGCAGTCGATCTTCCTCGCACGCAATTCGGGACATCAGCTGGCACTGACCTGCGGAACGGATCATGCGGACGGCGATGCGGTCATCACGATGGACGGCGATATGCAGCATCCGCCGGAACTGCTGCCCGTGCTGCTCGCACAGTGGGAGACGGGCTATGATATCGTTCAGACGGTACGCCTCACGACGGAGGGCGTTTCTCTCTTCAAACGGCTCACTTCGAAATACTACTACCGCCTGCTCAATGCCATGACCGATGTGGAGATACAGGAGGGCGGATCGGATTTCCGCCTGATGGATCGGAAGGCAGTGCTTGCGCTGCGCAGATATCGTGAGCACGCGCGTTTTATTCGCGGCATTGTGGGCGCCATGGGCTTTCGCAAGACTACCGTGGAGTTCGTGGCGCACGAACGTTTTGCGGGCCGCTCGAAATTCTCCCTGCACAAGATGATCTCGTTTGCGCTCGACGGCATCCTTGCGTATTCCGTGCAGCCGCTGCGCGCAGCATTTTATGTGGGCGTTTTCTCAGCGCTGCTCGCAGTACTGATCTTCCTTCACGTTCTCTATGAGACACTCAGCGGAGAGACCGTGCCCGGATGGTCGACCATTGTCGTGTGCAGCCTCTTCTTTGGCGGCATGCAGCTGATGATGCTCGGCATCTGCGGTGAGTACATTGCGCGCATCTTGCAAGAGGTGAAAAATCGTCCGCTCTACCTGATCGCATACGACAATCGACATGCGTGGAAAGAGCCGAAGGAGAAACGTGATGAATGAGCGACTTACGAGCGGCGTGACCATTCTGTGCCTTGTCGTGCTGTATTTTTGGGGGAATGGAGCGCTTGCCGTAACGGCGCCCGTCGAGGTGAACTATGCACAGACTGCGAAGGAGATGCTGACGGCGGGGGACTGGTTCTCCCCGCAGATCTATGGGAACTATTGGTACGATAAGCCGATTTTCTTCTACTGGGAGCTGATCGCGGCATTCTCCATGTTCGGCGTGACGGACTTCGCCGCGCGCTTTTTCCCCGCACTCTTCGCCGCGGCGGGACTTCTTCTGACCTATGCCTTTGCGCGGCGGCTCTACGATGAGCGGACGGCGTTCTGGGCGACGATCATTCTCGGGACGGGTGTGCTCTACTCGATCCTTGCAAAACTCATCCTCACGGATATGAGTCTTTTCGTCTTCTTCGGCGGAACACTCGGGGCGTTCTTCCTCGGGTATCATGAGCGGCAGAAAAAATACTTCTACATCGCCTATGTCTGTGCAGGGTTGGGCGTCCTCACGAAGGGACCGGTCGGATTCCTGCTGCCGGGGCTGGTCATTCTCGTATTCCTTCTCGTTCAGCGTGACCTCTCTGCGCTCGGGCGCATAGCGCTTCCGACGGGGATGCTCGTCTTTGCGGCGGTCTGCGCGCCGTGGTACGTCTATATGTATCTTGCGCATGGCTCGGATTTCATCAATACATTTCTCGGAATTCACAACGTCCTGCGCGCAACGGTATCCGAGCACGCGCAGTGGGATGTCTGGTACTTCTACCTCGGCATCTACTTTCTCGGGATGTTCCCGTGGAGTTTTGCTCTGCCGCTCGCGCTCTATCGTGCGTGGCGCATTCGTCCCGTGATCGACGTGCGCACACAGTTTCTGCTCGTATGGGCGATTGTCGTACCCGTCTTTTTTCAATGTATGGCAACAAAGTATCCGACGTACAGTTTCCCCGCATTCCTGCCGACAGCAGTTTTGACGGCGCGCCTTCTTGTGCATTATCCGCGCATGCTGAAAGGGGTGGCAATCCTTGGCGTGGGACTCTATCTCACAGTCGTCTTTGCCGTGACGAACTACTCCGAGCGTGACGGACACTTCAGCGGAAAGGGTGCGGCAGCGATCCTCTCTCAATCGATGCACGCGGATGATCTGCTCGTCTGTTACGGCGATTATACGGCGACGGTGCCCTACTATACGGGGCATACGATGTATGCGCTCGCGACACGTGAGGAGATCGCCGCGCGGGCACCGAAGGAGATGAGCTGGAACAGCAAGAATGTCATGCCGTTCCTGCCCATCGATGAACTGCCCGCAGACAGGACGGTCTATCTCGTTGTGGAGTGCCATGCGTTCGACGCATTCGAGGTGAACTTTGCGGGGCAGGGCTGGGAAGAGCTCGGTGCACTGCCGACAGAAGGGCGCACGAAGCTGCGCCTCTACCGACGTGTGTCGGCGGCGACGCCGTGAAAAATCTTCTTCTGTTTTCCTTGAATGAATCAAGAGAATGGTGTATGATAGAGACGGTATATTAGGAGAGTTCATAAGAAAGAGGGATTATCATGAGGAAAGTCAGTAAGATTGCCCTTGTGGCAGCAGCGTTTGCAGCGTCGTCGATGCTCATCGCGGGCTGCGGTGCAAAGACGGCGGATCGTGCACCGGCCCCGGGCGCATTGCAGAGCGGGGGCGATCCGCAGAATGTCATCACGAAGGAGAATTTCGACACCCTTTCGTCGAACCTGAGTCTCAGCGATCTGGAGGGGATGTACGGCAAAGCGACATTTCTTCAGCAGAGCATTGTGGACGGCATCTACAGCTCCACCTATCGCTTTCAGGACGGACCTAAGATTGTGGATGTAACCTTCACGCATGAGAATTGGCTGAACAATCCGCTCAGCTGCCCCCGAATCGCAAGCATGGAGTTTTCAGACATACCGCCGGTTGCGCAACGCGTTGTAAAATAATATTGAACTGAACGCTGCTCTTTGCTATAATAGGAGCGTTCGGTCAGCGGATCGACACGGTCTAACAGAAAAGGAGATTTTATTCATGATCAAATTGCAGCAGAAGCAGGTTAAGATTATCAGCATTCTGATCGCCGTTGTCTTTGTCGGCTCGGTGGTTGCGCTTGCGCTCACGCAGAGCGGCTCGGGCATTGTATCGGCGGCAACCTCATCCGTGGGTGTTGTGGACTATCGTCAGGTCGGCAGCCAGCATCCGCAGCTTGCAGCGGCAAACGCCGAAATGCAGAAGGCTTCGCAGGAAGCACAGGCGGATTTCGAGACGAAGTCGGCGAACATGAACGACCAGGAGAAGTCAGACTACTACCAGCAGACGATGCAGCGCCTCCAGCAGAAGAATGAAGAGCTGATGGAGCCGATCGAAAAGAGCATTCAGGACGCCGTCAAGAGCGTTGCGGAGAAGAAGGGACTCTCGGTTGTTATCGAGAAGGGCGCTGTAGTCTACGGCGGTCAGGACATCACGCAGGATGTCGTCAAGCAGCTGAGCAAGTAATCGACAAGACATGCGCATATGTACCGGGCAGAGCGCTGCTCGGTACATTTTTATAAGCAGAGGAGGATCGGCTGTGCGAAAACTATGGCAGACACGGCGCAAGGAGATCCTTGCTGGCAGTATATGCGTTATCGCCCTCCTCGCCGTATTGTTTCTCAGACCCTCATCTGAGGTACCGACCTCGGAGAGCGAGATCGGAACGATCCGGCTCGCGGAGGTGCTTGCGGCACATCCCTCCTATGTACACCTGTGTGAGCTGCGTGCCGAGGAGCAGACGCTTACACTGCTCCTGCGTGATCTTCCAAAGCTGCCCAAAATTGAGCCGCCAAAGACAGACGAGGCTCCGTTTGAGGACTCCGTCTGGCAGAAGAATGCACAGACGGTCGTATCGACGCGTGTGGAACTCGAGCGTGAGCAGAAACGCCTGACCGAGGTCTACCGCAAGCAGACAGCGGCAGACTATGAGGCACGCAGAAAGGCGATTGATGATGAATATCTCAACGCCATTCTGAACATCAACCTTAAAATTGACAATCAGCGCGCCATGCACGGCCCTGATGTCACGGCGGAGGAGCTTTCCCGTGAGCGTACCCGGTGGGAAGCCGAGCGCGAGGCATTAAAACTGGAGCGCGGCGAACGGCAGATGGCGCTTCACCGACAGTGGGAGGCGGAGATTCGCGCCCGTGTCGCCGCACGGATCGAGCCCAAGCAGGCGGCGTGGATGAAACAGGCACAGGAGACTGTCGATGCGCAGAAAGCGGAAGCAGATCGACTGAAAAAAGAGGTGGAGGAGCGCAGCAGCGCAGAGATGGAGCGCGCACTTGCCGCGCAGGAAGGAGAGTCCGTACTTGCGCAGCGCGCCATGCGTCTTGCTGCTGTGCGCGCAGAGGCAGATGCGCTCGAGGCGGAGATCATGCGCGATGTACGCAGCCGTGCGGCGAAGCTTGCCATTCAGTACCATTTCTCTCTCGTGCTTGCGTCTCCCGAGGCAGACGGTGTGACACTTCTGCCGGAGACCGAACTCTTTGCCGTGCGGCGCTATGCACCGATCCTCAGCAATACGGCACGCGATGTGACAGCAGAGATGGTGCGCGAGATGCAGAGCATCGAAGGGAAGCCCTGATAAATGCGGCACCGTTACTTTATCAGTGATTCCCCGTAACGAAAGGACTAATCTACAGATGAATTATTTCAGCAAGGCGGCTGCCGCCGTCCTTCTTACTTCGAGTCTGTTTGCTGCCGGCTGTGGTCAGGTGCACATCGGAACGCTCGATCGTGCACGTGTGCAGGAGGAGGCACCCGCAATCAAGACCGTGGTCACCGAGGCAAATACAAAGCTCATGGAGGCACAGCAGGAAGCACAGGCGAAATTCGAGGCGAACCCGACGATGACTCAAGAGGAGGCGCAGCAGCTCCAGATGGAAACGCAGCGCAAGATGGCGGGACTCAATCAGATGTACAGCATTCAGCTTGAGCAGAAACTGAATGTCGCCGTGCAGGACATTGTCAAGGAGAAACAATTTGATATCGTCATGGACAGCTCCAAGACCTATCCGAGCGTGCTCACAGGCGGTACGGACATTACCGACGAAGTGATCCAAAAACTCCAATAAAGGGGCATGAAGCATGGAAAAGACAGTCAATGAGATTGCGGATCTGATCGGCGGCACGGTCAGCGGGGACGGCAACCGTCTCATTCGCAGCCTTGCCTCGCTGGACGAGGCGGGGGCGGATGATCTCGCCTTTGCTGTTCCTCCGCATATCGAGGCGGCACGCGCAGGAGCAAAGGCGGGAGCACTCCTCCTGCCGCCGGGCACGGAGGGATTTTCGTGTCCCGTCATCTATGTCGCAGAACCGAAGGCGGCGTTTGCCAAACTGTTGACGATCTTTACACCGCCGATTGAGCATACCGTCGGTGTCAGCGATGAGGCGTATATCGGAGCCGACGTCCGGACCGGCGCGGGCGTGACCGTCCTGCCCTTTGCCTACATCGACGACCATGCCGTCCTCGGCGCGGGCGTGACCATCTATCCGCATGTCTATGTCGGGCAGTACAGCGAGATCGGTGACCATACCGTCATCTATCCGAATGCGACCGTGCGGGAGCACTGCCGCATCGGTGCGCGCTGCACGATTCACAGCTCTGCCGTCATCGGTGCGGACGGCTTCGGATTTACTACCGAGGCGGGCGTGCATACGAAGGTTCCGCAGGTCGGCGGCGTCGTCATCGAGGATGATGTGGAGATCGGCGCGCACGTCGGCATCGACCGTGCGACACTCGGTGCGACGGTCATCGGCAAGGGGACAAAGATCGACAACCTCGTGCATATCGGACATAACTGCAGCATTGGCGCAAACTGTCTGATCGTTGCTCAGACGGGGATTTCAGGCTCGACAAAGGTGGGACATAACGTCACGTTTGGCGGACAGGTCGGTACCGTCGGACACATCAATATCGGTGCGAACTCGGTCTACGCCGCACGCTCCGGTATCATCGCGGATATGCCCGAGGGCGTCTTCTGCGCAGGCTTTCCTGTGCAGCCGCACGCCGAGTGGCTGCGCGTACAGGCGGCAATCCGTCGCCTGCCTGAGATGGTGAAGAAGATCAAGACACTCGAAAAGGAAATCGAGGGTCTGCAAGGGAAAGACTGAGATGTTTTCCTACTATGCGGTAAAGTTTCTCAGCCGTCTGATCTGTCTTCTGCCGCACGGTGCCGCGATGATGCTTGGTCAGGGGCTGGCACGGCTCGCTTGGATCTTTGTGCCGAAAAAGCGCAAGACACTGGCGCGTGAGCAGGTCATGCGCTGCCTCTCTGTTTCGGCGGCAGAGGCGGAACGCATTGCGCGGGCGAGCAGCCTGCGCTTTGGTCCCATGCTGATGGAGGTTCTCCGTTTCCCCGTCATGAAGGGGCGTATGGATGACTACGTCACGATTACGGGAGCGATTGCTGAGGTGCGCGCAGCAGTCGCTGCTGGCAAGGGGGCGATCTTTGCCACCTCACATAGCGGCAATTGGGAGCTCATGGGCGGCGCGTTCGCCTGTGCGGGACTCCCCATCGTCGGTGTGGCAAAGCGCCAGAGCGCAGCAGGGATGGACCGCTTCATCAACGAGTACCGCGCACTTGTCGGTATGCATATCACCTATCAGACGGGCGTGCGTGAGATGTTCCGCATGATCGATGCGGGGTGGATCATCGGACTCATCAGCGATCAGGATCCATCTCTGCGTGACGGCATCATCATCGATTTCTTCGGACAGCCGACGAACGCGTTCACGGGAGCGGCGGCGATCGCACGGCGCTGCGGCGTGCCGATCTTCCCCGTCTTTATCCATCGCGAGGAGAGCGGACATCATATCCTGACCGTTGAGCCAGGCATTATGGTTGAAAAGACGGATGACCGCACGGAGGATGTCCGTCGTGTGACACAGACGATCAATACGCGCATCGAGCAATGGATCCGAAAATATCCCGAGGAATGGTTCTGGCTGCATGACCGCTGGAAATCGCTGCGGGAGGAGCAATAATATATGCGCAGAGCAGATGTCCCCGATTGAATCAAGAAAATTCAATCGGGGACTTTTTATATCGCTTGCTCTTTCTTTTCTTTTCGGCTAAAATAGGAGTGTAACCTATATTAGCCGAAACAAGGAGTGAAGATGGGATACATCAAACGAAGCATGGAGGATGTTTTTCTCAGACTCAATGAAGAGTACCCTGCTGTTTTGCTGACCGGTCCTCGACAGGTTGGCAAGACAACCATGCTACAAAATCTGATTGCAGTGGAGGCGCGTAATCGGAATTACGTTTCCCTCGATGATCTGAATGAGCGTACACTCGCGAAATCAGATCCGGCGATGTTTTTCCAGCTGCATCAGCCCCCTGTTCTGATTGATGAAATACAGTATGCACCGGAGCTGTTCACCTATATCAAAATCCATGTGGACAAGTATCAGCGCGCCGGCGATGTTTGGATGACGGGTTCACAGCTGTTCAAACTGATGGACGGCGTGCAGGAGTCGCTGGCGGGGCGTGTTGCCCTGCTTCACCTTTCGCCGCTTTCTCAACAAGAGATTTATGGGCATCCGTTTGGAGCGTTTTGCCTGGATATGACCGCTCTTTCAGAGCGTCAGCGGGTCGTCGAGCCTGTCTCAGTCTCGGATGTCTTTCAGCGGCTGTTTTTGGGTGGGATGCCTGCGCTCGTCAGTAAAAAATACCAGGAACGGAATATTTTCTATGCGAGCTATATCTCCACATATTTGGAGCGCGATGTAAAGGCTTTATCGGGCGGCATAGATTCTCTGAAATTCTTGAATTTCATTACGGCGGTGGCTGCCAGAACAGCGCAGATGGTGAACTATAAGGGGATCGCAGATGACTGTGATATTGACCAGACCACGGCGAAGAGCTGGCTCCGCGTTTTAGAAACGCTGGGGATCATTTTCTATCTGCATCCGTATTCGAACAATGTACTCAAGCGTATGGTGAAGACACCGAAGTTATATTTCTACGACACAGGACTTTCCTGTTATCTTACGAAGTGGAGCAGTGCCGAAACTGTGATGAGCGGCGCGATGAACGGCGCTTTGTTGGAAAACTATGTGGTGAGCGAAATACAAAAGAGCTATCAGAATATAGGGCAAGAAGCCTATCTCTACTACTATCGAGATAAGGATGCAAGAGAGATCGACCTGATTATGGAAGGCGATGGGCAGCTGCATCCGCTTGAGATCAAGAAAACGGCTGCGCCGGAAAAGAAGATGATCCGCACGTTTTCTGCGATTGAAAAAGCACCTCTGCAGCGCGGCACGGGCGCAATGCTCTGCCTTGCCGAAAAGCTCGGCGCATTTGATCGAGAGAATCTGATTGTTCCGATATCGCTCATTTGATGATGGAGAAATTTTATGTTAAAAAAATCCGCGGTTTCAGTCGGTAGCACCGCATCCATGAACACATCTTGTCCAACCGTACCTGCGCCTCCGCCATGGAAGACGACGCGTAGAAGTCATCCAGCGATTGGACAATCTTGAAAGGCACGCCCCGTCTTTTGGTACTGCATGGAAAGTTCTGTCATGTTTTCTGTACTCAGTCGTAGCGTATAAGGGGGGCGATCGATATCGTATCCGGTGCGGGCTTGGATGCAGTCGGCGTACTTCCCTCCGCTGTCGGAGGAACATCCTGCACGAGGGATGCACGTGTGGCAATGCTGCCGAGGATGGCGCTCGCTACAGGAGTGTTCTCATCGCGCTTTTCTGCCGGTGCATTTGGCTGGTCAAGCGGTGTGAAGGTGACCTCAAGCGTGTCCCCCGTTCGGATGGGGCTAGTGAAGTCCGCCTTGTTCCCGTTTACGAGGATGGTGAAGGTGACGCGGCTCGTCGCAGGCGGCGGTGTAAAGCCGACGGCAAACAGTGCCTCGCTCACATTCGCACTGCCTGTGCCCTTTTGATAGGCAATGACGGCGCCGTCCTCGACCACAGTGCCGGAGGATGCCTCACGTCCATTGATCGTAAGCGAGAATCCGGAGGCGGGCACCTGATGCTCCCTGCCCTCGTAGATGATCGTCACATAGGCAGATGCGTCAGAGAGGTTGAGGACGGATTCGACCGTCGGGATGGCGGTCTCCTCATACTCGATGACATCGCCCTCATGAAGCGTGGTGGAGAGGAGGGCGGGCGCCTCGTTGAGTGTGATCTGCGGTTGGGTGGAGAAGCGTCGCGCTTCGCCGTTGAGCGTATAGGAGATGCGCCGTCCCGTGGGGGGAAGACCTGCCGCACGCAGCACCTCGCCCAGGGTGCGTTCCCGCCGTGAGACAATCACATCGCCGTCACGCAGGATGGGGTCTCCCTCGGGAATACTCTCATTGATTAGAATGCTCGCGGTGACGGTGATCTCCTCTCCGTTGAGGATAACCGTATAGCCGTTAATTGTGCCGATGATATCGCTGAGATGCACCTCGGGCTGTATCCCGTTCTCGCCCGCGACGAGCCTGATCCGACAGTCATCGTGGATGGGCGAATCGAGGCTCGCAATCTTGTCGTCGATGGTGATCTGTGCGAGCGTGCCCATCGTACCGGGAAAGCTGCGTCGCTCCCCGTTTACCGTGATCATCAGTCCCATGCCGGGACGCCCGTTGTATTTGCGCAGACTGATGCCGGCGGCGAGCAAGGCATCGGAGACGTTCAGCTCGCGGAAGTTGAAGAGGCTGTATTCGATGTCATTGATCCAGACGGCGAGGAAATGCAGCGTGTTGATGGAGGCAATCTTGAGAATGCCAAGTGGTGTGACCGCATCGGGTGCGTGAAGATCTTCCGGAAGCTCTGCAATGCCGTCCACCTCGTTCGGCTGGCGCACGGCGACGCGTGCCTCAGGAATCCCGAGTGCCGTCGCCACGAGTTCCGGCATCATGGGTGTGAGCGAACCGCCGCCGACGAGCATGACCGCCTGCGGAGGGGCGCCATTCAGCTCCAAGATTTGCTTTGCAATCGCATTCGCCAGATGTTCGATCCCAGGTCTTATGGCGGTGACGATTTGCTTGGCGGTCAGCGAGAGCTTCATGCCGAGAATGTCGGTGAAGGACACATCCTGACCGTCCGCCGCCTTGCGTTTGACATCCTCGGCGACGTTGAAGTCGAGCAGGTATTCGCGTGAGATCGCCTCCGTGATCTCATCGCCTGCCATCGGCACCATACCGTAGGCGATGACGGAGCCGTCCCGCGTGATGGCGACGTCCGAGGTGCCCGCGCCGATATCCACGAGGACGAGGTTGAGGTGGCGCATCGTGGGCGGGATAAGAACGTTGATGCCCGCGATCGGCTCGAGGGTGAGCGCGCGCATCTCAAGATGTGCTTCGCGCAGTGCTGACTGCATGGAGTCCACGACCTGACGCGGGAGGAAGGTCGCAATGACGGTTGCCTGTGCGTGTCTGCCGCGCTGACCGACGAGAGTCTTGAGTTCGTTGTCATCGAGCGTATAGCGGATCGTGCTGTAGCCGACGCAATAGTAGCGCGTCGGATCGTCGACCGTGTGCGAGTGCGCAAGCTTTCGCTGTGCCGCCTGCACGCCCGCAAAGTCGAGATCGCGCTGCTGTGCGGACGTGATGGTGCCCGTGATCTCCTGCTCCGCCTCGGCGGTCATCGTGTAGAGGGCGCGTCCCGCGGCAGCCACAGCAGCGCTCTGGAGTGCGCCCGTGCGCTCGGTGAGGCGGTGCTTGACCTCGCGGATGACGGCGGCGACCTGCGGCACATCGTGAATCTGTCCGTCGAGCATGGCGCGCGTCTTGTGCTCCATGCGCTCGGTCGCGAGAATGTGGAGCAGACCGTCCCGTTGCTCGGCAACGATGCCGATGACACTGCGCGTGCCGATATCGAGTGCAAAGACAAGCTCCGTGGGGCGCTCATGACGAGCAGTATGGTTTGACCCGGGCTCTCCCTTCTTGGGACGCCCGTGCCTTTTCGGACGTCCCCTTCTCTTTGCCGCTGAGCCTGATGTCATTTCTTCGTTCGTTTTATCCAGATCCGGCATTTCGATCTCCTCTGATCCTGTGTCACCTACTGTATAACATTATATTTATTCGTGTCGTTTCAAAAAAATCCTGCCATTCCGTATGCACGAACTGCACATAAAAAGGTCAGAACGAAGCCGCCGCGCGGGCAGTTCCACTCTGACCACAAGAGAGGGGTCTGAAATGCCGTATGACTTATATGTCTATACCTGCGTAAAGCAGGTGGGTACCCTAAGTCCGACTCCTGCGTTCTCCGAAGGAGCATCACATTCACCGGAATCAATTCGGATTCCCTAAAAGATCTGTAGGTTAGACATTGCTAAGGCACACGCACATCTAAGGCTCACCTTCTTGTGCATTATGATAGCATAAAAAAAAGTAAGCCGCAAGACTTGACAAACAGAGGAATAACAATTTGCTGCACAATTTGAGAAGCACTGATAAGTGCGGCGTCCATCCGATGGACTTCATCTTGGCGGTTCCTATGAAATCTGTCTTTTCGGAAAACTGCATCAAAATGTTTTCCCCCTCTTTTCCTATGGAAAATCCCGTGCTATAATGTAAAAGAGAATATGGAATTGTTGAACTACAGGGAAAGATGGTGCGATGAGATGGCAAATGTTCGTGATGCAGTGAATGCGGTCATCACCGCAATTATGGCGCAGAAGGATTATCTGACGGCGGTGGATGCCAAGACCGGAGATGGGGATCACGGTCTGAACATGGCGCGCGGATTTACAGCTGCGGAGGAACGCCTCGCAGAGCTGCCCGCCGACGCGCCGGTTAAGGATGTGCTCCATCACATTGGGCGGGCATTCATCGAGAATGTCGGCGGCGCAGCGGGGCCTCTCTACGGTATCGCATTTGTGCGTGCCAGCGAAGCGGTGAACAATAAGACGCGCCTCGACGTGCACAGCTTCGATAAACTCTTTACCGCAGGAATTGACGCAATTCAGCGGCGCGGTCGTGCAGAGCGCGGCGACAAGACCATGCTCGATACGCTCATTCCGATCCGCGACGCATTTCGCGCGGAGAATGCGGACGGCAAGAGCCTGCGCGAATGCCTTGAGGATGCCCTGAATGCGGGGCGTGCGGGCGCAGAGTACACGAAGACGATCGCGGCGCGTCGTGGGCGCGCGGCTCTCATCGGACCGCGCAGCATCGGCATCGAGGATCCGGGCGCGATGAGCTCGCTCATCATGTTCCGCGCACTGTGCAGCTATCTGCGCGGCTGACAATATTGGGATTTGGGGGAAAAGGTTTTGACAAATACGGAGATTCGCACCCGTTTTGCACCGAGTCCGACGGGCTATATGCACATCGGCAATTTGCGCACGGCGCTCTACGCCTATCTTTTCGCGCGCGCAAACGACGGGACATTTATCCTGCGGATTGAGGATACGGATCGGAACCGCTACGTTGCGGACGCAGTGGACTTCATCCGGCGCACGCTCGACGCGGCGGGGATTGTGCCCGACGAGGGACCCGATGATATCGGCGGGGACTACGGCCCCTATGTTCAGAGCGAACGCATGGAGATCTATCAGAAATACGCCGAGCAGCTTGTTGAGAGCGGACACGCCTACCGCTGCTTCTGCAATCATACGGAGGAGACGGAACCTGCCGAGGGAGAAAAGACATTCGGCGGCTACCCGCGCACTTGCCGTGACCTCTCTGCAGAGGAAGTCGCAGAGCATCTCGCGCGCGGCGAGGAGTACGTCATCCGTCAGAAGATGCCGCTCGTCGGGGAAACGATGTTCTATGATGTACTTCACGGCAACGTCACGATTCCGAATACGGAACTCGAAGATCAGGTGCTCCTCAAGCGTGATGGCATGCCGACCTATAACTTTGCGAACGTCATTGACGATCACCTCATGAGGGTGTCGCACATCATTCGCGGGACCGAGTTTATCACCTCGACGCCAAAGCACGTCCTCCTCTACGAGGCGTTTGGCTGGAAGGCACCCGTGTTCGTGCATCTCGCGCCCGTCATGGGCCGTGACGACGCGACGGGCAAGACGAGCAAGCTTTCGAAGCGACACGGAGCGACGAGTTTCGATGACCTCGTGAAGATGGGCTATCTCGCCGAGGCAATCGTCAACTATGTGGCGCTGCTTGGCTGGAGCCCGAAGACGACGAATCAGGAAATCTTCTCGATGGACGAGCTGATTGAGTCGTTCTCGCTTGAGGGGCTGTCGAAGTCGCCCGCTGTCTTTGACTATGACAAGCTTGGCTGGATGTGTGGGGAGTATTTCAAGGCGATGACGGACGCAGAATTCGCTGAGGCGGCACGCCCGTTTGCGGGGGAACTGCCCGCACGACTCGCGGAGCAGTGGGAGGCAATTGCGCGTCTTTTGCGCACACGTGTCACAAAGCTCTCCGATGTTCGCCCGGCGATTGCATTTCTCATCGAGACGCCGCCGTTTGACGCATCTCTCTATGAGAACAAGCGCAACAAGGTCACACCGGAGGCGGCGAGGGAGCTTCTGCCCGAACTCATCGAGATCCTTGCGGCACTTCCGGCAGAGCGGTGGGAGAACGATCTCCTCTACGCGCTGCTTGAGGAGTGCATCGAGCGCGAGGGCTGGAAGAAGGGGACGGTCATGTGGGTGCTGCGCATTGCTGCGGCAGGACAGGCGGTGACACCGGGCGGAGCGACGGAGATTCTCGCCATCCTCGGACGTGAGGGCGGTCTTGCACGTCTGCGGACAGCTCTTGCAGAGCTTTCGTGAGCACTGTCGTGAAAAAACTCTTGCGTTTTAAGTAACTCTATGATATAGTATCTCCTGTTGACATATGTGGCGCCTTCGTCAAGTGGTTAAGACACCGCCCTCTCACGGCGGGTTC
>ERZ773070.499-NODE-499-length-29057-cov-5.690366_pt1 | contig 29057 bp, 25 predicted proteins | sample MGYA00580618_ERZ773070 | MGnify/ENA primary metagenome ERZ773070 (study PRJEB29015, sample SAMEA2738023) | human oral metagenome | biome: human oral; feature: human-associated habitat; material: dental | place: China | collected 2019 ... | reverse complement strand
TTGTCGCGAGCGACCATTGATTTCTTAGCCATTACCTGACGCCTCCTTTCTTCTCGAACGGCATACCGAACTTCTCCAGCAAGGCTTTTGATGCTTCCTTACTGCCGTTCTTGATGACAAATGTTACCTGCAACCCGTGTAAAATCTGCGTTTCCTCGAACGTCAACTCTGGGAAAATTGACTGCTCGATGATACCCAGGTTGTAGTTACCACCTTTGTCGAACTTCAGACCGACGCCGTGGAAGTCGCGCACACGTGGGAGTGCCACGTTGATCAAATGATCCATGAACTCATACATCCGAGCCCCACGTAGCGTCACGCTCACGCCGATTGGTGCACCCATGCCTTTACGGATGCTAAAGCCAGCGATTGACTTCTTTGCTTGGTTATAGTTCCCTGGCAATTTAGATGTTGGTATAATTGTACTCACATGATAGTACGAGTTTGAGTGTTATGCAAGCCTTAGTTTACTATCTAATGCTCAATATAGTAGGATCATTCTCTGGGTTGCTGGAGGATGGTTTGCTATCATTTACGCTTGATTCGCGTATGATGCGAGGTCGGTTTGGCTCTTGTTGAGTATCGCTACTGCCCGATGGCTTACGCTTGCGGGTTCGTGTACGTTTTTTCTTTGGTTTTTCGGTTACGTTATTGGAATTATTGATCGGTGCGTCAGGCTGGTCGCTAGTTTTTGGCTCTGTACTTGGCTGCTTCTTTTGGTCTCTCGCTTCTTTTAAGGCGATGTTGACTTCATCGGGTGTGACGTTGCTGATGGGCCATGTTTTGCCCTGAGCGAGTATCGCCGCTTCCTTTGCACGACGCTCAGCCTCACGTTGCTCTGGTGATTTTGGCGGCGTGTAAGCAGGGCCGGGGCGCTTAACTACAAGATTTTCTGGAGGTAGGATGCGTTTTGAAATATCCTCCTCGATCTCTTGACGGTTGCGGGCGTAGTTTTCTCGCGTATGTTGGATAATCCTACCAGTGTTATCGTCTTGGGCGGGTGGTAGATTAAGGGTCTTTGCGCTAAACGCCGGAGCTTTTTCGCCGTTGATGACCATGTTTATGATGAAATTGCGGTTGTGCATCTGCAAGAGGTCGTTTGGCTCAAATTGTGGTTCAAATTGTTTGGCTAGAATTGGGCTGTCGTCGGCTGAGACACGAAAGCTGATCATCGTACCGACGTTACCAAAGACGGCGTCGCGCACAGAATCTTGCATTTGTGAAATGTATTGGTTGGCAACGGTGAGATTGAGTCCATATTTGCGTGCCTCAGATAGAATCGTAGCGAAAGAATCGGTCGCAAAGTTTTGGAACTCGTCCACGTACAGATAGAACGGTCGACGGTCTTTGATGTCTGGTATATCCGAACGGCTCATTGCAGCGAGCTGGATCTTGGTGACCAGGAACGACCCTAGGATTCCAGCATTATCCTCACCGATTAGACCCTTGCTGAGGTTGACGACGAGAATCTTACCCTCGTCCATAATTTGGCGGATATTAAACGTTGATTTTGGCTGGCCGATGATGTTGCGGATAACTGGATTAGCAGTGAAAGCTCCGACCTTGTTTAGTACTGGAGCAATCGCTTCAGCCTGAAACTTATCAGTCCAGCTGGCAAATTCAACATTCCAAAATTGCAAAACGACAGTATCTGTACAGTAACTGAGGGTTTCTTTGCGGAATTTTTTGTCGGTCAGCATACGAGTGATGTCGAGCATGGTAGTCTCGGGTCGGTCAAGCAAAGCCAGGATAGTGTATCGCAAAATATACTCGAGACGTGGACCCCATGAATCACCGAACATGCGCTTCAACACGCCAATTACTTCAGAGCTAATGTTGGTTTTTTGCGACGGGTTGGTGACTTCTAGAGGATTAAATCCAAGTGGATACTGCGTATCGGCAGGGTTAAAATAAACGACATCCTTTAGGCGTGAGCCAGGTACGAATCGCATATTGTTTATCGCGAAGTCGCCGTGAGGGTCGATTATCGCGTATCCCTGACCGTGAAATATATCAGATAGCGCAAATAACTCCAGAAGTCCTGATTTACCTGCTCCTGTTTGTCCGATGATATAGACGTGGCGTGAACGGTCATAGCGTAACATGCCGAACTGATGGTTGATGCCACGGAAGTTAGTCATACCAAAGGCGGAAATATTTTCATCATGAGCTGGGTCGCCAGTTAGGATCGGAAGTTTGGCTGGCGGTTCGGCGGTTTTTGTGCTTGCCCAGACGATATTTGGTGTTTCAACGTTGGTGTGCGGTAGGTGGAATACCGAAGCGACTTCCTCGATATTCATGAGATACCCTCTATCGGCAAATAAGCGGGTTTTGTATTTGGCGAGAGATTCTTTGGCGAAGCTATCGTGGGATTGTTTGAAGCCATTGAGGTTTGTCGAGTTAAATTGCTTGAACGTACCTACGATACCTTGCATACGAAGTTTGGCATCGGAGGTATTTTCTCCGAGGTATGCGAGACGGATTTTTACCTGGTAGCCCAGTTTTGTCGCTTTTTTTTCGGCCTCAGCGATACGGGTTTTGTCGCGTTCAGAAATTTCCGCTGCACTACCAGTCCCCTGCTCTGGTGGTGCCCATAGTAATTCAAACAGTCCAGCGACCCATTTCATGCCACCATCACCAAATAGATTAAAGCCACCACTTTTGACGGCTTTTATCCAGGCGTCAGAGGCCTTGTGCCAATCGTCTCTTACAGGTCGAATTAACATCTGAATCCAAATTTCTTCTTCGGTGTCCTCTAGCTTGGCGAGCGTGCCAGTGATACCAGCCAGCGGGTCGACCTCAAAACTCTGAAATGTTTTGATGGGCAAGAACTCTTTGTCGGTCAGAACGATTTCTGAAGTGTAGACGACGCTGTGATGACGTTCGTGCGCCACGTAATCTTCATCTGTGGCGTGAATTTGGACTTGAGGGTATTGAGCGTAGATCTGTCCTTCGACAAAGTTTTGAAGCGATTTTGGTGTCCAGACATAAAACTGAATACGTCCACCGACTGAAGCGATTTCAAAACTGAGATGTTCTTGGTATCCGCCGTTAGCTTTTAGTTCTTTGGCGTCGCGCAAGATGCCGTGTAGTGACGCAAACATCTGCTCAGCAGCGAGCTCGGATTTGTCGTTGGTTTTTGGAATCTCTAGCATCAATAAGACGCTGTCGACATTTCTGACTGCGTCAACGCGCTGATAGTTTCGCCACGTCATGTAGCCTAAAATCGCTACAATTGGCAGCCAAACGTACCACTGGAGAATTATATTGATGAAGTCGACGATAATTGACATAATTTATTCCATTACATTATATCATACCTCTGTAAAAAAAGCAAGAGTAAGCATGATTGTTTTGGATAACTAAAGCCCGCCTGGCTTAGTGCGGCGGGCTTAAAATCATTAGTTTAGTCCGGGAGCTAGTTTGTTTCCAGCTCGGCGAGAGTGTACGTCGCTTTGGCGACACGCTTAAACTCTGGTTTACTCTGGAGATTGAGTAAAATTGTCGTTTCTTTGACCTGACGGCTCTTTAGTACACGCTTGACGATCTCATCGCGATGTAGTGGCTCGCCAGCTTTTTTGAGAACCTTTGTGATGATATCGGAAACAGTTCCCTTGCTGTAGCCCCAGCTGTCTAGGGCGTAAATGCCACGACCAATCAGTACGAAGCGCTTGTCTTTGATTAGCTCGTTATGAATAGCCTGAGTGGTGACGTCTTTACGCTTGAAGTCGCTATCTTTGATAAATTTAGCAATCTCAGAAAAGTGCATTGGCTTGCCATTGTCAGCGAGGATAACGTAGATTTTGTCGCGAATATTCTTTGGATTAACGGTCGGCCATTTGACGAGACCCCAGACGTCTTTGAGGCTGGCTAAGCCCTTTGAGAGGCTGGCAAGCGCGCGAACCTGGCTAGGGCTTTCGTAATTGAGCATGCCGTGAAGCGTCTCAATATCAACTGGTTCGCCATGTTTTTTGATAGTTTTGACGATCTCGTCGACTGAGCCGCGGATTTTTTTCTCGTCACCATTTTCGGCGATGCCGACACCTTGGTAGTAGTTGTCATTTTCGTTGATAACGACTAGTTTCGGAGATAGCTCACCAACAAATGCGATACGTGATTTTGTCTCGATGGTAGGCATATTCCCTACCATGCGCGTAGCTACGTCCTGCACACGACCAACGCGACCATTCTCAGATAGATCACGAACAATGAGGCGTTCGATTTCGTGTACGGCTGGGATTTTACCCTCGTCTGCGGCGATTTTCAGACGAATCAAGATGGCTTTTTCGAGCTGGCGAACACGCTCGCGAGTGATACTGAGTAGTTCACCGATTTGCTCTAGCGTTTCGCGTCGCTCAAATAGGCCAAAACGGCGTGTAATAATTTCACGCTCACGCTCCTGATCGATAGCTTTTAGTATCTCTTGCACGGCACTCTTTAGGGTTGCTGCAGTATCGCTTTTTGCAGTATCGCTCATCGGTAGAACTCTCCGCTCCCTTTGCCTCACCTAAGGGAAAATTATATAAAAATTAATATTCAGTCTGGTTACATTATGATACATTTTTTGGAAATGTCAACCCCCAAACTTTGCTACATTTATTGTACCACAATATCGACGCTTATGGTAAATACTTTTTTGAGACTTTTTTTGCTATAGAACCATGGTCAAGCTAGCCATACTTCACCGAGCTGTCAACTTTAACACCTTGAAACCAGAAAAAATTCCACAAATAATGTCGAAAATATTACACCATAAAATTAATAAATTACCTATATTCCATAGGCAATTCATTGATTTAGCATAGACTGTTGGTCATCTTGACGCTTGAGATCGGACGTCTGCGTTAGGCGTAATGCCACCAAACATAGCCCCATAATCGAGTCTTTCGGGTTGTGCGGTGAGAAGACTTTGGTTTTAGGCTTTTTTGCTACCTCGACGAGGTGCACGACGTGTTTTGCCACGAGCGGATTTGGCCGGGGCTTCGTCTAGTAGCTTCTTGGCATCCGTCTCAGTAAGCGTAGTGGGGTCGATATCTTTTGGTATTTTGGCGTTCTTTTTGCCGTCGGTGACATATGGGCCAAATCGCCCTCTTAGAACCTTGATTTCACCAAAATCAGCAATATTTTTTTCGGCTTCGGCTTTGAGTTTTTCGGCATAGAGCGTCTTGGCTGTGTCTAGATCGATGTCGTGTGGGTCATGATCTTTTATGGATATAAATAGCTTGCCTACCTGGATATACGGGCCAAATCGCCCGATATTCGCCTTGATGTCTTGACCGTCGTCGGTTTGTCCGACAAGTCTAGGTAGCTTAAGCGCCTCGAGAGCTTGTTCGAGTGTAACAGTTTCGATCTTTGCTCCGCGTGGCATTGGGGCAAACTGTGGTTTTTCAGAGTCGTCGGTTGCACCCAGCTGGAGCATTGGACCAAATCGCCCAAATCGCGCCAGTATAGTTTTGCCGGTCTTTGGGTCGACGCCAATCTCCCGGCTATTACCGACAGTTGATCGGTCAATCGAGCCAGAGCCTTCGATAAGCTCATGAAACGGCTCATAAAAATCTCTTAGCATAGTGTTGCGCTCTAGCTTGTTGGTAGCGATATCATCAAAATGTGCCTCAACCTTTGAGGTGAAATCATAGTCAACGATTTGATCAAAGTGATTCGACAAAAAGTCACTAATCAGCTCTCCAGATGGTGTCGGGACGAGCTTACCACGATTAGAGCCGGTCTTTTCTTGGATAATCTCTCGATCGACCTCTCCGTCAATTAGCTGGAGCACGATGACATCCCTAGGAGTCCCCTCAGACTCACCACGCTCGGCATAGCCTCGGGCCTGTACGGTATTGATGATGGTCGCATAGGTCGATGGACGTCCGATACCTAGCTCTTCGAGTTTTTTGACCAGCGACCCTTCGGTGTAGCGTGCTGGCGGGCGTGAAAATACCTGTCGTGCTTCAACACTATATTGCTGAAGTGTATCGCCAGATGAAACTGCTGGTAATAGTGTGTCGTCTTTGCCGCCATAGACTCGCAAAAAGCCGTCAAACACGACAACTTGTCCCTTTGCCTCAAAAACGAGTTTTTTGTTTTTTTCGCTTGATTGCTCGGTCTTACTGATGGTGATCGTAACTGTCGTATTCTCAAGCTTGGCTGGCGCCATCTGGCTTGCTAAGGTTCGGCGACGGATCAGGTCATAGAGTTTTTGGTCGTATTCGTTACCGCTGACAGATTCACGGGTTATGTCGGTTGGGCGAATTGCCTCATGGGCCTCTTGGGCGCTTGCTGATTTGGTCTTGAATTTACGTACATGACTATACTCGATACCGTAGAGGCGTTTGACTAGATCGGCTGTCGAGGCAATCGCCTGGCTAGATAGTGTTACGCTGTCGGTACGCATGTAGGTGATGCGCCCCTCTTGGTAGAGTTTCTGAGCGCTTGTCATCGTAGCCTTGCTACTCATGCCAAGCTTGGAGTTTGCCTCTTGTTGCAAAGTACTGGTAGTAAAAGGCGCAGATGGGTTGCGAGTTGATGGACTCTTGGTGATATCACTCACGGTATATGTCGCACCGACGAGTCCCTCTAGGAACTCGGTTGCTTCTTTTTCGGTGTCAAATCGTTGTTTTAGCTCGGCGTTGAGTTCTTGTCCGTCGTGAATAAATATAGCGGTAACCTTGAATTGCGCGCTAGTGTTATACGCCTCAATTTCACGTTCTCGCTCCACCAGTAGTCGCACCGCTGGACTTTGGACTCGTCCAGCCGATTTCCCGCCTGGGACTTTTCGCCAGACAACAGGACTAAGTTCAAATCCAACTACGCGGTCTAGGATTTGTCTGGCCTGCTGGGCTTCGACAAGTTTCATGTCGACAGTGCGCGGATGTTTGATAGCTTCTTCGATCGCTGGTTTTGTGATTTCGTGAAAAACAATCCGCTTTGTCGTGGCTGGATCTAGCTTGAGAACCTCACAAAGATGCCAGGCGATTGCCTCTCCTTCTCGGTCTTCATCGGTAGCCAGCCAGACGTTAGCGGGGCCGACTGCTTTGACTTGTTTTTTGAGCTCGCTGATAACTTTTTTCTTTTCTGGATCGATTTCGTAAGTAGTAGCAAATCCGTTTTTGACATCGATCGGTGGTGTGTCATCCTTGGTTTTTTTGGGAATTGACCGAATATGACCGACGCTTGACAAGACATGAAAGTCATTGCCCAGATATTTTTCAATGGTTTTTGCTTTGGCTGGTGACTCGACTATGACGAGATTTTTCATAACCTCATATTATACCAAATTGTCTCGCTACCACAATCACCGAAAGCACTTTTTCGGTAGTTCTGGTAGCGAGGACAGAGAGATGAGTCTGCCCTCGGGGGGTGAGATCAGGCTTCTTGCTGCCTAATCTCCTCTTCTATCTTTTTCCAGAGCCAGTTGGCTCTTTCGGTTGACTGCCTCGCGTCCTCTTGGGCCTGCCTGAGACGCAACGTCGCCTCAGCTCCGCGCAGGGCTGCTTCTTTGTGGAGGGTCCTGAGGACCTCTACCCTTGTTTCCTTGGCGATGTCGCCCTGGAGGGCAACGTCGGCAGGATCAACACCCGCCTGCTCGGCTCGGATGATCACCATCCGTGCCGCTACTTCTTCGGCGTCGTATGTGTCTGCGAACCTGACTCCCGTCGAGTAGCCACCACAACTCGTAGTGACGTGCTCCACTCCCGGGACTTCTTCGATGAGAGTATAGCTATTCTTGCTCACCCTCTCTCTTGCGGATACGTAGACGCTGTCTGCGTATTTGTTTATGACCATGCGGTTCTTGCGGTCCTTGGTCATTTTTCTCGTACCTCTCTGTCCAAATTGTCAACGCTCAGACTTTCTGAGCGGACTAGACTAATCGCATCTGAACGATAAGTCTATAGCATACTATATCAAATAATTTATAAAAAGTCAAGTACTTTGTACATTAATTTTATCATTTATAGCAAATATATTGCTACCAAACTATCTCGCTACCACAATCACCGAAAGAATAACTTCGGTAGTTCTGGTAGCGAGGACAGAGAGATGAGTCTGCCCTCGGAGGGGGTGAGATCAGGCTTCTTGCTGCCCGATCTCTTGTCCTTTTAAGTATAGCTTAATCCGCCTCTTGTTGAGACGGCTTGCCCTACTCCTGCATCTTTCGGACTTTTTTAGAGCTTTTTTGATCGCTGTATCTAGCTCTTTGAGTTTCACGGCTACGACCAATTGGCGTATGTCCACGGGATGGTCGCCCGTTATGTCTAGGCGGTCTGGCCTCCTAGACTTTGCTATGATCGTGACAACCCTGGCTGTTGTCTCCAGGGTGTCGAAAGCCTCTCCGACCAAGATTGTCACCGAGTATCGTCCGGTGACTGCCATGGTGTTATATACGCCAGGACATTTTCTTATTTTGTCGAGGTGCTCCTCCTTAAGCCTTGTCGTTGAGTTTATGGTGACCATGTCACCCGTTATCTTTATGTCCACACGATGCTTCTTGCTCATAGAGCCTGGGTCCTCTCTGTCCAAATTGTCAACGCTCAGACTTTCTGAGCGGACTAGACCAATCGTATCTGAACGAAAAGTCTACGCTATTTTTATCAGACAATAGATAAAATGTCAAGTTTCTAGCGCACTGGGACTTCGTCGAAGTCGCCTTTGAGATAGCGTCGAGTTGAGATAGCGCCAAAAACCATACCAGCGGCAAATGCGGCATAGCCGAGGCCACGAGCGAGGCGATATTTTGGCGAGCCTGGCTCTAGTTCGTCGGCGAGCATGAATGCACCCAGAGAAATCGTGTCGGCTGCCATACCGTATTTGCCTGATTTTGGTGGACGGATCGAGCGCTTCTTTTTGTCGGTGAGGCCGTTATAGATTGTCGTGGTGGCGTTCGTGATATGCTTGATGGCCATAGCGGTTAGGATAGGCTTCGGAACTATGTCGTGCTTGGCTGTGCCGAGCGCAATTGCCAGCATACCAAGCTTGTCGGCGGTGACATCGGCCAGCGCTCCAGCGTCGGTCGACATTTCGAACTTGCGGGCGACCATACCGTCGACAACGTCACCTATTCGACCGATAATTACTTCGGCTTTCCCGGTTTTGGTGTCTAGGTGCTGACTACCGTGTAGTACCATCGCAAATGATGCGGCGGTAATTGCAGTTGGTGGTTTGAGTAGGTCTTTTGCGCGGAGATTTCGTGTCATATTTATAAATAATACCATAAAAACAGGAGTATTTTTTGTAATCCATAGAGGTAGATATATTGACAAAAATTAAAGTATATAGCTTAAGCTTATGCAGATAGAGTTAAAAAATAGTTATACCTCGTTTGCCTCAGGTTAGAGGTTGAGTGTATGGGGTTTATGACAACGTCCAGTGATTGTTGCCGAGGGGGCGGATTGTGCCGGCAAGCTCGAGCATTGTAAGGGCGGTATTTAGTGAGGTTTGGTCGATACCGGTGAGGCGCTGAATTTCGTCGGCATCTTGGACGCCTGATGCAAGGTGCTTGATGACGGCGGTTTCATATTCATTTGATCCAAGTGGTAGGGTTTTCTGTTTGCGAGGTCTTTTAGGTAGAAGTCTTTCGAGAATGTCCTCGGCGGAGGTAACGGGGATAGCGCCTTGTTTCAGCAGGAGGTTGCAGCCTTCGCTTGATGGGCTGGTGATATTACCTGGTACGACAAACACGTCCTTGCCTTGATCTAGGGCATGCATGGCGGTATTGAGCGTACCAGAACGAGCGCTTGCCTCGGTTATGAGGATGGCGTCGGAGATACCAGCGACGATTCGATTACGCTCGAGGAAACTCCACCGTCCGACCGTATAGGATTTGTCGGTATCGTGTTCACTAATAATTGCACCGCCATTTTCAATGATGCGTACACCAAGCTCACGATTGGTAGTGGGCTGGATGGTGGGAAGCGGATTGGCGAGTACGGCAATTGTTGTCCCGCCTGCGTCAAGTGCGATGCTGTGAGCTAGCGCATCGATACCGAGGGCGAGTCCACTTACGATGACGACTCCCTGTTTTGCCAGCTCGTAGGTCAAGCGGTTAGTCACCTCTTGACCGTATCTGGTTGGCTTGCGTGTTCCGACGACTGCGATAGTCGGTAGGCGCTGGTCGGGCAGTTTTCCCATGTAATATAAGCTTTTTGGAGGCTTGGCAATAGAGCTTATTATCTGGAGGTAGGAATTCTTATCTGGAGATATATTATTGATTTTCATACAAATAAGTGGTTAAAAGTATTGACTTTATATAAAAGGTATGATAATATGGTTCATGATTGATGAGCTGAAATAGCTCAATCAAGCACCTTATACCCCCTATTCTAACCGGGCGTTTACACTAGGTAAACACCCACTATGTTAGGTAGCGCACAAAGGCGTGTTGTAGTATTCTACCCTCCACTATAGCACCACTAGAAAAGCCTTGGTGCGTTTACTAACCCCTTTGTCCAGCGGATCGCACGTAGTATGTGAGGTGGATCACGTTTACCCGATAGGGTGGGACGAAGGGCAAACTAGTGCCAGGTGATGCCCACCCTTACCTGGCACTAGTTTGGAAAGCGACCTCGAGAGTATCGGGGTCGTTTTTGTTTTTTAGAGTTCTTTTTTGCTCGAGGCTGTTGCAATGAGGTGTTAAATTGCAACAGATTTGCAATGATAAAAATAACGCCATACGATAAGTAATATGGAATACTTACAGTTACTTTTTTGGGCAACGGTTGGCAGTGTTGTATCGCTTGCTGGCGGTATGCTGCTACTCACTTCAGTTAAAAAACGTGAACAAATCATTCGTTTTGCGCTACCCTTTGGGGCTGGCGCCTTGCTAGCGGCTGCGCTACTTGGCGCGTTGCCAGAGGCGCTTCACGGCAAAGACGAGCCACTACCAGTGCTTTGCTGGGCGCTTGGAGGCTTTTTGGCATTTTTTGTCCTAGAGCGCCTTCTCGGGTGGTTTCATCACCATCATCACGATGATATCGAGGGTGAAGATCGGATAAAGGGCCAAACTCATGCTAATCTCGTGGTAATCGGTGATACGCTACATAATGCGATCGACGGTGTAGCAATCGGGGCGGCTTTTTTGGTGAATCCTAGTGTCGGTGTCGCGACTGCCCTGGCGGTTGCTGCACATGAGGTGCCCCAGGAGATTGGTGATTTTGGTATTTTGCTCGGCAAGGGTATGCGTCCAAAGCGAGTCGTACTTGTAAATCTATTAAGCGCATTGGCAACTATTGTTACTGCGCTATTCACCTACTGGCTCGGATCGGCGGTATCGCTGGATATGTCGCCGCTACTAGCGTTGGCTGCTGGGTTCTTTATCTACGTTGCTGCAAGCGATATCATCCCTGATATTCACGAGCGACCGCGTCGTGAGGGCAACTTACAGGCGCTTATGCTTCTAGCCGGTGTGGTTGTAATTGCTGGTGTGAGTGGCTTGATTCCACACAATCACTCTCATGGCACAACTGACACTCATCACCATCATCACGAACACAAAGAATCTACACATAGCGACACCGAAACTCATCATGACCATGAGGATGAACATGAGCATGGTCACGATCACGACCATAGCGAGTAGTTATTTGTAGGTTGTCGCTTGGAATGAGCCATCAACGAAATGATCGATAATTTCCCTGATCTGAGCTTGTAGATTCTCGATCGTACTGCGCTCCTCCGAGTTGAGCGTGTCGAGGACAAAATTCGCTTTGTCGGTTGACCGTTGCTGGTCGGTCCAGGTGCCGACGCGGAGACGAGCTGTTTTGACACCTAGATGAGCGTTGAGTGATTTGATGCCGTTGTTGCCGCCATCACTGCCCCCTATGCGAGTTCGTAATGTCCCGATTGGTAGATTGAGATCGTCGTGAATCACGAGAAAGTCGACTGAGGCGAGCTTATAAAAGTCTAGGATGGCACGCGCCGATTGCCCGACTAGGTTGTAGTAGGTCGTTGGTTTTACGAGCAATATTTTTTCGCCATCAATTGTTGCTTGGGCGATATCGGCGTGGAATTTTTCGCATCGTTTGAATGATACACCCAGCTGGCTTGCTAGTGTATTGAGTACCATAAAGCCGATGTTGTGGCGAGTCCCAGCGTACCGCTTCTCAGGGTTGCCGATACCAAAAATAACCTTCATACAACTAGTATAGATCATTTACAAATACGGGGTAAGTGGTATAATATCGTTGTTAGGCGCCGACTATTGGTCGACGTTTTAGTTAAAAAGAGGTGCTTAGACGAATAGCCCAAGCCCTCTTTGCACATTTTCAATCCAACGCAACATCGAAGGTGGTGTTTTTCGCATGACGACCCCCAGTGATCTCCCCGATAGATTCGATAGAGAGATTCGGTACAGACGACCCAGCAAGGGACTGTTAGCGGGATTCTTGCAGTGGTCCATGCCCAAGGACCCAGGGGCGCTGTATGTGCCTCCAAGGGTGGCCCATATAATAGTCACAGCCAGAGGCAGCGTGTGGCGCTTTCTACCGATAGCGGCACTGATGATGGCGTGTACCGTGGGCTTGATCATCTTGCTGCTACAGGTGCCATTTTTGAGGCCGTCTGCCGTTGGCTTGCTAACTCAGCTGTTTGGGCTATTTGTACCGCAGGGTTTGGCTACGGGTCTAGCTTGGGGGGTCGGTATTTGTGCCATTATCGGGCTCGGCCCACTTATCGAGCATAGCGATTTTCAGCGTATGCTCGATAATCAGCCCGCTAGCAAGAGTGGCGTCTACAATGCCTGGCTCAGGCTTGCCCTGTGGGAGGAGGTGGCGTTTCGCGCTGGGTGCGAGAAGTGGACCTGGCTAGAGCGAATCCGTGCCAGCATGGTGTTTGGCGTGGTACACGTCATAAATATATGGTACTCATTCGCCGCTGGCGTGGCGCTGTCACTAACGGGGTTTGGATTCCTGCTGGTATATCTGTGGGATTACCGTAGGACACGCAACCAGGTATCAGCCACTGCTTATAGCGGGGTGGTACACGCAGTGTATAACACCCTAGCAATGTCTCTTATCCTCGTGTTGGTCGTAGTGTCTATACTGTTGCGGTTCGTGTAGACACTTTAACCCTGGTTGGCCTCGCCGGCTGACCAGGGTTACTAGCCAAGATACTAAATTGACCGTAACGCTATAAAGTGATATATTTACGACGACCCATACTTCAACTAGAGAGGAATCGCTGTGGGTACTGTCAGTCCTGATTCTCGACCGTCTGTCTTGGAGAGGATGAGAGCTTATGCATTCAATAAGTTCATATCTTCCATGCAGGAAGGCGACCAGGTGCGAGGCAATTTCTGGTATCTGGTCATGAAATTGCTCGGATAATAGGCTGCTCGCTGAAAATAGCTCGCCAAATATAGGCTTTGAGCTCGTTCGGCGGGCTATTTTCATATGCCGTGGAAAAATCTAAGCACCAAGGGCTATTGTGTACTTATTGACAATATAAAGATTTGTTGATATAATTAAGAGTAGATACCCCCTGAACCAAGGGGTATGCCCTTTTGTAGATCGGAGAATAATGAAAAAAGAGGATTCGGACGTTCTTCCAGGATTTAAGGAAGGGAGATTTGCCCGGTGGTTGCGTCATGTGGCACACCCAGTTGTCGCTGGGACGCTGCTTAGAGTATTCTTGTCTCTTGCGGTTTCGTCTGCACTGATGTGGTGGGGCCTTTGCACTGCCTCAGCAGGAACGTCAGCGGGCGACTTCCCTGTCATTATGGCGGGGGCCGTAATTATGCTGGCTGCAGCGATAGGAATATTTTTGCCGATCGCGGCAGTCGCGGCAGTTGTTCGCCGTGAAGATGCAGAGTTGGCCGCCTTGGTGGTGTCCGCCGTCTGCAGCCAGATCCCTGTCCTAGACCCCTCGTCAACTGATGAGGTTGATAAGGGGTAAAGCAAAAGGGCACCCCCGCTGTAAAAAGCGGGGGTGTTTTTCTTGCTGGATGTAGTTTAGCTAGTCTTTTTCGGCGTTTTTACGTTCTTTGTAGGCTTTTGTAACTGGCTCGAGACCGCGAGCGATACGTTCTTTGTTGGCCTTGATCTGCTTCTCGTCTCGATAGCTGAACTTGATCGGTGTACCAGCGTAGTTATAGGTCTCACGAACCAGGCGTTCGAGGTAGCGTTTGTAGCTCCAGTGGACAAATTTTAGATTTGAGCCATAGATAACAAACCATGGCGGGTTGTTGTCGGTCTGTACGATGTAGCGAAGTTTCGGATGTGAGTTTTTTAGCCCAGCTGGCGGGTGTTTTTGGATGGCTTTTTGGAGCAGGTCATTTAGGATACGTGTCTTGGTTTCCTGTTGACGACGAGTACGGATATCGAGAGCTAGGTCAAATAGTTTGGTCACGTTTTGGCCAGTTACAGAGCTAGTGAAAATGAGTGGCGCCCACGGGACGAAGTCGAAGTTGTAGGCGATTTTTGGTGCGAGAGAGTCACGAGTAAAGGCGTCTTTGCCCTCGACGGAGTCCCATTTACTGACAACCAGCACTAGCCCCTTGCCCGCCTCACTGATGATACCGGCGAGTTTTTGGTCGAGGGCGACGTTTAGCTCGTTTACGTCCATGAGCAAGAAGCAGATGTCGGCCTCCTCGATAGCGCTAAGAGTGCGTAGAACAGAGAATTTTTCAATACCGACTTCTTGTTTGCCCTGGCGACGGATACCGGCGGTGTCGATTAGCTCAACAGTTTGACCGTGATAACGGATCGAGACGCGGTTGAGGTCGCGGGTAGTGCCAGCGATGTTAGCGACAATTGCCTGCTGTTTGCCAGCAAGCGTGTTGAATAGATGACTCTTGCCGACGTTTGGTCGACCGATGAGGGCGATACGGAGAATGTCGTCATCGCTACGCTCGTGAGCCTCGGGTAGAAGCTCGGCCAGACGATCTAGGATATCGCTAACACCTGAATTATGCTCGGCGCTGGTGCGAATAATATCGCGGATGCCGAGGCGACGAAACTCGTCGTCGGGTAGCGAGTTGCGGAGATCGGCTTTGTTTGTGATGAGGATAACGGGTTTTTTGCTTTTTAGGGCTTTTTTGGCGACGAGGCGGTCCTCGTCTCCTGGGTATTCGGTGCTATCGACGACGACAAGAATAACGTCTGCGGAGCTGGCCGCCTCTTCAATCTGTTGTTGAATCCCAGCTTCGAATTCATCGTCAGGGTCCTTTAGTCCAGCGGTATCAACTAGCCAAAACTGAGCTTTGGTGGTCTCGTCGGTTTGTGCGGAGTTTGATTCTAGTGACTGTCTCTGGGTGGTCTCGGGGCGACGATATGATACTTTACCAATGACGTTGTCGCGTGTCGTGCCGGCTTCGCGAGCGACAATTGCCTGCTGAGAGCGTACCATACGGTTAAAGAGCGAGCTTTTGCCCGCATTTGCGCGACCGATGATAGCGACGGTAGGAAGTTTTGTTGCCATTAGGTGATAATTATACCAGAGTTTTACGTCAAATACGAGCATAAGCTTGATAGATAATAGAGGTGGAGTGCGTGGCGTGTATTGATTTAGGCATGTAAAAGTGATATAATCAAGAAAGATAAGTGCAGTTCTCTCGCCTCACGGGGCGAGGTGTTTTTTATGTGGGGCTTGTCCGAGGCTGGGTTGATTTTATCAGTTTATGATTTTATAATTACTAAAAATAATGAAAGAGCGACGAAACGGATGGACTTCGGTGGTGGTTGAGCGGCCCCTTAATGAAACAGGGGTTCCGCCTGGGGCGCAAGAAATTGCCTGCGCCACCGATCGAGCGCCAGTTGAGGCAATAATACCACTTCTCGAGTCTGAGGATAGCGCCCGGATTGCTCTATATCTGCCAGAGCGGTGGTTGCCCGATCGACCTAGTGGTGCGTATGCTGAGGCCTATGTTGAGGCTTGGTGGAGTCTGCTTGGTCAGGTAGATCAACGGGCGGATTTTGTGGACGGAGATATTGGTGAGCTTTACGATGAGAATCCAGTGCCACTTGTTGTCAAGGCGATGCACCTCATGCCGTGGTTGCAGGAACGTGGTTTGGTGAGCGAACGTGATATACGGTACGTGCTAAGTCAAAGCGACAGTGATCTATTGAGGGAATCGTTTATGGATTGTAAAAAGGTTGCCTCCCCTATCCAGCCGACGAAGCCGGCAATACCAGGTGAGATGTCGGCGGCACGCCGTAAATGGTTGGCGGAGGTAAAAACTGATGAGCTGGTTCGCGAGATGGCTCGTAGCGTCGAGCCGAACGGGCTAGAGGAATTGATGTACTCTCATGAACCGATTGAGGTGCAGATTGCTATGGCGGCGCTTAGTCGGATGTTGCGATCGGACAAGTTTTCAGATATAGAGCAGTCTCATGAAGCGTGGCTTAGTGCTCAGCTATCAAACGATGCTATAGCTGTACGCCAGCGCGCGGAGCGAACGTATCGTCACTTGTCACATGCTGGAGTATTGTCTCAGGACTTACTCGAATCGCGTGGCGTGACGACCCCAGCTTTAGCTGGAGATTGGTCGGAAAATCTTTGTTATATGCAGACTGAGGTCACGTGGATTACTGAAATTATTGAACGGATTAGTAGTGATGAACGTCTTTTGAAGTTGTTTTATCCAGTAGTAACGATGGGCGGGTCGCGACTCAAGGGTTACGGTAATGATGACTCTGATCTTGATCTTGCGGTTATGATTCGTCCTGGGGCTCTGGAGACGGATGTTGCGTCAAGTCTCGAGTCGCTTTTTGGCGACGAGCGACCGATTCAGTGCTGGCTTTCTGATACGCCAGAGGGCTTGCGGTTGCCGAGCTGCGAGGCGGATATTGCTGATAGAGCGTCTGACGCCTGGAGTCATCTTTTGTATAACAATGTCTGGATTGGCGAGCGGGAGACGATCGAGCAATTACGTAAGGAGTTGACTGCTCCTTATGAAAATGACCCAACACTTAGGCGGATTGCACTGCGTCGACTTGAGCAGGACGCCTTGCAATATCGTTTGATGCATAAGGGCTATGAACGCCACTACGTGGTCGATGGTGATGATAGACGGCTGGAGCGGGGTGGTGTTGATAGGCAGAGCGTTTATTGGGACCCGGGTTATCGCCGGTTAGCAACGCAGTTGTTTGCTGAAAAGATTCGTTTACAGTCTCCACCTAAGAAATAATATATTTGAATATGAAGAAGACCTCCTTTAGAGCAGTGGTTACTGCCCCAAAGGAGGTCTTTGGCCCTTTTTCTATAGGGCGTGATTAGCCGAGTGTGGCATATTTACGCTCAGCTAGTTGTCTCATATCTAGCTGACTACCCAACATGCACATGGCACTTAGGTAGCCTATTTCCTCTTGACCAGGAGACTGGTTCTCGAGTTCTAGAATAGACAGAGTAAACCTTACAAGGTTTACTTCGAAGCGCGGGTAGGTTCCGGGGATCCCTAGGCCGAGCTTCTTCAGCATTTGCTCACGGTTTGCCGCGCCGACCATACTAGGTAGACGCGGCTCCTCTAGAGCCTGCTTTATCTGTTGGGCCTCGTAGGCAAGTCCAGCAGTGATCTGGACTCCCGTACCCGCAAAGACACGGTTTATGGCGTCTTTGACAGCGTCGGCGGCGTCTCGCAGACCAGACGTATCAGCCTGCATTATGCTGGGCTGTAGCATGCTGGCCGCTCCGCCTCCGGTCAACGCCATCAACAGCATAGCGGGGTTAGCTGCACCTTGCAGGTACGCTTCTTGCCAACCCTTGAGCTGTTCGCGGAATCCATCGATAGCTGGCCACAGGTAGTCGTTGAGTCTACCAAGGAGACGCTTCTTTCGCGCTTCTGTAATGAAGGTTCCGTCTAGGCCTTCGATAGCATCAAAGACGTCTCCGTATCGAAGCCTGGTCACCCGCTTCCGTAGCTGATAGAATGTTGGGCTTACCTGTTCATCAGTCTCGTCCGCCCACTTTTCCATGGCGTTAGCTAGCTTAGACGGTAGGCTATATAGGCCAAACCGTTCGGCAAGTGCAGCGCGTATAGCGGCAACTACTGTGGACTGGTCTACCTTTAGGACGCCACCAGTCTTTAGTGCCCTCAACCAGGATTCATCATCTGGCGGGCTAGGCAGCAGGTTGTCGAAGGTCGCTGTATTTAGAACAGCGGTGTCGACCGCGGGGACGGCTGGTTTGACGTTCGCAATCAGTTGGCGTGCCTTTACCACAGGCATACCAGCTTCTCGCAAGTCATCGACAGTGAGATCCCCTAGGTCGGCAATCTTCTCTACGCCCAGGTTAAGCACTTTGGCGATAACCTGTTCGGAGGCGCCATGCTCGGCGAGCTTGGTGGCCACTTCGTCAGTAGCTTTGGCAACTGAGTCTTTGTCAGACATCGAGATCCTTTCGTGTTTGTTTACTTCATGAGCTTGTCAAGCTCAGTCGGCCCCATGGATATCATGCGGACCGGGATACTCGTTATGTTGCCGATTATCTCTGCGCAGTGAGCGTATAGTGCATCGGCGGTGAGAGTAGAATCGACTGAATAACGAGTGATGACGGGAGCTACTTTTTGTAGCGCCCGAGTGAGTTCCTCTTGTCTCTCCGGTGTTGGATGACGATGAACACGCAATTCTCCCTGAGGAGTAAATGCGGGATTAATCGTATCTTCATACCGGTTGGCAATGAGCCAATCACCATTTTTTTTGACCTGGTCAATCCAGGTGACGGCCAACCCGTCAAAGGCGTTTTTTCCTCCGCAAACGTTGATAGCGTATCGGAGGAGTACGCCGTCTAGGGCACCTACCCTAACTCTACCCTGCCATCGATTGTATTGTTCGTGGACACCAGGTAGTAGTCTCTCGACCAGTTTTGGATCGTCCGTCGGCAGCGGTCCTGCGCCATGCCGGACAGCATACGCACGGGACACACCGATATTGACGATTTTTCCCTCATAACCTGAGTCGTCTAGGATGCGCCGAGTGATACTTGGCAGTGTCCTAATAGCGCTGGTATGAGGTGAAAAACCGTACACGCGGTCTGTTAGTACGCCATGCGATGTTTCGATGACGGCAACCCCGCGTCTCGCCAGGACGACTTCCGGGAAGTAGCTTGGATCGACCACTTGGGCCAATTGTGATACTTCCCTGAAACGTCGATGAACGAAGTCGATGAAGTTGTCGTCACGAAGAAGGCTGAGTTCGTGTCGAACGGCGATACTATCGCTTCTCAGGAACTCGGCGTCTTCAACCACTGGCATAACATACTGAACGACATTGTTACGAATCGCTTCAAGTCGTTCACGCAGGTCGGCAACCATGAGGTCGCCGACTGTTAGCTTAAGCTCGGGGTATCGCATCATGTCGCGATAGGCCTGTCCAACACCTGTACCCACTGTCCCACGTGGAGTATTCCCGAGGGATAGTTCGAACAAACGTGAGGCTATGCCGTGAAAAGGCGTAGACACGAGCGCTCGTCTATCTAGTGTTAGTGTGTCGAACGGGTTGACGCCGAGTAGTGAACGTAGCTCGGTGGCCTCGTTTAGTAGCCCCTCTGGGCTTACGACCATTTGGTGAGACAGATGTGTAGGGATACCGTCAAGTGTCCCACAGCCCCACTGAGAGAACGTGAAGCTCTTTCCTGATGTTTTCACTCCATGTCCCGCTTGCGCGCCTCCGCGCTTGATGACGGTGTGGGCACGCTGGGATTTCGCCACAGCGTGCACCACACTTCCTTTCCCGCCGTCACCAGACCCGAGGTCGGTGACGACGTAGACCTTGTAAGTCATGCTCTCTGTGCCTATAGAGCTAGACTAGAGCCAGTCGAGGTCACCTTCTGTCTCATCCTTTTGATCAAGCGGTGGTACGCTTGCTGGATCGAGCGGCCAAAGGTCGGTCTTGTTACGGAAGACGTCGCCTGGTTTTGGGCCTTTCCCAAAGTTCTTTAGCGACGCCTGGGCGCCAATAGGAATATTGGTAATAGACCTGATGATCTTGTCGATATCACTATTGGACGTGACTCGTTCCTCGAGAAATTTGGGCAACTTTTCCAGCTCAAGCGTACCTTCGGTTAGACCGATGATACTTGCTTGTACCTCTGGCAACAGGGTGACCTTTGGCAGGGTGACTATACGGTCCTCGCCGTATATATCTTGCCAAAACTCTCTCGTCTCGTCGTCATTATTGACCTGCAACAAGAAGGCGTGAGCCTGCTTGAGTAGGTCTTTTGTGACACGCTTGGTCGAGATCGGTCGGCTCTTTGGCACTTTCCAGCCGTTCTCTGATGCCTTGTCATAGACACTTTCACCAAAGATATCTATGAGCATTCGGTGGTCGACGTACTCCCTGCCGGGGGCGTCCGTCACCGTGAAGTCGTACCTTTTTAGTCCGACTCGGTTTATGTACGCGCTCGTTAGATACGCGCCTGCAAACAGCCCGTATTGAGGATCTTCTGGAAAATCCCCGCCAGCGCGTTCCGGTACCATGAGCGCCAGCTGTCGCACGATCCGCTTAGCCAGCGCTTCGTATTGAGACCGACAGAGGGTCACTCTGTCGTCTCGGTCACCGAAGATGCTAGTGGCAATCTGCGGATCCATGTCTGGCAGGACTTTACTCAATAGGTCGTATGTGTCTGGCAAGACTTTTAGCGCCTTGTCGACATTACTTCCCATTGAGCCGGTCGTATCGAGGCGTATCTCGACAGGGACTGGCATCCCGACTTTATTGACAAACAGACCGTCTGGCCGCTCGACGAATCGTATACGCGATTCTCGAACTAGTCCAAATTCGGCTGGGTCAACTAGTGGATCCAGCTTTTTGGTTTCTCGGTAAGCTTGCTCAGCGGTACTAGTCGCCGGGCCAGTAGTTGGTACGTATTCAGAACGGGCACCTAGGTATGCGGCTCGGGTAAAACGACGGCATCCCATCGCTATTCCTCTCTGTTTGGGTCGCGAATTATAGCGACAGTGTGGTGAACTCGTGAAACTTTTGTCCGTATTCGGCCCTGACGAGCTCGTAAAAGCTATCAAGAGCCTCTTCGGCATTGCTGTAGGCTCCTTTTATCAACTGCTGAAGCAGTCTAATATAGGCGCCCGTTTCGCCGTAGGGCCAATAGCCATTTACCTCTCCGCCAAGACTAAACATCACCGCAGAAGCGGCGTCTTTGATGTCAAGGACGGCCTTGTCGGCCGGCACTTGGTCCTGGTGGAGGAACGCAGACGTCCAGTCTAGGGTAATTGCAAAATGTTGCTGATGGTCCAGCAGAACATTACTAGCAGTTATCTTGCGATTTTGGACGCCCTCACCATGGGTGTAGGCGAGCATCTTGAGTAGTCGTCCCATAATCCATGCACTCGTCTTGATGTCGACCCTCAGGCCATTCTTGCGACGAATATTGGACATGGGGAGAATACGGCGAACGTCATCTACATCGGCAAAACGATATATATTGATCCGTCGTCTACCCCGCTCGGGCGATACTCCAGACTCTACTAGCAGTGGATAGAGTCGTTCGTAATGTAGGTGATGGTTGGTAAGCTTGGCGTATTCAGCGTCAAATAGCTCTGCGGTTGTCGCAAGACGTCGCAGTATAAACGCCGCGCGCTCAAGGCCCCCGTTATATTTACGAGCGGCGGCAATCTGGGCTAGATGCCATCGGCCGGACTCTTCTTCTCTCGCGAGATGGAAAGAGTACGACTCGGTATCTGCTAGCTGCCGAGCTTGTATGTCATATAAGCCGGAGGCGCCTTTTAGGAACATGTGTCACCTCTTTTTTAGTTTGTGTTTTTAGGGTGGTTGGTTGTTAATGAACAGATGCGTCCCACCCTAAACATCGGTTTATACATTATTTCAATAATCCATATAAAAATCAAGCTGGCTGGAGTTTCATGTTGGTGGTCTAGCCTGGGTCGATGAAGCTGGGCTCATTGACGATCAATGACTAGATAGTCACCGCGCTTCATGTTGTTTAGCGTATAATTGCCGAACTGTACACGATGGAGGCGCTTCACTTCGTAACCGAGAGCAGAAAATGTACGGCGAATTTGACGATTGCGACCCTCACTCATCGTTACCTGCCACTTGTCACGACGTTCGTCTGATAATCGCGCGAGCGTGAGCTGGGATCGTCCGTCCTCGAGTTGGACGCCAAAATCGCTAATCATTTGCTGATGTAGTGGCGCGAGGTCGTTGTCCAGCTGAACATTATATATTTTTGTTTTTGTAAATTTCGGATGGGTCATCCGGTAGGCGAAGTCACCGTCGTTTGTGAGAAGCAGGAGCCCGGAACTGTTGCGGTCGAGACGCCCTACGGGCTTGAGTCTGTGATACTCGGCTGGTAGGAGTGTGTAAATTGTCGGGCTGTTACCTTGGGGTTTCCGTGAGCAGACGTACCCGACTGGCTTGTTGAGGGCTAGGTAGATGAGCTTTTGAGGCTTTTTCGAGATTGAGGCGCCAGCGACGGTGACATTGTCGCCTGGTTTCACCCTAGCGCCTAGCGCGGTTGGTCGGCCATTTATCTCGACTGTCGATGAGTCGATCAGCACATCTGCTTCGCGACGCGAAATACCCAGCTGGAGGGCTAGGTATTTGTTGAGACGGGTTGAGTTATCCGTCATGTAGTTTTTCTACGCACCTGGTGCCTGTGGCGCGGTTGGGGTTGCAGGCGGTGTAGATGCTGTAGCCGACGACACGCTTGGATTTACGGGCGAAGCTACTGGTATCGGTCCTGACATTGGCGTCTGGACTGGGCTTGGGTTTGGGGATGGAGCCGGAGCGGGAGCTTGAGGTGTTGGCTCTATCGGAGCGGAAGTAGGAGCGGTGGGCGCTGGGGTTGTGATTTGTTGAGGCGCTTCTGGGCGTGGTGTCTCCTCAAACTCAAGACCACTTGGCTCGGGGTGTGGTGTAGCTTGGGTTTGTGTCTGCGGAGGAGTCGGCATCGTAGGTGCTGGTATCGGAGTTGGTGCAGTTGACACGCTTGGAGCTACAGGGCTTGGGCCTGGTATTGACCCCTGGGCAGGACTCGGTATTGGCGTTGGAGCTGGAACTGAGTTCTGGGGTGCAGGTGCTGTTGGAGGGGTAATATCGGATGCTGGAGTTGGAGCTTGGTCGACGCTAGCCAGCTCTTTGTCCATTAGCTCATTAAAGTTGGGCTCATTTTGACCCTCAGGGCGTGTAAGAGGTTGGATGATTCGATCAGCTAGGTTGCCTGGTCTCGGAGTGGAGAATGGTGCCGTGGGCTGAGGAAGTGTGCTCTCAGTTTGCTGAGGAGCAGCAATGTACGGCTGAGGTGCGACTGGCGCGGTGTGGCTTTGGGCTGGAGCTGATGCCTGCGGTATAGGTGTTGTTGGGGGTGTGCTTGCGCTAGGAGGATTTGGTCGAGGAGCTGGGTTTGCCGGAGCTGCGGGCCTCGGAGAGACGAGGGGCTTCTGTCCGCTAACCGGAGCATCGCTCAGCACTTCGTGGACGGTCCGTACGACATCTTCTATGCCAACCTGGGACTTAACTAGATAACGATCAGCCCCGAGAGCAACACCGCGCTGACGTTGTTCTTCGCTCGACAAGGCTGTCATCATGATAACCTTGATGTTTTTTGTTTCAGTAGTACTGCGGAGGATGTCGAGCATGTCAAATCCACTGATTTTTGGCATCATGACATCGCTCAAAATCAGGTCTGGACGATCCTTGATCGCCATTGCCAGAGCCTCTTCCCCATCACCGGCGGAGACGATGTCGTAGCCTTCCGCAAGGAGGCGGACGCCATAAATCTCGCGTAAGCTTTTGTCGTCCTCTACTAGCAAAATCTTGGTCATAACTATCTCCTATTGTAGTTGGTGAATTGCAAAAAAGCCATACCCCTTATGGTTATTGTTGTCTTGGGGGTATATTGATCGGCGTATTATCCCGTCTCGACAGGTATTGCTCGGGGTTGGCTTCGATTGTGCTGAGGGGCGTGTTGACTAGCTGGATGGCTTCTTCTGGCATAGGCGCTGAGGTCGGAGCTGGAGCTGTGTATTGAGTCTCTGGTGTTGGTGACGGTGTCTGGTACTGAGCGGCCGAGTGTTCGGGTGCTGGTACTGATGAAGCTGGCGTGACTGGGCTAGGTTGAACTGGCGTGTTGTCGGTCATGGAGTCTGGCGTTGATGGAGTGTCGTGGTTTGGCGCTGATGATTCTTGGGATGACTCTTTTTCGGCTTTGAGTTTGGCTTGTTCGATTAGCCTTCGCGCTTCATCGTGATCGGTACGTGGAATTTCAACAAAGAATGTACTGCCGTGCTTGTATTCGCTTTCTACCCAGATACGTCCACCGATGGTTTCGGTGAGTCGTCGGCAGAGGTATAAGCCTAGGCCGGTGCCACCGATTTCGCGTGTGTCGGAGTTGTCGACACGATAGAATTTTTGAAACAAATGAGACTGATCTTCGTGCGGGATGCCGATGCCAGTGTCGGCAATACTGATGACGATATGCGAGTTGTCGCCCGTTACGTCAACGCACACCTCCCCCTCAGGTGTGTACTTAATTGCATTTTCGACTAGGTTTTGAACAACTTCACGCAGATGATCGTTGTCAACGTAGGCGTAAAAAACTGGATTGAGACGCTTCACTGGATCCTCGACAGAGGTCTCATCAGGATCTGGTTTGTAGATGATGCGGAGATTTTTTTCTTTGGCTTTTGGAGTGAGGCCCTCGACGATATCATGAATAAACGGAACTACGTCGATGATTTTTGGGTCATTTTTGAGGCGGGAGTCGTCGGCTTTGCTGACGTCTAACAGATCGGCAAATAATCGTCCTAGGTGCTGAGCGGACTCATGGGCCTTTGTGATGAAGTCACGGGCTTTGTCGTCTATTTGTGCGGTAGCTGGGTTGAGGGCTAGCCCGAGATAACCTTCTATACTAGCAACTGGTGTACGCATTTCGTGGCTGGCGGTTGAGATAAACTCAGCTCGCTGTCGCTCATCTGATTTTTCGATGGTGACGTCTCGAAATACCACAATAACACCGTTGCCGAGCTGGCCAACTGGGTTAACGGAGATACTAGCTAAGAAAGTTTTGCCAGATTGGGTTTCCAGACTGAAGTTGTCGTTTTTTTGTGGTTTATGTGTCGTGAGAGCTAGGGCGACGGGGTCATTCGTTTCGGACACGGCTTGATTCTTGCTGTCGAGCATCTTGAGGATTGATTTGTAGCTCAAGTTTGTTGCATCTTGCTTGCCCCAGCCAATTAGCTGCTGAGCTGCTGGGTTGATGAGCTGAACGGTTCCGCGTCCGTCTAGGGCAAGGACACCCTCTCCGATAGCGTTGATAACTACCTCTGAGGTTCCAGCGACCTGGCTAAGCTCGCTAGCGAGTTCGTTGTAGGCCCTGTCCTGTTTGGTCTCGTCTGCCGATGAGGCATTGCGTCCCCATAGAATAAGCCCTATCGCTAGTGGAGTGCCACTAAGTACTGATAATGTGATTAGTTGTCCGGGGCTGGGATCGACAGCGAGGTACTGGTAAATTAGGAGTGCGGCAAAGGTGGTGAGACTTATGGTCAGACCTCTGAGGCTGATAAATGCACCAAATGGTAGCAAAAATATAAATAAACCCAAAAATACAGAGCTTACACCACCAGTTTGGGCGACGAGTATAGTAGTAGAGACAAGAACGAGGCCGTAATTGACGAGTAGAGATGATCGAAGTTTTTGGAGCGGCACTACAAAATAGCTGACACCAATTACAAACAGAGACGTAAGTGCAATAACCCCTGGGATAAGTGGGACAACGAGATTATGGTTCAGGGTGTTAGTGCCGGCAAATGTCGACCATGCAAAAAGACCACCTATCACGGTCGCTACAAGAAATAGCGCCTCGTTAGTGCGGCGGTGCCAAAAACGGCTAAGCTGGCGTGACGTGGTGTTGCCCCCCCATAATTATTCTATTTAGTACTTATGTTTAGTATACCAGACAACTGGAAACGGTACTATAGACGCTGGCTTTAGTTGGTTTAGTGAGGCTGTAGTTTGTGTCTTGGCGGCGTTTTAACGGAAATACTACGAATTTTACGCTTCGATCAGTATAATGGATGTATATGAATCAGATTTTCAAAACTACACTTCTAATGGCTGGTCTGACGGGTCTTTTTATGGCTCTTGGTTATCTAATCGGCGGACAAAACGGTATGCTCATGGCGTTGATTTTTGCGAGTGTCGGCAATATCGGTATGTATTTTTTCAGCGACTCTCTAGTCTTGAAAATGCAAGGTGCGCATCCACTTGATGGCAAATACCCACAGGTAGAGAAAATAGTTCAGGATCTCGTGTCGCGTGAGAGTATGCCGATGCCAAAGCTTTACTACGTCCCTACTCCGATTCCAAACGCGTTTGCGACAGGTCGGTCGCCACAGCATGCTGCGGTTGCGGTAACCGATGGGATTATGGAGATTCTAGACGATAATGAGCTAAAAGCGGTCCTAGCCCATGAGTTAGGGCATGTCAAAAACCGAGACATGCTTGTTTCGACGATTGCCGCCTGTTTGGCTGGTGCGATAAGTTACCTCGCACAGATTGCGTACTTTTTCGGTGGGTCGGACGACGACCGTAATCCGTTTGCAGCGATTGCGATGATGATATTAGCGCCGTTTGCAGCAATGATCATCCAAATGGCCATCTCGCGTTCTCGAGAATACCTGGCCGATGAGCATTCGCAGCATATATTAGGAAACGGTAAACATCTCGAGTCAGCGTTGATGAAACTCGAGGGCTGGAAACAGCAGACACCGCCTATAGAGGGTAGTCCTAGTCAGGAAGCGACAAATGCACTGATGTTTGCCAATATGTTTTCGGCACGGGGTCTAGCGAATTTGTTTAGCACTCACCCATCGACCGAGGATCGGATCAAGCGCCTAAAAGAGCTTGATGGCCGACAGTAGTTTTATAGCTAGACAAGTCAGACGATAATTGCTATAGTAGTCGGAGTTCGGCCTTATCGTCTAACGGTTAGGACACAAGGTTCTCATCCTTGCAATCCGGGTTCGATTCCCGGTAAGGTCACCATAAAAGAAATTATTGTGGAACTGTCGTCTGATATGGCGACTTTTCATTTTTATATGGTCGTTAATTTTGGAGGTTGATAATTTTAGCGTTAGATTTACGTGTATTAGTGAGGCGTGATGTATTAGACGGCTTAAGGGCGGAGCATTTTATGTGGTTAAGATAGTGAGGCCGACTATGGTGTGGGTGGTATAATTGAGGCGTAGTGGTTGTGCTATGTCGAGTTAAGCGGTTGGAGCATCGACAATAGCGAGATTAGTATAGTTTATAAGTTTAATGCTCACGCCAGGAGGTGGCGATAATGAGTTCAATGGTTGTTATAACCGCGGCAGGCGGCAACGGGACGGCGATAGAAATTATCGATGACCCGCTTACTCGTATGGAATACTCTAGTCGAGGACGACTCCTCGGAGAGCGCATGGAGAAGCTCGGTGCCGAACAGGCCGGTTTTCTTGTGCTGTCGCAAGGTCATTTTGAAATGGCTGGCGGAGAGTTCTGTGGCAATGCGTCGAGGGCGGCTGCCGTTTTGTTTTCTGAACTGCGAAACGCTAGAGACGTAAATTTCACAGTGTCTGGCTTCAAGGGTACTGTCCGTGCGACTGTTGATAAGCGGATGGATGGTAAATATTCTGTGTGTTGCAGGTTCCCGGGTCTGTCTGTCGACATTCGCCCCACCAAGAGCTGTGGGCAGACAGTAGATGTTGTCGATCTCGGTGGTATTGTCCATGTTGTTATAGAAGATAAATTTCCGGCTCAGCAGGATACTTATCAGGAGATACATCATCGCCTGACGGAAGAGCTGAATCTTCGTGAACGAGACGCTGTCGGGGTAGTCTGGGTTGAACGTAAGGGCGATTCTATTGAGATTCACCCTGTAGTTTGGGTAAGGAGTGTTGATACGTTTTTCTATGAATCGTCGTGCGGCTCTGGGGCTATCGCAGCATGTGCTGTCGCTGGGGTCTCAGATATTGTTCAGCCGACAGGGAAAATCATCCGGGCTGAAATTAATGACAACCTGGTTTCTCTTAAGAGCGATATGGAAGTTATTTATTCTGATTGAGATACTGCGATTAATTAACCTTTCTCCTAGGTCATCAATTGAGACGGTTTCGTAGCTTAATATGTATTTATCGGGCTGTAAATTGCCTTCTTTTTGCCATAGAATGTCGCCCACTCACGGTCACCGTATGAGAAGTGCCACCACTCACCGTAGAACGGTGCGAAGCCTTGCGTTATCATCGCATCGTGCAATATCTTTCTATACAAGGCCTGCTCTGAGGTTACTCCTGCAAAGGTTTTAATTATGTCCGGATCAGAATAGTCGGATATAGTGTTGCCCATGTCGACAGGATTATTGCTATCATCGACGAGCGTTAAATCTACTGCTGCGCCCATTGGATGCCCAGCTACATCAGGTACTGCGACAAAATCGTGGACTAGGCGTATTAAATCATACTCTGACATACTAGGGTTCTCTCTTCGTAGAGCCTCTTTGCGTTCACGAAAGTACTTTTCCTGTACCTTTGGGTGGCGGAATCCATAAACAATACGTAGCCGTAGGTTATTAGTGTTTCGCAACTGCTTGTTTACTTCAGCGAGCTTCTTAGCTACTGTTTCGCGCACTAAAATAGATTCACCAGTATAAGCTTGCATGTCAGATTGCTCGTGTTGTGACACTATTGATGGATCATACTTTCGCACATCAACTAGCGGCTCTTGGCTAGCGCCCTGCTCTGCGCTCGCCATTTCATCGTAAGTCATAATGTGTCGGTTAATGTAATTGGGATTTTCTTGAATTTGTTTTATTACGCTCATTTGAAATACCTCAACTCACAACTTTCTCCATCTTATAGCAAACAATACCGCTATATTCGTTAGACAGGAACGGATAAAACGATTCGCCGCCTTTTTCTGCTAATACAAAATCTTTAAGAGCTGGATCATGTTCACCATACAATTTGCCATAGACATTGTAAAACTCAACATTTTTATCGCCGTGAGCTTCCTGACCGCTCCGATTCGCCTCTATAAATCGACGCACCGCAGCGTATGTTAGATCAAACGCTTTTTTAGTACCTTTCGGCCCGCATTCAAATTCTATAGCCGGCACAG
>ERZ773070.495-NODE-495-length-29148-cov-19.273708_pt1 | contig 29148 bp, 26 predicted proteins | sample MGYA00580618_ERZ773070 | MGnify/ENA primary metagenome ERZ773070 (study PRJEB29015, sample SAMEA2738023) | human oral metagenome | biome: human oral; feature: human-associated habitat; material: dental | place: China | collected 2019 ... | reverse complement strand
CCAGCAGGAAGTGAATAATCAGCAGGGTGAGTTTTCCCCCCCCCCCGCCGAACAGGGCCGCCCCGGCGCCGATGACCGCCGAGAGAATCGAGGTGCCCAACGACACGGTCACGGCGATAATGAGCGAGCGCCCCAGGCCGTGGGCGGTTTGGGCGAACAGGTCATTGCCGGAATCGTTTGTTCCGAACCAGTGTTCGGGTGATGGTGGGGAGGAAATGTTGAGGAAGTCGGGGTCGTCGAATTTCCAGGCGGCACAGTATTCGCCCACGACTGCCAGTATTGCCAGCAGGACGAAAATCACCAGGCCGACAACCGCGAGTTTATTGCGGAAGAACCGGCGAACATACAGTTTGAGCCGGGAAGTACCGCGCACCACATCGGCGGCGTCCTCGGCGGTCAATCCGTCTTCTACCTCGGGTTCTATGTCGAGGCCGAGATCGTTGGGATTCTTGTCGATAGTCATTTAGCTCACCCGCACTCGTGGGTCCAGGGCAACAACAACGAGGTCAGAGATGATGGCGCCGACGGCGGTCATAAACGCACCGAAGGCGGCCACGGCGACGGCGCCGTTGATGTCATTGCGGTTAATGGTTTCGATAAAGTAGGTGCCCATACCCTGCCAGGCGAAAATACGTTCGGTCATCACGGCACCGGTGAAAATGCCGGGCACCGAGAAGGCAATGGAGGTGGCCACCGGGATGATGGAGGTGCGCAGCGCGTGCTTGCGGATGGCTTCGGTCCGGGTGAGGCCTTTGGCGCGGGCGGTGCGCACATAGTCGGCGCCCAGGTTGTCGAGCAAGAGGGTGCGCTGGGTGATGTGGTAGCTCGCGTACGAAATGATGAGCAGCGATATGGTGGGTAGGGCTAGATGTTGCAGGTAGTCGATGAGTTTTGGCCCGAATCCGGTCACGCCGGGGGAACTGGCCCCGGTGACGAAGAAGATTCGGGTGCCGGCAAGATCATTGATTTTCAGGGCGATGGCGACGACCACGATGGACACCACAACGATGTGCGTGTTCAGGGCGATGATCGAGAGTGCCTGCCAGATGCGGTCGCCTAGTTTGTATTGGCGGGAGGCGGTGTATACGCCGACCGCAATACCGAGGATGATGGAGAGGATCGTGGCGAGCAGGAGGAGCTGGGCCGAGACCCAGATGCGGTAGGAAATCTGTTCGTTGACCGACTCGCCGATGGGGGATTTTCCCCAATCCCAGTGCAGCAGAATGTTGGTGAGCCAGGTCCACCATCTCTCCAATATGGGTGTTTCGGGATTGAGGTTATAGGGTTCTAGCAGGCTGGTTATCTGCTCGGGCGTGAGCGGTGGGCGCCTGCCTTGGTAGTTTGACCTGGGATCTAGAAAGCTAGATGCCAGGAAGAACGTAAGATTGGTTGCCAGGAAAACCACGAGCGTCCAGCTCAAAGTTTTTCTTACCAAATACATGACCATGTCTGGGTTCTCCGTGGATTCTTCAATAGACAAGTTCCTGTGGGTTTTATCGCTAGGATACCTGGCGAGTTGTCTAAGTCACAATTGGCATGTGATGCGCCACGGAAGCTTGTCGACGCAACCTCACGGCAAAAAGAGCCGCTAACGGGGTTGATAATCTTCCCGAAACACTAATTTTAAGTGAATAAAATCTCTATTTCTCCTCACATATGGGGGTAGTATTTTGATTGATTTTTGACCCCAATGTCCGATCGGATCGTCGTCACGCATGGGCGACTTGCATTAAGTAGCAACTTCGTGTTTAAATGTTCGGGTTGCTTTAACACGGCGTTTGCCATGGTAAAGCAAACATGACCCGGAATTGGACACGGGCATGGCAAATGAACAGCGGCAGTATGTGTTATGAAGCGATCACGCGATCTTCTTCATGGCGTGACATTTCTGACAGTGGTGAATTTGCTTTGCCGCTGTCGAATTTCAAGTCGAGTAACAGGCTGACGTTGCGCCATGACCGGAACCGGTACCGGACAACGTTATAGAGTAATAATGAAGCGATTCCCACCAATCACAGTGTGATGTGGGACGAGCGAGGAAGAGGATAAGCGTGGCGGGACAAAAGATCCGCATTCGGCTGAAGGCCTACGATCACGAGGCGATTGACGTGTCTGCACGTAAAATCGTTGAAACTGTGACCCGTACGGGTGCACGTGTTGTCGGCCCGGTGCCACTGCCAACCGAAAAGAACGTATACGCCGTTATTCGTTCTCCCCACAAGTACAAGGATTCTCGCGAGCACTTCGAGATGCGCACACATAAGCGCTTGATCGACATCCTCGACCCGACGCCGAAGACGGTTGACGCACTCATGCGCATCGATCTTCCGGCCAGCGTCGACGTGAATATTGCGTAATCGACGACATTTTTGGCAGCGGAGAACAAATAATGAGTGAAACTGAGATCAAGGGCCTTCTGGGCAAGAAACTTGGCATGACTCAGATCTTCGACGAGAACAACCATGTTGTTCCGGTAACCGTCGTTGAGGCTGGTCCATGCGTGATTACCCAGATTCGTACCCAAGAAACCGATGGCTACACCGCCATTCAAATCGCCTACGGCGACATTGACCCTCGCAAGGTGAAAAAGCCCCAAGCGGGTCACTTTAACAAAGCTGGTGTTACCCCCCGGCGGCACGTGGCGGAAATCCGTATGGATGATGTTTCCGGCTACGAACTCGGCCAGGAAATCACCGCAAACATTTTCGACGGCATTACGTTCGTCGATGTGACTGGCATTACCAAGGGTAAAGGTTTTGCCGGCGGCATGAAACGCCACGGCTTTGCCGGTCAGGGCGCAGGCCACGGTAACCAAGCATCCCACCGTCGTGTTGGTGGCATTGGTGCTTGCGCTACCCCGGGTCGTGTGTTCAAAGGCAAGCGCATGGCTGGCCGCATGGGTCAGGATCGCGTCACTACCCAGAACCTGAAGATTCAAAAGATTGACGCCGATGCCAACCTCATCCTTATTAAGGGTGCGATCCCCGGCAACCGGGGCGGCATCGTTACCGTGAAAACCGCAGTGAAGGGTGGTAACCGCGCATGAGCCATCTAACACTAGATGTCCAAACCGCTGCTGGTAGCACTGCCGGCCAGGTAGAACTACCTGCTGAAATCTTCGATCGTGAAGTTTCCATTTCGCTTTTGCACCAGGTTGTCAACGCCCAGTTGGCTGCCCGGCGTCAAGGCACCCACTCCACCAAGACTCGTGGTGAAGTGCGCGGCGGTGGCAAAAAGCCATTCCGCCAAAAGGGCACCGGCCGGGCTCGTCAGGGCTCTATCCGGGCACCCCACTTCACCGGTGGCGGCATTTCCCACGGCCCCAAGCCGCGGAATTACAGCCAGCGCACCCCGAAGAAAATGATCAAGGCCGCACTCTACGGCGCACTGTCGGATCGTGCTCGTCACGCACGCATCCACGTGGTCGATGAGTTGGTCGCTGGTCAGAAGCCTTCGACGAAGTCAGCTCTCGCGTTTTTGTCGCGCCTGACCGACCGCAAGAAGATTCTGTTCGTTGTGGGTCGGGACGACGTTACCTCGCGCTTGAGCGCCCGTAATCTGCCAGGCGTGACCATCCGCTACCAGGACCAGTTGAACACCTACGATGTCCTCTACTCCGATGATGTCGTGTTCTCGGTCGAGGCTCTGAACGCTTTCATCGCCCGTACGACCGCTGCGGCCGAGAAGGCTTAACGAGGAAGGATAGAGAACAAATGGCTAAGATTCCCAACCCCCGTGACATTATTCTTGCCCCGGTTGTTTCGGAAAAATCTTATGGTCTGATGGAGGAGAACACCTACGTGTTCTTCGTCGCCAAGACCGCTAATAAGACCGAAATTAAGATTGCCATCGAGCAGATCTTCGGCGTGCAGGTTGCTTCCGTGAATACCGTGAACCGTGAGGGCAAGCGCAAGCGCACTCGCACCGGCGGCTACGGTACCCGTAAGGCAACCAAGCGTGCCTACGTGACGCTTCGTGAGGGCAGCGATCCCATCGACGTCTTCGGCGGCTCCGCTGCATAAGAAGAAGGTCGAGGTATAAGGAAAAACTATGGCTATTCGTAAATATAAGCCGACAACCCCAGGTCGCCGCCAGAGCTCCGTATCCATGTTCGAGGAGATCACTCGCTCGAAGCCGGAGAAATCCCTGGTGCGCCCCCTGCCCAAGAAGGGTGGCCGTAACGTTCACGGCCACATCACCGTGCGCCACAAGGGTGGCGGACACAAGCGTCGTTACCGCATCATCGACTTCCGTCGCAACGACAAAGACGGCATCCCGGCCAAGGTCGCTCACATCGAGTACGACCCGAACCGCACCGCCAACATTGCGTTGCTGCACTACATTGATGGTGAAAAACGGTACATTGTTGCCCCCAAGGGCCTGTACCAGGGCCAAATGCTGGAGGCCGGTCCGAACGCTGACATTAAGGTTGGCAACAACCTGCCGTTGCGCAACATCCCCGCCGGTACCCTCATCCACTGTGTGGAACTCAAGCCGGGTGCCGGCGCTAAGCTGGCCCGCTCCGCTGGTTCTTCCATCCAGCTGCTGGGTAAAGCCGGTAACTATGCGGTGCTGCGCATGCCCTCCTCGGAAATCCGCCGCGTGGATATCCGGTGCCGGGCAACCGTTGGTGAGGTCGGCAACGCCGATCAAATCAATATCCGTTGGGGTAAAGCCGGCCGTATGCGCTGGAAGGGCGTACGCCCGACCGTGCGTGGCGTGGTCATGAACCCCGTTGACCACCCGCATGGCGGTGGTGAAGGTAAGACCTCGGGTGGTCGTCACCCCGTGTCCCCATGGGGCAAGAAAGAGGGTCGTACCCGCAACCCCAACCGTTACAGCAATAACATGATTGTTCAGCGTCGCCGCTCGAACAAGAACAAGAAGCGCTAAGAGGAGGTAAGAGAAGATGCCACGTAGCCTTAAGAAGGGCCCGTTTGTCGATGAGCACCTCCTCGCAAAGGTTGATGCTCAGAACGAAAAGGGCACCAAGCAGATCATTAAAACCTGGTCCCGTCGTTCCACCATTCTCCCCGACTTCATTGGACATACTTTCGCCGTGCATGACGGCCGGAAGCATGTGCCGGTGTATGTAGACGACTCCATGGTCGGCCACAAGCTCGGTGAGTTCGCCCCCACCAAGACCTTCAAGGGTCACATCCAAGAGAAGAAGAAGGGACGTCGATAAGCGATGAGTGATAACAGCGCACGCGCAACGGCCCGCTTCGTCCGTGTCACCCCCATGAAGGCCCGTCGCGTTATCAACCTGGTGCGCGGCAAGTCCGTCGAGGAAGCCCTCGCCATCTTGAAGTACGCCCCCCAGGATGCTTCGGTGCCGGTGGCAAAGGTAGTGCAATCTGCCGCGGCCAACGCCGAAAACAACAACGGGTTGGACCGGCGGACCTTGGTGATCTCCGAGGCATACGCCAACGAGGGTCCCACCATGCGTCGTTTCCGTCCCCGCGCTCAGGGTCGGGCATTCCAGATCCGTAAGCGCACCAGCCACATCACTGTGGTTGTCGAGAGCCAGAAGGCAGGTGCATAATAGTGGGCCAAAAAATTCACCCACACGGCCTCCGATTGGGCATTACTTCCGACTGGAAGTCCCACTGGTTCGCCGATAAAGAATATGCTGATTATCTTGCGGAAGATATCAAAATCCGCGACTATCTGACCAAAAACCTTGACCGGGCCGGCATTGCCGACGTGGTGATCGAACGCACCCGCGACCGGGTTCGCATCGACATCCACACCGCCCGCCCCGGCATTGTGATTGGCCGTCGGGGCTCCGAGGCCGACCGGTTGCGCACGAAGCTGGAAAAGCTCACCCGCAAGCAGGTCGCCCTGAACATCCTAGAGGTCAAGAACATTGATGCCAACGCCCAGCTGGTGGCCCAGTCCATCGCTGAGCAGCTGACCAACCGTGTCGCCTTCCGCCGCGCCATGCGCAAGGCAATCCAGGGCGCCATGCGGCAGCCGCAGGTCAAGGGCATCAAGGTCATGTGTGCTGGTCGTCTGGGCGGTGCCGAGATGTCCCGCACCGAACGCTACCATGAAGGCCGCGTTCCCCTACACACCCTCCGCGCCGAAATCGACTACGGCACCTACGAGGCCCACACCACCTTCGGCCGCATCGGCGTCAAGGTGTGGATCTACAAGGGTGACGTTGTGGGTAACCGGCGGGAGAGCGAACTCAATGCACCAACCGAACGCCGCGGCCGCGGTGACCGCAACGCACGTCCGCGTCGTGGCGGTCAGCGTCGTCAGCGTGCTGAGCAGAAGCAGGAGGGCTAACACCTATGCTTATTCCAAAGCGCGTGAAGTACCGCCGGCAGCACCGTCCGCACCGTGATGGCGTTTCCAAGGGTGGTAACCGCATTAACTTCGGTGATTACGCGATTCAGGCTCTAGAGCCCGCCTACATCACCAACCGGCAGATCGAATCCGCCCGTATCGCCATCAACCGGCACGTCAAGCGTGGCGGTAAGGTGTGGATCAATATTTTCCCGGACCGTCCCCTGACCCAAAAGCCGCTCGGCGTGCGTATGGGTTCCGGTAAAGGCCCGGTGGAAAAGTGGATCGCTAACGTCAAACCAGGTCGCATCCTGTTTGAAATGAGCTACCCCAATGAGGAAATGGCTCTAGAAGCACTGCGCCGCGCCGGCCAGAAACTCCCCTGCAAGGTTCGTATTCTCAAGAAGGAGGACCAGTTCTAATGGCTAACGGTACCCCCGCACACGAGTTGCGCGAGCTGAGCGCTAAGGAGCTTGAAAACCGCCTGGCCGAGGCCAAGGAAGAGCTGTTTAACCTGCGCTTCCAGGCCGCCACCGGCCAGTTGACCAACAACCGTCGCCTGCGCACGGTCAAGCACGACATTGCCCGTATCTACACGGTTATTCGTGAGCGCGAGCTGGGCTTGTCTGTGGTTCCGGGAGCTGAGGCTTAATTATGAGTGAGGCAAACGTGAACAAGAAGACCAAGGGCTCCCGCAAGGTTCGCACCGGTTATGTGGTGTCGGACAAGATGCAGAAAACCATCGTTGTGGAGCTGGAAGACCGGAAACAGCACGCACTATATGGTAAGACCATCCGCACCAACTCCAAGGTGAAGGTGCACGATGAGAACGAGATCGCCGGTATTGGCGACCTGGTTCGCATCGAGGAAACCCGGCCGCTGTCGAAGGACAAGCATTTCCGGCTCGTCGAAATCGTCGAGAAGGCCCGGTAATTTTCCGGTAGCACTTCAAGCACTATCCGCATTCGCCCCCAGCAATCATTGTTGGGGGCGTTTGTGCTACTTGCTTTACGACGGCTAAGGGGGGGAAGGCTCTGATGAACTATGCCACTTGGGCGGCTAATTCGTTCACATGGGCTTCAAAATTATCTAGGTTATAGTGGTCGATATCAAGTCGGTCCCATTGTCTCATGAATTTCAACATGAGGATTTTTCCATCCTCTGATTCTGGCGGGGGTGGGTAATAGGGCACAATAATGGGTGTTTTGCAGTCAAGTTCGATGTGATCTCCATCGGTTTTTAGTTCCGCACCCTGTGAGCGCAGTAACGCGATCTTCCATGTCCATGCTTCAAGGCGCTGTTGACTTTGTTTTTGACCTATTGATTGGAATGAAAAACCCTGGTTTAACTCGTATGCGTGGGTGTCATGAATAATCCCAATATCAAAGCTCTCATTGGCGGCATCGGCTATGACCATGACGGGTTTGGTTTTAACAAGAGGCTTGATTGCCGGGTGGCTTTCGTAGGTTCTCTTTACCTTGCTGCGAAGTTCCGGTAATGGGTTGGATGATTGTGGTGTTTGATGAGAAGTAAACACAATTAGTTTGTTAAACAGCAGGTTGATCGCCTCTTCCATGCTGGGGGCAGACATGATATTACTGGGATCTATAACCACAAGGTTGTTCCACCGGATAACCAGGGAATCAATGATTCCCGGAATAGTGTGATTTGGGCTGAGTTCTAGCCGGGGGGTTTGATCAAAAGTATCGGAGGGTAACCACAGGCGTAGTTCTTCTATCTGCTTTTTGACAGCTTTTTGATGTGGAAAGTGTGGGAGCAGTGCTTTAATATCTTCGACAAACTGATAGTTAATAATCCCAGATTGTGTATCTTCAACGATAACGCCGACACCAATAGTTGAAATACTCATGGGGGTTGGGCGCATCCGTACAGTCCAGTATTTAAACCTCATGGTTACCTCCGTTGTGTCCAGCGTTGCCTTTCCTGAAGCTGTTCTATAGTGTAATCTTTACGTTCTAGCACATATGATGCTATTTTTTTGAGCATCTTTTCCTCTATATTCCAGCTTTCGGGAATAGTCTTCTTAAGATCGTCGAATAATGTGTCATCTAGTGCTTCAAGGCTTTTTATAGCTAGATCCCATTGATCCTTTGGTATTTCTTTTCGAATGGCTGGAAGTGAGGGACGGCCTGCTAGTTGTGTATGGGGTCCAAACCCCCAAGGGAGCTCATGGGATCCAAACCAGAAACCATGATCAATTGAGATTATTGAATGGTCATTTTCGTAATCATACATTACCTGTATGTCCTCAGCATTGCATAGTAGCCAATGTGCGTATAACTTAGGGATGCGATTATAGTTGCTGTCATCAGCGATATGCGTAAGGACATCCTTGTCATCTAAACTATAAACATCACTTGTATGGACTACTTGGGATCCAAACACTGGTTCGCCGGTAAGCGTGTAATTTTTGATACGATATCCTCTTAAGTCATCTGGGACGTCAAGTATTGCCCATCGAGGTATAGGAGATTGTATACGATCACCTACGATTGCAGCAGCCACTTCGTTGACAGGAACTTCTGGTCCTTGAGGGTTGTTAATTGCTTTACACCAGTAATCATGACCGTCAGTCGCTGTGGCCAAAAAAGGGTAGGAACCACCGGCCCTTTTCTCCGAACGAATTATCTGGATTTTTAGGTTACTTCTGTCAGCTCTGGCTTGAGCTAAGTTGATAATGTTACACATGATGGAAGGTTTATTTAGCAGGGGTTACTTTACTACTGTTGGTGTGAGAGGTATTCGGTATTAGTTTAATCGATGGAGAAAGAACAAGATATACCAGGAAGTTTACTCAGTTGCTGGGGAAATAGGGTTCGGGTGGTGGTTGGTAGAACATTATTTTGTATCACGTTAATCGCCCGAATGGTTGTGGGTTGGGGGAGTCTGCAAGGGGTAGATAAGATTCGCTATATTTTCAGGTGGGCTATGGATCATTCGACAACATACCAGGTAATGTTAATACCCTTATTGAATCGTTTCTGCCATTCTACCAGGGGTTTCCAGGTCTTCTTTTGAATGGTGTGTGCATCCTAACCCAACATAACCTTCATCCGCAGCGTGATGTCAAGTATATAACCGAATAAACCAGCGTTTCTTATGAGCCGTGATGTTATGGGTTAATTCTGGTAGCGGTTTTAGAAATGTAAAAGATGTGCTGATCGGTGAGTATTTAAAGGTTATGGTCTGCCGGCGTTTCCCGCTATACAAGTTTTTTGCTTCTTTCCAGCACCAGCATGGCACAAGCGTACCGTCTAACACGTACAACCGTTGAGGGTGAAGATCTATTGGTTGTGGCGGCGGTAACACAACATCAAGCACATTTAGCATGTTGTTGATGGTTCTGGAGACGGTTGCTTGGAAGGTTTCAAAAATACTAGCCGGGGTTTGTTATCGCAGGTTTTCTTGCAGGTAGAGCATGGTGATTTGCACACTAGTGAGCACTCCCAAGCACGATGAGCAGTGGTGCGGGATGCTTAATGTGGTGATGATGTTAGCTAATGTGATGAGATCTTCTGGGGGTGTGCAAGCTATCGGCAGTGTGAGGCCATGATAGTAATTTGTTCTTATTCACACCTATACCAAGTATACTGCTGGCCCTGTTTCTCTAATTTTTTGGGGAGAATTATTTACCGGGTTGCGAAACTGTGCTTTCTAACATCTAAATAGGCTTCACTCATGGGGGTTGGGCGCATCCGTACAGTCCATCCAGTATTTAAACCTCATGGTCACCTCCGTTGCGCTTGATGCCGTAGTTTCTGATTAGCACATATTCGAAGGAACTCATGTAGATGTGCCACCTACTTTGTTTTGAAGCCCGGTGTAACCCTGCAGATGAAGGGGGGCGTGGGGGCATGCAGGCAGGCGCATCACATTATTTGGTGGTGAGCGCTAAAAATACGCAAGTCGGCAGTGGTTACAGGAGTGCGGTTGATGCGGCAATCAGGCCAAAGACGATCCCTGGCATGTTGGCAGCAGCCAAAGGCAAGTCACGCTGTTTCTTGAACAAACCATAGATCACCCATAAGGTACAGTTCACCGCGGCCACAGATGGTTGAATAAAATCACCCTTGTGCCCACTCAGGTTGCTCATGATTTGTGGAATGTACGACACGTACATCATCACTGACATTGCAGTCGCAATCCACCCGAGGGTCTGCGCTTGCTTTTCATTCATATTTACATATCTCCTTTCATGATTCAGTTATTGCATATGCTCAAAATGCACATGAAGCCTGAAATCTAGTCGGCTGCCAGGGAAGATACCGTCCATGGTCTACGCTGGCATCGCCATTGTACTCCGATTTTTGCTGAGACACGATAGCTTGGGCCGGAATGCCGGCGTCTAGTGCTAAATCATTATGAACAATGCATATGCTGAAGTTGATCTGGCTCCCGGAGAAACATGGTTCAGTTTCTTAGAGCAGTAACTCGCATGGCGATTCTCCAAAAAACCAGGTGACTAACGTGTTCTTTCCGATTTGCCACCTGCTGGTGTGGCTTGGTTTCCCAATAACTAATAAAAGCTTCAATGATGTATGACCCTAGTACCCTGGGGATTATGCCAATAAAACCACGTTTCGCCACCCAAGAAATCCAAAACCTGCTCACGCATTTCCCGGTGGTAGCACTCCACGGCGCCCCACAGGTGGGCAAAAGCGTTATCGCCCGCGACCTGGCAGATAGAACTGGCGGGATCTTCGTCGACCTTGATGACCCCGACCCCTATGCGTTCGCCTACCAGGAGCCGGCCGCATTCATCCGGCAGGCCCCCGGCAAGCTGCTGGTGATTGATAGTATCCACTACGTGCCCGAGCTCTTGGACCATATATGTGGCCTGGTGGAATTCGGTGGTTGGGATGGGCGCTTCCTCGTGGTCGATTCTGCCGGCTGTGGCATCGACCACGATACTGCGGACATCGGTCACGTGACGGTTCGGCCGCTCAGTCAGGGCGAAATCGACGAGCATGCCACACCGGAAGACTTCGTCACCTGGATCATTGCTCGGCCACCGGTGGAATACCCGCCGAGAAGCTACATTAATAGGCAGGCCGTGACGCTGCGGGTGACCCGCGGCGGCATGCCCGTGGCCCTAGGGTGCGCCACCACGAAAAGCCAGGCCCGCTGGTGCCGAAACTACACCCGCAACCTGTGCGCCCGACTGCGAAACGACGTGCTCCGGCGGGTTGTGGCCCTGCTTGCCACCACACCCGTCACCGAGATCGTGCAAGCGCGACTTTCCCGGGAATTGGGCATTACCGAACGTGAAGCTCGGGTCGCCATGATGACCCTGCGGGCCGCCGGCGTCATTATCGACCTCCCCGGCTGGCATAGTGCTGCGAATAAACGTTCGGTAAGCGCGGCGAAAAGCCTCCTGCTAGACACCGGACTCACCGCCCAAAACGTGGGCTTTAGCGCCGGCGAGATCGATATACCCAGCAGTAGAACATATTTTCGGCAGCTATTGGAGCAGTTTGTCGTCCAACAACTGGTTACGCAGCAAACCTGGAGCGCAACATCGTTTCGGTTGAGACATTTTCGCACCCGCGATGGTGCCACCGTCGGCGTCGTGGTTGAGCTTGTCGACGGCCGGGTCGTCCTCATCGACGTCACCACCAACACCCAACCCGCCATCGAAGACTTTGCCACCATGGAACGCCTGCGGCAGGCGCTAGGCGATCAAGTCATTGCCGGTGTCATTCTCCACACCGGCATGCACTCACGACGCTACCGTGATTGGCAGTATCTTTTGCCCATCACCACGTTGTGGGAGCACCGCTAATAATGGCGGCCACCTGGGATAACACTTCCGGACTCACCATACCTGGATGCCGTACATTCGCGTGATAACTGGTGAGCGTACCAACGTGCGGCTCCCACGCGGACGCCACCAGCCGAGGGTCCCGTTCCGGGAGTTCCGCTGCCGCGGTCACGTGAATCAGCTCACCCGGATAGTGGGAAGTGTGATGATCCCGCATCAGGTAAGCATTATGTTTCACCATGGTTCGAATCCCATCCAAGGCGGTGGGCGGAAGCTCGGCAAACACGCCGCCCCGCGACCGCATTGCCGCCACAACCTCGGCGGGAGTGAGCTCATGATCCGCAGTGATACCCGCCATGGCCAGCACCCCCTGCCAAAGCTGCCTATCGTCCGGGGCGGGCAACTGCTGCCACACTGTTGCCGGATATGCATCCAAAACGATCGCATGTTCGACCTCAGTCCCGCGTTGCGTCAACTGGGTGGCCACCTCATGAGCCAGCACGCCACCCACCGACCAGCCCACCAATGCGACCCGCGAAAACCCCATGGAACCGATAACGTGTTCGCAAATCCGGGCGGCGGAATCCGTGATGCTGGTGGCGCGCTCCAACTCGTCAAGAATGCCCGGTGCCTGGAACCCAAACACGCCTCCGGGATACTCCCGATCCGCCAGCATGCGCACCAGGGTGGTGTAAGACCAGCTCAAGCCGCCGGCCGGATAGAAGCACAACACCGGGGTGCCACCATGGTGTTCGTGGAGGGTGATGACCTCCGCGAAGCCGGCGTCACCCGCGCTGGGGGCGTCGATAAGCTTGGCCAAGGATCGGGCGGTCGGGTGTGCGAACACATCTGCGATATGAACCCCATCCAACGCCACCGCGACCGTGACCGCGCTGAGGGAACTGCCACCCAACGCGAAGAAGTTCGCATCCACATCGGCAACCGGTGTGCCCAGCACCTCGCTGAACGCCTGCAATACCTGACGCTCGGCAGGGGTGGCGTCCGCGACAGTAGAAACCGCCTGCGGGGTGGGGGAGGGGAGAGCCGAGGCATCCAATTTTCCATTGCGGGTCATCGGCAGCTCCGGCACGACAAGAACGAAGCTCGGAACCATAAACGCAGGTAAAACCGCCTTCGTGGCCGTCAAGACCTCCTCGGAAATGGCCTGAGGATCGGCACCGGGGGTGGGAACACAATATGCCACGAGCGCCTTATCGCCACCCACCTCCTTCACAGCAACGGCCGCCTGCGCCACACCATGCACGGTAGCGACCGCGGACTCCACCTCGCCCAGCTCCAGGCGCTGACCCCGCAGCTTCACCTGACCATCCGACCTGCCCAGATAATACAACTCCCCACCATGCCACAACGCCCGATCCCCGGAATCGTATATTTGTTCGCCAGGATAGTCCGGGTCTGGGCGGAACCGTTGCGCCGTTAACTCCGGCTGGCCCACGTAGCCCAACGCCACTTGGCAGCCGGCAATCAACAACGTACCTGGCACCCCGGGTGGCACCGGCTGGCTATACCGATCCACCACATAGATGCGGGTATTCCACACCGGCGCCCCAATGGGAATGATCCGATCCGCGTCCGTGACCGTGTGGGCGGTCACATCAATGGCGGCCTCGGTGGGGCCATAAAGATTATGAACCGCAACACCCAACAAGGTCCGGCAGCGCTGGGCCACCCCCGAATCCAGGGCCTCCCCGGACGTGATAACCATACGTAATTTCGGCAAATCTGGTTGGTTATCCGCATACGACGCATAGGTCAAAAACGCCTTCAGCGCCGAGGGAACGAAGTGGCAGACGCTGATTTTCCCCACGCGTAGGTGGGCCAGAATCTCCTCAGGATTGCGGTGTGCCTGCGGCGATGCGATAGCCGTCGAGATGCCATGGGTGAACGGTAACAAATATTCCCACACGGACACGTCGAACGAACTTGGGGTTTTATGCAGCACCCGATCAAACGGCCCGAGGACATAATAATCGCACATCCATTCCAACCGGTTGGCAATACCCACCTGGGAAACCCCCACGGCCTTGGGGATGCCCGTGGAGCCCGAGGTGAACAGAATATACGCGCACTCCGGATCGCCGGCCGCGGGAATCCTTGCTCGCCGCGTCACCTGCCAGTTCGCGGCATCAATGGTGGTAATGCCAGTGGTGGCGTCATCGACCACCGTGTCGGCTAACGGTGTGAGCGTGACCACAGCCGCGGCGTTACTCGTTGCCACCATGTGGGCCTTACGGTCCGGGGGCAGGTCCGGGTCGATGGGACACCAGGCAATCCCCAGGCTGGCGGCCGCCGCCACCGTCAGGAGAAACTCCTCGCTGCGCTCCAGATGCACCGCCACCACATGGCCGGGCCCCAAGCCCAGGTCGCGCAGTACCGCGACTCGATCATCAACCGCGGCCCACACCTGCGCCCACGTGCGCCACGCAAACGTGCCCCGCGGGCCCTGGCCGCTACTGATCTTGCTGTCGTACCATATGCCCAACGCCAGGACATCCATGGGAGTCCTTGTTCGATTGAACTCGATGAACTCCGGCAGGCTTCGAGCGGGCAGCTCATGTGCTGTGTCATTTGCTGCCGCAATCTCTGCCAGCTCTGCCGTCGTGGCAACCGAAACACTATCAAAATTTCCCTGCTCAGCGATTTTTCGAATCAGGTGGGCCAACCGGTTTGCATGTCGATGCACATCGAGCCCCAGATTACTTCCCCGGGCCATGACGATGACCTCCAGGCCGCCATCCGGCAAAGATTGGAACACCAGTTCACAATCATTGATGGGGCCTACGGAGATCGTCGTCAAGCGGGCAACTGCCGATCCGAACTGAAACTCGGGCGTAAACGGGCGAATATTCACATGCGGACCAACCACATGCCGGTGGGGATCGGTCACCCCCAGGACCTGGCGTAACTGGTCGGTGCGGATTGCCGCGTGCGCACGCAACCCCCGAAACGCCTGCGCCACCTCCGGGATGGTCACGGGCTGCTCGGAAGAAGCCTGCACCACCAGCGGCAACACCGACACCATGGGGGTCAACGCCACCTGCGACTGCCCTAACGGCCGGTTCATGAGCGGCATGCCCAACGTCACCGTCGCCGCATCGGGGCTAGAGAACGCGGAAACATAAAACGCAGCCACCGTGGCCAAGGTCTCCATCTCCACGGGGTGGATAGCGCGCAACTTTGCCCGTTCCGCCGTGGATATGACCGTGCTGGCCAGCACCATTTCGTCGTCCGCGGGCTGGGCGGACATGATCGACTCCGGTGCGGACACCCCCGCGTGAGCCCAATAATCCGCCACCTCCTGCGTGGGTTCCGAATCCGAAATGGTCGAATAATCACAGGTCAGATGGTTTTTGGGCAAGGGTTTGCCCGCCACGCGCGCAGTGTAGGCCTCGCCCAACCACGACAACAAGGCATTGATGGCAAAACCATCCCCGGTGATGTGATGGAACCGGGCCAGCCACACCACCGTGCCATCCGGCAGGGTCGCCAGCCAATGCTTCGTCAACGTGTCGCCCCGAAGTGCCGGATCCGCCACCTCGGTGATGCGCTGCGCCGCCCACTGCTGCACATCACCCGCAACCGTGCCACAGTGCTCCACCGCGATGCGGTGCGGCCACGCCGTTGCCTCGGCCGGACCTGCATAATGCGCCTGAAACACCGGCAGCGTTTCCAAACAATCGGCAATGACCTGCGACAATACCTCCACATCCACCATGGTGTCGAAGGTGAGTAGCTCCGCGCACTGGTATTCCGTGCTGGTCGGATTGGTTTGCTGAGCGAACCAAATGGCGCGTTGGCCAGGGCTGAGTGTGAACGTGGGGGATAGCGGGGACATTATGATTAGTTATCCTTATGATTATTGGTAATTTACCGTGGCCGGCGGCAAGGTGCGTAGGGCTTGACTCAACCGGTGTGGCAGGGCCTCTCGCCACCAGGCAAAGTCGTGACCCCCATCCCATACCTCGAACTTATGTTCCCAATTGTGGCTGGTCATGGCGAAATGCAGGCCGTGCATATGTGCGACCGACATTCCCTCCCGGATCCCCACATCCAAATAGGCGGGCGGAAGCATGTCGCAGGTGTTGGAAGCGGAATGCGCGGAATGATTGGGGGCTTCGGTCAATATCTGCTCTACCAGCCACGGCACATTAATAGTGGCGAGGTCGGCCGGTGTGCACCCATCCTCCGGGCGCCACCACAGCGATGGGGAGCTGGCGATCACGGACCGGATTCGGTCCGGGTGGCGCAATGCCGCCCACAGGGAGGTCAGTCCGCCAAGGCTTTGACCAGCAATAATGACGGTATCGTGCGCTATGGTATGGCCCGCCGATAGTGCTTGCCGCTGTGCGTATTCCACGGCGGGACCGGTAAGTAAAGCGGTCAGCTCATTGTTGGCACCCAACAGTTGGCGTCGCCTTGCGGGATCGGTAAAACCGATGCCAAGTACGGCACACGCGGGCATGTGTCCCTGCGCAATGAGATAGTCCAACACCTGGTCCAGCTTCAACCGTTGGAACCACACATCCGCATCAATCAGGACCACCAAGGGCAGATCCTTGTGTGGAATGATTGGTAAATACAGGTATGTGGGCAGCCCAGAAATCGAACCCGTGATCGACCGGCTTGGATGGGCTAAATCCACGTGTTGCCAGGCCGAAGATTCCGGCACCTCCACCACGTCCGGGCCTTGCAACAAGGATAATCCATAGTCACCATCTATCACCAGATGTCCGTTACGGGCATGGGGGTCGCGTCGATGCGGATACCTATTATGTCCCGGCGGGCGGTGCTCGCCGGCATTGATCCGAAAACAATACGCGGCCCGCAGACTGGGCGGCACCTCTATCGTTCGCACCCACACCGTGGTGCCGGGGATGTTCTTCATAAACCCTTGCGTCACCCGCTCCTTGTCCGTGAGCCGATTAATCCAAACATGCACCGACTCCACATCCATATCTGATACGGCTGCCGCATCAAACAGGAACGTCATCCGCAGGGAATCTTCGTCCACTAACGGTGTGCCCTCGCGGGTGATGGTTTCCCAAATGGTCGACCACGTATTCGATGGATCAGTGCTTTGCGATATTAGCTCAATGAGCTGGTCATCGGTGTAAAAAATAGGCATATTAGCTTTGAAACAGTTCGAACCATTCTGCTAGCGTTGCCCGGGTGAGTATGTCTTGGAAATCCACAGTCACGCCCTCCGCACGCCATTTTTCCACCAGCATGATGAGCCGCAGCGAATCCAGCCCGGCGTCCGCCAGGTTGGTGTCTGGGGTGAGCGTATCCGGCGCTACCCCCAAGGATTCCGCCACGTCTGTGATGATTTTTGTTTCGGTCATGATGCCGCCTTCACATTAATTCGTTGATTCTTCTTGTTGTTGGGTTTTCGCCGAAACATATTCCTGCACGATCCGACGCAATTCCCGGCGATTGGTTTTCCCCACCCCGGTCGTGGGGAAGCTCTCGGCAAATTCGAAATAATCCGGGATCTTATAGTCGGCAACCCCACGTTTTCGCAGGTAGTCACGCAAAACCGTGGCATCCAACCGTGCGCCATCGGTGAGCACCACAAACGCATACGAGCGCTCCCCCTGTAGCCGGTCCGGCACCGCAATGATTGCCGCATCATGCACCAAATCGTGGGAAATCAGGTGGTCCTCAATCTCCTCGGCGGAGATTTTCTCCCCACCCCGGTTGATTTGGTCTTTGTCCCGACCCTCGACGATGAGATGCCCCGACGGTAGCTGTCGCACCAGGTCACCGCTGGCGTAAAACCCGTCCTCGGTAAAGGACTCCTGATCCGCCCCGCCCCAATAGCCACGAATCGTGTATGGGCCGCGGGTGAGCAACCGGCCGCGCTCACCAGGTGGCACATCATTGCCCGCATCGTCAACCACCCGTACCTCGTCAAACGGCGATATGGGTCGGCCCTGCGTGCCAATGACCAGCTCTTCGCTGTCGTCCGGCCGGGTGTAATTCACCAGTCCCTCCGCCATGCCAAACACCTGTTGCAGCCGACAGCCGAGCTCTGGGCTGATGCGTTTCGCCGCCTCCGGGGTGAACTTCGCCCCACCCACCTGCAACACCTTGAGACTGCTCAGGTCGGGGTGTAGCACCGGTGCCATGGCCAGCCACGCTAATGCCAGCGGCGGAACCAGCGCGCACAACGTGATCCGTTCCCGTGCCACCAGCGTAAAGCTTGTCGACGGCGTGGGCTCCGGGCACAGCACGATCGTGCCGCCCGACCACAACACCCCGAGAATCCCCGGGGAGCTCATGGTGAAGTTATGGGAGACCGGCAATACCACCAAGAATCTGGTCTCCGGGGTAAGTTCGCAAATTCGTGCGGACTCCCGCACCGAATACAGGTAGTCCGCGTGACTGCGGGGGATGAGCTTTGGTATCCCTGTCGTGCCGCCCGACACCTGTAAGAACGCAATATCAAGGGGATCAACCTGCGCCGCCGGTACCGGTTTCGCCTCGACCCAATCCGCGAATGTGAACCTCGAAAATTCTTGCGGATCCTCCGCGACCACCAGCGTGGTGATATTCAGTTCCCGGGCCAATTCCCGATGGTCAAACCCGTTCCACACGCCGGTCGTTATGAGCGCTTTCGCCCCCGACTGGTTCACAAAATGGGTGAGTTCTGCCTGTCGGTGCGCGGGGAGCGCAAACACCGGACGCGCCCCCAGGCGGAACACCGCCCCGATCGCTACTACGTATTCCACGATGTTGGGCAGCTGTACCACCACGAAATCCCCCTGGCCAACACCATGTGCGGCCAGGACTCCGGCAGCCTGCGCGCTATAATCCGCCAGCTCACGGTAGGTCAGGCGATGCTCAACACCGGTATGGTCTGGTCCTACTACCGCCTCGGCGTCGGAAAACCGGTTCGCCGCATCGGCAAAAAATGTGGCAAACGTCTCGTCTAACCACAATCCTTCCCGCCGGTATAATTCCACAAAATCGGCCGGGTACAAACTCATTTGGTCACTCCCATTGCTATCCCTCATTGTCTTTCTGTGATCGCCACCAACCGGCCCTACAGTATGCCCAGTGCGGAGCGGATTGGGCCCAACTTCGTGTGGGTTTCCTGCAGTTCGTCCGCCGCCACGGAGTCTGCGACAATCCCGCCGCCGGCATAGGCGGTTACGGTATCTCCGCTGATGAGCGCGCTGCGGATCCCCACCCGCCATTCGCCATCGCCCCGGCCATTGGCCCACCCTACTGCGCCGGAATAGAACCCACGATCCGGTTCTTGCTTAGCCAAAAGCTCCGCGGCAATCTGTGCCGGGTGCCCATTGACCGCGGCCGTGGGGTGGAGGAGCTGCGCCAAGTCCAGGGCCGACATGTCTACGTCCGGCCGCAAAATACCCCTGATCGGGGTGCCCAAATGCCAGGTGTGGGCGGTGTGCATCACCAGCGGAATCGCTGGGATCTCCAGTTGCGTACACAGGGGTGCGAGTGCTTCCCTGATGCCCGTGGTCACAAACGAATGCTCGTGTAGGTCTTTTTCCGAGGCCTGTAAATTGGCGGCGATTGCGCGATCTAATTCCGGGTCTGTGCTACGCATGGCGGTTCCTGCCAGCGGAAATGATGAGATTTCTCGGCCCTGCTTCTTTATCAACACCTCGGGGCTGGGACCGATAAAGAATTCGCCGCCCGCCAGCTCTACCAGGTATCCGAAACCCGTGCCGGCGCTCGCCATATAGCCGGCCAGCACGGCCTCGGGGTTCACTGGACCGGTGAAATGAAACCGCTCCGCCCTGGAAAGCACCAGTTTGTCCAGGGTGCCGGCCTGAATTTCGGCGATGCACTGCTCAATGCGTTGCTGGTGCACAGACAGTGGCGGGAGGAAATCCACACTTGCGACCGCGGGTAGCGCGTCCGGTGATTCCAGCGTCACCGGTTCTGACGAGAATTTGTATTCCCGTGGGGCAAATAGTCGGGGCGCGTCGGCGCGATGAAATGGTAACGCCCCCACTATCAACGAAAGCCCATCATACAAATACTCGTTCGCATCAGAAATTCGGTCAAACTCTTGGGCCACCCCACACGCGGTCAGGGTTAAACCGGATTCGGTGAAGATAAAACTATGCACTGAGTACCTCCGCGGTGCTTATGACCATGCCGCTGCGTTTGGCCACCCACGACATGGCCTCGGCGTGTTCCGTGGCCGAGAAATCCGCAATGGCGTCGCCGACCATGAAGGGCTGAATGTCTTTCATGAAGGCATCCACCGCGGTTACTTGACATCCCATATGACCATACACTCCGGTGATAATAAGCTGGTTGCGTCGGGTGAATGCCAGTGCCTGTTCCAGGTCTGTTCGTTCGAATGCAGAATATCGCCATTTGGTAATTACCTGGTGATGTGCGGCTGCGGGCTCTAGCTCTGGGATAATGGCTGCCTGGGCATCCGTGACGATGCCGGTGCCCCACACGTCGTTAAGCAGGCCTCGACGTGACCAGTGCTGTGCTGGCGGTTGCGCGGAGAAAAACACCGGCATGCCGTGCGAGTCGGCGAATGAAATAATCGATTGAATATTCGATAAAACCGTGCTCATGGGATTCGCATTGCGGTCATATGCGGTAATGAAGTATTCCTGCATGTCGTGGACTAATAATGCTGCATGCTTGGGGTCGAGCTGCCAGTGTGCGGCCTGGTTTGTGGGCAGCGGGGGAATCTCGTAGGGGGAGAGTTGGGGGATAGCCATTATGCTCCTTGAATGGTGGGTGAGTTATGAGTCGAGGGTGGCGCCGCCATCAACCCGCAGGTCGTGCATGGTGATGTGTCCGGCTGCTGGGGAGATCAAAAACGCGCAGGCTTCCGCAATATCCGCAGGTTGGGCGAGTTTCTGCAGCGGGATTCCTAACCGATATTCCTGTGGCGTACCGGCAATGACCTGCTCTGACTGGTCCGTGTCTGGCTGCCACATCCCCCGCAACATGGGGGTATCCGTCGATCCTGGCGAAACCACATTGCATCGCACCCCGAACTGCGCAGATTCCAACGCCAGTGTGCGCACCCATGCTGTTACCGCCGCCTTGGATGCCCCATAACTAGCCATGCCGATGCGAGGTGTCGTGGCGGCGTTCGACGACACAACGACAATCGCCCCAGCTCGTTGCCCCTGCATGTGCTTTGCGACGACAGAACATACGTTCACCACACCCCCATAATTGATGGTCATATTCCTGGTGTTTTGCGGATTAGTAGCAGAGTCTGGTTCCATGACACCAGCGCAATGTACCAATGCAGCTACTGGTCCATGCTTGTCGACGTCCTGTCGGAACTGCTCTGTGACCTGGTGGATATCGGTGACATCTACTTCGGGTATATCCCATGTGCTTACTGCGTGGCCGCGCGACCGAAACAGTTTAGTGCAGGCAGCGCCAATTCCGCCAGTAGCACCAGTGATGATAATGTGCTGGGATGGGTTTTTCATGGTGATATGTCGATTGGTCATGTTGTGTGTTGTCAAAATAAAGATGAGCTGACATGCAGCTTTTTGGGGGCACGGGACTTGTCGAAAGGTTGGATACCTAAGTAATCATGCCCCTACATAGGGTAAACAATCAAATCATAGGTGAGCCTAATAAAGAACGAGCTTAGCAGGTTTGCCGCCCTGATTTATGGGGGTAATATCACGGATTTGATTTTGAACTTTTTAGCCCATAAAATTAAGGGCAGTTGCCGGCGTTTTGGTAATTCTGCAGGAAAATTCTTTTGATGCCCCCATAAATGGGGGCAATTTACAGCAGTATCAAACATAGAGTTTGGTCAACTGTCGGGTTTCTGACAGGAAAACGGGGGTAATTTCAAGATTTTTTCCAGCAATTTTCCAGCATTTTTCTTAAAATTAGCTGAGACTCTATTTATGTAATTGCATAATGCTGTTTTTCAGGTGTTTACCATGCCAAACACATGTAAGTAGAAAGAACGCTACTGATGAGTCTTTACGCTTGGCATGTCTGCTACCAGCGGTTTCTGAGAATTTGGCGCGCGGGGATGATTTCCAAAGGCTATTGCGCTCTGTGAAGAAGCCTGTTTATGGTCGGTGATGACAAGCCACCACGGGGGCTGAAAGCAAAAATCTCTCATGAGATTGTTATTTGGTTCCTCCCCCGGCTTGAGATGTCACATTGAACAGCGAGGAAAGTGATATGAAGAAGAACTTACTTCCCAAGACTGCAAGCCAGCGAGCAATCGCCGGGTTGACCTCCCTGGCACTTGTTGCCGGTGGGCTGACCGTCATGCCCTATGCTGGTGCGCAAGATGAACCTGCTGAACCAGTAGTTGCTGCAGCAGAACCCAACAACGACGCAGCAGCTGAAGAGGCCGCCCCGGCAGAAGCCGCTGCCCCTGAAGCTGCCGCAGAGGATGAAGCTTTGCCTGAAGGCGCCGCTGCTGTCGCGCTCGCAAATGCACCACAACTAAATACTGCTTTGCCAACGGGTGATGCTAAAGGATTCATCACTGGTGGTACTGCAGCTGGATCAGAGGTAGATTTCCAAGCCACTGGTTTAGGTGACGGAGATAAGATCGTTTCGGTTGGTACTGAGCATGTTAACTGGTTGCGGAAAGACCAATCTATCAATGCCATTGCCGATTCCAGTGGAAATGTCACCATTAAGGGCGTTCAAATCCCTGCTGATGCTAAGACCGGTGAGCATATCTATTTCACTTATCTGAAAGCAGCAGATAGTAAAGAGTATGAGGTAATGCTTGATGCCACAGTTACCTCTAGTACTGAGAACATCAATGTAGATCAGTACACCGGGGCTAAGCGTACGTTGCTTGCTGGCCTAACTGAATCTGCGTTTGATCCGAGCTCCAAGGAACTTTTCGTTACCCGCAATTCTACTACGGGGTATACGATCTATAAGCTGGATGCCAAGACCTTGGATGTTCTTGCCAAGAACGACATCGAAGAGAAATATGCCGCTGACGGCATTGCCGTAGATAATAAGGGGCAAGTTTGGGTCACCAATTCTAATGACGGCACCATTTCGGTCTATCGGCAGAGTGATTTGACCCATATCAAGACTTTCTCAAAGCAGATCATCCCTGAGGCAAAGAGTATTGTCATCGACAACAAGAACAATCTTGCCTATGTTGGTGCTGCTGAGGGTAAGATTACTGTCCTGGACATCAATCAAGAAAAACCGATCGGTACCATTGAACTTGATGGTTTCGATCAAGTAGCAAGTTTGTCCTATGATGAACAAACTAATCAGCTGATTGCAACTTCGGGTGGTTCCCCTGATCCGCAGGTGGCAAAGGTTAAGCTTTCTGAGGGCAAGAAAGTTGACCGCTATGCAGTCAAAGGTGCTGAGGGCGTTGTTGGCGCTGCATATGATCCGGCAAGCAAGAACATTTTCGTTGGTACTGGAGCCAGTGAAGTGGCTGTAATCAGTACCAAGGATGAGAAGATCATTGCGACCATCCCGACCGGTGCCGCTGCTACAGATGTGCGGTACAATGCTAAGGACAAGCGGATCTATGTAGTGAACCAGAGCGGTGGTACCGTCTCTGCGATTGATCCAGCAACCAATAAGGTTGTAGCCAACCTGTCTGTTGGTGATACGCCTGTACATCTGAGTGTTGCCCCCAATGGTGCTGTGGCTGTGGTGAACAAAGCTGATAAGGATATCGGTGCGCAGGATCTTGTCGATGAGGTTTACACCTTCAAGTACAATGCACCGACTCCTCCGCCGCCGCCTGCCACCTCTGAGTCCAGCACCACCCAGAAGCCAACCGAGAAGCCAAAGCCGACCGAGGACCCGAAGCCGAAGCCGCCGAACGGCAGTAGTGATCTCAGCAGCAAGCTGGGCAAGTACCGGACTATCCTCATTGCGATCTTCTCCGTACTTGGCCTGACCGGTATCATTGCTGGTGCAGTTGCTGCTATGGCACACGCCAACATGATCCCGAAGGAATGGCTCCCTCCGCAATTCCGGTAGGAGATCAGAAATCCAAATGAATTCATGAGCGTCATTTGGTAACTGAAGACAAGGTGTAGTGATGCCTAACCGCATCGCTACACCTTTTTGTTATGGGTTCCTCGCGGAGACGCAACGTCGTAAAGCATCGGTAGGGAGTGGGGGTAATCATTGTGTATCGATATGCATTGATGGATACATTTTTAGGGAGAAGTCTTTGCGGGGTATGGCTGGGGTTTGTCGTGCAGTAATCTTATTCAGAATAGCGGTTGACATAGTATTTTTTGCTGGTTGATGAGCTATTTGGCACGTTACATGTTTTGGAATACGGGGATAGATAAGCAGGATAGTATGGCCCTAAAATAGGGGCGATTGATGAGCGTTGCGTGAACTAAAAGGGTCATAATTTTGATCGAATTAGTGAGTTTTGGGGGTGCTTTGAAAAATATTTTGCTGATATTTTTGTCCTTTGCCCTTAGGGATAATTTATATTTGGACAGTAGGGGTATCGGATCATCTTATACTTTTGGTCACTGCTTATATGTGTAGTCAATATCTGAATGGGTGGAATTTTATTGACTTTCAAGTCTGCTACCAGGGGTTTTATTAGTTTTGAATTGGAGTTTTCTGTTGCGTTTCGCCGCAATGAATGCTTAAGTCTGTAGGCATAAGCTAACGGGAAGCTAGTCTCATATTGATTGATGCTATTAGCTGGGCCTTAGCTCTTTTGTTTGTTCACCCATATGGTCAATCTATGGCGATTAACCTAAGCCGTAGGGAAAGTGCATAAATATGAGTAGGAATGTGATTGCTGGGGGTGCGGCTCAGCGTGCTATTGCTGGGTTGATGTCTTTGGCTCTTGTTTCTGGTGGTCTGGTTGTGCCTTCGGTTGCGAATGCTGCGGAGGAAACAGGGAAGGCTGTTTGTCGTTCCGGGATGGTTGCGCCAAGTTTTGGAAAGAAATCTTCAAAGGAAGTAACGCTGGATCGGGACATTTACAAGGCTGGCGATGTTGTAGAAGTTAAAATTACTGGTCTTGGCGATCTTACGGCTAAGCAGAACTTGCGTTTGACGCTGGATGGGGCATTATGGCCAGAGGATCAAAGTAAGGGTGATGGTTTAGAGCTTCTTGACGACGCTGTAGCTCTTAAAATTCCAACATCAAAAATTGAAAATGGTGAGGTTATTGTCAGAGTAGTTTTGCCTTCAGTATTTGAAGAAGGATTTAGGCTAGGTGAGAATGCCATTGCTGTTCAGCTTAATGATGATGAACGTCCTGTTGAAGTAAAAGGCGTTGTTTTCCGGGCAAATGAGTCAGGCAAAGCAGCTGGCGCCTGTGGTCCAGAAAATCCAAATGGAGATAAACCTGAGCCGGAAGACGCCCCTGCTTCTGACGATAGTAATCAGGGAAATGCGGAACAACCTGGTAATGAAAACCAGGATGATAAGTCTGCCGATCAAGGCGATAAAGACCAGGATGGTAAGGATCAGCCCGGTAACAATGAGCAAGCTGGTGTAGAAAAGCCTGCTGGTCAGGATGGCAAACCCGCTGACCAGGATAATAAGGACCAGGGCACCAAACCCGCCGATCAAGGCGGAAAAGATCAGGACGGTAAAGGCAAGGATCAAGGCGGTAAGCCTGCCGACCAGGCTGGCAAGGACCAGTCCGGCAAAGATCAGGGCACCAAACCCGCCGATCAGGCTGGCAAAGACCAAACCAGCAAGGACCAGGGCACCAAGCCCGCTGACCAGGGTGGGAAAGATCAAGGTACCAAACCTTCCGGTCAGAACAAACCCGCCGACCAGGCGGACAAGGACCAAGGCGGCAAGGACCAAGCTGGTAAGGACCAAAGCGGCAAACCTGCCGACCAGGCCGGCAAAGACCAGGACGGCAAGAACCAAGGTCCCCAGGATCCCAAAGACCCCAAGATTACTCCATCTACCCAGTTCTCCCAGCTGAGCAGTGTTCGGGGCATCGTCGGTAGCATTTTTGCAGTGCTTGGGTTAACTGCGCTATTCGCCGGTGCCCTCGGCGTCATGGCAAAATACAACGTCATCCCAGCTAACTGGATTCCACAACAACTTCGACACCTGAGCCGATAATCACATCACTCAATAACGTACAGCGGCGTTACAAAAGTCGCTGTATTTTTTCGTCTGTGACGAAATAATGACGGTGCACAACACGAAGGCAGTCAGGCATCGTTCGGGAATGCGAAAATAATACAATAGTTGGGGGTAGAAGATCGTCGATCGTTACGATGAACTTTGGCATCATTCTTCCGCTAGAAGATAGATTTTTAGTTCAATATTTTAGGAATAATTGGTATTTTGCAGGCTTAGGATCATAGCCTGATCCGATGCGGGGTAACCAATAGTTGTATTATTTGTGGGTTTTGTCTGCTTCTGTCGTCTAGGGGTAGTGGGGAGGCAGCTTCCGCGATATAAGATTGCCAATGGGGGATGAATAGAATTCTGGGGGTAATTTGGAAAAATTTTTCACCCCCATGACGGGTCCTATTAAGGGAAAGCTAACCTTTTATCGTCATCGAAACGTGTGATGCTTTTTTGTGATTAACCATGGTGAATGCTATCCATAAAAATAGTGCCAAAGATATGTCTTACTATAATTAGCAAGTTTGTTACCAGGTATTTTATTAGGTTTAAGGCATGCCTTACTATTGATAATTGCGCCTAACTTGTTTACTCTCAGAACGGCAAGCCGATGAGGTAATAAATATGTGGTGGTTCTTTCGGAGACCACATGAGTTTCCTCCGTGCTTTTCTTACCAATTCAACCAAACTGTCAGCATCTCCGGCATTATTTCTGCTGGATATGGTGGCAGAGGAAGTACATGATATGAACAAGACCGCAAATGCAAGAACTGCTACCCAGCGTGCTATCGCTGGGTTGACCTCGCTGGCGTTAGTTGCCGGTGGTTTGACAGTCATACCGCATGCTGCTGCGGAAGATAATACCGCAACCCAGTGCATTGCTCATGAACAGCGGAAAGAACGAGGCCAGGGTGCCATTTCGGCAAACCAGAGCACCTACAAACCTGGTGATGTTGTCGAAATCAGTGGTACCGGGTTTGCCAAGCGCGTTCACCGTGACACCGGCGAACAGCTAGAGGACACCTTCCTGGCAGTGAAGCTGGACAGCAATAAGGCTGATTGGCCGAAGGATCAAAGTGCCGGCGATGATTTCGCATACCAAGGTGGCGACACTCCGACTACGTTGATTGCTCCCGGCTCGGTTCTTGATGAGGATGGTAACTTCACCATTAAGGTGGTGCTTCCTGCGGAATTCACCGATAAATTCCAGGAAGGCAAGCATGTCATCACGGTTTTGGGAGGCGACGATAACGGCCCGCAGGTTTCTACCAGCGTTGACATTTGGGTCAATGAGTCCGGTGACGCAACCCAACCATGTGGTGCAGAAGGTCCAACGGAAAAGCCCACCCAGCCCAAGCAAGATGACAACAAGGCTGACAATGCCAACAATGGCAATAACCAGGGCAACCAGGATAACAACGCCAATAACGGCAATAACAACCAGGATGGTAACAAGCCCGACAACGGCAATAAACCTGACAACAAGCCAGCGGACCAGGCCAATAACGGCAACAATCAGGCAAACCAAGCCAATCAAAACAACCAAGGGAACAACAAACCCGACAATAATAAACCCAATAACGACAACAAGTCAGCAGAGCAGCAGTCCAAGGCCACCGGCGAAGCCAAAGCCACGGTCACCGCGATTGATAACCGCCGCGGCAAGAAGGGTGATGTAGTACTCAACCTTTCCCTAACAAACTTCCCTAAGGGCGAAAAAATCACCGTTACCTTCAATGGTCAGGAAACAAAAGCCGGTCGGGGTGGCGCCATCACCGTTGGCGAAGACGGTAAAGCCCAAGGTTCCGTCACTATTTCCGAGGGGCTTGCCGCCGGTAAATATGCGGTGAAGGCTACCGTCAAGGACACCAGCGTGGAGATCCCGTTCGAAGTCACCCCAGCCGGTGCCGTCAGCAATAATGCTGCTACCGGTTCGAAAGTGGAATTCCATGCCGCTGGCCTGCCCAAAGACGCCAAGGTGACCGCGGTCGGCACCGAGGGCGTGAACTGGCTGAAGAACCAGGAAGGCACCGCTGATGACAAGGGGCAAGTCACCATTAAGGACGTCCAGGTTCCGGTAGACGCCCCCTTCGGCAAGGTGATTTCCTTCACCTACACCGCCGGTGGTGAAACCAAGACCCTTGAGACCAGCACCAAGGTGAATGCCAGCACCGAGTCCCTGAATGTTGACCAGTATTCGGGTGTGAAGAAGGAATTGCCGTCGGGCCTGTACCAGTCGGAAGTGAATGACAAGACCGGTCACGTGTTTGTGACGAGTGCACAAGGCACGAATAAGTCCACGATCTACAAGCTGGATGCTAAGACCTTGGATGTCGTCGCAAAGAATGATGCGCTAGAAAAGGACGGCGAGAAGTTCTATGCTGCTTTCGGCGTCGGCCTGGATAATAATAAGGGTTTGGTATGGGTGACGAACACTCAGCAAAATACCGTCTCTGTGTACAAGCAGGATGATTTGAGCCATGTGAAGACCTTCCCGAAGGGTTCCGTGGCACACTCGCGTGACGTGGTAGTCGACGAGCAGACCAGCTTGGCCTATGTTTCCGCTGCCTCCGGTGATGAAGTAGTGGTTTTTGATGCCAATAAGAACGAGCCGGTGCGGCGGATCAAGCTACCTGGCTTTGAACGGGTGATGAGCCTTGAGTTCAATCAGGAGACCGGGGAATTATTCGCCACTTCGTTGAATGCTCCTAAGGCGGCCAAGATTGATGTTCGCAACAACGATCAGGTGACCATTTACGATCTGCCTAAGGACCAGGTGGAATCCGCTTCAGGTATTGCCTACGATCCGGTAAGCAAGAACATCTTCGTTGCGTCGCAGGGCTCCGGCAATGTGGTTGTGGTGAACACCGAATCCAAGAAGGTAGTGGCAAGCATTCCGACCGGTGCCGGTTCGCTGAATGCACACTACAACAAGGCCGATAAGCGGGTGTATGTGACCAACCGTGGTGGTGGCACGATCACGGTTA
>ERZ773070.494-NODE-494-length-29152-cov-7.067911_pt1 | contig 29152 bp, 23 predicted proteins | sample MGYA00580618_ERZ773070 | MGnify/ENA primary metagenome ERZ773070 (study PRJEB29015, sample SAMEA2738023) | human oral metagenome | biome: human oral; feature: human-associated habitat; material: dental | place: China | collected 2019 ... | reverse complement strand
CGCTCGCCATCGCCGCGAACGTCGGCGGCACGATCACGATGATCGGCACGCCGCCAAACATCCTCATGAGTGCGACCCTTGAGACGGCGCATCTGCGCCCCTTTGGCTTCTTTGAATTCGCATGGATCGGCATCCCGCTCTCCCTTATGGGCATGATCTACATGCTCACGATCGGCCGCCATCTCTGTCCGCGTCACCTCGCACTGGAGAGTGCCTCCGAGGAGTCGGAGGCGGAGAAAAGCGATCCGCGCAAAATGGTCATCTGCGCCGTCATCCTCATCGCCGTCGTCCTCGCCATGGTGCTCGAAAAGAGCATCGGCGTCGACATGGAGACCATCGCCATCATCGGCGCACTCGCCTGTGTCCTGACGGGCTGCCTGACAGAAAAGCAGGCGTATCGCGGCATCGACTGGACAACGATCTTCCTCTTTGCAGGGATGCTCCCGCTCGCCAATGCCATGGAGAGCAGCGGCGCGGGGCAGCTCATCGCGAATGTTGTCGTCGGGCTCATGGGCGATGCCCCCTCGCCGATGCTCATCATCACGGCGATGTTCATCCTCTCGTGCGGGCTGACCCAGTTCATGTCCAACACGGCGGCGGCGGCACTCCTCGCCCCCATCGCCATCTCCATCGCGCAGACCATCGGCGCGGAGCCGTACCCGATCGTTATGGCCATCGGCATCGCCGCCTCCTGCGCGTTCACCACACCGGTCGCGACCCCGCCGAACACGCTCGTCCTTGCCGCGGGACAGTTCCGCTTCATGGACTACGTCAAAATCGGCCTTCCGCTCGTCCTCCTTTCCCTCATCGTCTGCGTCGTCATCATCCCCCTTGTCTGGCCGTTCTGACACGCCAAAATTGCATAGAAAAAGCTGCCGCATGAACGATCTCCTTGACCTGACCCCCAAAAGTTAGATTTCTCAAGTCTGCTTCTGGGGGTCAGGTCAACTGTCGTCCAATCCGGTTTTTTATACTCGTAATAGACGGTCTTGCGCTGCACTCCCGCAAGGTGTTCCCGAACATAGTCCAGTTTTCCCTGGAAATACTTGATAAAACCGTCCGTCTCCTTGCCAAAAATCGTGCCTGCCAGCCGATAGAGTGCCTCAAACTTATCCGTAGGGAAACATGAACAGCGCTGCTTTCTTCCTATAATATTCAGAAACGTCAAAAATGGATGACCAGACGAAAATATTGTGGTATACTGTGAGCAAAGCAAAGTGCCGACCGTGTTCTTTCGTTGTCGATTTTTAAGGAGAATTGCCCATGAAACGCGAAGAAGTCGCCCACCATCTCGAAACCTTTGACCCCGAGATCTACAACCTTTTGGAGGAAGAGCGCCAGCGTCAGCGCTACACACTCTCGCTGATGCCGAACATGAACGCCATGTCGCCGTTCGCGAAGTACCTTGAGGGCAGTATTCTGACCAACAGCTTCTTTGACCGCAGCGACGAGACACCGACCGGCGGTCTCCATCTCGACGCGATCGTACGGGAACGTGCGAAGCAGCTCTTTCACAGCGACCATGCCATCGTCCGTCTCGGCAACATCGTCGCCGCCTCGCGCGTCGTCTTTCAGGCACTGCTTGCAGAGGGCGACATGGTGCTCTCGCTCAATCTGCGCAAAAAGGATCACGTCGCAGGGCTCTCCTACCGGTTTGAAAACTACGGCATCGAGCCGGGCACGCAGGAGATCGACTGGGGTGCCGTACGGGAACAGGCAGAGCGCGTAAAGCCGCGCCTCATCATCTTCTCCCCGGTCAGCTTCCCGCGGACAATCGACTATCAGATTCTTTACGAGATCGCACAGACCGTCGATGCGTACCTCTGGGTCGACATCAGTCAGAGCGTCGGGCTGGTTGCGTCAAAGCTCGTCCCTTCCCCCGTCCCGCTCGCCGATGTCGTCACCTTCTCCACGCGCGACTCCCTGCGCGGCCCCGACGGCGCCATCGTCCTTACGAAGACAGACCTCGCCGCACGTATGGATGCCGCCGTCATCAACACGGGGCATGAAGCGCTGCACATGAACCACCTTGCCGCGCTCGGCGTCGTCCTGCGCGAGGCGGGCAGTGAGCGCTACGCCAGCTACGCTGCACAGGTCGTGCAGAACGCTCAGGTGCTCGCGCGCACCCTCGCCGACCACGGTGCATCCGTCCTCTGCGGCGGCACGGATACCCACCTTGTCCTTGCCTCCGCTGCCGCCGGCATCGACATCAATGCAGCAGTGAAAGCAATCTCTCAGATGGGCATGCGTGTCAAGCTCGACACCGTCCCCACCATGAACTCCGGGCTCTTCCTGCACGCCCTGCGCCTCTCGACCTCGAATCCGACAACACGCGGCCTGCTCGAGGAAGATATCGCCTACATCGGCTCGCTGCTTGCAAAGCCGCTCACCACGGTTCTCACTTCCGAACAGATCGAGGCAACGCGCAAGGAAATCGTTGCCCTCGTCAAAGATGCCCCCCTCTTCGACGACGAGTGGATGGGGGATTCTGAGAACTGAGTATAACAGCCTTATCCGTAACATTTGGCAAAGAGATCAAAAAAGACGCCCACGAAGGCGTCTTTTCTTATGGAACAATTCTTTATCGGATGTGCCGCTGGCGATGCCGTTCGGCGTCCCCTGCGGCGTATGTTGACACGGGATTTACCGCCTCAAAGAATCTCTGTGCGGATATAGCCCTCGCGCACGCCGGAGTCGCTGCACGTGATGTCCTCAGCAGCGAAGGTGTCAGCGAGGACACGGGCGATAATCATGCCGGGGACGATGTTGTGGAGACGGTCGGGGGCGGCACGCAGCAGTAGAGCGGTGTCGCGCTCCGCCAGTGGGCGGCCGCTGCCAAGCATCGCAATCATCGGCGGGAGTTCTGCCGCGGTGATCCTGCGCGGCGGTTCCGTGGGAGCAAGGAGGGCATGGAGACGAGCCGCACTGCCGAGCACGCCGCCCAGCCCCACAAGATGCGGCGCACGCAGGGCACACACGGCGGGCGTCTCCGCGAGGATATCACGCACATCCGCCTCGATCGCCGCACACTCGGCCGGCGTTGGAAAGAGTCCCGTCACATGGGTGCGCCGCAGGGCAAGTGAGCCGAGCGGCAGACTCCACCGCTCCTGCATCGCGCGCCCCGTGAAGGAGACGATCTCCGTACTGCCGCCGCCGATATCCGCCATGATGCCGTCCGTATAGGGGATGCTCGCCGCCGCCCCGCGAAAGGCATACGCCGCCTCCTCTGTCCCGGAGATCACGCGGACGCGGACACCTGTACGCCGCTCGATCTCCGCGAGCACCGCACTGCGGTTGGCCGCCCTGCGCAGCGCTGCCGTCGCGAAGGCATGGACGCGCGCAATCCCAAGTGCATCGATGAGATCCACGAATCCGCCGAGGATCTTCGCCAGCATCTCGACTCCGTCACGCGTGAGACGGCCATCCTCAAGGCAGCCCGCCAACCCAACCGTATGCTTTCGCTTCATGAGCATCTCAAACCCGCCGTCTGCGATCTGATAGACCGCCATACGGATGGTGTTCGAGCCGATGTCGATGACTGCATGCAGCATCAGAACTACCTCTTCAGTCCGCTGCCGGGCACAGGAACAACAACACGATAGTTGTCGGGCATCCCATTCGCAAAGAACGTCTGCGCCCCCGCCAGTGCCGCCGCCGCCGTCAGCTCTGCATAGATGCCGCGCTGCCCGAGAGCCTTTGACGCCGTGAGGATCGCACCGTCCTCGATCGCAACGGCATCGCCCTGACTGCTTCGCAGGACCCAGAGGATCTCCTCCATGCGCGGCGGCGCCTCTACGCGGATCGTCTCCGCGATCGTGTGCCGATACGATGTATGCGGCAGATGGTGGAGCGCCTCCACAACAGGCGCACACTTCGTGCTCTGCACACCGACAAAATGCGGCAGGCGGCCGATCTCCTCGAACCCCTGATAGAGCCCGAGAAGCATTGTCCCGTTGCCGATGGGGACAAAGATGTAGTCGGGCACCGTATCGCCGAGCTGCTGATAGATCTCATACGCCATGCTCTTCACCCCGTCGATGAAGAGGGGATTGTAGATATGAGAGGCATAGTAGGCATCACCAAGCTCCTCCTGTGCCATCTCCATGGTCTGCGCACGTCCATTCGGCACGCGTACAATGTCTGCGCTGTATGCAGTAATCTGCTTGACCCGCTCCGCGGAGACATCATCGGGGACATAGACACGGCATGCAATGCCCGCCGCCGCCGCGTACGCCGCAACCGCCGCCCCGGCGTTGCCTGCCGAGTCGACAACCACATGGTCAATGCCAATATGCGCCAGCTCCCCGATGAGACGCTTTGCGCCGCGATCCTTGAATGATCCGGTGGGCTGGCGATCCTCCATCTTGAAGTAAAACCGCTGACCGTCGATCATGCGCGGCAGGAGCGGTGTCGGCAGTTCACCGAGCGTTACCCCCGCATGGACATCCTCTGCGTCCATCGCGCTCTGGTACAGGCGGAACAGACCGCCGCACTCACACTGAAAGGCATGCGTTGCAACGGGATACTCCTTTTTGCATTGCTCACAGAAAAAGTGCATTGTGATCCTCCTATTTCTTCTCCGCGGCAGGAGCGCCCGCTGCATATATCGGCGGGTCAACGTCCTCAGTCAGCGCGTGCGTCCCGAGCATTGTTGTCAGTGTCTCGCGCGTAAATCCATACGTGGACGCCGAGAAATCCTGCCGTGGATCATAGCGGTTGTTCGGTGCTCCGAGGAGCCCGCAGACCGTATCGTACATCATATCGTTGGTGAAGTACGCGTCCTGCCGTGCGGCCAATGTCGCCGTACGGCGCGGCATCGCAGCGCGGTACTCCGGTGAGAGGTAGATGAACATCGGAATGTGCACCATGTCGAACTTGAACACATCGGGGTTATGCGAGATCTGCAGATCCTCCCCATGATCGGAGAAATAGATCATCGCGCGCAGATTCAGATTCTTTTCCGCATAGGCAAAGATCTCCGACAGAATATGATCGGTATAGAGAATGCTGTTCGCATAGGACGGCGCACTCGTCGCCGCCGAGTCTCCCGGTGCCGACGTGAACTTCGCCCATGTGTCGGGATAGCGGTTGTTGTAGTAGATATGGCTGCCCATCAGATGCAGCACAACGAAATTATTCGCTTTTGGGTCAATACGCGTCAGATATGGGAGGAGGCTCTCGTCATACTTCGTTGTAAAATTGTAAGAGTCATCTGTCCACTCTGCCTCATCGGCCGTCTTTGCGACCATCGTAATCGCACTGTCAAACTGCCCATAGCGCCCCTGATTGCTGAACCAGTAGGTCTTGTAGCCGATTTTCTTTGCCACATCGAGAATCGATGCCGACTCATAGAACTCCTTGTCATTGTACTGACTCTTCTCCGTCAGCGCACGCTCCAGCACGGGAACGGTCTGCGTCCATGCCGAGTAGACATTCTGATAGACCAGGAAACCGTCCCGCCCCGTCATGCTCTCCAGCCATGGCGTATTCTCATACGGGAAGCCCGGCGTATAGGCATGCATATAGTCACGCGATGCCGATTCGCCGATGACAAAGATCACCGTCCCCGGAGCGCGCGCAGCAAGCGTATTCTCCAGATCGATGATGAGCGAATCATAGCGTTCGCCCTGATTCAGTCCATACGACTGCGTTTCTTCGACATACGATGTCACGTCTTCGTATAGGCCTGCAATCGAGCACTGCGGAATGAGGACGAAGAGAACCCCTGCCGCGGCCACCATGGCCGCGACGAGTGCCCCCATACGCGAGCCCTCCGCACTCGGATAGATGCGGCGTGCGAGCACAAGGTGGCTGCGGTAGAGGAGGTAGGTGAAGAGGAGGAGCAGCAGTACCACGCCGAGCGCGGGCACCGTCCCCACCGTCGACTCGATGTAGTCCCCCGCCTCGTGCCAGTTTGTCAGATAGATCGCCATCAGTGAGGCGGGGCTGAGCGCGTGCCAGACCGTCAGATAGTAAGCGATCTGCGTCAGGGGGATAAGTGCCATGAGAAAGCCGAGCACGGCGAGCAGCGCCGCCGTCACGCGCCGATGCCCGAGCCGCAGGAACGCGCCGCCGAGCGCGGCGAGCGCGATCATCAGCGACGTCCCGATCAGAAAATCATAGTAGATCAGCGACTTGTACCAGTCCTGATGATAGGTCCACACATAGAGCAGCGGGAACGTCAGACACCAGAGCAGCCCCGGCACCATTGCCCCAAGCATCCCGCGCGAGAACAGGGACACACCCAGCCCATACTGCAGCAGCATAAGGACAACAAGGACAGGAATGATCGCGGGAAGAAAATACTCCGCGCCCATGTCCTGTCCCATATCGATATAGGCGGCAATCAGTGCCAGGAAATAGGCACCTGCCGCCATTGCATAGCGGATCCACTCATTGCTCCGCTCCACACTTAGCTTCATGAACGAATTCTCTACTCCATGATAAAGATCTCAAGATCCTGCCGGCCAAAGGACAGCGCCTCGGCATGTGTATCGAAAGCCACATCGATGCGATACCCGTTGATCGCATAACCAACATCCTCTGCCACAGCCTCACCATAGCCCGGGATGAAGACATGCGTCCCGAGCGGAATGACCGACGGGTCAACAGCGATCACGCCATGGCGCACGAGAGTTCCCGTCGCCGTACGGCTGCTGTTTCCGGGATCGTATGCACTGTATGCCGTGGCCGACACATAGACCGAACGGCCGCCCCCGCGGCTCACCTGCGGTGCACGTTCATCAACGATGCCGAGCGCCGCGGGGTCATAGTCTGCACCGCCCGAGAGTACATGATAGGTTGCCTCACCGCAGATCCCGTCTACGACGAGCTGATGATCCGCCTGGCAGCGTTCGATCGCCTCACGTGTCAGCGGGCCTGCGATGCCGTCCGCCGCCCCCGCAAGGTAGCCGCTCTGAATCAGCAGCTCCTGCACATGCCTGACCGCGCCGCCGCGCATCCCCTCCTTGACGAGGATATGCGCTGCCTCGGCGGGCATCTGCACCATCAGCGGCGCGCAGACCGCCAGTGCCGTTCCTGCGGCGAGGCTGCGGCGCAGCGTCCGCCGCGAAATATGACGTCCATGCCCGAAGATATGTTTCACTGCAAAAAGGAGTTTTCGTATCCGCGTCATCATAATGCTCCCTTCGTCCTTCTTGGCTGTATCCATTCCCTTATGTCTATACAGCACATCCACTTCTTTCAATAAGAATATTTTACTATAAAGAAGGAAATCCGTCAAACCGAAGCCATCTCAATGGCAGGGGCGCGCCTGATGAACCCGTCCTCCGCCGCATACCGATAGAAGCAGCGCAGCCCCTCAAGCGTCTCTGCGTCCAGCTGCCAGACCACGGCATGTCCGAGATACTCCGTCAGCTCTGTGCGCGTAAAGCGCCCGTCCGCGAGCACCTCGCCGATCGCCGCGTCCTTTACGCGCTCCCAGTCTCGGAACGCCCCTGCGATGCGTCCATGCACCATACGGAGCGCCGCGGGGTGTGTCGCCGCGAACGAACGCGCCGCCGCCCAGATCCCAAACACCATGCGCAGCCCCGTCAGACGCTTCCACTCGCGCGCGAGATCGTAGATATAGATTCCCCGCGGCGCATGATGATAGAGCTCCAGGGCATCATCGCCGATAAACATCGACGCTGCCGCACCATCCGGCACGGGGTCGTCGGGCGTGAGCGGCCGCACCTCATACATCGGCGCAGCATCATAGAGGCGATGCAGAATGATTTTCAGCAGTACATGGGACGAGGCGGACTTGTCCGAGAGCACGACGCGCTGCGCCCCGATCTCCTCCGCCGGCACACGACTGACGAGAAGCACGCTCCGCACATCGCCGTCCGAGGCGATGCATACATCGGGCAGAATGAGCAAATCATCGGCATGATGCGCGTATGTAATCGACGAGACCCCCGACACATCGAGATGCTTCGCCTCAAGACGGTCGTTCAGCTGTGCAGGCACCGCACGCAGGATATCCAGCCCCTCCGCCGCTCCATGCGCAAGCGCATACGTCAGCGGCAGCACATTGAGAAACGCAATATGACCCACGCGCGGCACCATGCGCAGCCCTCCTCTGAATCGAAGAAATCACTGATAAAATGAGGCCGAATTGGCGTAGATTTTTTGTCCGATTGAGGCAGCAAACCGGACGCATAGCAAAAGCTATGTGGAGGATTTGCTAACGAAAAGCGGGCGAAAAAGATGCGTCAAGATGGTCGTGCCGAATTTATCCGTGCTTCCTTAAGTTACACCTCTATTATAATCCCAATGCGCCAAAAAATACAGTATGTTGAAAATATATCTTTCCCATTGGTTTGGTCGTCTCTAGGGAAGCACTGATAAGGTGCTTGCCTCCTGATTGACACTGCCAAACTTCTCCTATATAATAAAAGTGAAAGAGGAGAACGACCGAAGGCGTTAGGCTGTCGGCGGCATTTGCTGTCCGGCGGGGGTGACCTGTAAGCATGGACGCGGCGTTTCCTCTTTCTGCAAATCTAATGGCTCGTTCCGATCTGCGCGATCTTGAGATCACCGCACTCATGATGAAAAATGCCGTCTTGAAAAGATACAGTCATTCGGAAAGGGTTCTGCAATACACACCTGACGCACCGTGGGGTTTCTTGCAACTCACACGGCTTCAGCCGCAAATGTGACTGCGTTGACTTCGTGCCGTCACCATGTTACAATACGATTAATAGAAGATGCTTATTCCTCTTCCTGTTTGCAGATCAAAACTTGTGGAGGAATCGGCTTCACAGAAGACGTTTGTCTCTCTTCGCCCGGGCTCATAACTCGGATACGTCGTGGGAAAACGTCTTTGGGAAGACTCCCCTCGGCCGCACTAACGCCTGTCTTCGGACGTGGCGTAGCGGCGAGGGGGGATTTTTTCATAGTAAACGCCACAGACTCTCTTCGCCTTGCCCAAATCTACCTCGTCTGCTATACTGAGAATGCTAAAGGACTATTCGTGAGTGGAGCATGATGCCTCCCAGCCGCACCCGTTCGGGACGCGACTCAGCGAGCAGTCCTCTTTTATTTATATACCAATGATAACAGAACGTGCCCGCACGCCTTGACAATATCTGCCGCCGTCAGTATACTTGAGAAAAATGAGCCCTGCAGGGCGGATCGTCCCGGCGCTTTGTGCCGTTGGATAGCTTTCACCCATGGCAGGGCTCTTTTTATGTACGCAGATCATATCTCTAAGCACCATACACCTTCTTCCTTGCCTTCCATGCGCCCCTATGGTATAGTGAAGGCAATAAGAACATTCTCTCCACCGTGACGAGAACGCATAGGCGCGGTGGCAGTAGCAGCGGATGAGCCGTCACCCTCACCGCTGACACTGGATGTTCTTTTTGTGTGCCTTCCATAGCGCATGTTTTCTCTTAGCCATAAGAAAATGGGCTGTTGCGCGAAGCTGCAAACTTCGTGCAACAGCCCATTTTTCATCTTATACTGCGACAGGACTCCGAGCCTCCGGCCGAGCATCCTCCCGCTGGCTTGGTACCCCCAAATCGCCCCAGATGCTCTCACCGCACAGGAGTTTCCTGCACTCCTCCGGCGTGAGCGGTCTGTCGTCGATAAGACTTCTTGGCTTATTTGCTTCTTCCATACCATATCTCCGCCTTTCCGCAAGATTTCAAAAACTCATGTGCAGCCGCTTCTTGGTTCTCTTCTGTTCCATCCTTGTGCAACCGATACTTCTCGATCAACGAAGTCAGCAGTTCTTTACCTTTATTATACTCGAAAAGCTCTCTCTTTTGCAACACATGGACATCACCTTGATTTGTTGCCACGGTCATCAGTCCGATGCTCAGATCAAAAACAAATATGGCAATGTCTGCGAAGGAAAAATTCGATGTTGATGGATGATTATGCGCAAGAATCAATTCATGTGCATAAATTCGTTTCATTCATCGCATCGACACATTTCTTCTTCCACGCCTCACAACGCAGCATCTCTCGACCTGCATCGCCTTCCCCGTCTCAGAATCATACACTGAATAAACCACGCATTTCTGCGGTAATCCTTGCTCGGGTCATATCACACCAACAGTTTCACATCGTGCTCGTCCAGAAATCTTTTCCACTCCTCCGACGGCTCACGGTCGGCGGCGAGGTAGGAGAGCACACGGATGTCGCCGAAGTGCACCAGTGCCGTTTTGTCGAATTTGCTGTGGTCGGCCAGCAGGATCACACTGCGCGCCTGCCGCATCATCACCTCTTTGACCTCGCTCTCGCTCTCGTTGGACTCCATCAGCCCCTTGGCGAGGTCGAGCGCCTTGCAGCTGATGATCGTATAGTCCGCATGATAGCCCGCCAGCATCCGCGTCGCCGCAGGCCCCGTCAGCGAGCAGGAACTCGCGCGAAAGTTCCCGCCCGTGCAGATCATACGGAAATCACTCGAACGAAAATCGTACATCAGGCGAATGGAATTGGTGATGACGGTGATGTTCGCCTTCTTCACGAGGCGGCTCAGCAGCATCTGACAGGTCGTGCTGGAGTCCACCATAATGGTGTCCCCCTCGTGGATCAAAGGGTGCGCCGCATCGGCAATCCGCAGTTTGCTCTCCTGGTTCTGCCCGCTGCTCATGCCGAGATAGTCGGCCCACATACTGAGCCCCGACGCGCCCGCCACAATCGACCCGGCGTCGATGTAGCTGATCAGACCCGCGATCAGCGTCTTTTTCCAGGCGGACATGTGCATGTCCTGCTTTACCCCTAACATAGGAATCTCACCTTTCTATGATGCCGTAATGATGTCAGTCGAGCAAATCCATATTGAGCGCGATATGGAAATCCTTCGCGAGCTGGACAAAGCCCTCACGCGGGATCGTCTGCTTCTTGCCGCCCATGGAGAGCACCTTGACGCAGATCGTGGCCGCCTTTTCCACGGTGTCCATCAGGCCGAACGCCTCGTCGAAATCGTCGCCGCAGACGAAGAGCCCATGATGCGCCCAGACAACGACGCGGTACTTCTCCATCAGCTTGACGGACGCATCGGCGATCTCCTTGCCGCCCGGAACCATCCACGGCACGACGCCGATCCCCTCCGGGAAAATGACGGGATCCTCCGTCGCCATCTCCCAAAGCTCGCGCGTGAATGCCTTGTCCTCAAGCGGAAGGACGAAGGTCAGTGCGATGAGATTGGTCGGATGCGCATGGTAGATGATGCGGTTCGTTCCATTCGTCATCTCCTTTTTGAGCTCATGCGCCGCGAGATGCGTCGGCAGCTCACTGGTCGGACGCCCGCCGCCGACGAGCCCCCAGACGATGCCGTAGTTCTCGCCTGCCGCATCGATCTGGATGAGCGCGACATTCTCCTCCGGGGCGAGCTCGACGTTGCGCATATACTTGCCGCTGCCCGTCACGAGGAAATATTCCCCCGCGAGCCCCGGCACCGTATTGCCGATCGGCTGCCATGCGCGGACCTCGTGCAGCGCGCCCTTGACCGCCTCCACTTCCTCCGCCGGAACGCGATACGTCAGATTCCCGCCGTTCCGCTCATGCCACCCCTTTTGGAACGCATCAGCGGTCAGGCGCTGAAAGCGCTCCATAAACTCTGCCTCTTTTATCTCCATGTCGTCTTCCTCCTGCTCCGGCCACGCCTGCGCCTTTACAGCACAGGCGAAACCTCGTTGACATCAAAGGATTTTGCCACCATCTGACGCGCCTCGGACAGATCCGCAAAGGCCTTGTCCTTCAGCATCTGCGCCATCAGATTGCCGATCGCCGTCGCCTCCACGGGACCCGCGCAGACCTCCTTGCCCGTCTGCTGCTGCAGCAGACGGTTGAGGAACTGATCCTGACAGCCGCCGACCACGTGAATGCGGTCGAACGTCCGCCCCATCACCGTCTCGATCTCCGCCACCGTCTCGGCATAGCACTGGGCGAGACTGTTGTAGACGCAGTAGAGCAGCTCGCACTCCGTCTCGGGTGCCTCCTGCCCTGTCCGTTCGCAGTACTCCTGCAGTGCCGCCCTCGTTCGTGAAATTGTGCCGCTGCGACACCTCCGAGCAGTCCGGGATCAGGCGCTTGATGCCCATCAGCGACCACGTCCCCGAGCTCAGATAGATGCTGTCATCCGACGTGCTCGGGACCGCCATGACCGCCGATCCCGTATCGTGCGTCGCGGGCAGAACCACCTCCGTCTGGAACCCGACCCCCGCTGCGATCTTTTCCGTGAGTGCACCCACGGGGGTCTTCGGCATGGCAATCGCGCCAAACATCTCCTTCAGGATGCCGAGCATATCCATCAGCTCGTAGTCCCAATCCTGCGTCTCTGCGCTCACGAGCTGCGTCGTTGTCGCGTTCGTGTACTCGTTCTTCACGACCCCCGTCAGGAGATAGTTCAGATAGTCGGGAATCATCAGAAAATGTTTTGCCGCCGACAGGATCTCGGGACTTTCCTGCCGGATCGCCATAAGCTGATAGATCGAGTTGAAGATCTGCTTTTGAATCCCGTTGCGTGCGTAGAGCGCCTGCTCCGAAATCGTCCGGTAGACCAGCGCATCCATGCCCTGCGTCCGCCCATCCCGATAGGCAACGGTATCGCTGAGCAGCTGTCCGGCCTCATCGAGCAGGACAAAATCCACCGCCCATGTGTCAATCCCGACGCTCTTCGGAATCCGATTCAGCGTGCGGCACCGCTTCAGCCCCTCGACCACCTCGTGAAAGAGATGATCCACATCCCAGCAGAGATGCCCGTTCCTTCCCACGAGACCGTTCTGAAAGCGATGAATCTCCTCGATGCGGATCTTCCCGTTCTCAATCCAGCCCAGAATATGACGTCCGCTCGATGCACCAATATCAATCGCCAGATAATACGGATGCTCCATCGTCTCTTTCCTCCTATATCTTGTTTATCTGTTTTGTTGTATTTATGTTGTTTTATCTTTGTTTTCTTTGGTTTCCCGTTTAACGCAATCGGATGGATACGGCAGATGGGTACGCACAGCCTGTTCCGCCGTATACAATATTCTTTCTCAGTCCATCGTGCTTTATCGAGAGAACCGTTGTATAATTACCGTTGTATTCTTCTGCCTCGTTTTCATCTTACGAAAGGAGCTTCTCATGCGGAAAAGAATCACCTCCCTGCGCCGCTTCTCCCTTGTCATCGGCGCGGCGTTCCTCTGCGGAATGCCTGCGGCATACGCGGCCTCAAACAACGCTCCTGCCTCCATCGCCGCCGCTGCACACAAGACAGCGGCATCCCCCGTCGTCGGCGACCCTGCCGCACTCCCACAGGGTGCCGCACTCTCTCCTGCGGCAGCAACACAACTGACCAAGCGCCTGGATGCAATGATCGGAGATACGGGCACGAAAGTGCCGGGACTCGGTGTTATCCTCTACCGCAACGGACAGGAGGTATACCGTCACTTTGCCGGCAGCCGCCGTTTTCTCCGCCAGAACCCGACCACAGCAGAGCCGATCACGCGCGATACACGCTTCCGTATCGCCTCCGTCTCCAAGCAGTTTACGGTATTCACACTGATGCAGCTTGCTGAAGCAGGAAAACTCAGCCTCGACGACGATGTGAGCCGCTACCTCGGCTTCTCTCTGAGAAATCCTGCCCACCCCAATACCCCGATTACAGTGCGGATGCTCGCGAGCCACACCTCATCGCTGCGCGACGGCAAAGTCTACAGCATCCCGCCATCGGTCAGCGTGCGCGAGTTCTTTACCCCCGAGGGCCGTTACTACGAAAACGGCGGTCACTTTGCCCCTGCAAATGAAGCTCCTGGACAGTATTTCTGCTATGCCAATATCAATTACGGACTGCTCGGCACCATCATTGAGAAAGTGACAGGCGAGCGCTTTGACCGTTACCAAAAGGAACACATTCTAAAGCAGCTGGATACGGCAGCAGACTATGTGCCCGGCAATCTTACGAAGCGCGGCTTTGCAAAGCTCGGCACGATCTATCAAAAGAAGGACAAAAACGGCACCTGGAATGAAAATGGCCCCTGGTACGGCAAGGCGGACGACTATAACGGCCGCCAGCCGAAAGCAGAGTCCATCTACCTGCAAAATCCGTACGCAGAGGACATCCAGGGATGGTTTCCCCTCGCAGGCTATGTGCCCGGCACGAATGCAACGATGCTCTCCCCGCAGGGCGGTCTGCGCATCTCCTATGAGGAGCTGACACACGGTTTGGAACTGCTGATGAACGGCGGAACCTATCGCGGGAAACAGATTCTCTCTCCTGCCTCCATCCAAGAGATGCTGCGCCCCCAATGGCAGTATGATGCAGCGCAGAAAAACGGAAACACCGCCGGCGGCACACTGCTGTCCTATGGGCTTGGCGAACTGCAGGTCGCAGGCGACAGCACGGCGCGTGTGAACCGCAGCCATGTGGTCGATCTTGTCGGGCACAACGGCGAGGCGTTTGGTCTGCTCTCCGGCGTATTCTTCCGCCCTGGAACGAAGGACGGCTTCGTCTACATCATGAACGGCGAAGCCGTCGCCGAGGACGACGACCCGCGCAGCGCAGGCACATTCAGCGGCAACTACATCTGGGAAGAGGAGATCATGGATGCCCTGACCGAGGCTCTGCTCTCGAAAGATTAAAGTCCCTCTGATAAACCAGCTCCTCGAATCGGCGTAGATTTTTCACCCAAACGAGATGGAAAATCGGACACCGTATATGAGCCTGTGGCAGTTGTTTCATCGAAGTACGAAAAGTTGTGCCAAAAAAGCTTGAATTCCTTAGTCAATATACAAAGAAGCACTCTGCATGATGAAAACTCTCATCATGCAGAGTGCTTCTTTGTTCTTTATTTATCCTTTAATTCTGACTAGCCTTCTTCTTCTCACGCTCATTGACAATGTAGTTATAGATGAGGACGAAGATGAGCAGCCCGCCCCAGATGATCTGGCGATAGAAGTTCGAAATGCTCTCATACATATTGAGCCAGCTCGATATCATCTGAACGATTAGGATGGCAACGATGACCCCCTTCATGTTGCCCTTGCCGCCGTAGGGATCAACACCGCCAAGCACGGCGATCAGGATCGCCTCCATCAGATAGGACGCACCGTAATCCGCCTTTGCAGAGTTGAACCGCCCGAGCATAATCAGCCCCGCAGCTGCACTCAGAAGTCCGCTGACCATGTAATTGGCGAGATAGAGACGCATATTGTTAAAGCCAGAGAACGTCGATGCCTTTACGCTTGTCCCCAGCATACGCAGCTTATAACCAAGTGTCGTACGCTCCATAACAAAGGCCGATGCGAGCGCAAGGATGACGAAAATGATAAAAGGCGTTGGTATCCCGAGAACCTTCGCCGACATTGCCCCAGCAATCTGCGGCGGAAGACCTCCAAGCGTACTGCCGTTCGTCAGCACAATCGCCGTCCCCATAAAGAGTGCCTGCGTGCCGAGTGTCGCGAGAATCGGTGTAATGCCGACTGCACCGATCAGGAACCCATTGATGGCTCCGCAGAACATCCCGAAGAGAAGCGCCCCCACGCACGCGGCAAGGATGAGTAGGGTCACTGTAGATTCTGATGTATCAGGCGTAATCAATGCCGGCAACACCTTTGCCACAAGGACGGCAGAGAGATTCGCCACGGCAACAACACTGAGGTCAATTCCTGCCGTATAGAGCGTAAATGCCATGGCAATGGCGAGGAGGCCGAACTCCGGAAACTGTTTTCCCATGGACTGAAAATTTGACACACTCAGAAAGAGGGTTCCTTTGAGTACCGTACAAAAAGCAAAAACCACGAGAAACACGATCATCAGGCGCATGAGATTCTTATCCCTGCGGAAGACTTGACGTAAAACATCCATCACGATTCCCCCCCCTTCGCATCCGATACATGGACCGTGAGTTTACGCTCATTTCTCCGTGCCTGCAGAGCAGAGATCGCCGTACCGAGAATGATGACTGCACCTGTAAACACTTTCTGCCATGTAGTGGATACATCGAGAAGAATCAGACTATTGTCCATGACCGTGAGGAGCGCCATGCCGAGCATCGCACCCCACACCGTCCCTTTGCCCCCTTCCATGCGAACGCCGCCCAGCACACATGCAGCGATAACAGTCAGTTCGAGGCCCTCGAGGTTGTTCGGATGAACGGCGAGCAGCATGGTTGAACGGAGTACACCGATGAGTCCCGCCATGCAGCCCGAAAACGCATAAATGAACACAATGGTCTTAAATACGTGGAATCCCGCGCGCTGCGCTGCACGGACATCTCCGCCAATCGCATAGATACCACGACCAAGCATGGTGCGCTCGAGGATAAACCACCCGATAAAAATAAGCAGCACCATGAGAATAATCCCGACTGGCATATCCGACGTGAGTCCTGAGACGGGATTCGTCACCGACAGCAGTTTCATCTGACCGAGCTCATAGAGCGGCTGGCACAGCGGATACTCACGCGACTTAAAGACCCCCTGCATGATGCCGAAGCAGATACTGCTCGTTCCCAGTGTCACAATGAGTGCGGGAAACCGAAACCGCGCAATGATAAAGCCGTTGACAAGTCCCACACAGAGCCCAATAAGCATCGCCGCCGCAAAGAACAGCAGAGGATTATCCGTCACATGCTCGAGCTGCGAACAGACAATGAACATCGCCATCGATGCAATCGCAGGAAATGAGACATCCACTCCGCCCGTAATAATGACGAACATCTCACCGATGCAGAACATCGCAGGTACGGAAAACGCGCGCAGGAGATCCACCGCATTGTTCCCCGTGAAGAACTGCCCGCTCTTTATCTGAACCAATAGGCAGAGCAAAATCAACACAATACCGACGTAAAACTCTGTCGATGTAAATATCCGCTTCCTCATGCGGCATCCCCTCCTTGATGGGCAAGGCCAGCAAGTGTATTCTCGTCCAGCTCCTGCGTTGATAACGCAACGGCAAGCCGCCCCTGCTGCATCACCATCACGCGATTACAATTCGTCAGAATCTCCGGCAGATCATCCGAGATGATCAGCACAGTGAGCCCCTCCTTCGCCAGTTTACGCACGCGTTCATAGATATCGAACTTCGCACCGATGTCCACACCAACCGTCGGTCCATTAAGGATAAGCACATTCAGATGGATGGCAAGCCACTTTGCTAAGACGCATTTCTGCTGGTTGCCGCCTGAGAGCGTACCGACCGGCGCCTCAACATCGTGCAGAGCGATCGAGAGTTCCTTCTCCCAATAATGCGCCATCTCTTCAATTCTCTGTTGATCCACTGCTCCCAGTACATTGGCGTACTCGTCCCATTTCTCTGTCGAGATATTATCCGCAATCGATTGACTCAAAAAGAGGCCTTCTGTCACGCGATCAGGAGGCAAATAGCCGATCCCATTCTTTATGGCATCGCGAATACATTTAATTTCTATTTTTTCGCCATTTATTCGTATTTCTCCGCTTTGTGGGCGATGGTAGCCAAAAAGAGCTTCCGCGAGCTCTGTCCGCCCCGAGCCGAGAAGCCCCGTAATACCGACAATCTCCCCCTTTTTCAGAGAAAAACTCACATCGCGGAAACCGTTGTCGAGGCTGAGATTTTTTACCTCGAGAACCGTAGGGGCACCATTGTCCTGATAGGTAAAATGTTTCGTGACAATCTCACGCCCGGTCATATAATATGTAAATTTATCCTGATCGAGTTCACTCGTCTTCCCCTCCGCAACATTTTTTCCGCTACGGAAGATTGTATAGTGCTCCGCGATCTCGAATACTTCGTCCAGTTTATGGGAGACGAAGAGAATGGCAATGCCGCGCGACTGCAATTCACGAATCAGTCGGAACAGGGTATCCACTTCTTTTTTTGTGAGACCTGTCGTCGGCTCGTCCATGATAATGAGGCGTGCGTCATTGAGCAGTGCACGGCTGATCGCGATCATCTGGCGCATGCCAAAGGTTAGATTCTCCACGAGCTCATCGAGATCTACATCCAAATTGATCTTCGCAAGTGCTGCCTGTGCCGTCTGCCGCATCCGCGACTTATTGACGATGCTGCGCCCCGAGGCGACCTCCATATTCAGTGCCAAATTTTCCTGCACTGTGAGATTCGGAAAAAGAGATAAATCCTGATAGATAACCTGGATGCCGCTATTAATTGCTATCTGCGGTGTCATGTAGTCGAACGTCTCGCCGTCGATCTCGAGCACCCCACCATCCGGTGTATAAAATCCCGAAATGACATTAATGATGGTTGACTTTCCACAGCCGTTTTCCCCCGCGAGACAATGAACCTCCCCTTTTCGTATGGAGAGATTGACTCCATCCAGCGCCTTGACGCCACCGAAATATTTTTTGATACCGGTTGCCTTCAGAATATAGTCAGACATCCCCCAGTGCCTCCTTCCAATATATAGGTACATAGAGCAAAAGCGCAGAAGCCCGCCGGGGGACTGCCGCGCCTTCGCTGACACATTTAATTAGAAATTGTAGTTATCGACATTGTCCTTGTTGACTGCAAGCCAGCCGGCCCCCATGAAGAGGTGCGGATTGTCCGGGCTAACCTGCAGATTGTTATAGGACTTCAGGCCGAGATCCATGCCAGCCTGCGGAGTCTTACCCTCAAGAATCTGACGCGCAAGCACGCACATTGCATATCCTGCCTCGGCTGGATCCCAAAGCGTGATGTAGGAAAGTGAGCCGTCCTTGATCAGCGCACGGCACTCATTCGGCATACCAGTGCCGACGACAAAGACCTTGCCCTTCAGGCCGAGCTCGTTGATCGCACGCGCGATACCTGGGGTATCCATCGAACTGGTACCGACAAAACCGGTAACCTCCGGATGAGACTTGATAACCTCCTTCGCGACCTGATATGCCTTCTCCGAGTTGTTCTCCGACTCAACGCGCTTCGGGTTATCGAGGAGCTTCACATCCGGATACTTTGCCATTTGCTGCGCGACCGCACCGTTTGCCCACTCATTCTGCGAGGCATTCGTCAGATGTGCGACCATCGTCGTGTAGATGCCTTTGCCGCCCATCGCTTCCTGCAGCTTGTCCATAATGAACGCACCATAGCCTGCATTATTGAATGCCTCAAGGTCATAATCCGAGTTCTTGCACGTGGAGCCCTCATGCGTAATGACAACGATGCCCTTGTCGCGGGCCTCCTTCAGTACCGGGTCACACGCCGCCGGATCAACAGGGACAACACAGAGGGCGTTGATTCCCTGGTTGATCACATCCTGAATGACCTGTACCTGCTGTGCTGCATCGGTTGCCGCCGGCCCCTTCTGATAGGCGTTGATCCCGGTATCAGCAGCATACTGCTTCACGCCCTCATCCATACGTGCAAACCAGCCGTTGGACGAGTCCTTGACGACAACGGCAATTTTCCAATCCTTCTTCTCGCCCTGTGTCGCCACATCCGTGGTCTCGACGACGTGCGCAACAGACTTATCTGCGCTGCCCTCCTGCTTTCCACTATCTCCGCCACAGCCGGCGAACGACAGGCAGCAGGTGACGCCGAGTGCCACCGCCAAGAGTTTCTTTTTCACGGTCATGATGAAAACCTCCTCATCTTATTCAGGGGATGCCGGGCGACGGCCCCTACATAACGCCTTTCTGCAGCAGCACGCAGCCATAGGGCTGTCGCTCTCCTGTGGAGATTGTTACAAAAGACGTCTTTGCCTTATCGTAAAAGCTGAAACGATCGATGAAGCCAACACAGGACTCTCCCTCGGGCACATGGCGTTTTACCGCTGCAATGAAGTCATCCCATACCTTGGGGCGGCCGATTTCTGCCCGCTTTTCCTCCATGACATCCATAATCTGCACCGGATGTTTTTCATACTCTGTATCGAGCGGCATCAGTGTCAAAATCGCATCCAGCATTTCCGCCGCACCAATGCCGTCCGCATTAATCGTGATCCCATTCCTCGCCATCGACACGGCAGGATAGAAATCGTCTGCAATGACAACAAGATCGCCGTGTCCCATGTCTGCGAGAGCCTTCAAAAGATCCGGACCGATACACCTTGGGATACCCTTTAACATAATGTACTACCTCCAATCCAATAGATCTACAAAAGGTGAGGCACACTACTCAATGTTGCGATGACGCGCCTCCATCGTCTGTGGCGTCTCATGCAGGCGCTTCACCAGCAACATGACGATAAGATCAAACAGTAAAAAGAGATGCTGCTCAAAGAGGTTGCCCATCGGCTGCTTTGACGGAATCGTACGCGGGTCATTCCCCTTGTATACCATTGCTGGTACAAAGAGGATCGCCTCCGCCTCCGACGGAGTCCGCTCAGCAGGTGCTCCCGTGATGACAAGACGCCGCGCACCGGTTTTCCCCGTCTGATCGAGGAGATAATCAATGTGACCGATTGCACCAGAGCCGTTGACAGCGATGAGAAGATCTCCTGCTCTCATCCCTGGGGTCGTATCGTCCCAGAGCCAATGTACCTCCTTGCCGAGATGCATCAGCCGCATCGCGAAAGCACGCGCAGCGATGCCCTCACGTCCCGCTCCAACGACAAAGATACGTCCTGCCGCCGCAATCTCCACGAGAGCCGCTGCAAGCTGCGTCTGATCCTGCGCCGCGAAAACACTTTCATGCTCGCGGAGCATTAGGCGATAGAGCTCCTCATACTCCTTCATATCGGTCACGCTCCTCTCCATTTTTCTGAACCACGCAGGATGAGATTTGTCGGCAGGAAAATCTCCTGCCGCCTGCGCGCATCTCCTGCATGCTCCGCCTTGTCCTGAATCCGCCGAATCAAGAGATGCATCGCATCTTGTCCCATGCGACATATATCGCGGTCAACGACACTGAGGGCCGTGCCACTGTAATGCAGCATCTCGATCTCATCGAAGCCGATCAGGGAAATATCCTCACCCAACCGCAGCCCACGCTCGTGAAAATAACGGAGACAGCCAAGCGACGTCATGTTATTTGCCGCAAAGACAGCGCTCGGCGGGTCGTTCTGCTCCATGAGTTCATGCATAGCGGCATAAGCACGCTCTCGATGAAAATCGCCCTGCACCACATAGCGCATATCCTGCGGTATATTCCACTTGGCAAGGGCCGCCAGATATCCCATCCACCGTTCACTGCCGGGACGAGAATTCTCCGGGCCACGAATCGTCGCAATGCGGCGATGCCCCTCATGTAAAAGGCAGTCTACCGCATCCATCGCGCCGCGAAAGTCTTCAGAAAAGACACCGTCAAAACGTCCATTCTTTAGGTCACGGTCAATCAAGACGACCGGCACATGCTCCGCCTCAAGGGCAAGCAGCCGCTCACACGTCTTTTCGTTTCCCGCATCCACGGGAATTACGAGAATACCTGCGAGCCGCTCCGTGCGCACCACATCAAAGAAGCGATGCTCTTTTGCCACATTATCATCCGTGCCATACAAGAAAATGTTATAACCACTTTCATCCGCAGCATGCGTCACGCCACGCAGGAGCTGCGAGAAGAAGGGGTTCTCCATGTCTGGGATCAGAAAGCCAATATTCCCCGTACGCCCCGTACTCAGCTTGCGCGCCAATGCATTTGGTGTGTAGTCCAGTGCATCGATGGCGTGCATGACACGCCGTTTCGTCGCCTCCTTGACATGGGGACTACCGTTGAGCACACGTGAGACGGTCGCCGAGGACACCTGCGCACGGCGAGCAACATCATAGATATTGACGCTCATCGCTGCACCTCCTCCGAAGAATGATTCAAGCGAACGTTGTCTCAGGCATTTCATCGTGCTTAGAGCGTCAATTCCCATATCCTTTCTTGTAAGCGATTACATAATGTATTGTATTTCTTTTCTTTGGAATTGTCAATATAATCTTATCTTTTGATTGTATCTTTCACTGCCTCCCCTGCTGTGCAAGAAACGCCGCAAACGCCGCACGATCCGGATACGACATCTGCGTTCCCTTGCGCGTCACGCTGAGTGCTGCAAACGCACTCGCCTTCCGAATGGCCGCAAGGACGTCTCCATCCTGCACATAGCAGCTGGAAAAACACCCGATAAAGGCATCACCTGCCCCGGAGGTATCGATCGCATCCACACGGCACGCCGGAACATAGTACTTCTCCGCCTTAGTCATCCAAAGAACGCCGCGCTCCCCGAGTGTGACGATGACATTCTTCAATCCCTTTTCGAGGAGGAATGTCGCCGCGTGCTCGACATCCTCCTGCGTCGCCGTCGGCATCTCGGTGAGAATGGCGAGCTCCGTTTCATTCGGCACGAAAAAATCGCAGGCACATACACGGTCGATAGCAAGTTCCTTGGTCGCGGGTGCGGGATTCAGCAGTACCGGAATCCCACTGCGCCGCCCGAGCTCGATCGTATGATAGACCGTCTCGAGTGGGATCTCAAGCTGCAAGATAATCAGCCCACACGACCTGATATTCGCTTCCGCCGCATCCACCTCGGCCGGCGTGAGTGCATTATTTGCCCCCTTGATGATGAGGATGCTGTTCTGTCCATGCTGATCCACAAAGATAGGGGCAACACCGCTGGACATCCCCTCCACTTTCTTAACGTGTGTCGTATCAACACCATAGGCCTTAAAATTTTGGATCGTATTATCCGCAAAGATATCCGCCCCGACCCGCGAGACCATCATGACATCTGCACCGCACAGAGCAGCGGCAACTGCCTGATTCGCCCCCTTGCCACCGCAGCCCAGCGCGAAGTCGGGCGCCTCCAGCGTTTCTCCCGGGGCGGGCATCCGCGTGATATAGGCCGTCAGATCGACCATGTTAGATCCAACAACAGCGATTTTCATGGCACTCAGCCCTCCCCGTTCACGATCTTCACACCACTGCTCGTCCCGAGTCGCGTTGCCCCGGCGGCGACCATCGCCTCGGCATCTGCACGGCTGCGGACGCCGCCCGACGCTTTGACCCCCATCGTGGGGCCAACGGTCTCACGCATCAGTGCGACATCCGCCGCCGTCGCACCACCCGTGGAGAATCCCGTCGAAGTCTTGACAAAGTCCGCCCCCGCCTCCTGGGCGAGGCGGCATGCCGTGCGCTTCTCCTCATCGGTCAGAAGGCACGTCTCGATGATAACCTTTGTAAGCGCTTTCTTTTTTGCTGCGGCAACGACGCCAGCAATATCCGCGCGCACATAATCGTAGTCCCCATCTTTCAGGCGGCCAACCGGGATCACCATGTCTACCTCTTCTGCGCCGTCCTCGATTGCCTGTCGTGCCTCGAAGGCTTTCACCGTTGTCGGTGTCGCGCCCTGCGGGAAACCAATAACCGTACAAGTCTTGACTCCAGTGCCGCGCAGCTGCTCTGCTGCATAGGACACCCAGATCGGACTGACGCAGACAGAGGCAAAACGATACTGTTTCGCCTCACTGAGCAGCTGATCAATGCCAGCTTTTGTTGCATCTGTTCTCAACAGCGTATGGTCGATCATTTTTGCAAAGTCCATAAGTCCCTCCTGCTAATATTAGGAATCTTCAATAACAAAATTCTAGCACTATTTCGGCAGCTTGTAAAGAAACCGTTTTCATGGGAGGCAGGATGGATGCAGCAAATCACAGAGAATTTACAACACAAAAAAAGCCACCGTGCGGAAGTCTCTTCTTCGCACGGCAGCCATGCATGCTCATCCGTCGTACGTTAGTGTATTCCCGGCAGCATCCTCGATGGGGAGTGCCGCACGATAACGGGCAATGAACTCCTGCGCGCCGCGCACACCTGCCACGTCGGGGGTCAGCGTCTCTCCGTCTGTCGCCGCGAACACCTCCCGATCCAGAAAATCGGCGAGATCCTCTCCTCTTCCACGAAACGCGTAGAGTGCCAGCACTGCCATTCCCCACGCGCCGCCCTCTGCTGCCGTCTTCATCACCGCCACTGGCACATCGAGCATGTTGGCAAGTACCTGCTGCGCAATGTGCGGCGTGCGAAACAAGCCTCCGTGGGCAATCATGCGCTCCATCCGGATGCCTTCCTCCTGCGTCAGGATATCAAATCCAATCCGCAGTGGGGCAAACGCCGCATAGAGCTGTGTCAATACAAAATTTGCCAACGTGAGTGAGCTTTGCGGCGTGCGGACAAAGAGCGGCCTGCCTTTTTCCGTCCGCGTGAGGTTTTCCCCTGAGAGGAAGCTGTAGTTGAGGAGGCCACCACCACCTGGATCCGCCTGTTCCACCTGCTGAAATAACTTTTGATATAACGTATCAGCAGAGACGGGCTGCCCCACCACTGTGACAATCTCCGAAAAAAGACCGAACCATGCGTTGATATCCGATGTGCAGTTGTTGCTATGCACCATTGCCGTCGGCTTCCCGTTCGGCGTCATGACGATATCAACGTCCCGATAAACCTTTTGAAACGGCCGCTCCAGCACATTCATCGAGAAAATGGACGTACCAACGGAGATATTTCCCGTCCGCTCACGGATGCTGTTCGTGGCAATCATTCCCGTGCCCGCATCGCCTTCCGGAGGGCACATGGGGCAGCCCGCCATAAGAGTACCGCTCTCATCCAGAAGTGCCGCCCCCTCGGGCGTGAGTTTACCTGCTTCCCGCCCTGCCATGAGTACACACGGCAGGATGTCATCCAGCTTTTTATGAAGTGCCGCCGCTGCCGGAAGCCCGGAAAATATTTCCAGCATACGCGCATTGTACGTCTCTGTCGTGGGGTCGATAGGGAACATGCCAGATGCATCGTCGATGCCGAGCACCTTTTCGCCGGACAGCTGCCAATGGATATAGCCGGAGAGCGTCGTCATATAGTCGACCTGCGCCACATGCATCTCGCCAGACAGCAGCGCCTGATAGAGGTGCGCCACACTCCACCGTTCGGGAACGTTGAACGAAAACGCGCGGGTAAGCGCCTCTGCGGCCTCTCCCGTCGTATTATTCCGCCACGTCCGAAAGGGAACAAGCAAATCGCCAGCCGTATCGAAGGCGAGATACCCGTGCATCATTCCACTAATTCCCATCGCAGCAACACGCTGAATGGATATCCCGTGCTCTTCTTCCACACGCTGTCGGAGATCTGTATATGCACCGCGCAGACCACGCCAAATCTCATCCTGATGATAGGACCAATACCGTCCATCAAAATGATTCTCCCACGCATAACTCCCCTGTGCAATCACATTGCATTTTGCGTCGATCAAAACGGCTTTGATCCGTGTCGAGCCCAACTCGATGCCCAAAAAGGCCTCACCATTACGCACGATTCCTGCTGCTGTCATATCCATTGACAGTGCCTCCTCATCTATGCCGGGTGCTCTGCTTCAAAATACATCAAAGCACTTCCGTATGATACTTTCTCTTATCATTATCGTACGCCCCCTTTATCCATGTCAACTCCAAATACGTCTATATAAAAAGATTATGGAATCACTGATAACTTTGGCTCGACCATCTTGGTGTATTTTTTCTCTCGCTTTTGTTCACCCTGCGGGGAGCCCAAGCTCTGCCGCAACGCGCTCCAGCTCCTCCAAAAATGCCGTACGCACGCTCTCATGGGGGAATTCCTGCGTCCGGAACTGCTCGCGCAGCTCCTCCACCGTCATCGTCCCGCGCGCGAGTGCTTCGCGCATCCGCGGACCGATGCTCGCCGTCTGCGGCTGCGTGAAGTCACGCGGCATCAAGGCGGAAAGCTCGGCCGGCGTATGCCCGCGATTGACAAACAGTCGCGCGTGGTTGGTGTAGTCCATGCAAAGCGTGACAAATTCCTCGACCTCATTGTCACGCTTCATGGCAAGTCCCCACTCCTTCGCCGTGCCGAGGAGGAGGTGAACATTGCCATCGACGCGCACGCCGAAAAAGACATTCCAGAGAGCGCGCTCTCGGTCGAGCGGGTACCAGTTCTTCGGCATCCGTTTGATCAGAAAGGCTGCGAGTTTTTTCTGCCACGGTGTCTCCTCGACATACCGCCAATCTGCATAGCACAGCATCTCTTCCTTCGTCGCAGGCACATAGAGCGGCTTTCCCCGCTGCTGATTGAGCATAGCAGCATATCCCTCGTCCGTCTCGAACAGGATATCGCTGATGATGCTGCGCTCCTGCGGCGTGTGCGACGGTTCATCCGCAAAGCACTCGTCCAGCCCCATGATGTCATAGCCCTCATCCTCATGACGCGCCAGCGCGGCAAACGTCCAGAACTGCTCCTCCGTAATCGCACCGCGCGGATGATACGCATGAATCAGCGTCCATGCCTCCGCCAGCGAAATCGTACCGTAGAGATTCGCCATCGCGCAGAAATAGTTGCGGAGCAGATACGACTTGCGGTCAGGCAATCCTGCCGCACGGTACATCTTGTTCAGGCGTCTCCGCTCGTACGCCTCGGGGAACTGAATGAACCGCGGTTTGTTTTCGTTTTCCATGGTGCCTCCCCTGCGGATGGCAGAATATACGCGTGACAGGCATAGCGGCGTATGTTTCTATGCGCTGCTCATCTTACATATTACGTTGCTTTCGCAGCACTGTCAAAGAAAATTCACGCGCAAAAAATTTTCATTGCATCATTATCGTATGCCGCACTTCCCCTGTCACTTCTGTTCTTCGGTTGAAAAACCGCCGCCGCCCCGCTATAATGAAAAGAGAATATAGGAAGCACTGATAAATTCAGCGATTCCTTCATCAGCAAAAAGGAGTGCTCACATGGAAGAACTCACCCTCAAATACGGCTGCAATCCGAACCAGGTGCCCGCACGTGTCTTTGCCGACGGCGGACTGCCCTTTACCGTACTGAACGGACGGCCGGGCTACATCAATCTGCTCGACGCGCTGAACAGCTGGCAGCTCGTGCAGGAACTCAAGGAAGCGACCAGCCTTCCTGCAGCGGCATCCTTCAAGCATGTGAGTCCTGCAGGAGCTGCCGTCGCCGTTCCCCTGTCTGATGCACTGAAGCAGGCATACTTTGTCGAAGGAATCGAATTGTCGCCCGTTGCGACCGCCTACATCCGTGCGCGCGGCGCCGACCGCATGTCGTCGTACGGCGATTTCGTCGCCCTCTCCGACCCGTGCGATGCTCAGACGGCTTCCTTCCTGCAGCGCGAGGTTTCCGACGGTATCATTGCGCCCGCCTATTCCGAAGCCGCCCTGGAGATTCTCAAGACGAAGCGCAAGGGAAGCTACCTCGTCATACAGATGGATCCTTCCTACGTTCCTGCAGAGAAGGAAACAAAGACCGTCTTCGGCGTAACCTTCGAACAGAAGCGCAATGATGTCGTCATCACTGAAGACTGCCTGAAAGACGTCGTCACAAAAAATAAGGATCTGCCCGAAGATGCCAAACGTGACCTCCTACTCTCCCTCATCACCTTGAAGTACACCCAGTCCAACTCCGTTTGCTATGCCAAGGACGGGCAGGCGATTGGTATCGGCGCCGGCCAACAGTCACGCGTCCATTGCACGCGCCTCGCAGGAAACAAGGCCGATATTTGGTATCTGAGACAGAGCCCGCAGGCTCTCTCCCTTCCCTTCAAAAGCGATGTGCGCCGCCCCGACCGCGACAATGCCATCGACGTCTACTTATCCGACGAGTGCATGGATCTCCTCGGAACGGACGAATGGAAGCGCATCTTCACGGAGAAACCTCCTGTATTCCTGCCTGAAGAGAAAGCCAAGTGGCTCAAGACGGCGACGGGCGTCGCACTCGGTTCGGACGCTTTCTTCCCCTTCGGTGACAACATCGAACGCGCACATAAGAGCGGCGTTTCCTACGTCGCCCAGAGCGGCGGATCGATTCGTGATGACAATGTCATTGAGACGGCAGACAAGTATGGCATGTTCATGGCGATGACGCATATCCGCCTCTTCCATCATTGATACCGATATGAACCAAAGTATGCGAAAAGGCTGCTGCATGATGCAACAGCCTTTTCTTATGCCATCTATGGAGTTTTCCGCAACTTATCCACATTTTTATCCACATATGAACCAATTCATGGCGTATTTTGTGGATAAGTTGATATTAAGGAAACGCTGATAAAATGAGGTTGCCCAGATTTGCACAGATACGCTGTTCCTATCTAGGAGACAAACCGCAGGCGTAGCAGTGGCTACGTCGAGGATTTGTCGACGACGAGAGGACAGTGTAGATGTGTGAAGATGGGTAGCTGAATTTATCAGTGATTCCTAAATCCACAACTTCCCCACAAGGCTCACAGTCCAATATTCAGCATATCAAGAACATCCGACGCAGAAGGAATCGCCACACCGCCGATGCTCGAAGAGCTTTTCGCCTTTTTCACAACAGCATGGTATATGTCATCCTCGACGCTGCCCGGCACGAGATTTTCCCAATTCTGCGAGCTGTAAGGACGTTCCTTGATGGCATTCGACGGTCTGCCTGTGACCTCCAACTCACAAAGGAACTGAATTTGCTTATCCTTTGGATTGATGTAATAATGCTCCAAATAGTACTTCCCCGCCTTAGCGTCCTCCTCATCAGAGAAGCTGTTCGGTTTGAGCTTCACCCAGACGTCGATCATGCGCTCCTGACGATTTGGGATAGGAACATTACGCGCACTTCGCATATCCATATAGTAAATGAACGAGTCGTCGCGGAAAATTTCCTGGAAGCGATCTTTCTCCTTATTCTTCTTGTTCTTAGTCTCGACAGCGTCCTTGTTTGCCTGCACCGGCGCTTCCGTCTTTTTTCCCTGCAAAGGAACTTTTGATTCATCGGCTTTCTTCTGTACGGACGGTTTCGTCTCCTCTTTCTTCTTGTTCGAGACAAGTGGCTTCTGCCCTTCCTCCCTCTTCTGCGGAACGGGTGTCACCGATGCTTTGGGCGCTTCTTCTATGGTCTTTTTAGTGTCGCTGTTCTCTACTTTTTTATCCGCCTCCTTTACGGAGGTTTCCGCTTTCTTCTCTCGGAAGTTTTTTATCTCTTTCTTCTTTTCATCCTTCGCATTGCCATGTTCCTTGGCGGTTTCCGCCTTCTTTTCCTGCTTCTCCCCGGAATCTGCTGCTTTTTCTTGTGCAGCAAGATCCTCCATACCAACATTGATGATATATGCCGAAGCTGTCGATCCAAACGTCAGACTGCCTGCTAAAAAAGTCATGCTTAAAGCAGCTGCCACCTTCTTCTTCCACACCGTAGAGCACCATCCTTTCAGAATCCTTCTCCTCTTATATCGTCTTTTTTCCTGTGTATCTTTAACGGCAACTCAAAGCAATGGTTCTTTCGCCGGCTTGCCTGCAGTCGGCGTCATGAAGATAGTGCCCG
>ERZ773070.493-NODE-493-length-29265-cov-6.537727_pt1 | contig 29265 bp, 39 predicted proteins | sample MGYA00580618_ERZ773070 | MGnify/ENA primary metagenome ERZ773070 (study PRJEB29015, sample SAMEA2738023) | human oral metagenome | biome: human oral; feature: human-associated habitat; material: dental | place: China | collected 2019 ... | reverse complement strand
CATTTCATAAATCATATGCATATCAAATAGATAGAGAAAGTAATGAAAGATTAGAGTTCTTAGGTGATAGTATACTAGAATATGTTATGACAGAACACCTATATAATTTACTTCCAGATGAAAATGAGGGAGATTTAACTAAGATTCGTTCATATATTGTTTGTGAAGAAAGTTTGTATAATATTGCAAGTAATCTTAATTTTGAAAAATATATGAAGATATCAAAAGCACAAGAAAATTCTTCAGGAAAATCGAAGGCAATACTTGCAGATATGGTAGAGGCAGTAATTGCAGCAATATGTTTAGATTCAGATATATTTACAGCAAAGAAGTTTATAATATCTAATTTTGAGAAGATTATTAGATATGCAATAAACAGTGATAATTTAAAAGATTATAAGACGACATTTCAAGAATATGCAGGTAAAAAAGGTATAAACAAAATATATTATCAGCTTGTAGAAGAAACAGGACCAGATCATGAAAAAAAATTTGTATTTGAATTATATGCAGTAGTAAAAGGGAAAAATATGAAATTTGGAATTGGTACTCGGACGGTAGCAAAAAAGAAGCACAAATGCAGGCAGCAAAACAAGGGTTAAAGGAGCTTGAAAAGTTATGAAAGAAACTTTAAAAGGTATTTTAGAAAATACTATAGATGAAAAAAAATATATATTTAAATATCCTATAATATCATATAGGTATTATGATCAAGCAAAGTTTTTACATATATCAGATGAAGAAATAGTTAAAGAATATAATGTTGATGAAGATATAGTAAGATACAATGAAGATGATTCTAAAGGATATACAAAAAAAATATATATTGTTGGTGGATTTTTTCAAAAAGAAAAGAAAGAAATGTATGCAGAATTAAAAAAAATAAAAGAATTTGCAAAACAAAAGAATATTAAAGAAATAGCATTAGAATTACCAGTTAAATATGTTTTGGAAAATAATATAAGAGAATTAAAAAAATATGGTATAAGAGAAATAATATTAAGTGTTATATCAACAGAAGATGAGATACTTGAAAAAAATGGATTGATGTATAATTATAGGGATATAACAAAAGCGGTATTTAAGATAGCAATATCATTTATGAGATTAAGTTTAAGCATGATTATAGGGCTAAGTAATGATGAAAAAGAAGAGCTAAGAGCAATAGAAAAAGTAAGGGGATTAAAACCTAGAAGTGTAATAATAATGCAAAATATTATACTTAAAGGTACAGAAAATGCAAAAAGATTTGTAAGAGGAAATCTAAAAATGCTTTCAGTTGAAGAAAATAAGAATTTACTTGAAGATGCTACAAGAATATTAGTAGAAAAAGGAATAAAAGATATAGTATATTTAAGAGGAATACAAGATGATATTATAACTAGTAAGTATTTAACAGGTGTAATAATAAAAGATATAGAAAATGAAATATTAACAAGAATGTATTATAATTACTTATTTGAAAAAATAAAAAGATTAAAAGTAAAAAATGAGTATATAACAATTAAAATTAATGGAGATATAGTAAAATATATAAAAGGAAAAGAAGATAATAATTTAAATAAGATAAAAGAATTATACTATATAAAAGAAATAAAAATACAAAATGAAAATAATAATAAGAGAGGGAAGAAGTTAGAAATAGTTTTAGATAATGAGAAAGATTAAGATAAGATTAGAGAATTTAAAAGATACAAGATTAGAAGATATATTTGAAAATGGACAATGTTTTAGATGGAAGAATTTAGAAAAAGATGAAAACACAGGAAAAAATATATCATATATAGGTATATATAATGATAGGGCATATGTTATAAAAGAGTTATTAGATAAAGAAAAAAAGGATATGATAGATCTTGATATATGTATATATTTAGCAGAAACAATAAAAGAGGTTAATGAAGAAAAAGAAAAAGCTATTATATATAATTATTTAGATATAGCAAAAGATTATTCTGCCATAAAAAAAGATATATTAGAAAACACAAAAAAAACAGTTGGATATAAAGAAGTTAAAGAAGCTATAGAATATGGAAAAGGTATACGTATATTAAAACAAGATAAAATAGAAACTATTATTTCTTTTATAATATCTGCAAATAATAATATTCCTAGAATAAAAAGAAGTGTAGAATATCTTTCTAAAAACTATGGAGAAAAGATAGAAATAGATGATGAAATATTTGGAATTAATTTACAAGAATTTAAAGAAAAAATGTATACATTTCCTAAAATAGAAACATTATCTAAATTAACAGAAGAAGATTTTAGAAATGCAGGCACAGGCTTTAGAGCAAAAAGACTTGTATGTACAATAGAAAAATTGAATAATGGATTTTTAGAAGATTTAGAATGTCTCTTAGATGAAGAACTTTTTGAAAAACTTGTATTATTAGATGGGGTAGGACCTAAAGTTGCAAATTGTATAATGCTTTTTGCATATAATAGGTTAGAATCATTCCCAATAGACGTATGGGTTAAAAGAGTTATGTCAGAAGTATTTTTTAAAGGGATAGAAGAAGAAAAAATTACAAATGATAAAATAATGAATATTGTTAAAAATATTAAAAATAAGGGAATAATGCAACAATATTTATTTTATTGGAGAAGAGAAAGAGGAAAATAATGAAAAAAAATGGATATAGGAAAAGTTCAGCATTTGATATATTTAAAACAATATTTCAAATTGTAGGAACATTTATAATACTTATGGTTATAGGAATGTCAATTGTTTTAGCATTATCTGCAGGAAAAATGGAAGAAAAGATAAATGACATAAAAAATTATGCGTTAAGAATGTTTGGAATAACTGAAACATCAGTAAAAGAAGAGGAAAATCCTATAGATGAAAACTTAAGAAAAGATGCAAGAAGACTTGCTATAAATCAAGATGATCGGAAAGATTATTGAAAATAGGAATGATCCGGTTACATTAAATCCAGACAAGGTAAGTGTTCAACAGCCTATACAAAAAACTGATATAAGTATAGGAAAACAACAACAGCCACAAATTTCAATACAAAAAAATAATAATTCACAAACAACAGATCTTGTTGTAAATAATATGTATTATTCACAATTAAATGATTATGGAAAAATAATATATGATAAATTAAGAAATGAAAGTAAATATTTTTTAGATGGTGAACATGTTTTTGATTATGGAACAATTTTTGATCGGACTTTTACAATTAGATCAGGGAAAAGAAACTTTAGAAAAGTCATTTCAAGCGGCAGTTAATGCATTAATGATTGATTATCCACAGTTATTTTTTGTAGATGTAAGACATATGTCTCTTTCTATAATGAAAAAACAATATCCAGGATTTGGACCAATATTTTATGTAAGTATATCAAATTCAACAGGAGAAAAATTTTATTTAGAAGGAATAAAAAATAGAGAAGAGGCGGAAAATGCAAGAAGAGTTGTTGAAAATGTTAGACAAAATATAATTTCAAGAGTTAAAAGTACAGACACTATATATGAAAAAGTTAAAACAATACATGACTATTTAGTTGATAATATAACATATGATCAAACATCATCAGGCGAACTTAAACATACACTTTATGCAGCACTTATATATAATAGGGCAGTATGTGAAGGATATGCTAAATCATTTAAATATATAGCAGATGGGCTTCGGAATACCTACAATAACAGTTGTAGGAGAAGGAATTTCAGATGGAAGAAGTGAAGCACATGCATGGAATTATGTGTATATTGATGGAAATTGGTATGGAATTGATGCAACATTTGATGATCCTATAGTAAGAGGTGGAGGATCAATTACAGAAGAAAGAAAAAGAAAATTTTTCTTAGTAGGTGCAGCAGAATTTAATGGAAATCATATACCAAATGGTGTGGTAACACCTGGAATTTCATTTGCATATCCAGCACTTGCACCAAGTAAGTATATTCCAGTTGTTTCAAGACATTAAAAGATATAAGGATAAAATATGAAAGATGGTATAGTAAAAATATATATTGGAGGAGAAAGTACTAATAGGGAAAAACTATTTTTAGATAATATAGTTAAAGAAAATAAAAGCTATGTAAATAAGAAAAAGATTATAATAGCACCAGAGAATAAGCTATATTATTATGAGAATCTAATATTAAATTTAAAAAAGGGAATTAATATAGATATAGAATTACTTTCTTTTAGCAGAATGCCATATATATTATTTAAAAAGACAAGAAATAGGAATAATATATATATTGATGAAATTATAAAAGATATATACTTGTCTAAAATAATTGAAAATGAGAAAAAAGATAATAATTTAAAAATTTTTAATAATGATAAAATAGTAAATGAAATGTCAAATATATTATCAAATATATTTGAAAATGGAATACAAAGAAAACAAATAGAAGAATATATACAAAAAGAAGAAACAACAGATATGTTAAAAATCAAAATGAATGATATTTTAACAATATATGATAAATATGTTGAAAAGAAAATAGATAAACTTGATAAAGAAGAAGTATATCAAAAAATATTAGAAGATTTAGAAAACAATACATATTTTGATGATGCAGATATATATATATTAGGATTTAATTCTTTTAAAAAAGTACAGTTAGATATATTAACAAAAATTATATCTAAAAGTTATAATAATGGGAATATTATAAGTGTTAGTCTGGTTATAGACAATATAGTTTCAAATAATGAAATGTTTAATACAACAAAAAAGACATTATCAAATATAATAACATCATGTAATGGAATGAATGTTGAAATTGTAAAGCCAACAAGTAATTATAGTTATAGTGAAAATTTTAAGAAATTAGATATATTAAAAACTATGTTAGATGAAAAAAGTATATATGAGTGTATACAAAAACAAGATGGCATTGAAGAAATAGAAGATAATAGTATAATAATTAGAAGTTTTGAAGAAAAGAAAGACGAAATAGAATATGTAGCAAAAGATATATATTTTAATAATTATAATATAGCTGATATTCAAATAATAATGAATGATAAAGATAATTATGAACACTTATTAATAGATATATTTAAAAAGTATGGATTAAATATTCAAAATAATAATAAAAAGAAAAGAAATAATCTAGAATCACATATAATAAATATTTTGAAAATGATTACAGGTAATATATATAATATTATAAGTATAATTAAAAAAAGTGATATTTTGGAAAATAGAATATTTAAAGAAAATAATATTAATATTTTAGATATATATTTATTAGAAAAATATTTAAAAAGATGGAATGTGTATAAAAATATAACACAAGAATTTAAATATGGAAAAAATAGTGAAAAATATGAAAATGTAGTAAGAACACAAAAAGTAATTATTGAATATATAAATGATTTAAAAAAAAGGATATCTGGTGTAAATGGATATGATATTTCAGAAAAAATATTTAAATATATAGAGGATGAAGAATTAGTATCAAAAACATATAAGAAGATAGGAAGTAAAGATAAGATTGTATCTGAGGTAATAAGTTTAAATAATATTTTAGATAGATTATCTGTTTTAGAAGAATGTACTTTAGAAGAATATATAAGATATTTTGAAATTATAATAGAAAAAGAAAATTCATACACAGTAAAATCTAAAGAAGAAATAAGTATAATAACAACAGATAATGTTGTAAATTCTAATATAACATATATATTAAGTGCAGATGAAATGAATTTTCCTAAAGTTTTAGAAAGAAAAGAATTATTAACAAATAATGAAAAAGAAAGACTGAAAGAAACAAATATACAAATACTAAATCTAGATGAAGATATAGAAAATAAGGAAGAAATAGAAACATATCTTGCAGTTACGAGTCCTAAAGATAAACTTGTATTAACATATACAAATAAAGATAATGAAGGAAAACAAATTCTTCGGAAGTATTTATGTTAAAAATATACAAAATAGTTTAAATATAAAAGAAGAGTATGTATTAGAAGATAATATAGATAATATAAAAGAAAATATATTAGAAAAACTTAAAAAATCATATTTTAACAAAAAGTTCTTAATGAGTGAAGTAGAAAAAACTATTTTAAAAATAGAAAGTAACAAAAATAATGATAAACAAGAAATGATTAACAATGAATATATGATATATAACATGTATTTAAATGGTATATTAAATATATTAGAAGAGTATTCACTTAGATATTTAAGAGAAGATAAAAATATTACAAAAAAGATATCAAAAGAATTATTAGAAAAAATATATTTAAATAATAATATATATACAAGTATAAGTAGGCTTGAAAAATATGCAGGGTGTCCTTTTTCATATCATTTGAGATATGGATTAAATATAAAAGATAGAGAAAATGGAACAAATAATAATCTAGCAAATATTGGATCTTTTATGCATGAGATTATAAAGGAAACATTTGATTATATAAAAGAAAATAATATTAATGAAAATATAACAAAACAAGGGTTACCAAAAAGAGATATATATGTTTTAAAAGAAGAAATTATAAAAAATAATGATAATGAGTTAAAGGAAAATTTAGAAAAATATATTAATATAATATATGAAATAGTAAAAGATAGTATAAAAAAAGTTAAAGAAAAAGAACAATTTGTTGATTTTAAATTTAAGAAGAATAATGAAATTATATTAAACAAAGTTGAAAAACAAATGAATAAGATATGTTTAGATATAAACGAAGGAATACGATTAAGTGAGTTTAAAATTTTAAAAAATGAAGCAACATTTGGAACAGGTAAAAGAGATTATGAAAATATAATATATGAAATAACTGATAATTCTAAAATATATCTAGAAGGGGCAATAGATAGAATTGACATAGGTGATCTAAATGAGTTTAGGATAATAGACTATAAATCTTCAGATAAAAATATTGAAATACCAAAGGTTATAAATGGACTCTCATTACAACTTATAACATATTTAAGTGTTATAGAAAAAAAATTGAATTTAAAACCAACAGCAATGCTATATAAGAGATTATTATATGGATTAGAGAGTAAGAAAGAAAGACTAGATGAAAAAGAAATTTTGAAAAAGTCAAAAAAAGATTTAAAAATGTCTGGAAAACTTATAATACAAGATGATGAATCAATAGAAGAATTATATATACATGATACAAATTTAGGATTTGAAGGAAAGGTTAAATCAGAAGTTATAGATATTGAAAAAACAAAAGATAATAATATAATGAAAACTAAATTTAAAAATATATTAGTAAAAGATGAATATGAAAATATTAGAGATACTGTTATTGAAAAAATAAAAGATTTGTCTAAAAATATATTAGAAGGTAATGTAGATATATATCCATATAAATATTATGTATCAAATAATAAAGAAACAGCATGTGATTATTGTGAATTTAAGAAGATATGTAAACATTCAAAGATAAAGAATAAGTTTAGGATTATAAGAAAATAAGATTGTATATAATATTAATTGGTGTATAGAATTATAAAAGAGCAATTTAAATTTTAAAAATTGCTCTTTTAATACTATATTAAGATTATTTTAACATATCTGTTATTATTGGAACAACTTGTTTCTTTCTAGAAACTACTCCGTTTAAGAACAGCCATATTATTATTAAGAGTTACATTATAACCTTTTTCAACAGCTTCTGTTTTATTACCTAAAGCAATTACAGTAGAATCACTGTTTATAATATCAGTTATTAATAACATGAATAAATCTAAGTTTTCATTTTCAATCATTTTTTGCATTCCTGCTTCTAATTCTTCTTTTAATTTTAATGTTTCTTCAACATCTGCAGTCATAACTTGGTTTATACTTGCTTTGTAGTTCCCATATACTGCTGTTTTTCTATCTATATTAAGTATTTCTTCTATACTATATGAAGAAAGATCTGTTCCTGCTTTAAGCATTTCCATACCATATTCTTCCTTGTTTATACCAGCTATTTTTTCAAGTTCTGATGCTACTTTTTTATCTTCATCAGTACATGTTGGTGATTTAAATAATAAAGAGTCAGATATTATAGCAGAAAGCATTGCAAGTGCTATATTTTTAGGTATTTCTATTGAATTTTCTCTAAACATTTTAAATAATATTGTAGCAGTACATCCTACAGGTTCTGTTCTTACATATGTAGGACTTCCTAAATCAAGCTTAATTGCATGATGATCTATAATATTTGTTATATTTAATTCAGTTATATTTTCTAGACTTTCCATTGGATTGTTATGATCTACAAGTATTACTTTAGAATTTTTTGTAAGTTTAGTTATTGTATTTGGTATTCTAAGACCGGTTTTTTCGATTGCAAATTTTGTTTCAGGATTTAATTCTCCTTGTTTTATAGCTTCCACATTATATCCTAAATGTGTGTATAAGTATTCTGCTATTAGTGCAGACATTATTGTATCTGTATCTGGATTTTTATGACCAGTTATATATATTTTATCCATATTATTTTTCCTCTTTTCTTGTTTATTATTTTTATTTAATTTTAAATTATTTTTATTCATTGAAATATCAACACCATATTTTAATATATCAATAACAGCTTTATATGCTTTTGATATACCAATTTTTAGATTATCATATTCATCGTTTGAAACTTTTGATATTACATGGTTTATCATATCATCTTTAAATTTAGGTTTACCTATTCCAATACGAACACGTATAAACTTATCTGTTATAGTTTCTATACTTTTGATACCATTATGACCACCATTTGATCCATTTTTTCTGATTCTAATAGTACCAACATCTAAATCTTTATCATCATATATAACAATAATATTATTTTTATCAATTTTAAAAAAGTTTATAAACTCTAAAAGAGCTTTACCAGATAGGTTCATAAATGTAGTTGGTTTTAATAATATAACATCTTTTTTTTCTATCTTACATTTTATATAATCACCATTGTTTTTAGATGTGTAAGGAAGATTTAGATTTTTAGAAAACATATCTATAACATCATAACCCATGTTATGTCTTGTTTTTTCATATTGTTTACCTGGATTTCCGAAGTCCTACAATTAAATACATCTTTATCCTTTCTCTATTATTTTTTATTATATATTATATAGTTTATGTAACAATCTTATTATAGCATATATACATATAGTTTGTTAAATGTTTTAAAAATATTGTAAAACTAACATTAATTCTAGATTAAATTGTGTATAAAAATATAGTAATATAATTATTTTAGATATAGTATATATAATATATGATATGTAATGTTATGAGGAGGTTATATGCAAAAATTAGATAGAAATAAAAAATATGTCAAAGAAAGATTATATATAGTTCTGATTAGTATTATAGTAATATTATTAGCAATAATAATTTTTAGTATTTTAAAATTAAAGAAAATAGAGAAACAAGATGTATTGAAAGGTAATAATGAAAATCAGGGAATAGAGGATAAGTTTGAAGAAGAAAAATTACGGTAATATCTCACGGTGATATAGCAAATCTTAATATTATAGAGGTTCTTGGAAATGTTGGATTAAAATTAGAAAGGAATATAACAAAGACACATGGAGAAACATTTGGATATAGGGTAGATAAATATGAAAATGGTAAATGGAAAAAGATAAGTTCGAATGTAAAAATGGGATATTCTATGACTATGATTGCAATACTCCCACAAAAACAAAAATATATTATAAATTGGGAAGATAAACTTCGGAAGACTTGCAGAGGGAAAATATAGGTATTCAGAATTTACAGGAATAAATGGAGAAAATAATAATGATGCTATATCTGTAATATTTGATATTAAGGAAGATAGAAGAGATATAACAGATATTATTAAAAAATTTGAAGAATATGATAAAGAAAATAAAGAGTTAAAAGTTGTATCTGTAAATAAAAATATATCAATAGAATTAGAGAAGAATATTAAAGAAGATTATTTTACTTCAAATTGGTATATGATAGAAAAATATGAAAGAGGTAAATGGGTTAAATTAAACAAGAAAAGCGAAATAGATAAGATATTAGATTTAAATAATAGAAAAAAAGGTGGAGAAAAAGAAACATATCTTAAGAATCTTAAGCTAGATTATGGCAGTCTAAAAAAAGGAATATATAAATATACAGAATTAAAAGGAATAAAAGAAAATACAAATGGAGATGAATATATTTCATGTATTTTTGAAATAAAAAATGATGATAGTAATTTAACTGCAGTAATAATGGATGATGAATATAAATATATAAATAATATAGATAAAGAAAAGGCAAATTTAGAAATATTAGAAATTATTAATAATACAAAACTTAAAGTTAAAAAGAAAATAAGATATGGGCATGGTGAAAATAATTGGTATAGGATAGATAAATATGAAGAAGGAGAGTGGAAAAGTAAAGATAATACACAGCCTGATAATATTAATTGTGAATATATTGATATACCAGAAAAGAAAACATATGTAGTAGATTATGAAAAAGATTTTGGTAAATTAGAAAAAGGAATATATAGATATGTTGAGAATGTAGGTATTGGTCAAGGTGGAGAAGAATATGTATCAGATATATTTGAAATAATTTAATGATTTAAGATAAGAAATAGTGTAATTATAGTTTAATTATATATTTAAACTTACTTTTTAGATGAAGAAATATCACAATTTGTATTTAATTATGATATTTGAAAAAAGGTAAGTTTTTTGTTATAATTTATTATGTAAGATTATATAAAAGGGGAAGTAAGAAAAATAAGTGCAAAGATAAAAATAATAAGTATTTTATTATTAATAGTAGCTATTATAGGATTAGTAACAACATATATTGTTAATGATAGTATTAGGGAGTTTATAGATACAAAGGTATTAAAAAAAGAAATATCTGATGATAGTGTTAAAAATATTTATACAAACTCAAGTATTATACAAACTATGGCTTTAGGTAAAAATATAATTACTTTAAGTTCAGGAGAACTTAAAGTTTATGATTTTGAAGGAAATAATAAAAATACTATAAAAATGAAGATAGGAAACCCAATATATGACATAGAAGATAGATATATGGGAATAGCAGATAAAAATGTAACAAAAATATATTTAATAGATGATGATAAACTAGCATGGGAAAAGACATTAGATGTAACTGTAGAGAAAATAAAAGTTAACAAAAATGGATATATGGTAGTTGTGACAAAAGATTCAGTATATAAGTCGGTTGTTTCATTATATTCCAATAAGGGAGAATTATTATTTAAAAGTTATGTATCAAATGGATATGTTATAGATACAGAGATATCGCCAGATAATAATTATTTAGTTATAGGTGAAGTAGATTATTCAAAAACATTTACAGAATCTACAGTAAAAGTAATAGATGTAAAAAAAGCAATAAAAGCAGAAGAAGGTTCTTTAATAAATACATTTGTAAAAGATAAATTACTTGTAAATTTAAAAATAAAAGAAAATAGTAATATATTAGCACAATATTCAGATAGTATAGTAAATATTGGATATACAGATAAAAATAATAAAGAGATATATACTCTTCAAAATGCTTATATAGCAGATATTGAAAATTCTAGATATAGTTTTGTTATAAAAAAAGAAGAACAAAATGATATTATAAAATTAAAAAATACATATGTATGTATTATAATAAATGAATTAGGAAATGAAATTGCAAGATATAATATAGGAGAAACTACACCAAAATCAGTACTTGCAAAATTAGATTCAATAGTTATAAATTTAGGAACAGAGCTTGTTGTTATAAATCAAAATGGATGGATAAGAAAAAAATATAATTCAGCAAAAGAAATATCAAGATATGATATAAGCCGGATATATGATAATAGTTTGGTATAATGATAAGATTGATATTGTAGGATTATAATAAGAAGGAGAAAAAAATATGAATATTTTTATAGATTTAATAGTAATAGTATTAATAGCAATTTTTGTTATTGTAGGAATAAAAAGAGGTTTTGCAAGAGAAATAATAGATTTCTTAATAACAATTCTTTTAATACCAATATGTATGATTTTGATGATACCAGTATCTGGAATTATTGTAAATACAACTAAAATTGATAAAAATTTAAACACATATATAGTAGAAACAGTTGTAAAATTGAAAAATACAGAAGATGTTAAAGAAAATAATAAAAATGAAGGATTATTAGAAACAGAAATAAATAAGATTATAAAACAAAACAAAGATAAAAGCATTGATGAAATTGCAAATATTGCAGGTAAAAATATTACAGATGGTATTATAAAAGGAATATCATTTATAGCAACATATGTTATATTAAGTATGATTATATTAATATTTAAAAATACTATATTAGGAGTTATAGAAAATATAGGAATATTTAAAGGAACTAATAGCATACTTCGGAGGAATATTTCGGAGGTATAAAAGCTATAATATTAATATTTATAGTATTAACAATAGTTCAACTTGTAAATATAACAGGTACAAATTCAGTTAAAAATATATTAAACAATACTATTGTTGTAAAAGAATTAGAAAAATTCAATCCAATAACAGGTATATTATTAAAAAAATAAGATATTAAAAAATACTAAAGAAAAAAGACTGGAAAAAAATATGGAAGAAACATTTAAAAATAAGAATATTATATATATGTCTTCATCAAATATATTTCAGGTAGATAATATAGAAGAGTTAAATACTGTGTTATTTGGAGAAGAATATAATGATTTAAGTGAAGATAAAAAAATCGATAAACGAATGAGTCTTATACAAAATGAGATGCTTACAAATGATGTTGATATTATATCAAAACGAGTAATTAGCAAATATTCAGAACAATTATTAAATTGTATAATAATAGATGATGAAAGATTATATTATTTTGGAATATGTAGTAATGATATAGCTAGGATTTATGAGAAGAAAGATTCTAATAAGTTTTTGGATAAAAAAATAATGAATGATGATTATTTTGAATTATTCAATAATTTAAATGAAAAATATATATACATTGGAGATAAGTATAACAAGATATTAAAACGATATATAGAAGAAAGTGATTAATATGGGAAAAAAGGATAAGAATAATAAAGTTCAAAATGGAGAATATTATCTTAACTTAGAAGAACAAGATAAGGTATATAGGTATATTTATGGTATAGGTGATCAATACCTAAAATTATTAAAGGAAAAAAATAAATATAGACTTAAAAAGATATTTAAATATGATATAGATATAGATATAAATTTTGAGATAAATAGGGTAAAATTAGAAGATCAAATAGAAGAAAAAAGGATAGAACTAAAAGAATATTTGAAAGAATTAAATTATAAAGAATCTATGATGTTGATAAAAGAGCTGATAGATCCACTTTATAGATCAGAATATAATGAACTTACTTATTTTACAATAGAATCTATAGTAGATATCTTTTTGGAAAGAGAAATTAAAATTTCAAGAGAAGAAATAGAAAAAATCGTAGATATAGATGAAAGTAAGACAGAAAAGCAAAAAATAAATTTAGCAGAAGGACTTTTAAAACTACTTTATATCGTAGAAGATGAAGATGAGGAAGAAACAAAGAAGTTAGGATTTAAATACATTAAAGATACATGGTTTAATAGATATATAGAATATCTTGCAATAAAAGAACTTAAAAAAATTAGAAGAAATATAGATGTACAGTATAGAAAAAAAGCAATAGAAGATCTGATTAAAACACAATCAGAATATAGTAATATATATGAAAAAGATGGAGAAAAAATAATAATTCGGATTTGTAGGATATAATGTTCCTAAAACTATAATTGAAAATTTAAATAGGATATTAAAAGAAGAAATATTATTTTATAAGAATAGAAATAATATATATACAAAACAAATAAATATGTTATACACAGAAAGAGTTATATGTATTATAAATATATTTGAAACTTTAAAAAGGGTATTAGCTAAATCTTCAAATAAAGAAGAAAATCCAAAAACAGAAAGTATAAATAGTAATTTGAAATATAATAAAATATCATATGTTAGAATAACATTTATAAAAAAAGAAATGAAAGAAAAAGCAAAAGAAGATTTAGTAAGAATATTTAAAGATAAAGAAAAGATTGTTTTGAAAATACTTGAGTTTGATGATGAAACTACAGCAAAAGGAAAGAAGATAAGAGCAATAAAAGAAATAACTAAAGAAAAGCTTGAAAATATAAAAGTAAAGAAAAAAACATTTCAAAATATGAAGAAAACAAATGATTTTGAAAAAGTATTATATGCAAATCTTCTAGAACTTGAATATTTACTTTTAAAAAAGAATAATATAATAATAACTAAAATGTTAGAAGGCGAAAAAGTAGAAAGACATATAGAACTTGATTATAAGAAAAATGATGAGTTTGAAGAAATAGATGATATAATTTCAAGAGATATTACATATGATAGAATAACATTTATACTAAAAGATGATGATGAACAAATAGGGAATTTAGGTGAAGGAAAAGTTTCTGAAACACAAATTGTGAATAGAATAGATATATATGCAAGAATTTTAGAAAATATAATAAAAGAAACTACTTCAAATTTAAATAGAACAAGAACAAATATAGGAATTATTGATAAACTTAAAATGTTAGGAAATACAGAAAATGCAAGTAAAAAAGTTGCAAAATTATTAGAATATGTATTTTCTGATAATACTAAAATAATAAATCTTAGTATTAAAGAGAAGAATCAAAAAATTCTTGAAATGTTAAATAGAAAAGGAAAAAAGAAAACAGAACAAGAACTTAATAAGATTAAAGAAAGATATTCAAAAGAAAACGAAAAAATAAGAAGAAGAATAACATATTGGGATGTTGAGAAATATAAAATATATAAAAAAATAATTGAAAAAACAAAATAATTTTGGTATACTTTCTAAAGTTTGATAATAATTAAATTGGAGAATAGATGACAAAAAAGAATAAAGAAAATATAAAAAGTGTAAATAAAAAAAAGAAAAATATATTATTAAGATTGATTTTATTTACAGTATTTGTTGCAATTGTAATTTTTGCAACAAGATTTTATATACAAATATATGAAAATGGTGGTGGTTTTAAAGGAATTATTAAAACTACATTAGGACTTAATAAAAAAGAAAATTTAGGAACAATATATACACTTATACTAGGTACAAATGAAGAAAATACAGATACAATAATGGTAGCAGGTTATAATCCTAAAACAAATGAGGCATCAATATTATCTATACCTAGAGATACATTTATAGGAGCAAATCCAAAGGCAGGAGGAGCAAAAGATAAAATAAATTCTGTGTATAGAATTTATGGAGTAGAAAAGATGATGCAAAAGGTAAATAACCTTACAGGATTAAAGCTTGATAAATATGTAATTGTAGATACAAAAGGTATTCAAAAAATTGTAGATGAAATAGGTGGAATAGATTATGATGTTCCAATAGATATGAATTACCATGATGAATCACAAAAACTTTCTATAGAATTAAAAAAAGGTATGCAAAAATTAAATGGGGTTCAAGCAGAAGGTTTAGTGAGATTTAGACATAATGATGATGGATCAACATATCCAGAAAGTTATGGTATAGAAGATATGGGGAGAAACAGAACACAACAAGAATTTATAAAAGAGCTTGTAAAACAAACATTACAATTTCAAAATATAACTAGAATATTTGATTTAATTAAGATAGTACAAGATAATATAAAAACAAATATAACAGTTGATGAAATGAAAGATTATGCAGCATATGTAATTGATTTTGAATCTGATAAAATTAAAACAGGTAGACTTCCTGGAGAAGATAAAAGGACAACAGCATGGTTTTTCTTCCCAGAATACAATAAAATAAAGACTATGATATTTGACTTATTTGTATTTTCAGATGATATAAGAAAAGTAGAATTTTCAGGTGAAGAGAATAAAGAAAAAAAAGCAAAAACTTCAGAAAAGACAGATGAAAAGCCAAAAGAAACATCAAAGAGTAATAGTTCTAATAAGAAAAATAGTAATAAAAATAATAGGGAATAATTTAAAAATAAAAAAGGGGGAATTTTTAATTCTCTCTTTTTGTTTTTTAGAAAAGTTAAAATAAAGAGTAAAGAGTAAAAAGTAAAACTAAAATTAAATCAAAAAAGATAAAAAGTAAAGAGAAGAAGAAAGAAGTAAAAAATATATAAAAAATAAAATTTAATATATTGGTAGAAAGGAACAGGAAAAGGTATGGAAAAATTAAAGCAAATATTAATAAACATTGTGAAAAAGATAAAAAAGGTAGAAAAGGAATATATATTAATTGCAATTGTAATAATAGCATTAGGAGTATTTATGATTATAAATATTGGTAAAGTTAAAGAGTTTGAAAATTCGGATAATAAGATTTCCGGAATAGGACAAGAAGAATCAAAAGATGAAGGATTAGATAAAAAGGAAAAAGAGAATAATGAAGAAAATGACATGAAAGATGAATCTGAAAAAGAAAATGATAAAATGATTGTTGTACATGTTGATCGGATATGTTAATATGCCAGGAATATATGAAATAAGAAAAAAAGATAGAATAAATACAGCAGTAGAAAAGGCAGGAGGATTTAAAAAGGGATATAGTATTAAAAATATAAATCTTGCATCAAAACTGGAAGATGGTGATAAAATATATATACCAAGTATTGAAGAAGATAAGCAAAATGACAGTGTAAATACTAGAGATAATATAGAAAAAAGAACAGGGATTATAAAAAATGAAAAAAAGTCAGAAAGTAGTAATAAAGAAAGCACAGGAAAGATAAATATAAATAAAGCAAGTCAATCAGAATTAAAACAAATAAATGGAGTAGGTGATTCTACTGCAAATAAAATAATAGATTACAGAGAAAATGTAGGTAAGTTTAAGAAAATAGAAGATATAAAAGAGGTAAAAGGGGTAGGAGATGCAAAATTTGAAGCAATAAAAAATAGGATAACAATATAATTTTTAATATATAATTATAATTGTTATCCTATGAAAGGAGGTAATATCAAAAAACTAAAATAATGATTATAATTAGTCTTATAATATTACTGATAGTGAATATAAAAAAACCCACAATGGCCGTTTTTATGGTGCTTTTTAAGAAACCTGTCTTAAACAGGTGGGTGAAGCCTCAGTGTTTATGGGATAAAATCATAAATGAAGTTATGCACGCCACACCGAAAGTAGTTCTCCCCTTCGATACATGTAGGTTCTAAAAATAACACAATTCGTACCTTGTAGGTATAATCATTATACAATGTTTTTAATGATATTACTAGAGGTAAATTAAAAATAAAGAAAAAAAGTAAATATTATTAAAATTACAATAAAACATAAGAATGTTACAATTATTTACATTTAAAATATATTATTGATAAACTTTTAAATAAGTTAGTTATATAAAATTTGGTAAATGAGGAAAAAATAATGGTAAGAAAAAAAGGTGGAATAACATTAATAGCATTAGTTATATCAATAATAGTATTAATTTTACTTGCAGCAATAGCTATAAGTACATTAAATGGAGAAAATGGACTTTTTACTAAGGTAAATACAACAAATTATAATCAGGCAGTAGGGGAATTATATGATAGAACATATGCAGAAATATCATATATAGTAATACCAGGAAAAGTTAATGGAACAGATAATTTTAAGTTTGAAGACTTGTATAATAGTAAAGGATTTACTACATATTATGAAATAAGACATGATATGATATGGGATAAGATAAGAAATATTGAACTTATTAAAAAAGAAGATTTCGAAAATAATATAAGAGAGAAATTTAAAGAACAAGGAAAAGAAAGTGCAAAACCTATAGTAAATGCAATAACAAATGAAGATAGAAAAATATCAGGTTCACGGAGAAATAGGTGCTACAATATATGTAAATATAGCAGGTAATCAGTATGAAGGAATAGTTGATGAAAATGGTAAATGGAGCATAGATATACCAGTTCAACAAGTAGGTACAGTTATAACAGTTACACAAAAAGAAAAAGATAAGATAGTAAGTGTAGAAGTAAAAGTAGAAGTAGTAAAAGCTAAATTAGAACAAATAACAATAAATAGGGTTATAAACACAGATAATAATGTAACAGGAACTTCAAGACCAAATGCAAATATATCTATAGTAATAGGAAGTACAGAATATACAGGGGTAGCAGACCGGAGGACGGAAGATATAATATATCAATAACTGCACCATATGAAGGAACAGTAGTATCTCGGAAGACAAAGTATGTATGATAAGCTTACAAGTGATGTAGTAACAACAATAGTTGGAATGGCAAAAGGTGAAAGACCAACAATTAATGAAGTTAAGAGTAATCATACAGAAGTAACAGGTACAGGTATTTCAGGTAGTAGGATAAAAATCTTATTACAAGATGGAAGAGAATATATAGGAAATGTAGATGGATCAGGACAATATAGGATAACAATACCAAAACAAAATGAACATACAAGAATAGTTGCAACACAAATAACTCCAAGAAGAACAGAATCAGATCCAGTAGATACATATGTAGTAAGGGCAGTTCCAGCTCCAGTGCCTACAATAAATGAGGTGGATACAGATGATACTAAAGTTACAGGAAGAGGTGTAGCAAATTCAAAAGTATATGTAAAAATTCCAGGTAAAGTAAATGGTGAGATAAACGTAAATTCAAACGGAGATTGGGAAGTAAATACAGGACTTTTAAATGCTAATTTAAAGATAACAGCATATCAAATATTACCAGAAAGACCAGATAGTGAAGAGGCAGTAAGATATGTAAGACAGTTAGAAGCATTACCAAAACCTACAATAGATGAGATAAATTCAGGACAAAATAAAGTAACAGGATCTGCAACACCAGGAGCAAGATTAAGTATAAATGTTGAAGGAGTATTAGAAAGAGAAATACAGATAGATAGTTCAGGTAGATGGAGTGTTGATATAGGCTATGATAAAGGTGGAACTAAAATACATGCAAAACAAATAATGGTAGGAAGACCATGGAGTGAAACACAAACAAGAATAGTTACACAACTACCAGGGCTTCGGAGCACCTAGAATAGACTATGTTGATTCATCACATGATAGAGTTTGGGGTTGGGCTGAACCAAATGCAACAGTAAATGTACATGTTCATCGGGGTAGTTCAGCAAGATGTTACAGCAGATGGATCACGGTAGATGGAATATACATATAGGAACAGATAGAGGTGGAGCACAAGTAGAAGCAAAACAAAAAAATAGAGGAAGAGATTGGGGAAGTGTAGCAACAACTACAATAACACAATTGCCACCCCTTCGGAAATCCAAGTATTGATCAAATGAATACAGCACAAGATCATATATATGGATGGGCAACACCAGGAGCAACAGTTAAAGTTCATGCACATCGGAGTGTTTGTACGTGATATAGGGACAGATGCAAGTGGTAGATGGTGGACACATTTAGGATTTGAAAGAGGAAACACTATAGTAGAAGCACAACAAAGAACAGCTGGTAGAAACTGGTCAGGATGGTCAAGAATGGTAGTACAACAATTACCACAGATGCCACCACCTAGTATAAATTATATAGATACAACACATGATTGGGTATCTGGTAGAGGAGAACCAGGAGCAACAGTTAAAGTTCATGTACATCGGTGTAGTAATACGTGATGTAGGAGTAGATGGAGCAGGTAATTGGGCAACTCATATAGGTAGACAAGATCCTAATAGGAGAATTGAAGCACAACAATATAAACTTCGGTAGACCTTGGTCAGGTTGGGTAGGAACTAATGTTATACATCGTGAAATTGGACTTATTATAAGTGTTAATGCACAAGCTGGAGATAAAATAACAGTACGTCAAGATCCATTTAAAAGAAGAAATGGAGGATATTATGAAATTGCTTGGCCAGGAGCAGGATTTACAGGATATAATCAAGCAGAAGTTTCTTGGAATGCACCACATAATGGAGTATTCATAATAAAAATAAAAGGAAATACATTTTCAATGAATCACTACAGAAGAACAGGATATGGTATGGGACCAGTAAATGGACTAATAAATAAAATATCATGGTATGAGCCAGAGAGAAATGGAGAGACATTCTCAATAAATAATTCGGTAGTATTAAGGCCAGATAGATAAGAATAAAAAGATCACAACTGATATAGTTGTGATCTTTTATTTAGAGAAGTAAGAATGTAAAATTTATGTAACAAATATATATAATGTTGTAGAAATATAATAATATAATAAAGTTAAAATATAGGTTAAAAATATAGGAAAATGTTGTGTTCCTTCTTAGGGAAATAAGGAATGTAACAAAAAAGAAATACAAAAAAAAGTAATAATTATTGTTATTACTTACGGAAATAAGTATACTTTAGGTATATATATTAAGAAAGGGGAAGTTATGCCAATTTTTTTTAAGAAGACAAAGGTGTTTAATGTAAGAATGATGATAAATGAAGAAAAAATATTATCAAATATATATAAGGTTAAAAAATTAATAAATCCAAATAGTAAAAAACAGATAATAAAATTAGAGGAAGATTCATATTTTAAAGATTTAATGGAATCAATAACAGACTTTTTAGTTGAATATCCAAGTAAGAATGCATTTCCTACAGAAGTATATAAGGCGGCATATGATTTAGTAGAATATGCAACACAACAATTTGAAAATAATAATAATCAAATAGCAAACCTTATGAATGAAAGAGAAGAAAATATAAAAATGTCATACATATTAAGAGAAGCATTAGATACTGTATCTCAAAAACCAGAAGGTTGGATGACAAGATTATCAAGATTTGAGGGAAGATTTGATAAAAATATATCTGAAGGATTAACAATAATTGCAAACTCAAATGACTTACAAGAAGAAAATGCAAGAACTGCAGCAAAAATGATTGAAACAAAAATATCTAATTTGGAATCAAACCTTTTTATAGAAATTGACATTGAAAGAATTGAAGATAGATCAAAAGCATTAAGTTCAATAGGAATAGAATTGGCAGATAGTTTAAAAACAATACCAGCTCCTATAGAAAGAGTTGTTGAAAAAACTACAATGCAAGGAATCAATGATATAAATCAAGGAATGAATATCAATAATTCAATGATTGATATAAGAGATGGAGTAGAAGAATTTGAAAATAAAATACCAGAAGGTGCAGAAAATTATGAAGATATTCAAGCAAGGATAAAAGAAGAAACAGAAAGAATTGCAAGAGAAAAATTAGAAGAACAACAAAGACTAGAAAAAGAACAACAACAATTGGAAAATAAACTTAAAGAACAAAAAGAAAAAGAATTAGAAAATATTGGACTTGGAATAGAAATAAAATCTGCAGATGAAGGTATTTTAGAAGAACAAAATGATGCAGAAAGTGCAGAAGAAAAGAAAAGACTAAGAGAACAAAAAGAATTAGAAGAAAATGAAAAAATAAAAAATGATTTAAGAAGAAAGTTAGAAGAAGGGATAAAAGACTTATCAGAACAAGAACAAAAACAAGATGTAGAAAAAGAAGATAAAGATGATGATTTTGATAGAATTGAAATATATGATGAAGAAATAGATAAAGTTATAGAAAAACATGAGACTTTAGAAAAAGATCAAAAAGAAGAAAAAAATGAAAAAGATATAAATGATGAAATAGAACTTGTAAAAGTAGAAGAAAGCACAAAAGAAAAAGGACATGTTTTAAATATAGAAAATATAATTGAAGAAGAAAATATAAAGCTTAATAATGTTTTAGAAAGTGATAATATTGAAAATATAGTAACAGAAACAGAAGAAGAAAAATTATTAAAAGAATCAAAGAAAAAAGTAAAACCATCATTTTTTAAGAAAATTTGGAATGCAATAACTTATGTATTTAAGATAAAAGTAGTATTAGATTTACCTTCAAATACTGAAAATGAACAAAGTTAGGAGTAGAAATAATGGCAAGTGCATTAGGAATATTTATTGATAGAAATATTATAAAATATGCAAAGTTAAATGGTACCAAAGATAAATTAAAGGTTGAATCTTATGGTATGAAATATGGACAGAACCATAAAGAATTATTAAAACAAATAATAGAAGAAACAAATTCAACTAAGGGTAATGTTGTTATAAATGCATCAGAGATACATTATGAAGAAACAAGTATTTTTTCAATGTTAAAGAGAAAAGACTATGATAAAGCAGTTGAAGTAGCATATGAGGAAATAACAGATAGACAAAAGTTAAGACCAGAACTTTTAGAATATGGATATATATTAAGTAAGGATCCAGCAGATCCTGAAAAACTACATGTATTATTAGGAATACAAGAAAAAACAGCAATTGAAACAAGAGCAAATCTTATAGGACAAAATGCTAATATATATTCACAAATGCCAATAGGTATTAGTATTGTTAATATATATAAAAGTGCACTTCCAGCAATAATTGTAAATATTGAAGAAGATACATATATTACAGAAGTATTTAATGGAGACCCAGTTAGAGTTACAAGAATAGGAACAGGTACTAAAAATATAATAAGTACTATAAATAGTGAAGAAAATTCAATATCTAAATCTTATGAAGTATTAAGAAATATGGTACTTCCTATAGATGATATGGATCAAATATCTTTTGAAGGTAATGAATATGCACCAGTTATAGTTTCAGAAATAATGAAAATAATTTCAGAAATAAAAAATATAATGAAAAAAAATACTGGAATATATAAGAAAATATATATTACAGGAACAGGTGCAACTATAAGTAATATTGAAACATTTATAGAAAAACTTATAGATGATGTAGAATGTGAAATATTAAAACCTGCAGGAATAGAAGAACAAAAAAGAACTCCAATAAAAGAATATGTAGATGTAAATTCAGCAATAGCACTTGCAGGAGAAGCACTTCGGATATGAAAGAAAATATATGTCTTTTAGAATGGAAAAAAAGAATAATCTTAGTAATATGGAAATCGGTGATCTAAAAACATTACAAGCAGAGATGAATCTTGGAGGGAAATTAGAACCAACAGAAAAATTTGGAATAAGAATAATTGTTGCATTACTATTAGTAGTTATAGTATTTTCAGGATTTTCAATATATATAACAAATATAAATGAAAATATGAAAAAAAAGGTGGATCAAAATATTTCAGATCAAGAAAAAGAAATAGCTAAGATAAATGCAGACAAGCAAGTTATAACAGAGAGAAAAGAAGAATATAGTAATCTTTTAAGACGTTTATCACAAAAACCAGGAAATAATGAAAAAGAACAACATACAGAAAAAGATTCAATACCAAATCTTCTTACAAGTATAGCAAATCTTATACCTAAAAACTTAACAATTACAAAAATTGTAGAGAAGAATAAAAGGGTAACAATAGTAGCACAAACAACTAATTATGAACAATTTGGATATTTCTTAGATAAACTAAAAGATAATGCAATAATAACAAATGTTGTAACAACAAAAGAAAACAAATCAAATGGTATTTTAGAATTTAGATTAGAAGGAGATTTAACAGTATGAGAAAATATATAATATGGGGAATAGTAATATTCATTCTAATATTTTGTGCTTCTGTTATATTAAGAGGTTCTAAAATGTTTGGATATGAAATATTAAGTTATTCAGAAATAGGACAAAAAGACAAAAGCTTAGATGCAAAGATTGAAGAACTACGTCAAAAATCTACTACTAAATATAATGGGGCAAAACAAGAACTTTCAAAAGAAATGTCAGAATATGAAAAAGTTAAAGAAGAATATTTAAATAAGATAGAAGCTGCAAAAACATCAGGAGCAGAAGGTGGAGTAGAAATAGAAAGTTATGATATAGAATTTTTATGGACAGTACTTCGGAAATTATGCAACAGATAAAGGAGTAAAGCTAAGACTTGATATAACAAATGGAACATCAAGAGAAGAACTTTCAAATAATACAGAATTTAAATTATGGGATTTAAATTTCCAAGTAACAGGAAATTATCGGAAATATAGTTGAATTTTTATACAAATTAGAAGGAGATGAAAGATTAGTTGCAAGAATTTCTAATTTTAGTTTAGTTCCAGAAAGTGTAGCTGATACTTCTCAAGAAGGACAACAAAATAATAATGAAAATGTTAGACAAACAGGAAATACAGCAAAAACAAATAATACTGATAGTCTAATTGCAAGATTTACAGTAAAAGGAGTGCCAATTAATACTAAAGGATTTGATCCTAATATTGTAGATCCATTATCAGCAACTCAAAATCGGATCTAATAATAAAGATTTAAATAAAACATCAACAAATAATACAGAATCAAAAACACAACAAGATCCAGCAAGTCAAATACAAAATGATGCAAACAAGATAAAAAATAATGGAACAGTTCAAGATGTAAAAAATACAGCACAAAAAACAGTTACAAACTAATAACAGAAAGGAAAAATATATGAAACTTTTTAAAGAACTATTTATAGCTATTGTCATATTATGTATTATAATAATTACAACAGGACTTGTACTTTATAATTTTGTAGCAACACAAAAAAATATACCAAGTATAGAAAAATATAGTAAAGATGCAAAAGTAGTATCACTTACAGCAGATAAGGTTGCAGATGAAACTGTTACATCTACAGTAAATAGAAAAACATATGAATTAGATAGTGCAGAACTTGATAAAACTAAAAGATTTGCAAGACGGAAAATCAAATCCATTTGCAGCAATACAAACAAATACAACAACAGATGGTAGAACAACAAATACTAATTCTTCAAGTAGTGAAAATGTAGAAAATAGTAATAAGAATAATGAACAATCTACAAATGAAAAAAAAGAAGAAAAAAATAAAGAAAACACTAATGGTGTGAACTTATTTAATAATAAATCTAATGGAAAATAATTTTCAGATGATGTATACTAATAATATATTAATTTAAAAATAGAAGGAGAAAAGATATGGAACAAGATTTTAATATGGGAGGTACTAATAATATGGTAGATGACACAAAAAATATGGGGGTATTTGGTTCAAATACTGGATTTAATGATAAACCGAAAGGTGGAATGGCAGGAATACTTAGTGTAATAAGTTTAGTATTTGCACTTGTGGCAATTGCAGGTGTTGTATATGTAGTATCAACAACAAATACAAGTGGACTTCAAAAAACAATTAAAGATCAAAAAGATAAGATAGAAACATTAGAAGCAAAAGTTGCCTCTATAGAAACAGCAAGTAAGAAAAATGTAAGTTCAGAAGATAAGGAACAAACAGCATCAAATACTACAGGACAAACAACAAAAACTAAGTTACCTTTTACAGAAGGAAGTAAAGCACTTTTAGAAGTAGCAGCAGACTATAAGAAAAATAAATCAAATTTTATAGATCAAAATGGACAATTTAGTGTTGATATATTTACAAAAACATTTAAAGGTAAAAATTCATTAAAAGATACAGAAAGTTTAGGAAACTGGAATGTAACAGTAACACCAAAAAGTGAGATAGCTGTTGAATTACAACCAGCATCAGCAAGTTCATTAAACACTAAGAAAATAAAATATATTGTTACAGTAAGCAATACAGAACTTCGGAATATATGCTGTAACAACAGATAATTCAGGAAAAGAAGAAAGAATCAAAGTAGAAGAAGATAATTCTCCAACAAATGTAACTACAGGTTCAACTGATTCAACAAAACCATCAGGAACAAATTCTGACTCAACATCAAATGGAGGATCAGGAAATTCTGGAAATGGATCATCAAACACAGGAACAGGTAATACAACAAATAATGGATCAAGTTCAAGCAGTACAGCACATACTGCACCAAAACCAGCAGGTGGACTAGATAATGCAATAACAAACTTAAATAAACCATCAAATAATTAATTTGTTATTTAATAAAAATGAAAAGAAGTAAATAGAGTAAATAAAAAACAAAATAAATTAATTAATATTAGAATACAGAATGTAGAAAAAACATAGATAATGTAAATACTTAAAGCTTGATAGAATAATATATATTTTATAAGCTTTAAGTATTTTTTATTTAAAAAGTAAAATTAAAAGATTTTAATTTAGTCATTTTAATTGATAAAACAAATTCTATGCAGTATTATATTTGTATATATTGTATACAAAAGATGGAGGAAAAATGAATATAGTATTTTGTGGTGCAGCAAGAGAAGTAACAGGTTCAAATCACCTTGTTGAGGCAGCAGGTAAAAAGTTTTTAATAGATTGTGGATTAATTCAAGGGAGAATGATAGATGCAGAGAGAAATTATGCACCGTTTATATATAATCCAGAAGAGATAGATTTTATGATATTAACACATGCACATATAGATCATACAGGAAGAATACCAAAACTTGTAAAAGAGGGATTTAAAGGTAAAGTATATTGTACAAAGGCGACAAAAGAATTATCAGAAATAATGCTTGCAGATAGCCGGACATATACAAGAAACAGAAGCAGAATGGAAAAATAGGAAGAGAATGAGACAAGGAAAGAAACTATTAGAACCATTATATACTGCAGAAGAAGGAAGAAATTCTACACAAAATTTTGAAAGTGTAGAATATATGGAAATATTTGAAGTAGATGAGAATATAAGATTTAGGTTAAGTGATGCAGGACATATGCTTCGGATCTGCAATAGTAGAACTTTGGATAACAGAAGATCGGAAAAACTACTAAAGTTGTATTTTCAGGAGATATAGGAAATAATGATACACCACTTTTACAATCTCCAACACCAATTACAAAAGCAGATTATGTTGTAATGGAATCAACATATGGAAATAGACTACATTTAGCAAATACAGGAGAAGAAAAAGCAAGGCTATTCCTAGATACTGTTATAAAGACATTAAGAAGAGGTGGAAATGTAATAATACCATCATTTGCTGTTGGTAGAACACAAGAGGTATTATATGATTTGGATAGTATAAAAGATAAGACAGTTGCACAAGAAATAAAAGATGAGTACAAGGAACTTATGAATGCAACTGTATATATAGATAGTCCACTTGCAACATCAGCAACAGATATTTTTAAATCAAATATGGAACTTTTTGATGAAAATGCACAAAAAAGAATATTAAATGGTGATAATCCAATAGATTTTGAAGGCCTTATATTCACTAAAACTCCAGAAGAATCTAAAGCACTAAATGACTTAAAAGAACCACATATAATAATTTCAGCATCTCGGAATGTGTGATGCAGGAAGAATAAAACATCATTTAAAACATAATTTGTGGAATCCATTAAATACAATATTATTTGTTGGATATCAAGCATCAAATACACTTCGGAAGAAGAATTGTAGAAGGTGAAAAAAAGGTAAAAATATTTGGTGAAGAAATTGCAGTAAATGCAGAAATAGTATATATAGATGGATATTCAGGACATGCAGATCAAAGACTTTTAATGAATTTTGTTGGAGAATTTAAAGAAAAGCCTAAAAAGATATTTTTAGTACATGGTGAAGAAGAAGCACAAAATGTTTTAAAAAGTAAAATAGAAGAAGAATATGGAATAGAAACAGAAATTCCAAGTTTCGGAGATGTATTTAGAGTAGATGAAATTGTAGAAAAAGAAGAAAACTTACTTGGAAAAGAAAAAGTTGTTGCAACAAGAGAAGAAAAAATTGAATTTGCAAATAAGGTATCAGATCTTAATGAACAAATTTCAATGCTTTCAGATACTATAGCAGATAGAATGACACATGTACATGTAAAATCAGAAAATATAGTAAATGATACAGATATGGGAATATTACAAGAAGTACTAATAAAACTTGGAAAACTTGAAGATACAATTAAATTGATATTAAAAGAAAAGAAAAAAGAAGATATAGTAGAAAATGAGACTTTAGAAAAAGATAAAAAGGATGATAAAGACTTAAAAGAAACTATAACTGAAGATAAGAATAAAGTTGAAAGTGAAGAAAAACAAGATAAGCCTATTAAAAAAAGAGGAAGACCTAAAAATGTAAAAGAAGAAGTAAAAACAGATAAAGTGGTTGAAGAAATTGATGATATTGATGATATAATATAGGAGAATGGTTATGACAAAAAATATATATTTTAATAATGCTATAATTGGTAATGGAAAAGTAACATTAGGACTAGATACTAGGGGAAAACTTCTTAGGGCATATTTCCCACAGCCTGATTTTAAAAGTCAAATAAGCGATATTTATATAGCATTTAAAATATATGATGAAATGGAAGAAAATGAATATATACATGTTTGTGGAGAAGAATATAATACAGATTATGAACAAAAATATGTACAAGATACAAATATACTTAAGACAAATATGTATATATTAGATAAAGATATAAGTATAATGCAAACAGATTTTGCACCATTAAATGAAAATATGTGTATAAGAAATTACGAAATCAAAAATAGTTCAAATAAAAAGATTATAATATATCCAATGATACATAGTCGGAATAACTCGGAAGTATTTATGAAAATTCATCAAGTATGATAATGCAAGACGCACTTATACATTATAATCACGGATATAGTGTTGCAATATTTTCAAAATCTGATATTATAGGGAAAAAGGTAAATTCAGATATAATGTTAGAATATCCGATAGACTATTTTAAAAATTTTGAAGATATAGAACAAGAATATGTTGGGCTTTCTTCTAAATCTACTATTAAATTTGAAAAAATAATAATAGAACCAAATGAAACAAAAGAATTCCCAGTATATATATATTTTAATGAAAATGATAAAAAAGAAATGTCAGCACTTGAAATGGAAATAATTCGTGCAAAGAAAATAAATGTTAAAGATAGAGAACATGAAGCTATAAGATATTGGAAACGTTTAATAGAAAAACATGTAAAACATGATTTATCAAAAGTAGATTTAAAAACTGCAGAAATATATAAGCAGAGTATAATATTATTAAATATATTAAAAAATGAATCAACAGGTGGTGTAATTGCAGCATTAGAAGCAGATGAAAAAAGAGAATATTCTCGGAGGATACCGGATATGTATGGCCAAGAGACCTATATTATGTTATGAAAGCATATAATATATTAGGGATGTCTGAAAATGTAAGAAAATATTTAGAAATATTTGCGAAAAATACTCAAAGTAAGAATGGAAGATGGGAACAACGATTCTACAGTGATACAAGACTTGCACCAAGCTGGCGGATATCAGATAGATGAAACAGCTATAAACATTCTTATAGCATATGATTATTATAATTATACAAAAGATATATTATTTTTAAAAAGAATATTACCAATGTTACAAAATGCATATAAGTA
>ERZ773070.485-NODE-485-length-29548-cov-5.831553_pt1 | contig 29548 bp, 30 predicted proteins | sample MGYA00580618_ERZ773070 | MGnify/ENA primary metagenome ERZ773070 (study PRJEB29015, sample SAMEA2738023) | human oral metagenome | biome: human oral; feature: human-associated habitat; material: dental | place: China | collected 2019 ... | reverse complement strand
GCGCAGCACAGCAGACGCACGGATGCGCCTCATGCACTCCTCCCATCCGGACTTTAACCGTCGGTGCCGGAATTTCACCGGCTCAACCGCCCTCGTTCTGTGAGGGCGGGTCGCGGACTATCACCGCCGGTTCGGACTTTCACCGACCCCGGAGTACTCGTGTGCCATTGTGCCACCGACGGGCGCACCATGCGAGGCGTATCCGCTATGAAAGAAAACGGGCGGCCGGAACGGGATCTCGTTCCGGCCGCCCGAAAGCCTGTGCGATCAGTGCGAGTGTGCGTTGGCGAGTTCGCGCAGCGCCTCCACCTCACGATGAGCATCGTCAGCACGGAAGACCGCGGAACCTGCGACGAAGTTGTCGGCGCCGGCCTCGGCCGCGCGCTCGATGGTCGCACGCGAGATGCCGCCATCGACCTGGATCGACACCTGCAGACCTGCGGCGTTGATCGCGGTGCGCGTGCGCTCGATCTTCGGGATCATCTGCTCGATGAAGGACTGGCCGCCGAAGCCGGGCTCGACCGTCATGATGAGGATCATGTCGAACTCGTTGAGGATGTCGACGAACGGTGCGATGTCAGTCGCCGGCTTCAGAGCCAGGCCGGCGCGTGCGCCGATGCGGTGCAGCTCGCGCGCCAGGCGCAGCGGCGCTGCAGCGGCCTCTGCGTGGAAGGTGACGGACTCGCAACCGACCTCCGCATACTGCGGAGCCCAACGATCCGGGTCTTCGATCATGAGGTGTGCGTCGACCGGCAGAATGCCGGACTTGACGACAGCCTCCGCGACGGGCAGACCCCATGAGAGGTTGGGGACGAAATGGTTGTCCATGACGTCGACGTGAGCGATATCCGCTCCTGCGATCTTGGTGAGCTCACCGCGCAGGTTAGCGATGTCGCAGTTGAGAATCGACGGGCTAATTGTGGCGTTCATAACGCATATGCTAGCGCTTGCGCAGGCAGGCTACAAACATAAGATCCGTGCCGAAACGGTGATCCCAGAGCTGGAGCGTCCGACCGCTAAACCCTTTGATGACGCCCGCAGATGCCGGCACGTCCAGCGCTTGGGGTGCGCATTCGTTTGCGAGCGCCACGGTGTCAAGCAGTTCGACCTCGCCAGCCTTGAGCAGACGCTCGACCTGTTCACGTGTCTCGGCCGCGTGCGGCGAACACGTGATGTATGTGAGAACGCCTCCGGGGCGTGTCAGCGCGACTGCTCGATCGAGTAGTTCGCGCTGGAGAACAGTCAGCTCCTCCACGTCCGCGGGCGTGCGGTTCCAACGGGACTCGGGGCGGCGGCGCATCGACCCCATGCCCGAGCAGGGGGCATCGACGACGACACGGTCAAACGAGCCGAGGCGCCATGCGCTCTGGCCACCACCGAAGGTACGACCGTCGCCGCTCACGACCTCAATGGAGTCGAACTGGCGTGTCGTGCGCTCCACGAGGCGGGCGCGGTGCGGGTGCACCTCGTTAGCGGTCACGCGTGCTCCCACGCCAGCGGCGAGGCCGGCCAGAAGAGCAGCCTTGCCACCGGGACCCGCACACAGGTCGAGCCAGCGCTCGTCGTTGTCGCCCTCAAGCGGTGCGGACGCGGCGATGAGGGCAGCGAGCTGCGAACCCTCATCCTGTGCGCCGGCGCGGCCGTCGCGAATCGAGGGCAGGCGCGCGGGATCGCCGGATTCGAGGAGCACGGCATACGGGGAGACAGCACCCAGGGCGACGCGCGTGTCGAGAATATCCTCGGCCTCATCGGCGAGTTCGTCGACGCTCATCAACGACGGGCGGGCCACCAGAGTGACCGTGGGAACCTCGTTATCAGCCACGAGAACGTCGAGAAGTTCATCCTCGGGGTAGCCGTGGGCCTTCAGAGCGTCGCGGAACGCAGTGACCATCCACGCCGGGTGCGAGTAGCGCACGCCGAGGGCTTGATCCTCGTCGGCGATGGCATCCATAGCTGCCTCACGCTCGGACGGATCCTCGCGAGTGATCGAGCGCAACACGGCATTAACGAAACGCACGGGGCCATCCGTCAGGTGCTCTCGTGCGACGTCCACAGTCGCCGACACAGCAGCATGATCAGGCACTCGCATGTCGAGGAGCTGGTGGGCACCCATGCGCAGAACGACGAGCGCGCGCGGATCGAGATCAGCCAGGGGACGGTCGATATGACGGGAGATCACCCAGTCGAGTCGGCCGATCGCACGCAGCGTGCCGTGGACGAGTTCGGAGGTGAAGGCGGCGTCCCGATCGGAGAAGTGACCGTCGCGCCGTGCCTGACGCAGGGCTTTCGGCAAAATGATGTTCGCGAACGCGCCCTGGGTCTCGACCTCGTGGAGAACGTCGTAGGCAATACGACGGGGCTCATCGGCCTTGCGCAGCTTGCGGTAGCCGTCCGCGTAACGCCTCTCGCTCATCGCTCTCCCTCCAGCTCTCCACCAAGGCGCAGGTCTTCGGAAGGCCGCGCTCCCCTCGCCCAGGCAGCCGCGTCCATCCAGGACTTACCGGCCGGCGCCACTTTTCCGAGCACGAGAGCTCCACTCGTACACCCGACGGTGACCTGCTTCTTCGTCACGTCGAGCTGCCCGGGAGCGAGATCGTCACGGTCCACGGGCGTAGCCTTGTCGAGCTTCATGCGTGCCCCGCCCGGCAACACCGTGTAGGCGCCGGGATTGGGCGTGACAGAACGAATGACGCGATCCTCGTACCCGGCATCGTGCGTGAACGACACGTAGCCGTCGACGTGCTCGAGGCGGCGAGCGTGCGTGACACCCTCGGAGGGCTGCGGAGTAGCGGTTGCGCTACCAGCGGCGAGCGCGTCGACGACGCCGAGCACCTGGTCTGCCCCGGCCTTGGCCATGGACGAGAGCAGCTCGCCAGCGCTCTCATGCCCGATCGGAACCTCGACGCGGGAATAGACGCTGCCCGTATCCAGGCCCTCCTCGAGGTTGAACACGCAGGACGCGGTCGTCGCATCCCCTTCGCGAATCGCCCACTGAACAGGAGCAGCTCCGCGCCACCTTGGTAGATCCGAGAAATGCAGGTTTACCCACCCGTGTACGGGCATTGCCAGCACGTTCGGGGGCACGAGGCCGCCGTAAGCAACAACGACACCGAGGTCCGCCTGCACGTCCTCGATGCGCTGAGCGATGTCGGGGGTCTTTAGTGTCGTTGTCTCCAACAGTTCCACGCCGAATTCGGTGGCAACCTCTGCCACCGGTGACGGGTACATCGTCTTTCCGCGGCCGCGCCGAGCCGGTGGGCGCGTGATGACGAGGGCGACCTCGTGGGACGACGACAGCAGGGCCCGCAGCGTGGGAACTGCGGCCTCGGGGGTACCAGCAAAAATAATGCGCACGGCCGCCAGTTTACGGTACTACGCAGGCCCTGACTCAGAAGAGCTCGGGTGGGTTCACGCTCATTTTGACGAGTGGAAGCTTACGGGCACTGCGTGAGCGTCGAATCTCGGTAAGAACCGCGAGCATCGACGTCGCCCCGGCCAACGGGCTTCGCACCAGCGTGCGCACTTGGTTTTCCTCCCCCTCGCGCGTCGCCGGGCGCACGACGGTGCCGACCAGATCAGCTCCTCCATCGCGAATGACCTGTTCGGCAACCTGACGGACCTGAGCCGCTGGCCCATCGAGGGCAACCATCGTCGTAGCAGGGAAAAAGCCGAGAGCCTCACGCTCGTCGAGAAGCCGATCGGCGTAGTCGGTGGGAGCCCAGCGCACGAGTGCCTGCCCCAACGCATCGGGAATCATCCCGACAACGAGGCCGGGGTGGCCTGGGCGGACAAGAGACAGCGCGTTGAGCCACCGCCGGGCAGCCTCCTCCGGGGCCCACAGTTCGGCTCGCCCAGCCAGAGCGTGCGCGTCGAGGATGATGGCGGCGGCGTAGCCACCGTCCACGTCTGGCTCAGCTCCCGGCGTAGCAACGACGACCGTAGGGCGTGAGGGCAGTTGGCGGTTGATTCTGTGGGCAGCGGAAGACTCGAGGACCGACGTGTCCGGGAGGTTGCGTGCGATCTCTTCGGCGGTGCGCGTCGATCCCACGCGAGCTGCGCGTAGCTCTGTGCCGGAGCAATGTGGGCACCGCCATGACTGCGAGGTGCGGGCGCACCACGAACAGGTGACGTCTCCCCCGCTATTGACTGCGAGGGGACCCGAGCAATGGCGGCAGCGCGCACGGTCGCCGCAACGGCGGCACACGACCGTGGGCCAATAGCCGGACACTGCAACCTGGATGAGAACGGGGCCTTCGCGCAGGCCCTGGCGAATCATGCGCAACGCTGCCGGGGGAATGCGCATGTGGCCGCTGGCGCCCTCACGTTCTGCTTCCGTCGCGCCGTGCAGATGCACGCGTGGAGTCGCGTCGCGCAGCGCGCCGGGCACCGGATCGAGACTGGCCGCCCAGCCAGAACGGACGAGAGCCTGTGCCTTCACCGAGCGCGCGAAGGAAGCAACAAGGAGTCCCGCGCCCTCCACCGCGCACCGCTGCACGGCGATATCAAGAACGTCGCAGCGAGGGAACCTGCGCTCTCGCAGTCGATCGTCGCCGTCGTCGCAGATGACGATGAGGCCCAGCTTCGCACACGGAACCCACGCTGCCGAGCGTGTGCCGACCACAATCGGAAGACGCCCGAGTGTCGCGGCTGCGTGGATACGGTAACGCTCCTCGGGCGCCACCTCACCGCCTGTGACAGCAACGGGCACCCCGAGGTCCTCCTCAAGTGCACGTGCGTACCGTGCGGCGTCCTCTCCGGTGGCAGCAACGATGATGGCGCTGCGCCCCGACGAAACAGTGGCAGCGACGGCATCCGACAGACACGCGCGCATCTGGGGACGCAGCGCAGTCACGACTGCACGCGGAGACTCTCCGGATGCAAGGCGGTGAAGTAACGCGTCGCCAGCACGATACGATGCCCAGCCTTCAGAAACAGTCGGAGCGTCAACGGATGGCCACATAGAGTCGTGTGCCTGTAGAACAGTCTTTTCGCCGCGCGCATGTCGCGGTGGGATAGCGAGCGACAGGACCTGCGAGGTCGTTGCGAGAAAACGCGTCGCTATGCGACGTGCAGCCTCGTACAGTGCAGGCGTCAGCACCGGGAGTGCAGACGATACCGATTCGATCTGCGCGGCGTCGTCAAGCACATCGCGACGTGTACGCTCAACGATCCAGCCATCCACGCGCGTCCCGGAAAACCGTACGCGTACTGCGCGGCCGACCTCGGCCTCATCAATGAACCTGTCCGGAACGACGTAGTCGAGCGGCCGATCCATGTGCGCCAGATCGACGTCAACGAGCACGCGAGCGATCTCCGCGGCGCAAGACCGCGGCGGATCGAAACCGTCAAGCATGCCCTGTTGGGAAGTCATGATCCTAGTGAATCTCGGCCAGCACACATCTGCGTCCCGCTCTCAGCCGAGAAGCTTCAGCCCGTACTTCGCCCCCACCATGGCGAGCACGCCAAAGACGATCAGACCCCACAGGGCCCAGTCGAGCCCCTGGGCGACAATACGACGCAGTCCCTCGGGCGCTGGAATGACGCCATCGCGAATATTGATGCGAGTGATTCCTCCGAAGACGAGCGTTGTCGTCAGGGTGATCAGCAGACACCACGGGCACAGTACCTGGATGATGAAATATGACTGCCCGAACAGCCAGAATGCAAAGAACAGCGCGATCGTGTACAGCAGGTTCGTGCCCAGCATGTACCAGCGCGGGAACTTCACGCCAGCAAAAATGGCGACGGAAATAGCGAGAACCACAGCCTCGAAAAAGATGCCGAGGAACGCATTGGGAAAGCCGAGGATCCGTGCCTGCCACGTCTGCGCAACCGCCGAACATGACAAGACGGATGAAATATCGCAGCCGAAGCGTGCCGACGAGTTAGCGGCGAGCTGCCACGCCTCGATCGAGAGGACGAACGACGTGACGAGGCCGATGAAGCCGGAAATAATCATCTCCAGGCTCGTGCGCCGGCGCCACGCGCGGCGAGCATCCTCGGTTTCGTACGAGGGCAGGTAGTCCTCGGCTTCCATTGCCTCGCTCATGCGAGCGCAGCCTTCAGCTGTTCGACGCGGTTGGTTGCCTCCCACGGGAACTGGTCGCGACCGAAGTGGCCGTACGCAGCGGTCTCGCGGTAGATCGGACGCAGCAGATCGAGGTCTTCGATCATGCCGAGGGGACGCAGGTCGAAGACCTCGCGGATGGCGTCCGCGATGCGATCCTCGGGCACCGAAGTAGTCCCGAAGGTATCGACATACAGGCCGATCGGGCGAGCACGTCCAATCGCGTAGGCAAGCTGAATTTCGCAACGCTGAGCGATGCCGGCGGCAACGACGTTCTTAGCCACCCAACGGGCGGCGTAGGTAGCGGAACGATCGACCTTTGACGGGTCCTTGCCGGAGAAGGCGCCGCCGCCGTGACGGGCCATACCACCGTAGGTGTCGACGATGATCTTGCGGCCGGTGAGGCCGGCGTCCGCGGCGGGACCGCCCAAAACGAAGCGACCCGATGGGTTGATGAGAGTTGTCATGGAGCCGGTAGCCAGCGCGAGACCGGACTCTTCGATGACGGGGTTAATGACATAGTCGCGTACCGCGTCGGTGATTGCGGACTGCGACAGCGCCTCGTCGTGCTGGGTGGACACGACGACCGTGTCGATACCCACCGGGCGACCGTCCGCGTACGCGAGAGTCACCTGAGTCTTGCCGTCGGGACGCAGCCCTTCAACGATGCCCTGCTTGCGAACGTCAGTCAGGCGCTTCGCGAGGCGGTGCGCCAGCCAAATGGGGGCGGGCATGAGGTCCGGGGTGTCCGAAGAAGCGTAGCCGAACATGATGCCCTGGTCGCCCGCGCCGAGACGGTCGCGCGGGTCACCGCCCTGGGTGCCGCGCACCTCAAGGGCTTCATCAACGCCGCCGGCAATGTCGGGGCTCTGACCGTCGAGCGACACGGACACGCCGCAGGAGGCACCGTCGAAGCCAACACGTGACGAATCGTAGCCGATAGACAGGATCTCGCGACGCACGATCTCCGGGATCTCAACGTACGCCTCGGTCGTCACCTCACCGGCGATGTGGATGAGACCGGTGGCCGCCATCGTCTCGACGGCCACGCGCGAGCGGGGATCGGCGGCGAGCAGCGCGTCGAGGATCGCATCGGAAACACGGTCACAGACCTTGTCGGGGTGACCTTCGGTAACGGACTCAGAAGAAAAAAGCTGTTGACTCACCGCTTTAGATTATCAAGGAATGAAGCCATATGGCCGACAAGACCAGCGGCCACCTCATCCTTTGAGCCGACGTAACGGCCCGCGATGTTCCCGCGTGCGTCAAGGAGTCGAATGTCATTGGGAACGTCACCAAATCCGACGCTCTCCCCCACCCGATTCAGGCAAATAAAATCCGCGCCTTTTCGGGCAGCCTTGTCAGCGCCATAGGCGAGAATCTCCTCATCGGTGCCGGTCTCTGCGGCGAATCCGACGACGAGAGGCGGGCGCTGATCGCTGTGCCCGATCTCGGCGAGGATATCGGGGTTACGAACCAGGCGAATCGTCGGAGCTTCCTCGTTGGACAGGTCCTTTTTGATCTTCGACTCTGAGGCAGCCTCGGGCCGGAAGTCCGCGACGGCTGCCGTCATCACGAGAGCGTCGGCATCGGCCACCTGATCGATCGTTGCCTCGCGCATCTGCAGGGCGCTCCCCACTCGCGTAACCTGCACGGCCGTTGGCAACGTTGCGAGCAAAGCCGACTCGATGTTGGCGGCGATCACGCGTACGGATGCGCCGGCTCGCGCCGCTGCCGACGCGATCGCGAGTCCCTGACGGCCGGAGGACTTATTGCCAAGAAAACGTACCGGATCGACGGGCTCGCGTGTACCGCCGGCGGTGACAACAACCGTGCGACCAGCAAGAGCGTTCGATGCCTGATCGCGAGCAGCAAGGACCCCGAGAGCCACCCGGGCGATCTCCTCAGGCTCGGGAAGGCGGCCGACACCCCTGTCGCCGGAACCAAGCGCGCCAGAAGCAGGTTCGATGACGTGGAAGCCGCGATCACGAAGCGCCTGAACGTTCGCCTGCGTAGCGGGCGCCAGCCACATGTTGGAATGCATCGCCGGGGCAACGACAACGGGAGCATCCGATGCGAGAACAGTCAACGACACCATGTCGTCGGCGAAGCCAGCGGCGAGGCGCGCCAAAGAATTCGCGGTCGCCGGCACGACGATGATGAGATCCGCGACGCGAGCGAGCTCCACATGCTCGGCGCGTCCCTCCCCCGCGATATCCACGGCAACCGGGCGGGACGTGATGCCCTCCCAGGTGGAACGGCCAACGAAATCCAAAGACGCGCGCGTCGCAGCGACATACACGTCGTGGCCCGCGCGTTGACACTCGCGGACCACGATGGGTGCTTTAAAGGCTGCGACGCCGCCGGTCACTCCGACGACGATCGTTGCCATGTCAGGCCTCGGGGTTAGCTTCGAGAGACAGGAGGCCTTCGTTGATCTCACGCAGGGAAACCGCAAGCGGCTTCTCATCGGGCTGCACGTCGACGACCGGACCCACGAACTGGATCATGTTCTGCTGAAGCTGCAGATTGTAGGAGTTAATCTGACGCGCACGCTTCGCGGCGAAGATAACCAGCGCGTACTTGGAATCGACGTGCTCCAGCAGATCGTCAATGGGCGGGGACGTGATGCCCACGGGCTGGGCAACAATTCCGGACATGCGTGTATTCCTCTCAGTGGCGGATTCAGATAGATACTACTCCAGGCCAATGAGCCGAGCCAGCTCATCCACGGCGCGCTCCACGTCGTCGTTGATCACAACATGGTCAAACTCCGAGGCAGCCTCGAGCTCAACGCGGGCGGTAGCCAGACGGCGAGCCTGTTCCTCAGGGCCTTCCGTGCCCCGGCCAATGAGGCGACGCTCGAGCTCCTCCCACGAAGGTGGAGCTAAGAAAATGAACTGTGCGTCGGGCCTGTTGGTGCGGACCTGGCGTGCGCCGGCCAGGTCGATCTCAAGAAGCACGGGCTTGCCAGCAGCGAGGGCTTCATCGACGGGTCCGCGAGGCGTCCCGTACTTGTTTTTTCCATGAACAAGCGCCCACTCCAACATGTCTCCGCGTTCGATCATTGCATCGAACTCTTGGGCGGAAACAAAGTAGTAGTGGACGCCGTTCAGTTCACCGGGCCGAGGATCGCGAGTTGTTGCCGAGACTGACACGTTGAGCGTCGGGTAGCGCTTCGTGAGCGCAGCGACAACAGTTCCCTTACCAACGGCTGTAGGGCCAGCGAGGACAGTCAGTTGAGCCTTAGTCATGACTCAAGTGTGCCACGCTTGACCGCGTCATCCGAAACGCTCGACGAGGGCCTTCCGCTGGACGGGGCCGAGGCCACGCACGCGCCTGCTCTGGGCGATCTTGTACTCGTCCATCAGTACGGCAGCCGTGTTCGTGCCCACGCGCGGCAGCGACTCCAGTAGCGAAACGACCTTCATCTTCGCGACTGCTTCGTCTGAATCAGCGAGTTCCAAAACCTCCGACAGGTTCATCGAGCGCGCCTTGAGCGCGTTCTTCACTTCGGCGCGACGCCTCCGTGCCTGCGTTGCCTTCTCGAGAGCCTGCGCCCTCTGTTCTGGCGTGAGATCAGGTAGTGCCATTCTGATCATCTCCTCGGTTGGGATCTTCGGTAAATAAACTATGTCACCTTCCAGACCACTAGTGCCAGACCAAAACGCTGCTTCCTTAGTAACAGAGCAGACTATTGCAGTGAATCGACCGTTGCACGGTAGGCATCTCGAAGGCCGGCAATACTCGGGCCAGAGCACAAGATTGCGCGGGAAGACGAGGCGAGGACAGCATCTTCGGCACCGGCGAAAACCTCTCTGACCTGCGCTGGTCCAGCACCCTGTGCGCCCAGTCCTGGAGCCAAAAAAGCGCCATTCAGCGACGCGAGATCGATGCCCAAACGCTTCACCGCATCGCCGACCGTGGCCCCGACAACGATGCCCACAGGGCCGAGGTGGCGTTGGTCACACTGGCCGTTAAAGTCCGCCAGTTGGGACACGACGCGGCCCGCAACGCTTGTTCCGTCCTCGCCGCGGGCGTGCTGTACAGAGGCTCCCTCAGGGTTGGACGTGAGCGCCAAGACAAACACTCCCCTGCGGGTCTGTCGCGCCAACTCAAGGGCGGGGGTCAGCGATCCGACGCCGAGATAGGGCGAGAGCGTGACCGCGTCGCCGGCGAGCGGAGAAGAATCCGACAGGAACGCCTGTGCATAGCCGTCCATCGTCGAGCCGATGTCACCGCGCTTCGCATCCACAATGCACAGCGTGCCGACCTCGCGACAGGCGGCGATGACCTCCTCAAGAACGGCGACGCCGCGAGAGCCGTGACGCTCGAAGAAAGCAGCTTGAGGCTTGAAGGCAGCGACGCGACCGCCGAGCGCCTCGATGACGCGAAGAGAGAACTCTCGCACACCGCTCGCGTCGTCGTCAAGTCCCCATTCCCGCAGCAGGCCCGCGTGAGGATCGATGCCCACGCACACGGGTCCATACGCGCGCATGGCGGCGTAGAGACGGTCGCCGAAGCCGGCGGCGGCACCAGGTTTGATTGCGGCAGTAGTCATCGTGTCTCCTCCGATCGAATGGAATCCCACTCCTGCAGGGAACGCACGGAGTAGGCTCCGCGCATACGCACTTCGATGGCCTGGACCATCGCGTTGAATGCCTGCAGCGTGGTCACCGCGGGGCGGTCCTGCGAGGCAGCGGCGGCGCGAATCTGGTAGCCGTCATTACGCGGGGCGCTGCGCTGAGGCGTGTTAACGACCATGTCGATCGAGCCGTCGTTGATGAGGTCGACGACCGTCGGCTCGCCGCCGTCGCCGCGGCCCTCGGACGACTTACGAACGCCCTGGGCCTCGATGCCATTGCGGCGCAGAACCGATGCTGTTCCGGAGGTTGCGAGGATGTTAAAGCCCATCTCGTGCATACGGGCGGCCGGCAGAACGATTGCTCGCTTGTCGGTATCCGCAATGGAAATGAAGACGGTGCCCGACGTCGGCATATCGGTCGACGCGCCAAGTTGGGACTTGGCGAACGCAGTCGGGAAGTCTCGGTCGATGCCCATGACTTCGCCCGTCGAGCGCATCTCGGGACCGAGGACAGTATCGACGATTTCGCCGCCTGCCGTGCGGAAGCGCTTGAAGGGCAGGACGGCTGCCTTCACCGCGATCGAGCCACCGTCGTGGATCTCGCGGGCGTCGTGGGTGGGCAGCAGGCCCTCCTCGCGCAGCGAGGCGATCGTCGCACCCACCTGAATGAGAGCGGCGGCCTTCGCGAGCTGCACGCCCGTCGCCTTCGACGCAAAGGGAACGGTACGCGAGGCACGCGGGTTTGCCTCAATGACGTAGAGCGTGTCGGAGAGCAGAGCGAACTGGATGTTGATCAGGCCGCGCACGCCGACGCCTCGCGCGATCGCCTCGGTAGATGCCGTGATGCGCTCAAGTTCGCGCGCGGACAGCGTCATCGGAGGCAGCACGCAGGAGGAGTCACCCGAGTGGATGCCAGCCTCCTCGATGTGCTCCATGATCGCGCCCATGAAGAGCTCTTCACCGTCGTACAGGGCGTCGACATCGATCTCGATGGCCGCGTCCAGGAAGCGGTCGATGAGGAGCGGGCCGCGCGAGAACAGCAGCTCAGAGTCATGGCTCGCGAGGTACTCGCGGAGCGCTGGCTCGTCGTTGATGATCGCCATGCCGCGTCCGCCCAGCACGAAGGAGGGGCGAACGAGGACCGGGTAGCCGACCTGCTCAGCCACGGCGATAACCTGCTCGGGCGTGTTCGCGGTGTCGTGCGCGGGAGCCGGGCACTGCGCAGCCTCAAGAACCTTGCCGAACTCCTCGCGGTCCTCGGCCAGGTCGATGGCGCGCGGGCTCGTGCCGAGGATCGGCACCCCGGCGCGCTCGAGGTCGGCTGCCAGGGACAGCGGAGTCTGGCCGCCGAGCTGGACGATCATGCCCTTGACGGGGCCGGCCGCACACTCGGCGCGGTAAATCTCCAAGACGTCCTCGAGCGTGAGGGGCTCGAAGTAGAGGCGGTCGGAGATGTCGTAGTCGGTTGACACCGTTTCGGGGTTGCAGTTGACCATGATGGTCTCGTAGTGCTCGCGCAGCGACATGGCCGCGTGCACGCACGAATAGTCGAACTCGATTCCCTGACCGATGCGGTTGGGACCAGCACCCAGGATGATGACGGCTTCGCGCCCGCGCGGACGGACCTCATTCTCCTGGTCGTAGGTCGAGTAGTGGTAGGGCGTGCGGGCCGCGAACTCGGCGGCGCAGGTGTCGACCGTCTTGAACACGGGGTGGATGCCAAACGCGCCGCGCACCTCGCGCACCGTATCCTCAGACAGGCCGCGCATCGCTGCGATCTGACGGTCGGAGAAGCCGTGACGCTTCGCCTCGGCGAGGACGTCGCCCGTGAGAGCCTCAGCCTCGCGAATGCGGGTCGCGACCTCGTCGAGGAGGAACATCTGGTCGAGGAACCACGGGTCGATCTTCGTCGACTCGAAGAGTTCCTCGAGGGTCGCACCGCCACGAATAGCCTGCTGGACCTGGACGAGACGGCCCTCGGTTCCGACTGCAGCGGCCTCGACGAGCGCGCGGGTCTCCTCGGGCGTGGGCACGTCCCCGTCCCAGTGGAACTGCACGCCGCCCTTATCGATCGAGCGCAGAGCCTTCTGCAAGGCCTCCGTGTAGGAACGACCGATCGCCATGGCCTCGCCCACGGCCTTCATCGAGGTGGTGAGGGTCGGGTCGGCGGCCGGGAACTTCTCGAAGGTGAAGCGCGGGACCTTGACGACCACGTAGTCGAGTGTCGGCTCGAACGAGGCCGGGGTCGAGCCCGTGATGTCGTTCGGAATCTCGTCGAGCGTGTAGCCGGTGGCAAGCCGCGCGGCGATCTTCGCAATCGGGAAGCCCGTCGCCTTCGAGGCCAGCGCGGACGAACGCGACACGCGCGGGTTCATCTCGATGACGATGATGCGGCCAGTCTCGGGGTGAATCGCGAACTGGATGTTACAGCCGCCCGTGTCCACACCCACGGCGCGGATGACGGCAATGCCGATGTCGCGAAGACGCTGCATCTCGCGGTCGGTGAGGGTCAGCGCCGGAGCGACCGTGATCGAGTCACCCGTGTGCACGCCGACCGGGTCAACGTTCTCGATTGAACACACGACGACAACGTTGTCCGCCTTGTCGCGCATGAGCTCAAGCTCGTATTCCTTCCAGCCGAGGATCGACTCCTCGAGGAGAACCTCGGTCGTGATCGAGGCGGCCAGGCCCTGGCCGGCGATGCGCTCGAGGTCTTCGGGGGTGTAAGCAAAACCGGAGCCGAGCCCGCCCATCGTGAAGGAGGGGCGAACCACGAGGGGGTAGCCGAGCTCGGCGGCGGCCGCGTGGCACTCCTCCATCGTGTGGGCGATGAAGGAACGCGCGACCTCCGCGCCGGAGCGCTCGACGATCTCCTTGAACTCCTCGCGGTCCTCACCGGCGCGAATCGCGTCGATCGATGCGCCGATCAGCTCGACGTTAAAACGCTCAAGAACGCCCATTTCAGACAGCGCCACGGCCGTGTTCAGGGCCGTCTGACCGCCCAGCGTGGGCAGCAGCGCGTCGGGACGCTCCTTCTCGATGATCGAGGCCACGACCTCCGGGGTGATCGGCTCGACGTAGGTGGCGTCGGCGATGCCCGGATCGGTCATGATGGTGGCCGGGTTGGAGTTAACGAGGATGACGCGCAGGCCCTCCTCCTTCAGCACGCGGCATGCCTGCGTACCCGAGTAGTCGAACTCGCACGCCTGGCCGATGACGATCGGGCCCGATCCGATGACGAGGACTGACGACAGATCGTTCCTGCGGGGCATCAGTGGGTCTCCTTAGCGGCAGTCATCAGGGAAATAAAGCGATCGAAGAGCAGCTCGCCGTCGTGCGGGCCCGCAGCTGCCTCGGGGTGGTACTGAACGGAGAAGGCAGGAATGTCCAGGGCACGCAGGCCCTCGACGACGCCGTCGTTGAGGCCGACGTGGGAGACCTCGACGCGCCCGTAGCGGCCCGACTCGAAGGGAGCGACCGAGGGCTCCCCTACCGGAGCGTCCACTGCGAAGCCGTGGTTGTGAGCGGTGATCTCCACGCGGCCCGTGGCCACCTCCTTCACCGGCTGGTTGATACCGCGGTGACCGTAGTCCAGCTTGTAGGTGCCGTAGCCAAGCGCACGGCCGAAGAGCTGGTGACCGAAGCAAATACCAAAGTACGGGATGCCCGCGTCGAGGACGGCGCGCAGCACTCCGATCTCGCGGTCGGCAGTCGACGGGTCGCCGGGTCCGTTGGAGAAGAAGACGCCGTCCGGCTTGAGTGCCTCGATATCCGCGAAGGACGCGGTGGAGGGCACCACGTAGACGCGCGCTCCACGCGCGGCGAGGTGGTAGGGCGTGCGCGACTTGATACCCAGGTCGACGGCGACGACGCGCGCGATGGGTTCCTTGCCCTCGAAGTCGCCGAGGGGCTCCACCACGTAGGTCTCGTCCGTCGACACCTCGGCGGCGAGCGCTGCTCCGCTCATCGCGGGCGACTCGGCAACGATGCGCACGAGGGAGGCCACGGCCTCGTCCCCCAGGTACTGCGCGCCCACAGGCAGCGCGTCACCCGAGAAGATGCCAGCGCGCATCGCTCCCCGCTCGCGGATGTGGCGGGTGATCGCACGCGTGTCGACGTCCGCGATGCCGACGATGCCCTGAGAGATCAGTTCGTCCTCCAGCTCGCGGCGCGAGCGCCAGTTGGAGGCGCGGCGGGCGGCGTCGCGCACGACGAAGCCCGCGACCCAGATGCGCGAGGATTCGGGATCCTCATCGTTGACGCCGGTGTTGCCAATGTGCGGGGCCGTCATGACGACGATCTGGCGGTGGTAAGACGGGTCGGTGAGCGTCTCCTGGTAGCCGGTCATGCCGGTCGAGAACACGATCTCGCCGAGCGTGCGGCCCTTCGCGCCCCATGCGCGGCCCTTGAAAACGGTGCCGTCCTCCAGGACGAGCAGAGCGATATCGGACGTGGTCATCGGTCCTCCTTGGCAATCGGGGTAGCGCCGACGACCGTCGGGACGCCGTTGTAGATCGTGTAACGCACCTGTCCGGGCAGTTCCATGCCGCGGAAGGGACAGTTCGTGGAGCGTGTCCACTGCTTGGCGGGATCGACCGTGACGCGGACGGTGGCGTCGACGAGGGTGACGTGTGCGGGGGCGCCAACGACCAGGCCCTGGCCCTGTGATTTCACGCAACCAATCTGGGCGGGAACAGTCGACATCACGCGGGCGACGTCTGCCCAGTCCATGCGGCCCGTGTTCACCATCGTCTCGATGATGATCGGCAGCGCTGTCTCCAGGCCGGTCATGCCGAACGCGCCGGCCTGCCACTCGCAGTCCTTCATCTCGAGCGGATGCGGAGCGTGGTCCGTGCCGATGCAATCGATCGTGCCGTCGGCCAGGCCTTCGCGCACGGCCTCGACGTCCTCGGCCCGGCGCAGCGGCGGGTTCACCTTGTAGAGCGGGTCGTAGGTGGCGGCCAGCTGCTCGGTGAGGAGCAGGTGGTGAGGCGTAGCCTCGGCCGTGATATCCACGCCCTGTGCCTTACCCCAGCGCACGAGGTCAACCGAACCCGCTGTCGACAGGTGACACACGTGTAGGCGCGAGCCGACGTGCTTGGCGAGCAGGATGTCGCGGGCGATGATCGCCTCTTCGGCGACGGCGGGCCAGCCGGCTAGGCCGAGCTCGCCGGACAGCGTCGACTCGTTCATCTGAGCGCCCTCGGTGAGGGCCGGATCCTGGCTGTGCTGGGCGATGACGCCTCCGAAGCCCTTGACATACTCGAGGGCGCGGCGCATGAGAACGGGATCGGACACGCACTTGCCGTCGTCAGAGAAGACGCGGACCTTCGAGCGCGAACGGGCCATCGAACCGAGCGATGCGAGCTGCTTGCCTTCCAGGCCCTTGGTGACGGCACCGACGGGACGCACCTCGACCCAGTCGGCCTCCTTGCCCAGGCGCAGCACCTGGTCGACGATGGCGGCCGTGTCTTGCGTGGGTGTCGTGTTGGCCATCGCGTGGACGGCCGTGTAGCCGCCGACCGCGGCCGCTCGCGTACCGGTGAAAACGGTCTCGGCGTCCTCGCCGCCGGGCTGACGCAGGTGGGTGTGGATGTCGACGAGGCCGGGCAGGGCGATGAGGCCTTCGGCGTCGATGATGCGTGGGTCGCGCACGGCGTTACGGGCGTCGGCACCGATCGCGACGATGGTGCCAGCGGACAGCGCAATGTCGGTGGGGTCCCCGCCGAGTAGCGAGGCTCCGGTGATCAGGATGTCACGGGTCTGTTCAGTCATTGCTATGTCCTTCCGATGCGAGAAGCAGGTAGAGGGCGGCCATGCGGATGCACACACCGTTTGACACCTGTTCAACGATGACAGATTGGTCTGAGTCGGCTGCCTCAGCGCAGATTTCGAGGCCTCGGTTCATCGGACCGGGATGCATAACGACGGCGTTGGGAGACAGCGTTGCGAAGCGTGCCGGGGTGAGGCCGTACTCCGCGTGGTAGGCGCCGGGCGACGGGAAGAATCCACCGCCCGCGCTCGACATGCGCTCGCGCTGCACGCGCAGCATCATGACCGCGTCGGGGTGGGTCGCGAGGGCCTCGTCGAAGTTGTAGGAGGTGGCGCAGCTCCAGGTCTCCACGCCGATCGGCAGGAGCGTTGGGGGTGCCACGAGGGTGACGCGGGCGCCCAGGAGCGTCAGGAGATCGACGTTGGAGCGCGCCACGCGCGAGTGAAGGACGTCCCCGACAATGACGACGTGTGCGCCGTCGAGGCCGGAGCCGGGGGCGGGCGTCCCATTCTCGCCGAGCGACGGTGCGTAGTGGCGGCGCAGGGTCATCGCGTCAAGGAGAGCCTGCGTCGGATGCTGGTGGGTGCCGTCACCCGCGTTGAGGACCGGCAGATTCATCCAGCCGGCGTGCGCGAGACGGTGTGCAGCGCCCGACGAGGAGTGGCGCACGATGACCGCATCCGCGCTCATGGCCTCCAGCGTGAGCGCGGTGTCCTTGAGGGACTCGCCCTTGGAAACCGAGGAGCCGCGGGACTGGAAGTTGATGACGTCGGCGCTCAAGCGCTTGGCGGCGGTCTCAAAGGAGATGCGGGTGCGCGTCGAATCCTCGAAAAAGAGGTTGACGACGGTTTTTCCTTGAAGCGTCGGAAGCTTCTTGACGCCGTGGCGCTGAGTGGCGGCCATCTGCTCCGCCGTGTCGAGGATCAGAATCGCCTCCTCGCGCGTCAAATCACGGATAGAAATGAGATGGCTCAGGCTCATCGTTTACAGGCCTTTCCCGAGAAGGACGCCATCGCGCCCGTCTGTTTCGTCGAGCAGGATGGTGACGATTTCGTCGCGGGAGGTCGGCAGGTTCTTGCCGACGTAGTCCGGGCGAATCGGAAGCTCGCGGTGGCCACGGTCGACGAGGACTGCGAGCTGAACGGCCGCAGGGCGACCGATCCGAGTAAGAGCATCGAGCGCAGCCTTGATGGTGCGGCCGGTGTACAGCACATCGTCAACAAGGACGACGGTCTTACCGTTGATGCCAGTGCGAGGCACCAGAGTCTCTTTCGGAGCTCTCAGGGGCTGAGAGGCCAGGTCGTCGCGGTACATCGTGGTGTCGATGATTGCGAGTTCCGCGTAGGTGCCGGAGACTTCCCGAATCCGATTGACGAGGCGGCGTGCCAAGGTTGCGCCACGAGTGGGGATACCGGCGATCACCAGATTATCGCTGCCGCCGTTTCGTTCGACGATCTCATAGGCGATGCGTGTCAGGGAGCGTGCGACGTCGCCAACTCCCAATACTTCTTTGCCGCGCGATGCGCGATCTGCGTGCACTTCGGCCACGCTTACTCCTTCCCCGCCTCACGGGACGGTCATTAAAGGATCTGTCGTACATCAATCCTACGCTCCTCGTCACGAGCCGGTGTGACGCCTCCACGTGTGAAACACCACGTGAGTGGCGTTAGACTGCAGGAATGAGCCAGCAGTCGAAGCAGTCCAAGCCCGGGCAAAGGACCGGTGTGACGCCGTTGGCGCACGACCGTCCGATGTCTGGACAACGCGTGACGCTTGACGATATCGCTCTCGCTGCCGGAACATCGATCGCGACCGTGTCACGCGCTCTTGGGGGATCTCCGCGCGTCGCAGCCCCAACACGCGAACGGATCGAAAAGGTGGCCGAACAGCTCGGCTACCGGGCAAACATCGCGGCGTCGCTCCTCGCTTCGGCGCGGCCGCAGATCCTGGGCCTCGTCTGTTCCCTCAGCCAGGAACTACATGTTCGCTACCGTGCTGAGGCCCTTCGATACGCTGAGGATCGGGGGTTTCGGGTCATTGTGGAGTCGATTGATACCTCGCGCGATGTCGACCGAGCCTGGGAGTCTGTTCTGCAGCTGCGCGCTCAGGCCGTCATTGCTGTCGACTCGACCTGCATCTCAACGCGCTTTCCGAATACTCCGGCCGTCCTCATTGGTCAGCGCGCGCCTCGTCGAGACATTGATCTTGTGACGAGCTCCAACGAACGCGGTATGGGGCAAGCGATTGCTCTTCTCGCCCAACGTGGCAGCCGACGCATTGCCTTCCTTGAAGGGCCTCCCGGGCCCTCCGCACGAGCGCGCAAAGCGGCTTTTACGCAGGCGTGCATCACTCACGAGGTCGATGCGCTCACTGTGCCGGGCGGTGACAACATCGACGCTGGCTTCCTCGCTGTCCGAGCGGGTCTCCCTGCCGGAGTTGATGCGCTCGTTTGCTACAACGACCAGTGCGCGCACGGCGCCATTCTTGCTCTCCTCGGGGACGGCCTCGTTCCGGGGCGCGATATGTTGGTTGTGGGCTGCGATAACTCGGCGATCGCTTCGTCGCGCGCCCTCTCTCTGACGTCGATAGATCGTGCGCCGTCACGTGTCGCGAGCCTCGCTGTCGATCAGGCGATCGCACGAGCGCTCAGCGACGGTGGCAGCCCGGCTCGTCAGCGTGTTGACACGGAACTCGTCGTGCGGGCGAGCACGGGATAGCCGCGCGGAACGAACTGCCCGTGAGCCCGGCCCGCGCGACCGTCCGCGCTTACTGCACTGAGGACATCAGGCACTCAACGAGCGTGGCATGCACGTTGGGTGTGCCGAGGAGAATCGATCCCTTGTAGCGCACGTCGAGCGGAGTTCCGTCCAAGCGCGTCGCGAGCGCACCGCACTCGGTGGCGATGAGCGTCGCTGCGGCGATGTCCCACGGTGAGACCCACATGTGGACGAATGCTCCAGCCCGGCCGACAGCAACTTCCACGCACTCGAGCGCTGCGGAGCCGTAGCGCCGATGGCCACGGCTGTCCTGAAGCGCGCGGGCAAGCCGAGGCAGCGCGAGGATCTCTTTGATGTCGGTGATGATGATGGCGTCACGATACGTTGACACATCCGTTGCCTGCGTGAGAGGAACCCCATCGACCCACGCTCCTTGGCCTCGGATCGCGTGATAAATGCGTCCGGCGACAACGTCGGCGACCACGCCAAGGACCGGAGTTCCGTCCTCGCACAAGGCTAAGGACACCGCATAATCGCGGTGGGTTTCCACGTAGTTCATCGTGCCGTCGATCGGATCAAGGACCCAGACGAGTCCGGCGAAAGAGTCAACGGCGTGCCCCTCCTCCCCCAGCAGTGGTAAGCCTGTCACCGCGTGAAGATGGGAGGCAATATCCGCTTCGATCGCTTTCTCGACGGCCGTGACGAGGTCGTTACGATTTGCTTTCGTGTGAACGTCAAGCTCGACGGGTGGGTGAAGGGCAATGTTCATCCCCCTGCGAACAGCCTCAATAGCCGCGTTGAGCAAATGCTCCATATCAACCGTCATGCTCACGATTCCTCCTTCGCTTCGCTGAATTCACGGTCAGCGCGCAGGTTACGCTCCTCAAAGAATGCGACCATGATCAGGCAGGCGAGGCCAACCGCTGCGGATACAAACAGCACGGTGAATGTCGATGACCAGCCGTGGAGGTGCCATCCGAGGACCGTCACGCCGTACTTCGTCGGGTCTGCAATGCGGCCGAGAAGAACCTTGGCCATCGAATCGCCAAAGACGGCCGAATGCTCGAGGAACTGCGTTGACGACCACGGTCGCGGTCTTCGGCGCAAAACCGATGACGCAGATGCCAATCAAGGTGACGGGGCCGAAGATAAGGAAGCCGATCATGAAGAGAGCTCCGTAGACGACAGGAGCTGTCGTCGCATGCGCGTAGACGAAGAGCGGGATGACCACAGCGCCCATGCCGATAGCGGCGCTCAGGGCGCGCCGACCGCCCATCTTGTCTGAGAAGTATCCCCACAGAAGAGAGCCGGCGAGGCCGCCGAGTTCCAGCGCGATGGTCGTGTTCACCGCGAGGTAATCGGAGAAACCAAGCTCCTGACGTGTGTAGAGCACGTTCCAGTTGTCGATGCCGATGCGCACGCAGTACGCGGCCACATTAGCGATGCACAGGAACCAGACGGCAGGATTCTTGACAACGTAATCGAGCAGGATCCGGCCCTTGGAGACGGAGCTTGTCACCGCATCAGCCTTCGACTCGGGTTCACCGAAGATCGCCTCGGGCGTGTTCCAACCGTGCTCCTTGGGATCGTCCTTACCGAAGAACCAGCCCCATATGCCGATTGGGATGCAGATGACGGCGGGGACGATAAACATGCCGATGACAGATCCGTTGAACAGCGTGTTCGCGCCCCAGAGAGCGAGAACGCCCGCCACCATCGCGCCAACGTTGTGCGAGGCATTCCACCAGCCGATGAAGCGACCGCGCAGGGCACGGGGCGTCCATCGGTTCATCGTCGAGTTGCAGCAGGGGCCGCCGGGAGCCTGGAAGAGGCCATTGAGTGACCACAGGAGGATCATCCAGCCGTATGGGCTGTGGAACCATGCGAGCACGAGGCCGATGAGGATCGACGTGACACCCGAGGCGAGCAGCAGTGCGGAGATGACCTTCTTGGTGTTCTTGCCATCAATGAAGAACCCGAGAATGAGTCCGCCGAAGCCGTAGGTTAGCGAGAAGGCGAAGCCGATCGTGCCGAGTTGAGTCGTCGTTAGCCCGACCTGTTCAACGAGGAAAGGCTGCGCGGACTTGAAGTTCGTACGTAGCAGGTAGAAGCCGCCATACACGATGACGAGCACGGCGTACGTCTTGAGGAACTCCATGAGCCACTTTTTACGTTGCTGCTCGAGCGTCAGGGACGTGGGTGGAGACGTACGAATATCGAAAATGTGGGATAGATGCGTCATTGCTGTCTCTCCAGTGTTGTTGGTGTACGCGGGCGATGATGGCGACGGTGTCATCGGCGTCACGCCACCAGAATACAAACGCTTACATTCAGTGTCAAGAGTCGCGTGCGCATGAAAGGCGTCGGTTATGAACTGGTGTCAAACGGCTCAATGTATGAGCATTTGGTTGGTATTGAGGGCGATGCGTGTCGAATACTCCTCGGCCCGCTTGTCAGTGACGTAAGCCTGTCACCGTGTGACGGCGAATTATACCCGGTAGGGGTATCTTGGTATACCCCTACCGGGTATCTCGGCTTCGTGAGCGATACGCAGTCCTGTTGGCGCTGCGATGAAAGGGGCAAAGCCGGTAAAATTCAATGAGCGCCGACAGCGCCTCAGATACTTCTCTATAGAAAGGCCACACCATGACGATCGAACAGCTTCCCCACCCCGAGGTCCACGGTGGCGGCTGTGGCTGCGGCGAGCACGACGTCGCCGAACCGACCATTGATGCGACGGCTATCCCCCACCGTCTCCGTCACGCAGCTGTTCTCGGCGCAGCCCAGTCGATGAACGCCGGTGAATCCTTCATCATTCGCGCTCCCCACCTGCCTCGTCCGCTGCTTGCTCAGATCGCACAGCTGCCCGGCGAGTGGACCTTCGAGGTCCTCACCGACGGGCCCGAGCACTGGGACGTGAAGGCGACGCGCACCGCGCTGTGAGCCGCCGTCCCCCGCTCCGGCGCGCGGCTGGGTCCATTCGGCGCGCCCGTGCCGGAGCGGGTTCGGGGCGGTGCCCGTCGGCTGTCGGGGGACACGGCTCCCCCTTCACGCCATAGCGTCTCCGGGCGTCACGAGTCGATGTCGGGGATGTAGCCGGGGCGCACGGCGAAGGATTGGAGAACTTGTTCCCCTCCCAGCAGACTGCCGCGCATTTTCTTCTCGAGCCCTTCCAGCGGTTTCGGCGTCGAGCACCGCCCGTCGGAAAGACGGCACGCGCTGAACTGAGGGGGCGCCTCCCCGTCCTCACTCGGTTCGATCGCGTAGGCGTAGCCGTCGCGCACGTAGAATCGCGCACTCCTCAGCTCGGGCTTCGCCAAGGGCAGCGTCGCCAATTGCGTGACCCGTGCCGACTGGGCGTCGAGCTTGAACACATGGCCGTAGGGCGTCGCGAACGTGTAGAACTGCTCATCGTACTGGCCGAAGAAAGCAGTTTCTTGATAACCCACAGCGAAAGGAGCCCCCTCTTCGTCCGTCACCATCCGGATGCGGCGCTCCCCCGTTCCCAGGTCCCATTCGTTGAGGAAAATGGTCGTCCTCCCCTCGTCGCCATCCGAATCGCGTGTGACGAACTCAGGTGAGTCCAAATACATGAGGTGGTAGAAGACATCGTCCGCACACCACAGATCCGTGCGGAACACTTCGATCCGTGTTTCCCTGGGAGCCACCGCGAGCACCGGGGGCAGGTCCCCATCGTGGGGGTAGACCTGAGCGAGTATGTCGTAGCCGTCGGGCGCTCCCGACTCCGCGGAGTCCGATTGCGCGCCGTCCGACTCCGCTGCGCTCGGCGGGCGGGAGGCGGCGAACTCGGATGCGCTTTCCTGAAGGATGGGAGTGATCCTCGTGGACGTGGACGAGAGCACCCTCCCCCCGCACTCCCCGTTTGTCAGATAGAACTCTTGGTTCTCAGACCGATCCCTGATTCCCCCACTGTCGATGTTGTACGCCCGTTGCACGGGGCCCTCGACGTAGAAACTGAGGACGCTGCCGTCAGTGCTCGAGACGAAGCGCCCCACCTCGTGCCCGCCGTCCACGGTGCGGGGGAACGCCGAGGCGCCGTCGTCAGTGATCAGGTACTCGTACGCCGAGTCGCCGACACTGAGCACCGGCCCGTTCCAAGTCATTTCCGAGCTGAGGAGCCCCTGGGTCCACGCGGCGCTCATGCTGCCGTCCTGCTGGAAGGCGACCAGGTACCCGTTCGCGGTATCCGGGGGCAGCCCGTTCCTGATCCCCTGACTGCTCAGCCTGACGACCAGGAACGCGCCCGAGGTCGTGAACCCCTCCAGGTACCCCACGTCCTCCGTTGTCGAGTGCGCGCATGAAACACAGCAGACGACCAATGCGGCCGCGCTCGCAGATGCGCACAGCGCATTACTGATACGGTGAATGCCGTGTTCCATGCCGCACCGCCTCGATCAGAGTCGCCTGTAGATGTACGAGAGCGAACTATCGCGGATGTCCGACGGGAAAACAGCATTGCCCCCATCGCCATCAACATCAAGGCCTGCACCATAGTAGTAGGCGTACCACACCAACTGCGAGCAATTCAGACTTTTAATATTGTACTCCTTGTTCGACCAGAAACGCCAGTTGTAGGGGTAGTGGAGCAGATGGTTGTAGGCGTAAGCCGCCGCAGCGTCTTGGGTCGCCTGAGAGGTGTGGAAGTAAAAAAGGACGGTTCCCGAGGGAACTGTTACATTCCACACCCAGTCCCAGTTCGACCCTCCAGGTTTTCCAGCCGCCTCAACAATCCAATCACGTCCGGAGAATATCCCAACATGACCGTAATGTGGAACCCCAGGACTCCAGTAGACATCACCGACGTAGTCTGATTTCGGAAGCAAATACGTCGCACCCGCTGTTCCGTCGATAGAGGCCAGGTCCGCGCCCCCTCCTCCGATCTGCATATCTTGCATTTCGGACTCGTATTTCTCCTTCGCAGCGCGCTGTTCAGCCAGGACGCTTCGCGCGTACTCTTGAACAGACATCCCCTTCTCCGAGGATTCGGCATCGAGTGCGCTCGCGAGCTCAGAGGCGGACACTCCTGGATTCAGCGCCAAGAGTTCATCGAATTCAGAGTCGTGCTCTGTAGCAGCATTGGCTAGCGTCGGCATGAAGAATGTCGAACACACCAGACACTAAACCGGTAGCGCACGGACGACTTTGAATGTGCGTGTGTGTGACATGGGAGTTCCCCTTCGTCCTCCGGTAACCCTAATCTGACAGCTAGAGCTACCTCAAGGCTACCAGGCCCAACGATCGAATTGTCTGACAGATATATGAAACGGAACACGTTCATCTTAGTAATTCAAATCATTTGACCTCAAATTATTTCAAATCATCCCACTACTCATATGAGTCATATTTCAATTCTGACCATGAGTACAGTAAAATATGCACCCTTTCCTTGAGAATGGTGTGGAGACTCAGAGAATCGCGCACTCCCTGGGACCACGACCAGCGCTCAGATGTCAAGCGGGCGCAGCAGTTCGGGCGCGGGCAGGCGCCCGTCGACCACGTAGGCGCGGAACACGGGGGCGGCCTGCTCCCCGGTGAAGACCTCCTCGGGGTGGACGCGGACGGCGGCGGGCCCGCCCTCACCGGTGTCCCACTCGATGCCCATCCAGCTCTCGGGGTCGGCGACCGGCTCGCGGGCGACGACGTAATGCTTGTACGAGCCGTCCTGGCCGGTCACGCGGATCTCGACCGTCATCACCCCGGTGGAGCCCGCGCACTGGATGTACGTCGAACGCGCGGGGTCGTCGGCTGCCACGTCCTCGGGGCGCTCGGCGCCGGAGGGCAGCTCCCATACGACCATCGCGTACATGTGCGAGCCGTCGAAGCACCTGGGCGCGGTGAGCACCTCGGTGATCCCGTCGGCGACCGCCTCGGGAGTGCTCTCAGCGGAGAACTCCTCGACGGGCCCCGCCTCCGCGAGCAAATCCGTTCTTGCGAACCGTCTCATACTTCCTGCCTCGGCATGGTCCAGCACCTCTCCCCACCGATAGTAGCCGCCGCGCGGAGCCGGCGCCCGCCCCCCGCGGGGCGCGTCGGCTCCCTGCCGTCTGTGGCGCCCAGTGGGCGAGCGCCATCGTCCGCGGGTGCGGAACTCAGGACCCGCGGACCGTTTCCGCTCCCGCGGGTGTCAGATGTCGAGGGAAGCGCAGTAGTTCGGCGGGCGGGAGCGCGACGCCGTGGCGGTGGGCTGTGCGTCCTGGTTCTGGCGCTCATGGCAGTGCCTCCGGGTCGTCGAAGATCGACTTGCCCGTGCGCAATTCGGTGAGGTATTCCTCGGTCTGGTCGGGAGGCGTGACGATCATCCCGATCCCGGCCCGGTTGCCGCTCAACGACAGGCACGCATCGTTGGGCAGGATCCAGGTCGCGCTCCGACCGGTTCCCCGGTCTTTCTCGTTCACGGGCTCCCCCCAGGTCGTGGAGACTTCGTCATAGTACCCACGGTAGGCCTCCGCGATGGCGGAATCGAATCCGCCATACGTCGCCGGCGGCATCAGGGAGGAGAGCTGCACGTCGACTAGGCCCACAAGTCCCCTGCTCGCGTAGAAGAACGATTCGGCCTCCCCTCCGGTGCAGTCGGCGGTGAAGGACTCGATGTCGTCGTCGGCGCGCACCCAGCCCAGGGCCTCGTAGGTGGCGATGCCCTGGGCCCGGGTCACAGGCCAAGCGTGCAGGGCCCACACCCGCACGATCTCCATAAAACGCCCCACCGCAGGGGCGCGGAACCCAGGACCCATGCGCTGCCTCCGCTCCCGCGGGTTTCAGATGTCGAGGGGGCGCAGCAGTTCGGGGGGCGGCAGGGCGCCGCCCACGATGTAGTCGCGGAAGACGGGCGCGGCCTGCTCGCCCGTGAAGACCTCCTCGGGGTGGACGTGGATCGTGAAGGAGTCCTCACCCCTTTCCCATCCGATGTGCACCCACCTGTCGGGGTCGGCGACCGGCTCGCGCGCGACCACCCAGTGCTGGTAGGAACCGTCCTCACCGCTGACGCGGATCTCGACGCTCATGGCGCGCGTGGATCCGCCGCACTGGATGTAGTCCGTCAGCCCCTGGGACCGGCGCGGCATGTTCGTCGGGTCGCTCACCCCATCCGGCAGCGGCCACACCACAATGCAGAAACGTTGGAACCCGTCCAAATAGCGCGGAGCAGTCAAACGCTTTTGCACTTTTGCGGCGATGGACTCAGGCGTCTGGGGCGAAGTGTACCCGTCCGATGTCCCGTACCTGTTGTCCACGGCCCTGATGACGTACCTGGTCATTACTCCTGCCTCCCTCCTGGGCTGGTGTGGGTTAGAAGTAGTCGGCCCCGATCTCCTCACCATTGGCCTCGGCCTCGAGCTCGTCAAGGAAGTTTCTGGTTCGCTGAGGGGACTTCAGTGTTAGTAGGACTAATGCTGACGTTGCCTCGAGTATTACACTTACTTGTTCATCGGTGACCCAACGGGATGCGGAGTAGTCGTCTTCATCTTCTGATGTGCGGGCATCGCCTAGAATAACGCGAAACGCTTGGACGAAGTCACTGTAGTAGGCGCGGGCCCGGGGGCGCGAGTGCTCCCAGTACTCCTCGGGGAGCCAGTTGGACAGACGGACCTGGCAGGTGCTAATCCCTTCTTCACTGGTCAGCAGGAAAGAATCGGCTTCTGTTTCGGCAAGATCCGAGTAGAAGAAGTCGGGCTCCTCTGGGTCCCCTCTCATGCCGAGGCTGGTGTAGATCCTGATGCCCTCGTCGAAGGTGATGGGCCAGGGGTGGTATGCCCACGCTTTCATGATTTCGACGGCGCGTTGGGGGGTGACGGCTTTGAACTCGGTGGTCATGGTGTGGTTCCGTTCGTTGTGGGCAGGTACGTGTTAGAAGCAGTCGGCCCCGATCTCCTCACCATTGGCCTCGGCCTCGAGCTCCTCGAGCGTGTATTCGGTCTGCTGGGGAGATTCCACTGCGAGTAAGACCAGCGCCTGAGTGGCTGAGAGCCTCACGCTGACCTGTCCGTTGGCGATCCACAGGGATGCCGCATAATCATCCCTCTCCCTCGAGGTGCGGGTCTCTCCCAGTACGTCGCGGAACGCCTGGGCGAAGTCGTGGTAGTAGGCGCGGGCCCGGGGGCGCGAGTACTCCCAGTGCTCCTCGGGGAGCCAGTTGGACAGGCGGACCTGGCAGCTGCTGATACCGTAGTCTCTCATTATGAATGAGGAGTCTGCTTCTGTTTCGGCGAGATCCGAGTAGAAGAAGCGCGGCTCCTCGGGATCCCCTCTCATGCCGAGGCCGGTGTAGATCCGGGTGCCCTCGTCGAAGGTGATGGGCCAGGGGTGGTAGGCCCAGGCGCGCATGATTTCGACGGCGCGCTGGGGGGTGACGGCTTTGAACTCGGTGCTCATGGTGTGGTTCCGTTCGTTGTGGGCAGGGGGTTGAGTTCAGTGTCGAGTGCATCGGGGTTGTCGCGCAGCAGCTGGAGGAAGTTCTTGTCCTGGCGGGCGATGTGGTTCAAATACGCCGCACTCCCCTGCTCCAACACCTCCCCCTTGCTCCCATCGGGCAGAATGTTGCGGGCACGGCCCATCTTCGGATGCAGGCCGCCCTTGGCCTCGACGAAGTCGATGCTCTCCATCCTCTTGTCCACCGCCAGCAAGTCGAAGCTCCTGTTCCCGCCCCCGGTCCCGCCGATGCCGGGGATCACAGTGCGCGGCGGCTCGCCCGTGTTCTCCTTGAACTCCGCGCCCAACTGCCCCAACTCCTCACTCGCAGCCTTCTCAGCACGACGAGCCTCAGTCAAAGCAATGCTGTCTGCTAATACTTCGTTTGACAGAGATGCAGAGTGGCTATTTTTCTTGATGTCTCTGGAGAACTGTACGCAATTGTCCTTGTTGACTTTAAGTTGCCCTTTCTTGCCTATGTAGTCTTTTTCGAGTCCGTATTGTTTGATGAGGTTCTTGAGCTTGGTTTCGAGGGCGACTTTGGTGTCGTGGGCGGTGCGGCCGGCGGCGACGAGCTCTTGGGCGCGGGCGGTGGCGCCGTCCTCGTCCCAGTGGGGTTTGGAGCCATGGGTGATGCGCTCGAACAACTCCCGCGCCTTGCGGCGCCCGCCCTTGAAGAACTCCACAATCCCCAGCACGGCCCTCTTGCCCCGCGACAGCAGGGACCGCAGCAACTCCAACAGGCCCCGCGCACTGGACAACTGCTTGGCCAAGGACCGCGCCGACCTCAGCACTCCGGTGACGTGGGCGGCCATCTGCGTGGCCTCGGCCCCCACTTTGACTTGGACTTGGGCGATGATGAGGGGGATGGCCAGGCCGCAGGTGGCGATGGCCTCGATGATGGCCGAGGCCAGGGTCCCCACGATCGCCGATATGGCGTCGCGCAGCAGGTCGTGGACCAGTCCGACCACTTCGGCCAGGACGCTGGTGGCTTTGCCCATCGCGTCGGCCGCCCCCGAGGCGGTGCGCAGGGCGCTGATCGTGTCCTGGTTGGAGGCGCGGTACGCCGTGGCGGTGGCGCCCACCTGCTCCCCCATGAGGTTCTTCTCGTCGCCCTCCAGGGCGTCGGCGCACTCGCCCACGGCCTGGGCGACGTTGGACCAGGTCTGGGCGTCGGCGCGCACACTGTCCGCATCGCCCAGGAACTGGTCCATCCACGACTTCAGGGGCCCGAAGTGGTCGATCAGCCACCCCGCCCCCCACGCGATCAGGGTGCCCAGAGGGTCGACGCCCACGCCCACCGCGTCGGCCACCAGGGACAGTGACGACAGCCCGGTCTCCAACCACGACCCCTCCGACAACCCGTGGGCGATGCCCCAGATGTCCTCCACCACGCCCGACCCCGACACCGCCGACCGCGACTCCTCCCGCTGCGCCACCAGGGGATTCAACGGAGAAGACGACGAGGAGGGGGAGCCGCCCGCGCCTGTGCTGGGGCGGGTGTCCAGGGCCTCGGCGCCGCTCACAGCCCCTCCCCGATGTGCTTCAGGTCGTCGCCGATGGAGTCCTCGGTGGCCTGCATGAGGGCGGCGGCCTCTTCGAGGTGGTCGGCGGTCGCGGCGGCCTTGTCGGCCGCGGCCTCCAAGCACGAGCGCGCCGCAAGCCTTCCGGCCGCCAGGAGGGGCCCCACCAGCGGGCCGATGAGGATCCCCAGGCCCCCACTCGCGCCCCCGCCCGTCGCGTCAGCGGCCCCCACTGCGCACCTGGCCCCGTCGGCGGTGTCCCGGCACCGCATCGCGGTGGCGCGCACCGCCTGGTCGTCGAACACCAGGTCCCAGGCCACCGCCCTCACCCCCGCATCCACTCGGCGGGGCGGACCGCGCCGTCGGGGCCGATGCCCCCGCGCCCGGCCAGGTCCTGGCGCCACTGTTGCCCGCGACCGGGCCCGTAGCGGCCGGCCAGGCCTCGGGCGGCCGCCGACT
>ERZ773070.479-NODE-479-length-29563-cov-9.372374_pt1 | contig 29563 bp, 29 predicted proteins | sample MGYA00580618_ERZ773070 | MGnify/ENA primary metagenome ERZ773070 (study PRJEB29015, sample SAMEA2738023) | human oral metagenome | biome: human oral; feature: human-associated habitat; material: dental | place: China | collected 2019 ... | reverse complement strand
CTTTTTGCATGAACGGCAAGTTCTTCACCTCATCAGTCGGCAGCAATTTTACCCAGCCAAACTTGCGCTGATCATTAAAAAACAGCCGCGACCCGTCCACAAAATCCATCTGCACCCGCGTCGACCGATCTGGCAGCTCACCGATCAAACTGTCGTTCGGATGGCCGCCGGCGAAGTCGTCGATCTCGCGAGCGGTATCCGCAGAAAAATCTTGGGCAACTTTACGTGGGCCCCGAGATTTTTTTGGGGATACCCGAGCGCTATGGCGAGAGCTTTGACGAAACACCAACTGCCCCGTCATTTTCAAGTGCACCACCAGCGAATAATGCGTATCCAGATCGATCATCAGCACTTTTGCTCGCCGCCGCACTGCCGTCACGCGCGCACTATACAAAAATTGTTTAACGTCAGCCGGCGCATTGGGGAAACTTTTTGGCGAATCAAATACGGTCGCCTGCGCTATCACTCGACCTGGCAGTAGCTCCGCCAACCCGCGGCGGACTGTCTCAACTTCGGGAAGTTCTGGCATTTACGCCTCCAACAGAGCGTTCAAACGCTTAATAAGCAGCTCGTTATCGGTGTACTGCAACGCCATCATCCCCGCTACCTCGGCGCCTTCGCAATTTTCGACACGATCATCAATCATCACGCATTCGCTAGCGGCGACACCTAAGCGGTCAGCTGTCAGTGTGAAAATTTCCGGGTTTGGTTTGGCCAGGCTTTCCTCGTACGACAATACACGCACATCAAACATTTTTTCTAATTCGCCTGGCGCAAATAGATATTCCAGCGTACCGCCGCCAACATTACTCAACATCGCCATCTTCAAATTAGCGTGCTGCTGGCGTAAATTTATGATATAGTTTATCAATTCCTCGTTGCGAATCCGCTTGTGCATCAAGAAATCATGCGTCTGCTGCTGTGTCCAGCCAAACAACTCAGCAATTCCCGATTCATACTCGCTGCCGCTAATAAAACCATAATCATGCTGCTTACTGAGGTCGCGCAGCATTACCTTGCCCTCTGGCTCGGCCATTCTTATTAGCGTATCAATACTGCCTCCGTACAGTACACCAAAACAATCGAAAATAACTGCTTTTATTGCCATGATTAGAAAATATTATTAAATGACGGTTTGAAATCTGGAATCTGATTGACAAAAAGAGCCTGGAGTTTCAGGGTATCAGCGTTAAGCGTACCAGGCGAGTCCTTGCAAGTTGAAGTCCACAAATTGGTATCGGTATTGTCGCCATCGCGCGTCTCGAATACGTAAGCCAGTCCTTTAGTAGCGCATACGCCGCGAATATCATCGTTTGATTTGTTATCAGAAGCCTGAATGTTGACCTTGACTAGCGCATAGGTAAACTGTTCATAAGCATTACTATTATTAGCATATTCCTTCTTGTCCAAAACTCTATCCAGATAACCCGAATAAATAACATATTTACGCGATGTTGGACTAACTGTAATCTGGTAGCTCTTGAACTCTTCATCAGCAACAATCGGACCGCGCACCGTCCAGCGCACGCTGCGAATTGGGTCTTGATTTTTGATTTTGCTCTCTAACGATTGTTCGGGGGTTTGCGGCTGCTCGGTCTTTTTATCCGGATTCAGCAATGATCGCACAAGTGTTACCAAAATGGCAATAACAACCACCACAGTGATAATAGTAATGATTATCGGTAAAATTCTCGGTCGGGATCCTCTGTACATGTTTGTATTTTAACACACTTATCACGCAGCGACGTGTACCACATCAGAAACAGCCGCAGCACCCAAACCTTCTTCTACGTCTGCGAGAGAAGACTCGACGATTTCTTTAAAACGTCTATTCGTATTGTCACCGTTATTACCAGCTGTTGTTTCTTCAGAGGATTTATCAGTATCATCCTCTTTAGCGGTTATTTCGTCAAGCGGTAAAAATTCTATACCGCGATTGTCTGCTACTGCTACTACTAACCCTTTACCTTTACCTTTATCTTCATCTTTGTCTTCTTCCCAGAAAATATTAATGCTGGGACCACCACAAGCAAGATGAAGCTTATCAACACCTTCAATGCCAATTGGCAAAAAAGGATATCTTTCGCGCTCAGTTTTTCCTACTTTGCTTATGCCTTGTTCTTCTACTTTTATTTTTGGTCGATTTTCATCACTCTCGTTAGACACACAGCGAACCACTAACCAATCACCAGGTACCATGCCGCCATATCTGTTTTTAATACCCCAAACAGCGCCATCCGGACCAACAAACACACCAACCAAAAAATTATAATCGGCTCCCTCAAGATACTTGTATACGGCATCGCACTGTTTAATAATAAGTTCTAGTTGTTGTTTGTTCTGCCTTAGCTGCTCTATGCGCTCTTGCCTAGATAAAGGCCTAGCCCCTTCAGGTTTAGGGTTGCTATTTTCTGGTAACATTTTCCGTTCCACAACATCCGCCTTTTTGCTTAAGCTAACTGTAATTAGATTATACCACAGTTGCAGTTATTTGTCCATATTTGTCTGGGTTTTCGCTAATTTTCAACAAATTTTAATTTTTTACACTTCGCCCCAGTTATTGCCGATTTTGACGTCGACTTTGAGCTTAATACCGAGCTGCGGATAGATATTTTCCATAGTCTCTACCAGCATTTTGCTGACTATTTCGGCGTTTTGGAGCGGACACTCAACCATAATACTGTCATGGATTTGCAAGATTTGATGGCCGAACGAAATATTTTTATATACAAGCCCAGACTTGCTGCCTGAAGAGACTTGCCTTTCCGGCAAGGCGAATTCGTTCTTTTCGAATTTGCCGGTCTTTGAAGGTAGCAAATCTGGGCTTGTCATTGTCGTCAGTCGCTTCTCTACCACCAGCATCGCCAACTTCATCAAATCCGCCTCGGTACCTTGTATCGGCATATTAGCTGCTGCGCGCTCGGCAGCCGAACGAACAGCAAAATTATTCGATCTAACATCGGGCGTCGGCCGGCGGCGGCCAAACAATGTCTGCACAAAGCCGTCGTCGTGCGCTTGGCGAATCGTTCGTTCCATGAACTCTTTGATGCGCGGGCGGATACGATAATATTCGTCGATGAAATGTTGCGCTTCGCCGTAACTCATATTAGCGGCTGCTGCCAAACCATGCTGGCTCATGCCGTATAATACGCCGAAATTCACCACTTTAGCGCGGCGGCGCTGCGTTGGCGTCACTTCATTAATCGGCACGTTATAAACTTCAGCTGCCGTCTTGGCGTGAATATCAACATCAGCATTAAAGTCTTCAATCATCTGTTTTTCGCCCGCCATCACTGCTGCCAAACGCAGCTCAAATTGCGAATAATCAGCATTTACGAAAACATTGCCAGGCGCTGGCACAAAGGCATCGCGAATCTGCCGCCCCAACTCAGTACGAATCGGAATATTCTGCAAATTCGGGTTAGTGCTCGACAGCCGCCCAGTCGCTGTCGTATCTTGATTAAACGTCGTGTGAATATAGCCGTTAGCGTCCGTTTGCTCCGGTAAGGCCGCCACATAGGTATTTTGTAATTTCGATAGTTCGCGAAAACGCTCGACCAACTCAATAATTGGATGTTGCCCGCGCAGCTTATCGAGTTCCTTTTGGTTGGTGGAGTAACCAGTTTTGCCTTTTTTGATACCGGCTGTCGGCAAGAGCAGCTTATCAAATAGCGCGCTAGCCAACTGTGCCGGGCTGGCGACATTAAATTCATAACCGACCATATCATAAATATTTTGCTGAACCGCTGCAATCTCTTGCGCTAATGATTTATTCATTTTTTCGAGTTTGCTGGTATCGATTTTGATGCCTCGAAATTCCATTTGCGCTAAAACATTAATCAGCGGAAAATCCATCGTCTGTGCCACCTGCTGGAGGTCAGCCTGCTCAACCAATGCCGACTTTTGTCGTTCATAAACTGCCCAAAGCGCTGCCATCGCCAATCTTGGGTCATCCAAAGATTCTACGCCCGCCAAATCCGCTAGTGCGCGCGATTTGCGCAAAGGATTTAACAAAAATGAGCCCTGCGCGGTATCGTGTTTAACAGCCGGTAGCCGCTGGCAGCCAGCACCAAGAAGTGCTTTGAGAAACTCCTTGGTATCGTGGCCAACTATCGAAGCTTCTGCTAAAATAGCGCTTGCTTTAGTCAGCGGCAAACAGGCGACCTTGTCTTTTTCATGGCTCAGCCAAACCGTATCACCATCCCAAATTACCAGTAATTCTGGTGCCATTACCAACATCGGTATGACTTTATCGCCGGATATTTCAACAGCCGGCGCAAGGATGTCGTTTCTAGCCACTTCTGAAGCGCCATCACGCATGTGTTGTGGTAATTTTCGCAACAATGAGCGAAACTCCAGCTTTTCAAGCAGCTCTCGCAACTTTGCCGTGTCTAAGTCGCGTACGTCCATCGCTGCCAAATCGAGTTTCACTGGCGCATCGGTGAATAGCCGCGCCAATTCCCTACTCATATAAGCAGATTTTTTGCCAGTTTCTAATTTGCGGCGCAAGCTGTCTTTAATCTGCCATAGATTCTCATAAACACCGTCTAGCGTTTCAAATTGTTGTAGTAATTTGACGGCTGTCTTTTCGCCGACCCCCGGCACCCCAGGGATATTATCCGACGAATCGCCTTTCAAGCTTTTCAAGTCGAGAAATTGGCCAATCCGAATACCGTAGCGCTCTTCAAACGCTGGAATGTCAAATTTATCAATGTTAGTCAGGCCTTTTTTGAGCGCGTAGAGATACGTATTTTGGTCGAGAATTTGCAGCGCGTCCAAGTCGCTAGTAATCAAATAAGTTTCGATGCCGCCGTGCTGTTCAGCCTGCTTGTCTAGCGTTGCCATAATATCGTCAGCTTCATAATCATCAAATTCATACAGCGGCCAGCTAAAAGCCGCCAGTAGATCGTGCAAAATCGGAATCTGCGCATAAAAATCCGGCGGCGCTGGTTTGCGGCCGGCCTTATACTCAGAGTAAATTGCCAGGCGGCGGCGAATATTCGTTCCTCGTTTATCCCACGCCACGCAAACATAATCCGGGTTAAGTTGCTTAATTAATTCCAAGCTCAGCGCCGCGAAACCATACACGCCGCCTGTCGGTGTCCCGTCTGCGGTCGACAACCCAGGCATAGCATAATAACCGCGATAGAATACGCTTTTACCGTCGATAATCACTAAGCGTTTGGCCATATTTATATTATACGCTATCTAAGGGCCGTTACTTACACGCGAATATAGCCATAATCATGTATACTAAGGTTATGACATCACAAGAAAAACCAGCCAAAATTTTGGCATTCGTCGGACTGCCTGGCGCCGGCAAAACCGAAGCAACCAATTTCGTAGCCGCCAAAGGTTTTCCCAAAATCTACGGCGGCGGCATTTTGTACGACGAAATGCGCGCCCGAAGCGTTGAGATCACGCCCGAATCGCAAGCCGAATTTCGCAAACAGTGGCGCGAACGCGACGGCAAAGACGTTATCGTCCGCCGTGCCGCCGAGCAATTGCACCGCTTAATTGATGCTGGCCAGCATCGTTTATTGTTCGACGGGCTCTATTCCTGGACAGAGTACAAGTTCCTCAAACACGAGTTTCCTGGCGAGCTCATCGTTGCAGCCATTGTCGCGCCAAAACATTTACGCCACCGCCGTCTCGCAACTCGTCCCGAGCGGCCATTCACCGCCGAACAAGCTAACCAGCGCGATTGGTCAGAGATTGAAGATATCGAAAAAGGCGGACCAATAGCTATCGCTGATTATTATTTAATTAACGACAGCGATATCACTGCGTTATACGCCAAGATTAATTCGCTGCTCAGTACAACTGGTTTCGTTAACGTATAACACCTAAAATCAAAACTATTGCAAGTAAGTATAAAGTTTTTTAGCGTCTTTATGTTTGCGTAGCTTCGCTAGTGCCTTAGCTTCAATCTGGCGAATTCGCTCGCGCGTCACTGCAAACTCCTGGCCAACCTCTTCAAGTGTATGGCTCTTGCCGCTATCTAATCCAAAGCGCATCCGGACGATCTTTTGTTCGCGATCGCTCAGCGTACCTAGTAAATCTTTAACTTGTTCCTTTAACAGCTGGTTCGAGGCCGATTCCTCTGGACTAATTGTACCTTCATCCTCAATGAAATCTCCCAGCACCGACTCGCCTTCATCATCGCCGTCGCGGCCAACGCCAGCATCCAAACTCGAAATGTCCTGCTTGATTTTCATGACATATTCGACTTTTTCTGGTTCCATCTCTAGCTCTTTGGCTAGCTCTTCAATCGTTGGCTCGCGATTTAGCTCCTGCGTCATTCGCCGCTGCGTGCGCAACAATTTATTGATGGTTTCCACCATGTGAACTGGAATACGAATCGTTCGCGCCTGATCAGCAATCGCCCGGGTAATCGCCTGGCGAATCCACCAGGTGGCATAAGTCGAGAATTTAAAGCCTTTATCCGGATCAAATTTTTCAACCGCGCGCAACAAACCAGTGTGGCCTTCTTGAATCAAATCCAAGAAGTCTAAACCGCGGCCCGAATACCGCTTAGCGATCGACACCACCAGACGCATATTTGCTTCGGCCATTTTATCTTTGGCTTTTTTGTCGCCTTCTTTGACACGTTTTGCCAATTCTAGTTCTTCCTCGGCACTCAGCAGCGGGATTTTGCCAATCTCACGCAAATGCAGCCGCACTGAGTCGTCCGAAATATCGTCGAAATATTGATTAGCGTTGAGTACATCTTCAGGAGTATCTTCGTCCATCAAATCGTTGATATCAGGCTCATTGATGTCCTGATCTTGTATATTGTCGTCAGATGGCTTCTGCGCTTGGTCGTCGTTTGTCACGAGCTTTCTCCTTGATTATGTTATTGAGTGCCGCACGCAACTCTCTAGCCGCTGCCTCATCGCCAGCAGCTTCAGCGTCGCGTAACTTAGCTAATAATTCTTGTTGAGTTTGTTTGTTATGTTTATCCTCTTTATCCCGCAGCAGTTGGCACATCGCGACATAGCGATCGCCGCTATCCCATGCTGCATAACGCTCCTCAGCGCGCAATGATACCATTTTTACATAAATATCAGCTTTTTGCAACTTTTTAGGGCGATTTTGCGGATCGTCTTCTTCGAGGAGTACCGTCGCTAATAACTCTCGCTCAGCGCTGCTCCACTGCTGGCGGCCAGCGCGGCGCAATTCTTCCAAGCATCTAGCATCATAAAGCGCCAAAGCCAAAATATCATCCTCTAGCACCGCCTGTTCGCTCTTAATAATCGATGTATTTGCAACAACAGGTTTAAAAGTCCGTTTCTTGGCAGGATCGCCGGCTAGTTTTTGCCGAACCGCTTCCTCGCTGGTATACGACATAGCGGCTATCCGCTTGATATAGTATTCGCGCTCGACGGGGTCAGCTAGCCCGCGCACTACTCGCAGCGCTGCCGTAGTAAAAGTTCGCCGGCCAACCGCTGTATCCAAATCGCAGCGCCCAGCATGCTGGCGCAATACCCATTCGACAGCCGACTCGTTGCGAGTTACCGCTTCGCGCCACGCCTGAACACTCGATTTGATCAATTCATCTGGATCTTTAGCGCCATCTGGCAACGAAATAATTGTTAGCTCAACGCCCTCATGCGAGGCCAGCTCAATTGCCCGCTCGGTCGCTGCCACACCCGCCTTATCACCATCATAACAGAGGCGAACATCGCCTGTCAGCCGCTTGACCGCCTTGAGGTGATTCTCGGTCATCGACGTGCCAGCGGTTGCTACCGTTTGCGCCACACCCGCTTGGTGGCTACTAACTACATCCAAATTTCCCTCAACCATCACTACGAAGCCACTTTTGCGGATCGCCTCTTTGGCTTGGCTCAACGCGAAAATATGACGACCCTTATCATACAGTAATGTCTGCGGCGTATTCAGATATTTTGGCGCATTCGGCACATTGCCAATAATCCGCCCGGTAAAGCCAATCACTTGCCCGCCCTGATCCATCAACGGAATCATCATTCGACCGCGAAACAAATCTTTGCCATAGCGGTTTAATAACCCCGCATCGTTGATCTCTCGCTTAGTAAAACCTCTTTTTTCGAGCGCCGCCAGCAACGCCGTGCCGCTATCCGGCGCATAACCAATCTGAAAATCTTGGACGGTTTGCCGCGACAATCCTCGCTGCTTAAAAACATATTCAATCGCCTGCTGGCTACGCAATAAACTCTGTTGGAAATATCGTGCTGCTAGCTCGTTGGCTGCCAACAGCCGCTTTTTGTAGGCGCTGCGCTTCTTGGCACCAGCCGATTGATATTCGCTGAGATCAACCCCAGCTTTGCGCGCCAAAAATTCCATCGCCTGGCGAAAATCCATCCCCTCGGCCTCCATTACAAAAGCGAAGACATCGCCGCCTTTGTTGCTCGAGAAATCATGCCAAATATTTTTTTCAGGACTTACGAAGAAGCTTGGCGTTTTCTCGCCAGTAAACGGACTTAACCCCTTATAGCTGCGCCCTGCCCGCTTTAGCTCAACATATTCGCCAATCACATCTTCGATATTGAGCCGCGAGCGAATTTCCTCCTTGGCATCCATACATTTTAGTATATCACTCTTTACCTCTGTTATCGGTTGTGGTTAAATATAGATATGAATCAGGACCCGTACACCAATCCGCAACAACCGTATTCGCAGGGTTCTGCTAATAATTTACCGCCAGAAAACCCGCAGCAGCCAGCTGCACCGTACAATCAGGTCTACGGCGAGCAAACACCGCAGCAGCAAATGGCGCCTAATCTGTATTACAATAGCCAAGCCGCCCAGTCGCAGCCGCCGACATACCCGCAGCAAACATCCAGCCTGGCAGCTAATCAGCCTGATCAACTATCGCAAATTAACCAAACCGCGCCATCGTACGACACAGGACCACAGCCGCTAAGCACCTTCCCAGTTTACGCCAGCAGCTCGGATGATGATTATAATACTGTTGACTACCTTAACCGTATCGCTCCGCAAGAACAGCACACCATCAATCGAATTGCTATATTTGCGCTCATTGGCACTGTTATTGCTAGCGTCATCATCATTTTGATTCTAATCATCAACCCTGGCGCATCTGATGCCAACAGTCTGATCCAGCCGATCCGCGACCGCACCGATACGCTGAACAAAGTCGTCGACGAAAACGAAGGCCGCCTGACGCAGACTGAAATTGCCGAGGCCAACACTGCGCTCAACAGCACCCTGACGACCATGCAGACCCGTCTAGACGCCATCATCAAAGAGCGCAAAATCCAGAAAAAATCCTCTAGTACCGAAAAAAACTACCTAGAAGCCCTGCAGAAAAAGCTCAACGATTCCTACCAAAAAGGCAAGCTCGACAGCAGCTACGCCACCGCCATGACTTACGAATTAACCATTTTAAAGTCGCAACTCAACAAGCTTAAAAAGGTTAGCGACTCCAAATCAATCCGCTCGTTCTGCGACGAATCCATTAATAATATCAATGTTATCCTCAAAGCTTACCACGACTTCGCTTCAACCAAGCAGTAGCAGCTATTCCGTCACCAGCCGATAACTTAATCGCGCCAGATCAAAAAGTTCTTCGTCGCTGAGCTGGCCGCTGCAAATCACCGTAATCCAGTGTTTTTTATTGAGATGAAAGCCTGGCTGAACCGATTCGTACTTTTGTTGTAACTTTAACGACAATTGCGGATCACATTTCAAGCTAATCCGCAACGGCTTTGAACCCTCGACTATCAACGCAAACATCTTTTCGCTTTGGCCAGCATCTTTGCGGCCGACTTTGTACACAGCCACCTTATCGCCAAACGGATAGTCCAACCAGGCGCCTGGCAAACTTAGCAAAAACTCTTCAAACTGCTGGTGCGTCATAGCCATTTGCTCCGTATAAAGTATACCAGCATCAATATCGGCAAAACGACCAGCAGCGCTATCGTTATCCAAAACATTACATCGCTATGAAACGGCAGCTGCGAAAAATTCATGCCTGCCAGACCCGTCAAAAACGACATCGGCATAAATATCGTCGTTACAATCGTCAAGCGCTTCATCACATCGTTCATTCTGTTGGACACCACCGACAGATACATATCCAGAGCACTAGTCAATAAATCGCGCATGGTATCGATCAGCTCGTGCACTCGCCAAGCGTAATCATAGCTGTCGCGCGCATATATTGCGCACTTTTCATCAAAAATACTATACCGGCCGTTGCTCAAGCCATTCAGCATATTCATCAGCGGCAAAATCACTTTGCGCAAATCCGCCAATTGGCGCTTATACACAAAAAGCTGCTGCAACTGATGCTTGCCCGGATCGCGAATCATTGTATCTTCTAATTGATCGGTTACGTCGTCAATTGAGTTAAGAATCGGCATATACTGCTCGACTGTAAATTGAATCATCGTTGCTGCGATTAGCGACGGCGACAGAGCGCCTGGCCGGTACGCTTCAATCCGCTCGGTAACCTCGCTATCTAATTCGTCGCGGTGCAAGGTGATAACTTTGTTTTTACTGAGCAAAATCGTCAACCCTTGCCAATGGACATTGCGGCGTTCAATACTCGGGATTTCCGCCTTAATCAGTAGCCAATCGCCGCCTTCGACCGCTTGCGGCAGCCAACGGTTCTCAATCAAAATCCGCCGCTGCAACTCCGATAAGTTTAATTTTTCAATTAAACTTTGCCGTACTTCTAGCGAATCCTCGCTGATATCATGCCATATTTTATCTGTCACGCTTTCACCTTTTTTAAATAATATTTTAATTCTTGAATACTGCCGCGAATGTCCTCCAGCGCCCGATGATCCTCTGGTTTGGCAAATTTCTTGCCGTATTTACCCTCAAACACCACTTTCCAGGCACTGACGTCCAGCATCCGATAGTGTAGTCTTTTTGACAACGTAGGCCACCACCCGTCAATGAATCGCCGGTCTTGATGAATTGAATTACCACCAAGTAAAATCCGCGGTTCATCCGCAAAATGTTCATCACAAAACGTAAGCAGCTCACGCTCCACTTCGACTAGCGGCTTGCCCGAGGCATTTTGCTCCTCCAGCCCACGCCGCGCCTCTGGATATTCGTTCCAAAAGCTAGCATTTCGATCCAGCAATTTACCTAGCTTCTCTGAATCATGGCACACCACTCCCTGATACGTCGCAATCTCCGTAAAATCCCAATCAGTGGCAATCGCCGCCACCTCCAAAATCTCATCGTGCACCGGATCTAGCCCGGTCATCTCCAAATCCATCCACAGAATTTTTTTCGGCTTGAAACTGGCTTTCATATACCTAGTATACTACTTTTTGGCGTCGTAGTAATCTCGAGAAAACTGCTCTGGCACCTGCTGCAGCAAACGTCCTAGTACAAAGAAATACCCCTCCTGGCGCGAAGAGGGGTCTGCCACCCCAGCGGAAGTTGCGGCCAAGAAAGGCCAGGCAACCCCCGCCGGGGCGGGGTGGAGGGACAATTACACGAGGTTATCGTAAATTACCCTCACGGCATCCCACCCATCTCGTGGGCGGTAACGGAGTTTTTTGACCTCAGCCAAGCTGAGGTCAAAAAAACTCATAGACTGAGGAGGTTTTTCAACTTTAGCGTTTCTAACCTCCTCAATCATACCGAGCCCTGAAAACCGGAGACGCGTAATCACACCCCCGGTCCTCGGGTACATTCGCCACACCCACACATACGTGGGCGGACGAGAAACGACAAGACCAAGCGGGACATAGCCCCACTCTACTATGGTACCACTCAACCCTGACAATAAGATGATAACTCCTCTTATTGCTGAGGGGACCTCCTCGGCCATCTCTGACCCCCTCTCTGCCCCATTCCGGGGCGATCTTGGAGCTCGATCCCATACCGAGCCCTCTTTAGCGCCGTGAAAACCACCGTTTCACAGTACTCAAGAGAGCTCGGATTCTGCCGTCTATGCCGTATTCTAAAATGCGCCAGAGGCCGATCATCAACCAGCCCCTCATCGCTACTATAACACACTATTGTAGATATTGCTATAATATTTACCAATATGAGCCTACAGCTCTCTACGTCAAACTACATCCGTTTCTTGCGCCGGAGATTCTCCGCAGGCTGCGCACCACGAGGTTACTTTTGTTATCAACTCGTTTAGTTTTTCAGCAGAGTTTTCGTCTCCGTAGGCAATATACCTCAGATCAATTGTTAGCGCCAACCGTTGTTTTTGAAGCTCGGCTGGAAGTTCATTGCCAAAAGATTCCATCCAGGCTATAACATTCTTTACATCTGCATAAAAAGCTCGTTCGCGTTTAGCGGCCTCTTCTTGTTTTTGTTGTTCAGCACGGATTTGGCTAGCTTTTTCACGCACCTCCTCTGGCGGAACAATTACAAGGCTCGTCCAAGTCTCGTCGCCGATGAACTCCCTCTTCTCTCTTTGGCACATAATTTGCTGCCCGCTCGGTATTTCGAAAACTCCTGGATCTATATCAAGAATATTATCGACATCAACTGTTCCATGGTCAAAGTACGGACCTATATATTCTCCATCTCTTGCATATTCTACTGGCAGTTCTCTACCATTGCTCTTGACGTAATCAGGATAGAGACGATTAATCTCGTCAAGGACATCTTGCCCGCAAGATTCAGCAGCATTAAACTTAGCAACACCTTTAGCGATATCGTCAATAGTGCGAAGCTCGCCAGTTTCGTCTGTCAAACCAACTTCTGCAAGATGTTCAGCGATTCGAGTTTCCAAATCTTCATCACTGAATTCCCTAAATTCCTGGCCTGATTTGCGCGCAAGTCTCGACAATTGGCTATTAGCTTCGCCAATAAGCTCCCATCGATGTTCTTTTGCGATTTTTTTCACAACAAAGTCGGCCATTTCCTCGCTAGGCTCAGCTACAATCCGTTGTTCGCCCAGTTGGAGCAACCCGTTGTCCAATACGGATTCTACTAACTTAACCGGCTTATCGTCGCTGCCTACCACAAAACCTCTGTCTTCATCGGCAAACAGCTGCGGAGCAACTTCCCGCAGGTCGCTTAATTCAACATTGGTGATACCTTTTAGAACTGGTATTTAACCTCTTCACCATTCTGTCGAAAACGTATATCCTCTGGGTCAGCCACCACCAGCTGGCCCATTTTAATCAGCGATCGCTGGCTCCGTTTTCTTTCTTCGCCTTTATTATTGCGATAAAGCCTGCCTTTATCTGTATCTACTAATCTATAAGTATCTACGGCGAACACTTCAGATCGTGTGTAGTTGCTACTTACTAAATCTGTTATCTTCATCTGGCGCCATAATTTATCGGCGCTACCCGCTATTATACATTTCACTATCTGCTTGCGCTCTTCATCAGATGGAAGCGTCAAGTCGCATTCAGCTAACCCCTGCTGATTTTTCAAGCGGCGCAATTCGCGTTTAACCTTACCAGGAACGCCTGGTCGTATATCGTATCCGAGCAGTTCTTCTCTCGGCATATTTTGTATAGACGCCAGTACTTCTAGCTGTTTCAACCAATCAGAATCATTATGTTCTGAATCTATTAGATTTCTCCAGCGTTCCTTGCATGGTCTCTTCTTGCTGCCGTACACGACCAAGTCTGCTGGTATTTTCTGCAAGGCCACTATAGCGGCAACTTGCATTCGCACTGTTTCAGGGAAACGTTCTGCTTCGGCCAGCATACGGGCATGCTCAGGGCTTTCGCTGGCAAATTGTTCCATCTGGCGGCCAATCTCAGTCAATTCGCCATTTTCGTCTAGGGCGCCGAGGCGCTGTAATTTCTCTGCTGGCACGTTGTCTCTAGTGTGATCCAGTACAGCCGCGCTAGCTACTGTGTCGTCCGGGTTTGCGTCATCGCTAGATTCTCGTACGGACGCCTCACGACCAGGACATTTCGGAGCGCCAAACAAATCTCCTGGGGTTGGCATCTTCACTCTTTCACTCATAGTAAGTCTCTTATCTTTCAATCTATATTAATTATTGAATCTATTCTGTAGAGCTGCTAATAAATCGTTCATATCTTGGGAATTTATCTCTGCGTCGCGTTTGGCTTGCGCTTCGTCGTTTAAGTCTCCTTCCGTAAAGCCCCAGCCATCACCGATTGACGGCGACTCTTTGCCAGACATACCAGTTGCACCATCCCACTCTTTGGCGATAGATTTCTGGATAGCTTCGATTCGATTAAGCTGCTCTTCGGTGATACCCTGCGGCGGCTCGTAACGCACGCCAAATTCATGCAGAGCGGCCGTGCAAGCTTTCTCGTGCGTAAGAATCACTACGCCTTCGTTAAGAACTTCCGGGCCCCACGTTTTATAGTCATCGCGGCGATAGCCAGATTCGCTAGGTTCAACAAGCTCGCCATCAGCACCTATCACGTAGGCTATACTTCTACCAGTCCTACCATTTGTACGCGTAAAAAACGAGAGTGTATATGGTAAATCGTGGCGCGTCTCGCGTTCACCAGAATGGCTCATGCCATAGAGCGGCACTACTTGCCATACTTCTTCGAGCCATTGCTCCGACAACGATTTTGCCGATCGAACGATTGCCGAACGTTGTTCCGGCAATTGAAAGCCGCGCTCTGCTTTTTGAAGTCTCGCTAAGATATTAGCAGCTTGCTCGCGCATCTCTGGATCTCGGACATCATCCAGCACACCATCTATACTTTTACGCAACGACGAAATCTCTTCCTGTATTTCGGGAGTGATTGCTTTTTCTTTCAACTCTAAAGCTTTAATGCGAATAACTTCGCGGCTGGTTTTTGGCGTATATAGTTTACCGCTATGCGTTATTTTCCGCTCCCTTTGCATCCAGCGATCATCGCCATCGGGCAAGACTACATTGCCGCGCCTCAAATCTGCTGTAGCAGACATATCTATACCTAGCTCTTCGCCGATAGTCTGCCGCATCTCTTCTAGCTCACCATCGCGCCAGCTATTGACTCGGCGGCGGCTGCCATGCGATCCTTCGTGATGCAACCTATACAGCTGATTCATCCGAAGGATTGTCGCTAAACCCGCCACCGACAATTGGTCAGACACTATCACTAGATTAGGATGCTCCTCATCTTTTTCGTCTCCGTTATAATACCAATCGGCCGGTTCAATAGTCTGGCGAACTGGATGCCTTTCACTCGCTTTACTCAAGAGATGGTACGACCGTCTCCAATCCCATTCTGGATTAGTCTCTAGCTCATAATCATAATTACGCCTATAAGACGTCCGCCTTTCTACGTATTCGTGCGATACATGTGCAGGCTGCCCAACCGTAAAATCTGGCAATTCATATCCGTGAGCGTCTCTAGCTTTTCTATACGCTATACGCGAAAATTCTTGTGTAATACCGCTAACATCACCCAGCAATTCTGGCGTGACACGGCTTTCTGGATTTGCTCATCGTAAGTATACTCCTGTCTCTCGAGCCTTGACTGCTCGTTACCGCCGGCCGAATCGGTCGAAGATAATAAACTTTCAAGGATTAATCCCCCGCATTTTACTGGCGCGGGGGAAGCCAGGTAAGGCAGCGCGGCGCTAACTCGCCAGTGCTGCATGGATGAGGTCCCGAGTTAGCGGGAAGAGATAACAGTGACACGTGATTATAGGTGGCGAACCACTTCACACGTGTTCAACGTTTTTAGCTCTCTCCAGAGCGAACGGATTTTTCGGCCGAAGCCTACTCAATCCGTTTTTCCCGGGTTACTGCTGGTTCAGTACGGGCGCCGCCGAGGGAATCAGATGCGTGCAAAAGCGCGGCACCCGATGACCCGGTTCTGACCATCACGGACGGGCTTACTCGGAATGAGCAGATCCGCGGTTGTCCTGCCATGAGCGAGAGCCGCACGCGCCGTGATAAAGCTCACGATCAAGTACACATCTCTTCTCGGCTCAGGCAAGCCGACGACCTCGCCAAACTCGGTCTTAACGACCGAGATTCCGAGGATTTCGTCAACGGGCACATCAGTCTGACGTGCCCTGGCCTCACCGTCCGAATGAAAGATAATTCGAACGACGTCTCCCTCCTCGTAAAATACGTACACTGGGTGACCAGTGTAGTTACGAATGGTCATTTTCACCTCCTTAGGTGAGCGTGTGTGACTCTGCAAAGCGTTTTTTGGAAGTCCCAAAAAACATCATCACAGCACACGAAAAGTCGCCACTCCAGCCAGGTGTCGCACCCAGCCAGACCACCAGCCTCGACATTTCGAGACCGCTAGTCTGACCAGGGCGATAGCCTGCGTTATATTGAACCAGATTCTTCCATTTTAAAGCGCTAGCTTCCCAACGAAAGCTCGTTATGCAGCGCTACGCTGCCTAGGGCTAGCCGTCTAGCAATCTGCTTTCCGTCCAGCCGCTGAGCAATAATAGCACACTATTTATCGTATGTCAACACTATTTTATAATAATTATTAACAGATTAGCGTCTAGCCTGGCTAACCTATAGCCGTGCTTTGCGCAGTGTTATTTTCTAAGCGCGCCATGCTATACTAAGCTCATGGCTAAACGCATTCTCCTCAAACTATCCGGCGAGCAGCTTCAGGGCGAGTTTGCTAGCGGTTTTGACCCCGCTCGCGCCCGTTGGATCGCCGAACAAATCAAACCAGCGCTAAAAACTGGCGCCGAGGTCGTCATCATGGTTGGCGGCGGCAACTACGTCCGCGGCAATCAGATCGTCGGCCACGGCATCCAGCCGGTCTCGGCCCACAATATCGGCATGCTCTCTACCCTGATGAACGCCATCGCTCTGGCTGATGTCTTCAACGACGCCAGTTTGCCGACCCGCGCCCTGTCCACCGTCGAAATCAACCAGTTTATCGACCAATACACCTTTCGCCGGGCGCTCAGCCACATTCAAAAAGGCCGGGTTGTCATCGTTGCCTGCGGCACTGGCCGGCCATTTTTGACCACTGATACCGCCGCGCTCAACTTAGCGTTAGAAATGCAATGCGATGTTGTGATTAAAACAACGAAAGTTGATGGCGTGTACGATAAAGATCCTGCCAAATTCCCTGATGCCACCAAATTTGATCAGCTCAGCTGTCACGAAGCTCTGACCAACCCTGACATCACCGTCATGGACAAAGCCGCCATCGGCCTGGCTATGGATGAACATATCCCAGTTATTATCTGCGATTTACTCACCGACGGTAATATCGCCCGAGCTAGCAGCGGCCAGCCAGTCGGCACGCTGATTTCCTAGCTTATTAAGTATGACACGCCTCGTCCCGACACAAACTATTTACATGAAAATCCGCCGTATTTATCCGGCGGATATATTTTTCAAAGCCCAATTAATCTTTTTTCTTATCTAATTTATCGAGCTTAAACAGGTGCACGATTGCATACACCACAAAGGCCACCGCTAGCAGTGTAATCAGCGAACTGACAAACGCGCCGTAGAGAAATTCAGCTTTGCGACCAGCAATTTCGACGGTAAACGATGCCGCCTGCAAGCCTTTTTGCGAGCCGACAATCAGCTGTACTAGCGGGTCAATAAACGCTGTCACCAGCTTCTTCACCGTATCGCCAGCTGCCGTACCGATCGCCAGACCAACCGCTAGGCCGACTATGCCCTGCTCGCGGATAAAATTAACGAAACCGCCCATGTGGCTATCTTTAATTGCCTCGCAGACTACTTTATTCTCCTTGGCAGATACCGCTTTCACAGCAGCTTTCGCACTGGCGGCAACCGATTTTTTAGGCGGTTTACTAGCAGCGGTTTTTGTTGTTTTTACATTCTTGGCGGTCGGTTTCTTTGACCCAGTGACTTTGGTTACCATAAAACTCCCTTACTGATGATTGTTATTTGCTAATTTTACCACAAGTTGCCCAAGATCCCTTCTTGCCGCCCTTAATTTACCCTCAATCAAGTTCGTATTCCTACTTCGCGAATCTTTCAGCACTCTTTTATATTCCTCAATAGCCTCTTTTAGCAGCTTGACATCGCTCATGCTTTTGGCGGTTTTTCGCATAATATCAGGTAGAAACAGCTTGGTTTTTGAATGATCGTCATCAGGCAAACTCTCGTTGACCATTCTCGCCACTTCAATAGCCAGCTCGCCACAACCTCGTTTGATAAGCTGTTCACACAATCTACCCACTTCTTCCAAATTATTCCGCGGATCAACATCAAGATACAACCCAGGCAAATCCACCAATGTATCAGCCGCTTCTTTATATCGCCCATGTAATCGGTCAATCTGAGCATTATATTCATCAAGCAGCAGCAACCTTCCCGGAATTGACGGCAGCGTAAACATTTGTAATATTGATCCACGCCGAGAATCGCGATGTTCAAATTGATTATCCGGAAATCTTAGCCACTCGCGCACCGCCAAAAAATCTTCCCGATTAATTGACGGTGGTAATTGCCGCAATAACAAATCATCAGTAAATAGGCTATTTTCAGCCCGCAGCTGACCCCGACACAATTGATCAAGCGGGTTCTGGTGGCCAATTGTTCCCGTCATTTCACAACACAGCTCCTTTGTCGCGACATCTATCATGAACGATCGGTCACTCTGTCTATCAAATAGCGTAACGAAGGCGTGCTGATTGGCATAACTAATAAAATGCTCAATACCCAGTTCCTCCAAGCACTCGGACGCCACAATCGTGTGGCCAAAGCAGTTGGCTGCCTCGGTTTCGGCAATTGTTTCTGGTTCAAGCGCAGGCGAAAGGCTGCCTGTTGATGCAAAGTCAAGCGTTTGGCGTATAAGGTGCGCGACAGACGTGGCTGCCTCGGTTATATCGTCAAATGTTTTCGGCGACTGCTCGTATGTCGCACGGATAAGTCGGAGTTGTTGTGACTCTAACAACGGTTCACGCTGAAGACTATCATCCTGCTCTACAAACCTACGTTTCGGTGTCAATAACTGGGACGCCAGACATCGTTCATCCATAACAGCATTATCATATACTAATATTTAATATTTACAAGCGTTCAGGTGCCGCAATCCCCAGAATCGTCAGCCCCGCTTCCAATATATCAGCATACACCGCCACCAAACCAACACGGTGCGCTTCTTTGTCGCTGCCAACAACTTGATTTTTCTCGTAGTAGCGATTAAACTCCTGCGCCAACTCAAATAGATAGGCGCAAACATGATGCGGCTCCAGACTTTCGGTGGCGCGATTAACCGCCTCAGCGTATTCGCTCATTTTCCTGACGAGTAGCCGATCTTCGTCGAACAATTCCGTCGGGAACGTGGCTGCTTGCTCAGATTTTGCCAAAATTCCTCGCGCCCGAGCGTGCGCGTATTGCAAATAGCTACCGGTGTTACCGGTGAGACTCACCGCATCATTGATATCAAATACCACGTCGCTACCGATTTTCACCTTCAAGAATTGATAGCGCAGCGCACCCGCCACCACCTCGTCGGTCGGCTCGCCGCCAGCTTGTTTGATGGCTTTTTTGAATTCGTTGAACAGCCAATCAATAGTGATCACCTCGCCGGTACGCGAACTCATCTTGCCGGTTGTTAATTTGACCAGACCAGTTGCATAATTAAACAATTTACCTTTCAATTCTGGAATGGCCAATTCACTAGCGGCGATCACTCCGCGGAAATACGCCGCCTGCTCTTCGCCATTGACGGTAATCGACAAGTCTAAGTTTGGATAATCTTGGTGTTTCAACTGAATTAGCCCCATATCGTGCGCGCCATACAGCCCGTTGCCGTGTGAACCGATGAACACATTATCAAACGCACCGTACTGGCTACCCTTGAAAATATACGCGCCATCCGACTTCGTAAAGACCTCTGGGGTTTTTGCTTTGATCAAGGCTTTGCCTGGCACTTCAGTCTCGCTCTCGACATAACGCCGTTCAATTGGCACATTACCTAGCCGCGCCACATTGGCGTCAATTTCATCAAAGCTCCAGGCTTTACAAATCTCATACACCTGCTTGTACAGCGGATCATCCAGCACAAACGACTGCTTGGCCAATTCATCAATTTCCGCCCGCGCCTCTGGTGATTCCTTGGCTGCCCGCGCCCCTTCAACGTACATACGGCTCATAAACTCGTTGCGCTTGTCAGCCGGAATAGCGTCTAATTTGCTGACGTCGCCGTCAATTTCGCGAAGAATCGCCCACATACTCTTGCCGACGTGCGTGCCGACATCGCCGTGGTAGCTCACTCGGTGTACCGCCGCGCCGTCCACTGCCAGCAAATTCGCCATGGTGTCCGCAGTAATCGCGTTCAATGCATGACCGATATGCATCGCCTTGAACGGATTCGGACAATTGGTTTCAATAACGACCGTTTGCCCTGAACGATTAGTCGCTGGTCGCACTCTCAACGATTCCAATACCGCTTGATCGCTTAACGTTATGTTGATGAAACCCGGCCCAGCCACACTGACATCACTAAATTCCTCACGACCACGCAGCTCCTCAGCGATTGCCTCAGCAATCTCACGCGGATTTTTACCCAAGGGTTTTGCTAACTGCAGCGCCACGTTCGTCGCAAAATCACCGAACTTTGGGTCGGGGCGCGTTAACTGTACATCAACCTGCTGCTGATACAGTTTGTCAATTATTTTCTTCAGTGTAATAACACAATCAATCATAGAACATATTATAACACTTTTACTACAGTTAATCTTCCGCGCCGTCAAAATCTGGCTGGCGATACACCGATACTGGCGTAATATTACGAGCATGATCCGATTGCAGCACTGCTCGCAACATCGCTGTATCGTCGCTGCTCTCGTCGTAAGTTGGCTCGAAATCTTCTACTTTTTGTTTTTCTTCTTCTGCCATATTCTCATATTAGCATAAGTAGTATAATTTGTCAAGAGACAGCCGCTCTAATCAGTCCAGCAAACAGCGGATGCGGCCGCATTGGCCGCGAACGAAACTCGGGGTGCGCTTGCGTTGCGACAAAATAGCGGCAATTTGGCGCCTCGACAAATTCGACTAGCCGCCCGTCTGGCGACAAGCCCGACACCGCCACGCCGCCACGAGCAATCTCATCTAGAAACTGCTGGTTCACCTCATATCGGTGGCGGTGGCGCTCCTCGGTGTGATCCGACTGATATACTTTGGAAGCAAGCGACCCTGGCGTGAATACTGCCGGATAATTGCCCAGCCGCAACGTACCGCCAGTCGATTCTTTGCCTTCTTGGCCAGGCATAATATACACCACATCGTGCGTCGTAGCATCGTCAAACTCCGTGCTGTTAGCATCGTCGAGCCCAGCTCGCCGCGCCGCGGCAATTACCGCTGTCTGTAAACCTAAGCAAATCCCCAAATACGGCACATCGCGCTCAAGCGCATACTGCGCTGCCGCAATCTTGCCTTCAATCCCGCGTGGGCCAAAGCCGCCTGGCACCAGCAGAGCATCAACCGTCTCGAAATCGCGCTCGGTAACTGTTTCGGCATTGAGCCACTTGATATGCAGACCAACATTTTCATGCCAAGCTGCACTCTTGAGCGCCTCGGTCACCGATAGATAAGTATCCTTGTTTTCCATATATTTAGCGACTAAACCGACAGTCACGATATCGGTTGGCTTTTTGCTTTGCAATTGAGTTAACGCTTGCCATTTCGCGAGATTCGGCTGAGCAAAATTACCAGTGAACTTATCGAGAATGGTCATCAGCGGGCTAGCGGCTATCCGCTCGGGAATCATAAATACGGTATCGAGATTTGGCAGCATCAGCACCCCCGGCAAGTCAACACCACCGTACAAAGCAATTTTTCGAGCAACCGACTCAGGCGCTGGCTCGTCGCTGCGGACAACCACAATCTCTGGCACGATACCGAAACCGCGCAAATCGTTTAAGGCATTTTGCGCCGGCTTGCTCTTGAACTCTTTACTGGTATCAATAAACGGCACATAAACCACATGCGCGTATAAGCAGCGTTCCTTACCGATTTTGTGAGCAAATTCGCGGATTGCCTCGATGAAACTTAACCCCTCGTAGTCGCCCACTGTACCGCCAATTTCTACGATGTGCACATCGCTGCCTTCGCCAGCCGCAATAATTGACTCTTGAATGGCATGTGTTAAGTGCGGGATTAGCTGGACAGTTTTGCCGTGAAACTTACCGGCACGCTCATCGGCAATCAGCTCTGATAATAAGCGTCCCGCCAGCGTGGCGTTTTTCTGCGTCAATTCTATATCCAAAAACCGTTCGTAATGCCCGAGGTCTAAGTCGGTTTCAGCACCATCGCGTGTCACAAAGCATTCGCCGTGCTCAGCCGGGTTAAGCAAACCCGCATCCACATTGAGATACGGGTCGCATTTCTGAATTGAGACTTTGATACCCTTGGCTTGCAGTACCGCGCCGATGCTCGCAGCGGTAATTCCCTTTCCTACCCCCGAGAGAACGCCGCCAGTTACGAAGATATATTTTGTCTGTTTGCCCATGTATGATTGCTCTTTCATGGGCCCTTATTATAGCATAACCGCTTAGAGTACGCTATATGTAGCGTGTCTATTGGCAACCCTCGCACATAGTTAGTGTTGCCGGATCAATTGGCGCTGATGGTAGGCCGTCAGCTTCAGCTTTTTGATCGGCTTCAGCCTGTGCTTTGGCTATCTCGCGTTCAATCGCCTCGAGTTTTTCCTCGAGCGTCATGTCGTCGTTAATTATCGCTGATGGATTCATTATTTCCCCCTTTTGCTTATATTCATTATAGGCTAATAAACTGCTTATTCAATTACTAAAACTACTACTTTACAGTGTTAACTTCATAATTAGTATTGGTGCTTTCAAAGAAATTGACTAATTCAAGCGTATCGTTGGCCGCCGCCATCCACTTGGCTGGATTAGCTACGTTGTATTCTTTCTCGAAGCCTAATTCTTCTAAACGGCGGTCGGTCATAAACTTGACATACTGGTTCACATAATCCGCATTCAAGCCCAAGATACCCTTTGGCAGCATGTCTTTGTTGTAAGCCTCTTCAAGCGCCACCGCCTGCAAAATCAGATCGCGAATCTCGTCGGCGAATTCTTGTGTCTGCAAATCTGGATTCTCGTCAAGAATTGTCAACAGCAGGTTAATACCGAAAGTTAAATGCAGATTTTCATCCTTGGTAATCCAATCCAGCAAACTGCCAACGTTGCGCAGCAAATTACGCCGGCGAAAACTCATGCCAACCATAAAACCGCTATAAAACCAAATACCTTCGAGTACAATATTATAAGCTACCAGATTACGCACAAAATCTTTCTTGCCCTCGGTAGTAGTAACATCCAGCTTATCATTCAGCATGCGTCCGACGTACTTGGTCTGAAAGTCAGATTTGTCTTTCAGGCTTTTCTTACCGTAGCCTGCTGCGTAAATTTCTTGGCGATCAAACGGAAACGTTTCGATAATGTATTCAAAGGTCATAAAGTGATTAGCTTCTTCCCACATCTGTTTCGACAGATATAAGTGCGCCTCGGCGGCATTGACGTATGGATAAATACCAAAAGCTAACGACTTATTGATAAGCAGTTCATTTGGGTTTAAGTAACTAATCACCGTTTTCAGCGCATGTTTTTCGTCGTCGGTCAGCTTCTCGAACGCTGCCAGATCTTGCACTAGCTGTACTTCATTCGGGAACCAAGTGTTAGCAACTGCCTGATTATACAAATCCATCGCCCATTGGTAGCGTACTGGCTTGAGTTGCAAGCCGTCGCGCAGGCCTGATCCCAAAATACCTTGCGGTTGTGTTGTTTGCGTCATATTTCCTCCTTATTATTGTGATTTTAGCAACGTTTATGATTGTTTGCGCCGAGCGAAGCCGAAGCCGCTTACCCTTTTCGCGCTGTCGGTACGAACTTTCTGTACCGATTGCGATGTGACGGTGGTTTGCTCGGATTGATGGCGCGGCTTGACATGCAGATAATATGTCGTTTTCAAACCGCGACACCATGCTTCTGAATAGATTTCGATATATTCATCAATATCACGCGACTCTAGATACATATTGCGGCTAATCGCTTGGTCGACCCATTTTTGCGCTCGAGCTGCCACCTCGATAAAGGCGTACGGGCTCAGCTGAAAACTAGTTTTGTAGACATCGCGGACTGCTTGCGGAATTTGCTCAAAACCTTGGATATCGCCCTGATTCGCCAGCAAGTCGTCTTTGAGCGGTTCCCACAGATTAAGTTGTTTGAGTTTACGCACTAAATTAGCATTAACCTCTAGGAATTTGCCGTTGAGCGTGCTGCGGCTAAAGATTTGGCTAAACTGCGGATCAAGTCCCGGTGTCGTGCCTGCCACGTGCGAGATATTAGCTGTCGGCGCGATCGCCATCAAGGTAGCGTTGCGCATACCCTTTTTGACTTTTTGACGCAGCGCTTCCCAATCCAGGCGCGATTTACTATCAATTTTTACCTTAACGCCGCGCTCTGTTGTAAGTTTATCAACAGTATCGATAGGTAATAAACCCTTGCTCCAGCCGCTGCCAGCAAAGTTCGGATAGCTGCCGCGCTCAGCTGCGAGGTTAGCCGATTCATCAATGGCATGGTAGCTGATAAATTCAGTTAACTGGTCAACCAAATCGTAGGCAGTTTCGCTTTCGTAGCTAATCTCTAGCTTCTCCAAAACATCCGATAACCCCATATAGCCGAGCCCGAGCGCCCGATTCTGCTCATTACTATGCATAGCTTCGGTAACTGGTGTGTTCGTGATATCAATCAAGTTATCTAACTGGCGCGTGGCGGAGCGCACTGATACTGCCAAACGATCCCAATCCCAAGTCTTATCAGCATTGAGAAAAGCCGACAAATTCATACTAACCAGATTACAAGTCGCAATATTATTTTCATCCTCGGGCAAAGTTATTTCGGTGCACAAATTACTGAGGTGGATTGTCCCGGTGTTATTGTTGAGCGCTCGCAAATTGATAGCATCCTTCCAGGTTAACCAAGGATGTCCAGTCGCTTGTAGACTACTGAGAATCTGGCGGAATTGTTGGCGGGCTGGCACGACTTCGAAGCGGTTAATTTTACCAGCTTCTGCTAGTTTGATGTATTCCTGGTAGCGGCGACTGAACGCTTCACCGTATAGTTCATTTAAGTCGCTAACTTCAGCTGGATCAAACAAATACCAATCCTGCCCGCCTTGGACGCGCTTCATAAACTCGTCCGAAATAAACACCGCTGTATCTAGAAATCGCGTCCGCAAGTACGGATCTCCCGAATTCTGGCGCAAATCGAGGAATTGCGAAAAATTAAGGTGCCAATTCTCCATATACGCCGCTGCTGCACCCGCTTTCTTGCCCTTGCGCGATACTGCAAACAGCGCCGTATCAATCATTTTCATAAATGGAATCGGACCAGTTGACTCGGTATTGGTGGTTTTAACAGGACTGCCGGCGGCGCGCAGCTTATTCATACTAATGCCGATACCGCCAGTACCTTTAGCGATGAACATGGTATCGCGAATACTTTTGGCTATCGAAGCCATATCGTCTTGAACCTCCATGACAAAACAGTTGCTTAGCTGCGGAAACGAACCGCCAGCGTTAACCCGCGTACTGCCGCCCGGACTGTATTCCAGATTAGCCATGTGGCGGTAAAATTTTATCGCCGCCTCGGTCGGATTGACTTCGTTAAAACTCAAACCCATAGCAATACGCATGTTAGTGAATTGCGGCACCTCGATCGGATCGCCGCTTTGGCGCCGCAGCGCGTAACGATTGCGGTTGGTAACTACGCCGAGATATTTGCTAAGCGAATCTTTGCTAGGATCGAGCGCCGCCGCCAGCTTTTTGAGGTTAAATAGCTGCGAATCAGCCATTCGCTTATCTAGTAGACCCTCTTTAGCGGCTTTGCGAATATAGATAGGGAACTTTTGCGCGTGTAGCTTTTTAAGCTCGATTTCGTTAGTATAATCGCCGAGCACTTGCTGGTAGATAGTTCGCAGCAGCAATCGCGCCGCAATCGTATCGAAGTCCGGGTCGTCTTTGACATTTTGGACTGCCGTCTGGATAAGCGCTTCATCAAGTTGCTCGGTAGTAATGCCGTCAAACAGTGTCAACTGCAATTCGGCCGCTATTTGCGCTACCTTCGCAATTTGGTCTGGCAAGCCTTCGCTAGCTGCCAGCAGAGTTAAATTAATTTTGTTAGAGTCAAACGGCTGCTGGCTGCCGTCGCGTTTCACAACTGTAATATCTGCCATCGTTTCCTTTCTTATTTTTAGCTGCTATTTTGAGCGCAAAAAAACTAGCTAGACCATCTGGGTCTGCTTTGCGCAATTTATTTGCATATTTGTCTATTTTACTAAACACTATACATATAGCGTCTATATACCAAGCATAAACGCTAAATATGGATTTTTCAAGCGTTTTTGCTAGTAATTTTCACAACTGCTTTTGTCCGTGCTATCATGGAGAACATGGAACCTATTATTTCTATTACTCATTTTAAGATGCGTTTCGGCAAGACCGAAGTCATCAAAGACTTAAGTTTTGAGGTCAAACGCGGCGAAACATTCGGCTTTCTCGGCAGTAACGGCTCCGGCAAGACCACTACCATTCGCGCCTTGCTCGGCATTTATCAGCCGACCGCCGGAGAACTGCTGATTAACAGCAAACCTTACTCAGTATCAAGCGGCATCAAGCTCGGCTATTTACCAGAAGAACGCGGCCTTTACAAAAAAGAGCCAGTTATTGATATTATGACCTATTTCGGCCAGCTCAAAGGCATGAGCCGCCTCGACGCTCGGCAAAAATCGCTTGATTTTTTGAAGCGCGTTGACCTGCTCGACAAAGCCAAAACTCGCCTTGATAAGCTCTCGGGCGGCCAGCAGCAAAAAGTCCAGCTTGGCATCACGGTCATCGACAACCCAGAGCTGCTAATTCTCGACGAGCCAACCAAAGGCTTTGATCCAGTCAATCGCCGCCTGCTAATGGAAATTATTGAAGAACACCAGGCCAAAGGCGCTACCGTCGTGATGATTACTCACCAGATGGAAGAAGTTGAACGCCTATGCGACCGCATATTACTGCTGAAGGATGGCGCAGCGCGCGCTTACGGCACCGTCGCCAGCGTTCGTAAACAATTTGGCGGCAAATCGCTCGATGATATTTTTGTTCAAGTCTACAGCCGCAACAACGAGGAGAAGCAACATGCATAATTTATCAACTGTCATTCGTTTCGAGGTCGTTCGCGCCCTCAAGAAAAAATCATTCTGGATTCTAGCAATTAGCTTTCCACTGATGTTTGCTGCAATTTTTGGGATGGTCTTTTTGTCCAATCAAGCTACCAACGACGCTGCCGAAAAGCTCAAAAACCAGTCGTTTAGCATTGCTATTACCGACGAATCAAAGATGGTCAAACCGCAGCTAATCGCCGCCTCGAAAGCCACCGAAATTAATCCCAACGACAAGCAAAACGCTATTGACCGCGTCAAAAACGGCCAGCTTGATGCGTACATCTACTATCCAAAGAATCTCGACCAGCAATCAATTGAAGTTTACGGTAAAGATGTCGGTATTTTTGACAACGGCCGCTACGGCAGCCTGGCTAGCAGTCTATTAGCCACCTCTGTTCGGTCAGACGTTAATCCGGCTATTCAAAAAATTATCCAAGGCAAAATCAACTCAACCAGCACTATTTACCGCTATGGTAAAATCCACGACAGCGTCCAAGAGATGATTCTGCCAGGTATCTTTTTAATCCTCTTTTATTTCCTGATTACTTTCTTTGGCAATCAAATGCTGACCAGCACCACCGAAGAAAAAGAAAATCGCGTTATCGAGATGATTCTCACCACTATCGAAGCGCGAACCTTAATCGTTGGCAAAATTATCTCGCTAATAATTCTGGCAATAGTTCAAGGTTTGCTGGTGGTCTTGCCGGTGCTTATTGGCTACTTGTTTTTCCACGACCAGCTCAAGCTACCATCAGTTGACCTCAGCAGCTTGCCAATCGACCCGCTGCGTATCGGCATCGGCTTTCTAGCCTTTGCTAGCAGCTTCATGATGTTTACCGGCCTGCTAGTAGCTATCGGCGCCGCTGTGCCGACCGCCAAAGAAGCTGGCAGCTTTTTCGGCGTAGTAATGATTTTGCTGTTCGGCCCGCTTTATGCCGTTTCAATGTTCATATCAATGCCAGACGCGCCGCTAGTAAAATTCTTGTCGCTCTTCCCGCTGACATCGCCAATCCCGCTGATGCTGCGCAATGCCGCCGGCAACCTGGGAATCGGCGAAGCAGTAATCGGTATCGCCCTACTGGCCGTTTCTGCCGCCATCATCATTGCCATCGCCGTACGCATCTTCCGCTTTGGCGCGCTCGAATACAACCGCAAACTCAGCGCCAAAGAAATCTTCGCCCGCAAGTAACGCTCGCCGCTTATTGAGCGGACTATTGCCAAAACTCTCTTTACGTTGTAAAATAGCGAAGTTGCAGCAGCCGCTGTGACTTCGCTCCTTTACAGAGAGGGATACCATGTCTCGTCAGCGAGACGCCGAGCTCGACCGCTTGCGATCAGCTCGCGAGGCTGCCCGCCAGCGACAGCAGGCAGCCTGGCAGGCTCAGCAGACAGCCTGGGAGCGTCGCTCCTCGGCTCGCGCGATCATGAACCGTGCTTACGAAGCTTCCCAGGCCGCCTACGCAGATCAGCAGGCAGCCTGGGAAGCTTACGTGTCTATCAAGCAGACCAACGGCCCGCGAATCGACAGCTTGAATGCTCAGCAAGAGCGGGCGTATCAGAACATGAAGTCGGCTTTCGAGTCGGCTTCGTTGGCTCACGATATGCACGACGGCGCTAGCGCACGTATGTATGCAGATCAGGGACACGCTTACAAAGCAGAATCTCAGACCTGCGTTGCCGAACGGCGGCAGCTCGTCTCTGAAATTCGCGCCGCTCGTGAACGGCTTGATGCTGTTAAGCCAGCTTTCCAAGTGGCTAAGGCCGAGTTTGCTAGAGCTCGGCAGGCGTTTCTGTCTGCCAAAGCAGAGCACGAACGTGCACAAGCTGAATTTAAGAAGGCAAAGGCTGAGTTTGATGCTTGTGCCAAGGCGTTCAAGGATAGGCTCAATGAACTGAAGTCGGCAAGCCGAAAGCGACGCGAAGACAAAAAGTCGCTCGCCGCAAAAGCTGGAGTCCCGCTTCAGTATCGAGACAGCGTTTGGATCTCGACAGACTCAGATGGCAACACCAACATCTACTTCGGTGGAGTTGGCAAGCCTGATGGTCCTGGGCATGGGCACTACGTCATGGATCCGGGCGGAATCGTGACGTATAGACGCGATCCATTTGATCCACATGGTGCGCAGAATTTCACCGATGAACCTGGTGGAACACTGTATGACCGCCGCGCCCGGAGAGATACGCCACCACTCGGTGTACGAAACCGCGATAACGACACCAATGATCGCAGTGGAGTGTTCTACGATAGGAGTCGTCAGATAGACCTGCATGTGACGCAGTACTATGGAGATAACTATCGCGTCTCGTGGGATACCGACGGAAAATCTGACAGAGGTTATCACTGGACAGACCAAAACCTTCCGTCTAGCCATCCCCGCAACCATGTTCCGCCCGAAGATGCTCGATAGATAGAAAGGAGACGACTGTCCCAGGCTAATATTATATTATTAGTCTGGGACTTTTTCATGTTATATAATTATAAAATATGAATAACGGCGA
>ERZ773070.474-NODE-474-length-29690-cov-18.145942_pt1 | contig 29690 bp, 32 predicted proteins | sample MGYA00580618_ERZ773070 | MGnify/ENA primary metagenome ERZ773070 (study PRJEB29015, sample SAMEA2738023) | human oral metagenome | biome: human oral; feature: human-associated habitat; material: dental | place: China | collected 2019 ... | reverse complement strand
CAGCTTCGGCTTCGTCCTTTGACACCTTTTCCTTGACTGGTGCTGGAGCGCCGTCGACGATGGCCTTTGACTCACCGAGGCCCAAGCCGGTGATTTCCTTGACTGCCTTGATAACAGCAACTTTTTGAGCACCTGCGTCCTTTAGGGTGACGGTGAACTCAGTTTTCTCATCTTCTGCGGCAGCCTCGCCACCAGCAGCTGGACCAGCAACAGCCACTGCTGCAGCAGCTGGCTCGATGCCGTATTCTTCTTTCAAGTGATTTTTCAATTCGTTAACTTCTAGAACTGTCAACTTGGTCAGTTCTTCAGCCAATTTTTTAATATCAGCCATGGTATTCTCCTTAGATTATTCGTTAATTTCTGAGTTTGTAAAATCTTCATAAGCCTCCGATAAAGCGTTGCAGCCCGAGCGCCCCCTGAAGGCGCGCCCGGCGCGAAAAGAGGAGGCGTTGAAGATGGTATGAACTCAGATAAATGATTGATTGCTAAACTTAAGCTGCAGCTTTGGCTTCGATGCCGTCTAGTAGGCCGTGCAAATTGCCACCAAGCGCGCTCACAGTATCGTGAACCGGTGAGAGCAATTGCGCCACCACTTCGGCAACCAACTGATCCTTGCTTGGTAGGCTCGCTAGCGCTTTGATGTCAGCTTCGTTGATGCTCAGGCCTTCGCCTGAGAAACCACCGGCCAACTGTAGTGCTGGATGCGTCTTTGCAAACGTGTCCAGAACTTTGGCTGGCATGACCTCATCTTCGGCGCTAATGGCGTAAACCAATTGGCCAACCAATAAGTCAGTCTCGGCTTCTTTGTAACCGTCAACGCCCTGCAATGCTACGCGTACCAAACGGTTTTTGACCACCTTGATGACGACGTTTGCTTCGCGGGCAGCCTTGCGCAGCTCTTGCAATTCAGCCACACTCAGCCCCTGGTACCGCGCAAATGCCGTACCTTTGGCGTCTTTCAGAAGCTCGGTTAGTTCAGCAACCAAAGTTTGTTTTTTATCGCGTGAAATTGCCATAAAAATCCTTTCTTTGATTGGTTCTTGTGTGATTCGACCGATTTGTTAACGTGCGGTAATGGAGAATCTGGTTCTGGTCTGCCCAAGTTTTAATCGAGCAAACAAAAACGTCTTTGATTCTCGCACTACCAAAGACGTGATTAAAACAGTTTTGTTTCATCCCTCGGCGGCATTTTTACACCTCAGTTCCCTTCGGTCGCGCGCTGTCTTTGGTAATGTTCCTTAGAATTGTAGCAGAAATGACAACGGGATGCAAGATGATTATGGGTTAATTTATGAATTTTTATGTATACGATGGCGGGTTTGTGTATTTGTGCTGCGTCGAGATAGCTTCTTCCTTGCCTCTGGTGTCGTGCCGCCCCAGATGCCGTCCTCTATCTTATTCTTTACTGCATAAGTAAGGCATTGATTTTGGACTAGGCATTTGCTGCAAAATTCAATGGCCACATCCGCGTACTCTCCCTTATTAAACTTCGGGAAGAACATGTCTGGGTCACTATCGCGACAGTTCGCCTTATTACGCCAGTTAGTGGTGGCAGCTTCGGGCTGAGTATCAGTATTTGGTAATAATTCACGCATTGGACTATTATATCATACTACACAGTTATTGCAATAATAAAACGCGCCTCAAGTGTGAAGCGCGTTTAATATTAATAGGCCAACTTTACAGCGAAGTTTCAATCTTTACGCTCGGCCCCATAGTGGTGGCGATAGCGATAGATTTGACGTAAATGCCCTTGAGGCTGGATGGTTTTTGGGCGTTCAGGCTGACGAGGAAGGCGCGGGTGTTTTCCGCCAGTTTGTCGGCACCAAACGACACTTTACCAACTGCCAAGTGGACGATGGCCTGCTTGTCGACGCGGTACTCGACCTTGCCGGCCTTGGCTTCAGACACAGCCTTAGCGACGTCGGTAGCGACGGTGCCGGACTTTGGATTTGGCATCAAGCCGCGTGGACCGAGCAGCCGAGCATACTTGCCAAGCTTCGGCATATATTGCGGCGTGGCGACCAAGATATCAAAGTTCAATTCTTCCTTGTCCAGCTGCTTCAGAAATTCCTCGTCGCCGATAATGTCAGCGCCGGCTTTCTTAGCAGCGGTATGTTCGGTTTCCGGTGCGAACACCGCCACGCGAACGTCTTTACCAGTGCCGTGCGGCAGTGCTACGGTCGAGCGGACGTTCTGGTCGGCTTGGCGTGGATCAACGCCCAGGCGAACGTGGATTTCAACGCTGGCATCGAACGTGACCGGGCTGGTCTCAGTCGCCAGTTTCAACGCTTCGTCAAGGCTGTACAATTTATTTTTCTCAATCTTCTTCGCAGCTTCCTGGTATTTCTTGCTGCGGCGTTCCAGGCGCGGACGCGTGATCGGCTTCGGGCCTTTCTTAACATGCGCTTCGGCGTCGTCGGACTGCGGCGTGGTGTCGCCGGCTTCTTTGCGGGCTTCCTTTTCGGCTTTTTCGGCAGCCTCATCGAGGGCTTTTTGGCTGCGTTTGCCGGCCTTGGCAACGACGGCTTCGCGCTCGGCGATAACGTCTTTATCTTTGGTATCGTGCGGCTTGCTGCTCTCAGGTGCGCCTGCTTCAGCTTCGGCAATTGCCACCTCAATCTCTGCGATAGTATTCTTGTCGCTGACTGCTAATTGTAGTTCTGCTGCTTTCTCGAGCAGCTCGGCTTTCTTGGCCATATTAACCCTTTCTGTGGTACAAGCGGCGACTCGCCACCTTGGGTGAATCTTGCCTCCCAGCATTGATTTGATGATGGGTTAATTATAGCATAATCAGGTGTTTGCGACTAGTCTTTTGTCTCGTCACTCCAGGTGAAAGGCATAATGCCAGATACACTCTCGATCGGCACGAGGTACACGAGCCCCCTGTCGCTCACGTCTTTGATTTGTAGCATTGGCTGCCCCTGGCTGAGTGGGAAATCTGCTATTGACATTATCTTTCCTTCGCGCTCGGCCATCTCTGGTATGACGAGGCTGATGGTGTCACCACAAACCTCAAACGGCTCCTCGCCGGGTTCAGATGTCGCGGCCGGTAGCTCGGCGATTTCCTCTGGTGAGTATGAGCCTGACTCGTAGACGTTGATGTCGATTGCCCAATACTTGTTCGCCATACAGGATACCAGATTTCCTCGGTATAACGTATCAAAAATATGATTTAGCTCTGATCGCACCTCGTCGATAACATCTTCAAGCATTTTTTGCTGCTGCCCAGGGCGGGCGTTTGTAAACTCCTTGCTCGTAATGAGCTCGGTCGCAAGGGCTGCGGTGTTATGTAAATTATCAATCAAATTGTGGTCGGGTTTAGACGGTACGATATCCGACTTATCCTGACGAATACATTTGTTGAGGTACATGCTATCAGGAATAATAAAGAGTAAATCGTCGGGTGATTTGTCGTCAATATTTTCTAAAACGATAACCAGTCGCTCCTTGCCATTTACCTCAAACATATCAAATCCATCAGATCCCAGTTGGGTGAACGAGGTGACCTCACCGTGAATATCACCTGAGGGAGCTTGTAGGTATACAATGCCTTGTCCAGAAAATACACCGTTTTCGCAAAAATCGCTACCGACGACAGCCTCTAGATCTTCTATTAGTTTATTAAAATCATCTTCATCAGAATAAGCCGCCGTATCTTCAATTTTATATATTATATTTCGCGCTGCCTCATCATTTAAGAAATTAATAACGTCGATTCTTTCACTGGTGTCGACCGATTCATCAGTTATTTCAATGTCAATGATATTATCGCGCGAGATAGTATGAGAAGCACCGTCGAGGTCGATTATTGCAAAATGTGGATAATTGTCCTCCATTATTACGGAAATGTATTGAGCGCTAATAGTGTCATTATCATATCTTAGGCTGGGGTGTAGCGTTACGATTGACACAGTATTATCGTTAGCGATGACGTCAAGATAGTTGTTGATATTGTCGAGCGTATTTTGGATGAGCATGGCCTGCTCTTCGGGCAAAGCGGTCTGATAGCGCCGTTTCGCTAGTAGGACATCAATTTCACGGACTTGGCTCAAAATATAAGAGAACGTATCTCGGGGCTTTTCATTTGAGGTCAATTTGTCGACATCAAGTTGCAGTAGGGTTTCTGGTGACAGAGGGATGGCTTTGTCGCCAATTGCTAGTGCGACGACGCGTTGTTCGGTGGTGATATCGACACCGGCAACGCACTCTTCAGTCGAAACGGTTGTATAAGTAAACGGTCCTAGCTCACCACTCGTCTGTTCAACACCAAGCCCACCGTCTGGTAATTCGTGAGCGATTGTTACGCTGGCCGCTTCGCCGAGGTACTGTGGGTCGAAATAACATGTCGAGAAATCTTGCGTTAGTTTGTCGGGGTGATAGTCTGGTGGTATATCGCTTAGTTTTTCACTACTGTATGCGGCGAGGTCTCGGTTGATGCTTTTGACATTGTCCCAAAACGATGGATCGTATAGCTCCGAGAGTAAATCTATTCGGGTTGCTTTTAATCGGTCGTGTTCCATGGGATTAGTTATATACTACCACTGTCGCTAGGGCAAGCATGAGTTTTTTTGAGTATGGTTAAGTGGCGGTAATCTGCGGTATAATTTAATAGCCTATTAATCCGCTTGCCCCTACTCTTTTGTCTCTGCTACAATAGCGAGTATGAACAATATCACAATCACAGACATTCACGCACGACAAATTTTAGATTCTCGGGGCAATCCGACGGTGGAGGCCGATGTTCGGTTGAGCGATGGCTCGTTCGGGCGGGCGGCGGTGCCGTCGGGCGCCAGCACTGGTTCGCACGAGGCGGTTGAACTGCGTGACGGCGACTTGGCGTATGGTGGCAAGGGTGTGCTCAAGGCAGTCGAGCATGTCAATACCGAGATCGCGCGGGCGCTGCGCGGCATGGACCCGTTCGCGCAACATCGGGTTGACGAGCGGATGCGACAGTTGGACGGCACGCCAAACAAGGGGCGGCTTGGGGCGAACGCGATCCTGGCGGTCAGCCTAGCGGTTGCCAAGGCCGCGGCTGAGTCTAAGGGTATTGAGCTTTTCGTCTATGTCAATCAGCTGGCGAATGCCGGCACGATGAGCCTGCCGATGCCGATGATCAATGTGATGAACGGTGGGCAGCACGCGCTTGGTGCGACTGATATTCAGGAATACATGATCATCCCAGTCGGTGCGTCGACGTTTGAGGATGCGATGCGGATGAGTGCTGAGGTGTTTCATGCTCTGGCGAAGGTGCTCAAGGCTGAGGGCTATCCGACGACCGTTGGCGACGAAGGTGGCTATGCGCCACATGTGCGCGGCGGCAATATGGAGCCGGTCAAACTGCTAGCACGGGCGATTCAGCAGGCTGGCTACAAGTTGGAGCAGGACTTTGCCTTTGCTCTTGACGTGGCCTCGAGCGAATTCCACGAGGGCAATGGCCAGTATCGGCTGGAGACGGAGCATCGCACGCTCGACGTGAATGGTATGATCAAGATGTACAAGCAGCTGCGGGCTGAGTATCCGGTGGTATCGATCGAGGATGGGCTGGATGAGGAAGCGTGGCACGATTGGCAGACGCTGACGACGGAGCTTGGCTCGACGACGCAGCTGGTCGGTGATGATCTGTTGGTGACGAATGTGATGCGGCTGGACCGGGCGATCGCTGAAAAGGCTGGCAATGCAATTTTGATCAAGCCAAATCAAATCGGCACACTGAGCGAGACCATTCAGGCGGTGATGATGGCGAAAAAGGCCGGCTGGAATACGGTGATGAGCCACCGCTCGGGCGAGACCGAGGACGTGACGATTGCTCATCTGGCGGTCGGGCTCGGTACGGGCCAGATCAAGACCGGCTCGATGTCGCGCTCAGAGCGCATCGCCAAGTACAACGAGCTGATGCGCATCGCCGAGATGCGACCAGAGCTAGAGCTGGTGCGGCCGTTCAAGCAGTCGTAGTTCATAGGTTACGAGACAAGACGTCGGGTGCCTGGTTGGCTGTAGTGGAAATTATTGCCGCAAGGCAACCAGCTGCCCCTCATCAGTAAATTTGATGATCCGTGAAGGCATTGCCCCCTTAATTTCCCCGCCGTCAACGTAGACAGCCACCTCATCGCCAAAATACGCGGTTGCCTCATTGACTGAGGTGGCTGGTAGTTGCTCGCCGGGGTTAGCGCTTGGTGCGAGCAGTGGACCGACTAGCTGAATCAGCTCAGACAATGCTGTGTCTGGTGGTACGGCACGAAATGCCAAGGTCGCGTCAGTACGTACGAGGTGCGGCATAAAGTCGGGGCTGACCCTGGCAGCGATAGTGGTCGGCCGTTCGTGGCGTAGCTGGTCATAGATATACCGCTGCTTGGTGGTGAGTTCGGGAATGTTGTCGGCGCTACTAAGCAGGATGATGCAGGATTTGGTGCGGTCACGCTGGCGTACGCGGTACAGCTCATCAACTGCCCTCGGGCTATCAGCTCGAGCGAGCAGACCATAAATAGTGTCAGTTGGCGCCACGACGAGCTTGTCAGCTCGCAGCGCCTCGATAACGGTGGTATCAAGTAAGTTTTTAGTGATCACCAAATGATTATATCACAATAAAATTGCCCCCACGGCAGGGAGCAATTTTGTTTGAATGAACGACGTAAATTAGTCGGCGACTTCTACGCCCATTGAGCGAGCGGAGCCAGCAACGACTCTCATCGCGCCTTCGATGTCGATGGCGTTTAGCTGATCCATTTTTGCTTCGGCAATTTCCTGAAGCTGAGCGCGAGTGATGGTGCCGACCTTCTCGGCGTGCGGCTTGCCTGAACCCTTTTGAATGCCGGCTTTTTCGCGGATCATATCATCGACTGGCTGACCAAGCGACTTCCACGTAAAGGTGCGGTCTTCGAACACCTGAATGTGCACGATAACGTCCTTGCCCATCATATCTTTGGTGGCGTCGTTGAATGGATTGATGAAATCCATCATGTTTAGTCCCCACTGACCCAGGGTCGAACCAACTGGTGGCCCAGCGGTTGCCCGTCCGGCAGGGATGCGTAATTTTAGATTACCGATAACTTTCTTTGCCATAGTTTCCTCTTATTTTTCCGTGCGTAACCACTGTATTATAACGAAAATTGTGCTAGAATACAAGCATGAACGCTCGCAGTATCAAGCCAATTCGTCGCCTGATCAACATGTTTGGGGCGCTCGCTTACAGCCTGTTGATTTTCACGTATGCGGTTATCGTCGGTGCTGGGTTGTTGTGGCTGGCGCGCAGTGGCCTACTCATGCAGCTCGGTGTATCGCCAGAGACAGTCCAGCCGGCGCCCGCCCCACCCACTACGCCGAGCGACACGACGCCTCGTGCGGTACCGTTTCTCCTTCAGGTGGTGCAGCTGGTGCTGATGTCGGTAATGACGGTGGCGGTTTTGGGTGTGGTGGTGATGCTGCCGTATTGGCTGGGGCGCTGCGGCTCATATCTATTGAAGCGCAGCATTCGATTATGTCACAGCCAAGTGACGCTGGCGACCTTGTTATTTGGCAAGATATTGGCGTGTGGCATCGGAACGGTGCCGGTACTGATCATGGCGATGTATGATGCTAGGCAGTGGCCGATCGCGGCAGTGCTGCTGGGAACGATTACGGTGGCGCTGATCCTCTTTGCCACGCAACACTACCTCGCCAAAAGTAGCGAGGTAGTTGAAGCCAAAGATGTCTGGTAGCTCGACCGGTGTATCGCTGCGCGTCCAGATGATCAGGCGGCTAGACTTTCTTGACCTGTAATGCGTCCAGCTCGACTGGCGTATCGCGGCCAAACATGCTGACCATGACCTTGATCTTGCCCTTGATAGCGTCAATTTCTGCGATCGACCCATCAAAGCCCTTGAACGGCCCGTCAATGATGGAGACCACCTCGCCGACCGAGAAATCAATTTGATGCTTTGGCTCCTCGACGCCCATACGCTTTTTGATCTTGGTAATTTCTTTGTCAGACACCGGTGTTGGCGTAGTGTCAGCACCAACGAAGCCAGTCACGCCCGGCGTGTTGCGGACGATGTACCAGGTCTCGTCGGTCAGCTTCATTTCGACCAGCACGTAGCCCTGAAAGATCTTGGCATCGACAACCTTGCGCTTGCCGTTTTTGATCTGAATTTGCTTTTCTTTCGGCACCATTACGTCGAAGATTTTGTCGGCCATGTCGACGCCGTTGATGCGCTGGCGGATGGACTCAGCGACCTTTTCCTCATAGCCCGAGTAGGTGTGAATAGCGTACCACGAGCGGGTTGAATCGTAGCGATTTGATGACATAAATTCCCTTTCCTATTTCAAAATTTGATTAAAGCCCCAGTTAAAGCCGGCGTCAAGCAGCAAGATCAGCACCACAAAGATCAACGTAAATACCAACACCGCCGCCGTCATGCTCCAGGTTGCTGAGCGAGTCGGCCAGCGCACCAGCTTGAGTTCCTGCCACGCGCCCTTGAAGTAGCCAACGTCGCCTGATTTTTTGGTGGATTTTTTGGCCGTGGTTTTTGGCTGTTTGGGTGACGTGCCAGTCGCTGTCACCGTTTTTTTGGTGGTTGTGGTTGCTTTTGGTTTACTTGGTGACGGCTGCTTCGTCTCGTCATCTTTTGCGGTGATGCGGCGAACCCTCGTCTTTGATCCTGCTGCGTTTTTTTGTGCCATAGTTTCTCCCAATTTAAAAATCTGCTTCTTAGCAGACTGTCAAGTCTATTGTAGCGTGTCCGGGCCGTGATTGCAAGGGCGGTCTCACGCGGACGTGGGCGGGTCGGCCAGCTCAAAGCTAAACGTCGAGCCATGATTGAGTCGGCTTTTGACAGAGATGGTGCAGCCGAGCTTGTGCGCCAACTTACTCGCAACGTACAGTCCCAGTCCGGTGCCGCTGGTCTCGCGGGTGCGATAATCCTCGGCCCGGTAAAATCGCTGGAAAATCTTTTTTTGGTCAGTCTTGCCGATGCCTATCCCGGTATCGATTACCGCAAATTGTACGACGCCGTTACGCCGGTGCATCCGCAGCGTCACCCCGCCATGAGGCGTGTATTTGATGGCGTTGATGATGAAGTTTTGCAGTAGCTCGGTCAAGTACAGCCGCGAAACCTTGATCACGCCAATCTGCGCACTCACGTCGAGGTCAAACCGCAACCCCTTCTCGGCTGCTCGCGGTGCAAACTCACTGTGTAACGTGCTAGCCAGCTCCATCAAATTAATCGTCTCCGTCTCGTCCGCCGCCCCACGTTCAGCGCGCGATAAGGTGCCAAGGTCGTTGATCATTTTAGCGAGGAACATCACTTGATCGTGTGCTGCCACTAGCGCCTCATGCACCTTTTGGGTGTAGCCTTTCTCGGCGAGCAGTCGAGCGTTATCGAGCGCTCCCTCGGCAATGGCTACCGGTGTGCGCAGTTCGTGGCTGACAACACTGATGAACTCATCACGCTCCTCTTCGAGGCTTTTTATCTTAGTGACGTCACGCAGAATCAGCACATAACCGTCAGTGCTGGAGCTGCCGCCCAAAATCGGCGCAAAGGTCGCCTCCAGTCGCAAATGATCGCCATCGCTGAGCGGCATGATCAGATCGTCACGAGTACGGATTGACGGCGATTTGCTCAGTTCTTCAAATACATTGATTGGCGTTCTACCGAGCGTCTGTAATTGAAATATCTCGTTAATGTGGTGGCCATGGAGTGTGGCGTTGGTGTCCAGCAGGCCGATCATCGCCGCATTATAAATCGTAATGACACCGTGAGCATCAGTGCTTAGCACCGCGTCGGTCAAGCTGTTTACCAACGTCATCATCTGGCTATGCTCTGGCGCGGCTTTCGTCTCATCGCGTCCGCATTGCTGACTGCGCCCCATGCGCCACCTGCCCATCCCTTGTTTCATATGATTTAGTATAGCACACGCTACACGTGCGGTGTATGGTTTTTCAGTGCCGCTCGGTGCGTTTTGTAGGCTGGGTCGATGGCCGCAACCTCTCGCCAAAAGGCGTCAGAGTGATTCATCTGGCGGGTGTGGGCTAGTTCGTGAATCAGCACATAATCAAGCAACTCAAACGGCAAGTTCATTAGCGCAATATTCAGGCTAATCGTGCCACGCGACGAGCAACTACCCCAACGACTGGAGGCGTGCGTCAGCTTGATGGTTTGATAGGAAAAGCCGTGTTCCTCGGCCAGGAATTTCAGTCGCCGCGGCAGGTAGCTCTTGGCTTCTTTGCGTAGCGCTGTGATGATGACTTCACGAATATGCTGCTGGATGGCTGGAGTAGCGATGTCGGTGCTGGGCGATAGCTTGACGAGGATGCGGGTGCCGGAGCGCTTGATAATGGGTTCGGTGAGCGCAGGCTGGGTCTCGACAATCAGGTGGTGGCTTTTACCAATTGATTGGTCGTGCATGTAGTAGTGACCTTGTTGATGCTCGCTCAGGAGCTCGCGAATACGCGGCCGGGATGATTTGATGAGCATTTTTGCGGCGAGCAGCGGTGCATACGTCGGCAAGCTGATCCGCAGCTGCCCGTTTGGCGCGACTTTCAGTGACGCCTGACGCGCCAAGTGCGAGCGCCTCACCGTGATTTCGCCAAACTCAGCATCAGTAATGGTTGGCATGTATAACTCCTAGCTAACGCGAATACGACTGAACACTGGACGTTGCGGACGGCGCTTGGAGGTATCAGCCTGGGCGGCCTGTGGTTGGGTTGGAGCGGCTGTAGTATTCGGGCGCACGTCAGCCAGGCGCTTGAGCAAGGTGCGCGCTTGGGTGTTATAGGTGTGACGACCACTGATGACGACGCATGGCTCGCTGGGGTGCGGCGATGAGAATTGTTTGATCTTAGTATCAAATGCCGCCTCGTCGTTATCGTTGGCCTTGAGCCAGCGCATTTTGGCGGTAGCGAGGTCGGTTTGTACCCAGACAAAGAGAATCTTATAACCAGCAGCACGGGCTGTCTTGGCGAGCTCAACCCGCCAGGCTCGCTTCTCCGTTGCCCCTTCAAACACGATGGTTTGATGGGTCTTCATCAATTCTTTGAGCAGGGTGCCGCTCGCATAATTAACAGCCGCCTCATCATCGGATAATGCCGCTAAGATACCAGAGTCCAAATGCGGCGCATGAAACATCTCAGAAAACTCAGCCGCAAATTGCGACTTGCCCGCCCCCGGCACGCCCACCATGGCAATGATGTGAGGAGAAGAAAGTTGCAAAGGTTTCATATATGTTAGTATACACAAAAAATCCCCCTTATCCAAGGGGGATTCTCGCCTGAAACCTCGCGCTTCAGAATATAGATTCTCGGAGCGGTCAGTCTCTTACAGTTGGCGTCGGCTGGCGACGTATGCTAGGGCTGAGGTAACCAGTGCACCGAGACCCAGGCCGCCGAGTACCATGTCAGTCATACCAGTTCGTGGTAGTGCGGTTGGTGTTGGTGGGGTTGGGGTGGTTGGCTTTGGATTACACTCTTCGCTGTCGATACCGACGAACCGCTTAGTGTCTTCAGCTTCTTTCTTGGTAACTTCGCGGATGGTCTTGGTAGTGACGTCACAGACCTTGATCTTTTCACACTTGCTCAGATCAGTGGTGTATGGTGGTGTGTTCTCTTTGCCCTTCTCGACTTTCTCGATGACGCCAGTTTGAACGTTGCAGGCCTCGACTTTTTCTGGTACATCAACCGTGGCATTGTCACAGCCGTCTTTGTCGCCAGGAATCTCTGGGGTATCAACGCAGGCGGTGTTGACGACCTTGCCAGTAACTTGTTCTTTGATGGTTGCCGTGATAGTAAAGGTCTTTGATGCACCCTGCTTGAGTTCAGCAATTGTTGCTTTCCAGGTATTGTTCTGGATGGTGCCCTCAGATGCTTTCAGGAAGGTAACACCTTGTGGCGCATTGTCGGTGACAACAGCGTTCTTTAGGTCAACGTTACCGGTGTTAGTGACGGTTACCTGGTATGGGAATTCGTTGCCGACTTGGACGGTCTTGTGCTTGAGGCCATCAACCTTTTTCTCGATTTTGATGCCAGGGTTAGCCTTTGGCGTTTCTGGCTGGATGGTGAACTGCTTGACACAGTCGTTGCTGGTGCGATCACCAAGGCTGGTTGTGACTGTGACGCGAGCGGTGTAAGTGCCCGCTTCCTTGATGGTAGCGCTGGTCTCGCTGGTCAGCGCTGAAGTAGTGTTGCTGCGTGAGAAGACTTCCTTGCCTGAAGCATCGGTGATGCTAAAGGTGTATGACTTGACAGTTGCGCCATTCTCGACTGTTGCGTGAGCCTTCAGGGCGACCGTGTTAGTCTGACGATTAATGACTGGCTGGTCAAGTGCTTTACAAGTAGCCACTGGCTGTGGTTTCGGTTTTGGTGGCACAACAACGTTGGTGGCGACAACCGGGTTACCGCACGGTGTCATGATGGCGAACTTAAAGCGGCCCTGCTCATCAAGTCGGATAAATGCCTGCTGTGCGCTACCCATGCGGCTGGCTGGGACGACCTTGGCGTTGGTGCCTGAGATCGGTGTGCCGCCGCTGATGTTGCGGATGGCTGTCCGAGCGTTGGTGGCGACAACGGTGCCGTTGTCGAGGCGAACCTCGCCGTTACGGTAGACTGCGCCATTAGCGTAGTTGCCGCTCAGCATCTCGTAGGAAATACCGAACGCGCCATAAATTGTTGATACGCCTTTGTTGAAATATCGTTCGCGCATCTCTTGTACCGACATGGTACCACAATACACCACGGCGTACTTGTCACAGTCGCGGGTATTGTCAATTGTTTCTGCGTTGGCGTAGTAGACCAGTCCTGCTCCGAAAGCAGCGACCAGCGACAGCGCCACGATCTTAAGCTTTGTACTTAATTTCATAACATCCTCCTCACTGGTTGTTTCTCCAATATTATCACACAAGCATTATTTTGTCAATAACTTATATCATATTTTTTCAAAATGGTTAGTTTGCAGAATATTTTTTTCTGTTATAATAGATACGCTAACCCGTTAGCGGGACGATAGGGGCATAGTTCATCGGCTAGAATGGCGGTCTCCAAAACCGCAGAGGTAGGTTCGACTCCTACTGCCCCTGCCACAATTTATGGCGTGACGACTTGATGAAAGTCGTTTTTTAATGGCTTGCTGTAGAATTGACGGCGCATATCAATTCGTCTCTTGTGAAAATAATACCTTGATCTCGTGAAAAATTGCCAGATGTGCTTGAAAAAGCATAAGCGGCGGTCTATACTGTAAATAAGATGAGAATTTTGATGCTAGGGTGGGAGCTTCCTCCGCACAATTGTGGCGGCCTCGGTGTGGCGTGTTACCAGATGTCAAAGGCGCTGGCAGCGCATGGTATTGCTATTGATTTTGTTGTGCCCTACACGGCCGAGCATCCGAATATTACCCATATGAACATTCATGCGGCCTCGCCGCTGCCGCCGGGCTATCATGATCTTGGGGCGTACGATCATGGTGTCACGCCAGATACTGAGGATAGCGATGAGCACGGACTTGAACCGATGCGCCGACTGCAGCGTCGCTATGGTACGTTTGTCAGGCAGTTTGCTCAGTCACGTCCACCAGATGCCATCCACGCTCATGACTGGTTGACGATGGAGGCTGGCGTGATCGCTAAGGAAGTGTCGGGTGCACCGCTGATTGTTCACGTGCATGCCACTGAGTTTGACCGCTCGGGCGAACATTCGGGTAATCCGTTGGTGCATGAGATTGAACAGCAGGGTCTGATGATGGCGGATCGAATTATTGCGGTTAGCCGTATTACCAAGGATATGATTGTCAAGAATTATCACATTCCACCGGATAAAATTGAGGTAGTATATAATGCGATTGACCTGGCTGATCTACCGCCACATGAGTACGACGTAGCGACATATAAATACCTCGAGGATCTCAAGACTGATGGCTATACCATCGTTGGTGCGTTGACGCGACTGACGGTACAGAAAGGGCTGACCTACTTTGTGCGGGCGGCAGCCAGAGCGCTAGAGCGCTACGACAAGATCGCCTTTTTGCTATCGGGCGATGGCGAGCAGCGGGATGAATTGGTAGCCTTAGCCGCGCGGCTGGGCGTGAGTGACCGGGTGATTTTCACTGGTTTTGTTCGTGGCAAACAGTGGCGTGATGCCTACTATCTGATCGATATATTTATCATGAGTTCGGTATCAGAACCGTTTGGGCTGACGGCGCTGGAGGCAGCCCATCACGATACGGCGCTGCTCATCAGCAAGCAGTCAGGTGTTGGCGAGGTGCTCCATAACATCATGCGGTTTGACTATTGGGATGTTGATAAGCTGGCGGACGAGATCGTTAATATTGCGCGCTCGCCGGGCCTACAATCGGCATTAAAGCGTAATGTCAAGGATGAATACGCTCGGCTGTCGTGGCGGGATGCCGCCGAGCGATGCGTTGCGCTATATCAGGCGTCGGCCGAAAGGAGATGGGCATGAGCCGGGGTATCACCCTCTATCTCCACGTGCATCAGCCGTGGCGGGTGCGGCGATATAGTATTTTTGACGTGGCAGCGCGGCACGATTATTTCGAGACGAATGATCCGGCTCAAAACAACGAGTTAATTTTTCATAAAGTCGCCGAGAAGTCGTATCTACGGATGAATGCCCTGTTGGAGGAACTGCTCAGGCGACATCATGATTTCAAGCTGTCGCTGAGCATCAGCGGTGTGTTCCTTGAACAAGCGGAGCGCTTTAACCCAGCGGTGATCGAGAGCTTTAAGCGGCTGGTTGGCACCGGCAAGGTTGAGTTGCTATCAAGCCCGTACTATCACAGCCTGGCGTTCTTTTATTCGCGGCAGGAGTTTGAGGAGCAGATTCGTCGTCACCAGCAGAAGCTACGTCAGCTGTTTGGCGTCGAGACCACGGTGCTCGCGAATACTGAACTGGCGTATAACAACGACCTTGCCAAGTGGGCGGAGGCGGCTGGCTTTAGTGGTGTGTTAGCCGAGGGTTGGGATGAGGTGCTGGAGTGGCGCAGTCCGAATTATGTGTATCGGCCGGTTGGTACGGACAAGATTGGACTGCTGCTCAAGAATTATCGCCTGAGTGACGATATCGCTTTTCGGTTTAGTAATCGGTCGTGGGCGGGTTGGCCACTGACGGCAGAAAAATATCGGACGTGGCTGATGGAGGCGACGGCCGAGGCGCCGCTGGTTAATTTGTTCATGGATTATGAAACCTTTGGCGAGCATCAGTGGTCGGATAGTGGCATTTTTAGCTTTTTTGATCGGTTTGTTGCTTCGTGGCTCGAGGTTAGTGGTAATACGTTTTATACGGTGTCTGAGGCGCTGGCGGCGCATCAGCCGGTCGGCGATATCAGCATGCCAGAGACGGTGACTTGGGCGGATAGTGAGCGTGATTTGACAGCGTGGAATGGCAACGATTTACAGAAGGAGGCGCTGCGGTATCTGTACGAGCTGGAGGCCGATGTACTGAGGAGTGGTGATGAGCAGCTGATCGCCGACTGGCGGCGATTGCAAACGTCTGATCATTTCTACTATATGTGTACTAAGTGGTTTACCGATGGCGACGTCCACGCCTATTTCAGTCCGTATGATTCGCCGTACGAGGCCTTCCTCTATTACGTTAACGCAATTCGCGATGTGCGCTGGCGGCTGAGTGCGCATCGGTACGAAAGGTTTTGATGTCGGTACTGCTGGCAAATGGCACGTTGGCGGTTGAGCTTGACCAGTTTGGTCGAGTGAGTTCACTGTCGTTCCCGCACGTTGGCCGCGAAGTACAGAACCATCAATCCGTGCATCGTCTCGGCGTGTGGGTGGATGGTGAGTTTTCGTGGATTGATGATGGCGCGTGGCGGATGACGATGCGGCTGCCGCAGGGGGCGCTGGTAGCGCACACGGTGCTCAAGCATGAGCGATTGGGACTGGTGTTGGAGTGCGATGATTTCGTTGATAGCAAGGTCAATGTATTTGGTCGTAATATTCACGTGGTCAATCTGCGGACTGAGACACGCCAGGTGCGGTTGTTTTTGCATCAGGCGTTTCGGCTATACGATGATGGTCAAGCGATTGATACGGCGCAGTATGTCGAGGCGTCGCAGGCGCTGCTTCATTATCGTGGACGGCGGGCGTTTGCCGTTGGCCTACGGACCTTTGACGGGCGTGATTTCGATCGGTGGACGGTCGGGCGATTTGGCGCTGGGCTCGATGGATCGTGGTGTGACGCGGAGGATGGCGAACTGGCGGGCTGTCCGCATGAGTATGGCATGACCGACTCGGTGCTGGGCTGCTCGCTACGGCTGGCAGCGTTGGCGTCGGATCGCTGCACTTACTGGCTCGCGGCCGGGACGTCGATCAAGGAAGCGCTGGGGCTGCACGAAAAGACGCGTAGTGTCGGCCTGGTGCGGGGCTTGGCACGAACAACGGATTTTTGGCACAAGTGGCTGAGTCCCGGTTTTCGCGCAGCGCAGAAATTGCCGCCAGCCCACCGCCAGACTTTCGTTAATTCCCTGCTGACACTGCGAGCCCACGTGGATGAATCCGGGCTGGTACTGACTGATGACTCGGCGGGCAGTTGTCGTCTGCACGACGCAGCGTTCGCGCTGTGGCCGCTGATTCGGCTGGGGTATGGCAATGAGGCGGCGATGTTCTTCGAAGCTTGCTGGCGGATATTTGAGACCGATGGTTACTTCGCGCCAGCGTATTATACGGATGGCGAGCCGGTGGCGACTGATACCGCGTGGCGTCAAGATCGGCCGCCAATGCGCTTGAGGGACGCGGCGGCGGTGCTATTTATCTTCTGTCAATTTGCCGCGTCACGAGTTGGCATGGAGCGCTCGCGGCAGCTATATCAGTCGGTGGCCGCCAAGGTAGCGACGTTTGTGACGGATAATTGGGATAATCCAGCGGCGGACGACAACGCGGCATTCGTTTGGCAGTTGTCGCGCGCGGCGCTGGAGCAAGCGAGCGAACTCGCGCAGCAGCACGACGACCCAGCCAATGCGGTGCAGTGGCGAACCTGCGCTGATGATATCAGCGCGCAGCTAGCGGGACGTGGTGCTGACGAGGTGACGATGGATGCGGTGTATGCCGCCTATATGTTCGGTGTTGAGGGCGAGGCCGAGCGAACCAAGCAGCTGGTTGACGAGGCGACACAAACACTGGCGGCAGTTGATGGTCTGTTCAAGCGACGGGTGGAGGATTCAGATAGTAGCGTGGTTGCTAGTTTGTGGCTGGCGCAATACTATATCGAGACAGGAGAGATGGTGCGAGCAGAGCGAATCGTTGACTTGATCCGCGAGCGGCGCATTACCACAACTGGCGCGGTAAGTGAGCATAGCGCGTCGTCGGTGGTGGCTTCGGCCGAATATGTCAATACCTTGCTTGATATGATCGTGGCGCAGCGCTGAGGTTAGCGTATGAGAATTACACCGGCCTGCTGATTTGGTCGTTTGCCACAAATAAAAAACCACCCCTGTCTGAGGGGTGATTCTCGCTTGATGTTATTAGCCTTTACGCGGCTTGACCTCGTTGCGACCGAGGTTTTTCTTGGTCTCAGTGTAGGTTGCGTGCTGGCGGGCCACTGGGTCGTATTTTCGGAGCGTCAACTTGCCCTGCCCTTTAGTGGTGCGGTTTTGGGTATTGACCGTGGTGTAGTACGTGCGGTGACCGCTCAAATTACTGACCAAACCAATCAACTTTCGCTTCGTATTCTTCTTTGCCATCTCTTTACTCGTTACGTTTATTTACAATCTTGACCGATTATAGCACAGATAATCCCGAAACGCTAGGGCGCTTGTTAAGGAAAATTGCTCTTGCCCTCGGGCTAATACCAGCGCACCATCTCATCAAGTGGCCGGCGGCTGCGCGGGTGCGGCTGGTCGCTACGACTGGCGTACCCGAGCGCCAGCATGAGAACCGGCAGGTCTTTGGCTGGGTCGATGAGCTGGTGGGTTGTCAGTACCTCTGTCGTTCGATCAATTGAAAATCCCTCAATCGGACACGAGTCAATCCCCCGCTCCGCCGCCACCAGCATGGCAAAGCCGAGGGCGATGTACGCCTGGTGCGCTGACCACTGGTGCAGCCCATCAGGCGTGTCCATTAGCTTGAAATCGTTCTTCGCCCACTGCTTCCAGAACGTTTTATAAGCGGTGCGCTCGACTAAGTTCATCCGCTTTACATCGCGAAGCATGTGATCGATATGGCCATCAAGCGCTTCGGCTGTCTTGGCAGTAAAAATGAGGAAATGGCTGGCATCGAAGCGTGGCTTGTTAATCGGCGCACATTTTTTCAGATCCTGGCGCAGCTGTTGATCTTGGGCGACGATGACGTCGAATTGCTCAAAACCGTACGAGGTTGGCGTGAGGCGAATTGCCTCAAGGATCAGCTCCATATCTTGGTCAGAGATCTTTTTATCAGCATCAAATTTCTTGCAGGCATGGCGAAAATCCAGCGCTTTGGTAATTTCCGCTGCTGAAATGGTTGGTTTGCTGGTCATTGGCGTCCTCCTTTTTGTTGCCTAATGATACGTTGCTCTTTAGGTGTGAATCGCCGCGATTCGCGCATTTTTTGATAAGCTTTGTTGCGCGTCCAGGCGTCGATATGCTCGTTTTCTAATTCCGCCAGCGTCAGCTCAAAAAAGTGTACCGCCGCCGTCGCATACAGCCAGGCCAATGCCATTTTGACGTAATAACCGTCGTGTTTAACGTTTCGCAGCACTGCGAAAACCTGATCGATGTGTGCTTCGTCTAGGAAATTAGTCATCAAAGAAACCACGCCGTAGCGTACTATGAACTCAGCTTTATTCTGCAAACACTCCAGCGCAAAATCCCACCACACTTCGCCAGCAAAGCGTCGCTTTTTCTCGACAAACACATCAATGTGCGCCCACGAATCAACGAGTGGCAAATATTGTTTAGTCAAATTAATTGCCGTCTGCTCATCGAGCCGAGCGTGCGTGATCAGCAGCCCGCATAGCAGCACGTAGTCAAATGACTTGTTCTTGGCCGTTAGCAATTTGCTAATGTCTGCTGCGCTCATGTCAGGCGCTAATTCCCGCGCCAACCGCCGCAAATCCGGCACGCGCACGCCGATGACCGGCATTTTGGTGTTGACGATGCGCTTGTTAAAGGCGGCGTAGGATTCGTTGCCTTGGGCAAGCGTTTTGAGTTGGCGCGTGAGGTTGTGAAGCATATGTTTATTATAACCTATAAGCGGCGCATCGCTAACGCTGCTCTCACTGTTTCGGCAAAACCCGGCATTAGCTTCATCTTAGGAACTGCCTTGAGCTTAAACCAAGCAGCGGATTTATTTTCCCAATTAAGCCGAGGCGTAATGGTACTTGCCAGTTCAACGAGGACAGCAACAACATGCCATTCGCGATCTAACTGCTGGTCAATCTGTACAAATGGCCGGCTGAGCTTCATATGGATAATATGTTGCCTTGAAATGCCGATCTCTTCGGCTAGTTCACCATACGCGATGTCTTCGATACTAAGATTGGGGTTGTCGATAAAACCGGATATACCGTTAACCAGCTCCGGATAGGCGATAACCTCACTGCTACGTTTAGTCAGTAAGACTTGATCGCCCGAGACAACAACGCAGTTTAACACAAAACACACACGTTCATCAGTATAGTTAACTCGTCCATCTTCAAAGCGTGGATAACCGGCCGTAAGGTCGCGAATGTGTCGCATGTAGGCGGCAGACGATTGCTTATCCATGTTTCGTATAAATAATCTAAAAATCAAAATGGAGCCACGATCGGGGCTTGAACCCGAGACCTCATCCTTACCATGGATGCGCTCTACCAACTGAGCTATCGCGGCATATTACTACGTCTAAAAACGGCGCAGTAACAGTTGTTATTGTATCACACTCGCATGGTCGTGCAAAGATGATGGCGAGTCGAGACTATTTCTTAGCCTTTGCTTTGGCTTCCGTTTTAGCCTGGTCTGGTGTATCAGTAGCTTTAGGGGTTGTTGGCTTATCTGCTTTGGCTGAGTCAAACTCAGATTCGATTTCGCTAAGCACGTAGCCCATAGCGGCGACCAGGGCGATGGCGACAACTCCGCTCGCAACGTCGTAGTAATGAGTGAAGAAGCTGAGGATAAAGGTGACGACGGTGGCAAGGAACGTAACGACAATGCCGGCGGTAGTAAAGAGCCAGCCTCGGGTTTGCTTGCGTCGTAGCGGTGAGACGGCCAGTCCGAAGAGGACGACTTCGGTGATGGCAAAGATTAGCGTGATGATCTGTTGCAAGCGGATAATGGCGATATTTGGTACAAATATGGCGACACCAAAGAGCGAGATGTGATCAGCCTGTGATAGTAATGACAGGGCTGAACTTAGCGACAAGGCAGCTACCACCGCCAACATCGCGGCGACAATCCAGAGGTTGTCGGCGACCGCTTGGCGCGATTGCTTGGACATGCGTGGTAATGGTTTATAGAGTGCTTTGAGTGTTTTGGCAAATGGAAATCGTTTCATGATTTGATAATAGCATGTCGGGCGGCGGCGAGCAACTTAGTGTGAAATGCGAGTAGATTTTGTGGTGCGCGCTCGGGTCGGCTTGGCTGGCCGTGGCAAGCGCGGCGCAATGATGGCGTCCAGTACCGTCCAGGCGACGCTATTGACCAAGAAGACCACGCCGACGATACCGGCGATTGAGGCGGCCAGGTGTGCAGCTGAATTACTGATCAGGATTAGTCCGCCGCCGATCGTTAAGCTGATGATGGCTAGGGCGACGTAGGTCTGCTGTAATTTGAGGCGCTGATTTTTCTGCTCGTTCCAGGTGATCAGTCCTCGCTTGATAAGCTCTAACATGGTGAAAATTATAGCATTGTTTATGAGTAAAGTCAATAAAAGAGTGTCGATGGACGCTCTCTCTGAAATAACTATTTGGTGGAATTTTACAATTCCGCTAGAACCTATTTTAGTGCAAAATGCTAAAAACTGTGAGCCGCGCCGCCTACCGCAAACGGTAGATGCGGGCTTTAGTCGGCATAGCCGACGCGCTACGTGCCCTTGTACTGCAAGTTATGCGATAAGAACTGACCAATAACCGAAAGCCAGAAAGAACCCTGAGACGGCTATTGCCATTGCTGTGAGTGCGTTCGGCGATAGCTCGCTACTGCTTGCGCTTGGCATTGACTTCGGGCTGTGGCTGGCGTTTTTGGCAACAATCCTAATCACACACAACTTGTTTGAACAAAAGCCGCTCAAGCTCACAGCGATCAATAACGGCTCATTATTGTACTATCCATCGGTATGACGCTGGTGATTGGGCTGATGTATCTATGCCGTATAATGAAGCCATCGCCGACCAAGTGCACACATTTGCCCGACACGCACGAAATCAAGATGTATGACGGTATTGCCTTTATGGTCAACAACAAAATGTGCGCTTGCGTTGGTGGTAGCAAAGCAGCCAACATCATGGTGCGTATTGGCGCGGACGCATACGAGGATGCACTGAAACGAAAGGGCCCGCGCCCGACAATCATGAAAGATCGTCCGATCAAGGGTTATATCGACCTCGACAGCGAGGGGCGAGCGTAGCTATTACTTATTGCTCTGCTCAAAAGCAAGTCGCCCACGTGTCGCGACAATCGCCACTATTGCTAGCACTGTCAGACCGAGTGCAGCAGGCCAGTTGTTGGCGACAGCAACGCCGCTGAGCGTTGCGACGACAAAGAGCGACCAGTTGACGCTATTGTGCGCGAGTATGGCAAGAAACACACTGCCGCGCGCCTTGTTAACAAGCCATGACATCACGACCGACATACTCACTACTAGTACAAGGTACGCCCATAACTGCGAAACATCACTGCGTGCTGTGTCCCATTCGGAAGTAAAGAACAATGGTATATGCCATAGACAATGCACAACGCCCAGAATGACCGCCGCAACTAGCGGGTGATACCGCTGCTGCAAATGATGAAGAGCAAAGCCTCGCCAGCCGCCCTCTTCTTGTATCGGACCACCAGCAAGATATATGACAAATGTGACGAGCAATGTCGTGATAATCGCAGGCGATATGTCGGACGAAATCCTGACACCACCAAAGAGGAAATACGCCGCACAAATCGCGAGAGGAATTGCCGCGAATGCGAGAATATATGCCAGTGGATGCGCTCGCCACTGCGTAAAACTCTTTTGTAGTTGCTTTACTTCTTTGCGTCCACTCGCGATGTGAGTAACAAAAAATACTGCAAGCAGCGGCCCCGCAATAAGCCCGAGCTGATTGATGCCAGCAACCGCAGAACGTGGCAGCTCATACGGTAGCAACCCGACACCTGTCTGCGACAACCACCACGGACTCCACCCAATCCATGACCCAATATATGCGAGAATAAAGAATGACGCTAGGGGATAGGCACGAACAGTGCTAATAAACTTGTTTTTTATGGATAGCTGACTCATAGAGCTATTATACCTTACCGGTGATGTTATTGCGACCAGCGGCGCGGCTCACAGTTTTGTCCTATTTTGGTGCCGGAAGTAGGACTCGAACCTACGAAGCCTTACGGCGGGAGATTTACAGTCTCCTGTGATTGCCACTACACGATTCCGGCATGGAACTTGCTGCACCGCGGCGCCCGCACGTCTCTACGCGCTTAGTGCGAGGGCGATGCAAATGGAGCCGATTCAGGGATTCGAACCCAGGACCTGCTGTTTACAAAACAGCTGCTCTAACCAGCTGAGCTAAATCGGCATCTTGAATGATTGTAGCAAGTTTTGTGGCTCAAGACAAGGCTACATGATCACTTTTCGTGATTGTTGCCGCGGCTGGCGTGCCTGCTGAGGGTGAGCTGGGTGCTGTGAGCGGTGTGGCGTGGTGGCTGGCTTGTCAGGCGTGAGCATGGCGGTGGCGCGCTCGCGAAGTTTGGCGGCTTGTTCGGGCTGCTTGGCGCTGTCGTAGGCTTGAGCAAGCGTGTTCAGCGTGTGCGGCGTCGGTTCGAGCTCAGCGGCCTTTTCTAGCGCCGCCAGCATCTTCTTGGTGTTGCCTAATTTCTCCTGAACCTTGGCGTAGGCGATGTGCCGGGCGGCATGACTGGCCTCCATATCAAGCGCCTGCTCAAACGCTAGCGCCGCCTTGACATAATCTTGAGTCTCGTAGTAAATGAGGCCGACATTGTGCAGGCTCGAGGCGCTCGGCTCGAGGCTCTGGGCGATTTCAAAGCACTCGATGGCGTCCTTGTAGGCACGCTGCTTGGCATACAAAATCCCCAGGCGATTGTAGGCCGTGGCGTTCTTTTCATCGACGCGCAGGATAGTTAGGAGTGCTTTCTCGGCACGTAGATACTTGTTTTCACGCAGCGACTCTTGAGCGATAGCCCAGAGCTTGTCAAGTTTCTCTGACAATTTAACTGGTAAGTTTTGTGCTTCGCCGACTGACGGCTGATACCAAACTGCCCACACCATAACCAGCAGGATAACTAATAATCCAGACATATGCATCCATTATACCACAATATTGATCAGTGCCAGCCGCACGTTGCCATTGTGCGTCAGCCGCGTTTCGGCAGTGATGATCCGATCAAGGAGGGGTTGGTGCGAAGGGCTCGGTTGAGTTTTCATCTGAAACGCTACCATGGTGAGAAGGATGTCGATCAGCTGGAGGGCTTTGGCACGGTCGGTGAAATAGGACGGCAGCGTGCGCAGTGCTTCGTATGAGCCCGGTGTAGAGAGGATGCATTTGGCGTCAGCGGCGATGGCTTGATATTCGGACAGTAGTTTCGGCGTGCGTGCTAATTGGCGGATAAGCAGCGGCCGTCCAGCTGCCAGGAACAGGATTTGGCGCCGCTCGTTGGCGGTGAGCGAGGTGGCGTCAAGTAGTGTCTCATCCTGTGTCTGCGAGGTGCGATGTAGGGCTAGCACTTGACAGCGCGAACGAATGGTGGCCAGCAGCTGCTGTTCGTTCTCGGCCACGAGCAAAAAATGTGTGTTGGCGTTTGGCTCCTCTAGGGATTTGAGAAGCGCATTCTGCGCTGCCTCACTCATGTGGTCGGCCGGATTGATAATGATAATGCGGCGAACCGTGGCGTGGGTGCGCAGCATGGCGATCATGGTGCGAACTTGCTCAGTCGTAATCGTAGTTTTTGCCTCCAGCGGCTGCAGCCGAAGCACCTCCGATGGTGTGAGTGTTGCTAGGTATTCAGCGGCGCCCGTGCCGTCCAGCCCACGCTCGGCGGTGATGATCACCGCCTGTGGCAGCCGATCGGCGAGTTGATGCAGTGTAGCGCGGTCGCGATGTGCTACTACTGGTGTGTGCGGCGGGCGGGCGCTAGTCATGAGCAGTCTCGTCCGTTTCGCCTTGGGTCGTGGCAGCCTCCGGGAATAATTGTTGAAACTCCTCTGGAACGACCGCTTCAAAGGTTTTTCGTTCGCCTGATGGCAGCATGATTTCTAATTTGTGGGCGTGGAGCATCAGGCGGCTGGCGCTTGGTTTGCCGTAAACGCGGTCGCCGAGGATTGGTGTGGCTAGGTGCGCCATATGGACACGCAGCTGATGGGTACGACCGGTGGTGGGTTTAAGTTCAATCAGTGCTTGGGTACTGGTTGCTGTCAGCACGCGGTAGGTCGTCTGGGCGGGTTTGCCGTTCGGGTCGACGCGGAAGGTGCTGGGCGCGGACGGGTTGCGGCCAATCGGTAGGTCAATCTTCGCAGTGGCTAATTTCGGTACGCCGTCGGTCACCGCGAGGTAGGTTTTTTTGGTGGTGCGCTGGGCGAATTGCCGCTGTAAATGGGCGGCGGCGTCAGCAGTTTTGGCGATGATCAGCACACCCGAAGTGTCACGGTCAAGCCGATGGACAATGCCCGGCCGGTCGGTGTCGGCGGCAAACGAAGTCTTGGGACGAATAATTTCTGCCACGGTTGGTTCGGTCGATAGCCCACCTTTGGCGTGGGTCAACAGCCCGTTTGGCTTATTGACCACCATCACGTCATCGTCTTCGTATAGAACCGGCAGCTCTGCGCTGGCCTGCTCCTGTTCTGGTAGCTTGACGGCGATTTCATCCGTCTCGTCAACCTCAAACTTCGACGTCGTCACTGGGCGCTGATTGACCGAAACATAGCCGGCTTTGATGTATTTTTGCCAGAGGCTACGCGAAATTGACGGGTCAAAGTCCGTGGACAAGTGGACGTCTAGGCGCTGCTTGGTTGGTACAATTCGAAACATCATGACAAACTTGCCCTGAAACGGCGTCTCGGTGCAGCTCGAATCAAGCGGGTTTGGTAACATCTCGGCGTTGGCGGGCCTACCGGGCCACAATTCGTCAATTGATTCCTCGTTAACGATCGAGCCGTAGAGCACGGCGAAATGCTGCTTATTCAGGATAAATTCCGCCACGATGTGCGATTCGTCCGTCTGAAGCTTCAGGTGGCGCAAGGCTTTGACGGGCGTGTTGTTGTCCGCCAGGTGATATAGCCTGGCGATTTTGAGGACGGTGCGCGGTGAGATTTTCACGCGGCATGTCCTCTGCGGTTTGGGCGGCTAGACATTTGCGGCGCTTGATTTGGCGGCGTTCCTGGCTCAGTGAGACAACTTGCCATCACTACGCTATCTCCGTAGTCCCACGGCCGCCTGGACGCGGTGCAAGGTTGCATTAGCGATGACGTTCATGTCGCGCTCGCTGGACTCTAGTTTGTGTTCGATTGCCTGTTCATCAACTGCCGCCAGACGCGCCTGGAAATTCGCCAAGAATTCCGCTACTTCATCAGCCACAATTCGCTTGAAATCACCGTAACGCTCCATGCCGGTAAACTCGCTAATGGTCTGCTCTAGCGTGACGTCTTGCCCGGCGTCTTGGCGCACCAGCGTCAAAATCTCCAGCAAGTTGGAAATGCCGGGCTGGTGTTCCCTGTCGTATTGCACCTTGCCCAGCGAATCGGTGGTAGCGCTCATGATTTTTTTGTGGGCCGCCTGCGGGTCGTCGCCTAGGAAAATCACGCCCTTGCCAGTGTCGTCGGACTTGCTCATTTTTTTGGTTGGGTTCGCCAAGTCCTTGATGCGCAGACCCTGGTCTTTGCCGAAGAATTGGTGTTGCTCAGCCACTGGTTTGGGCACGGTGAATAATTCGCCGAATTTGCGGTTCATGCGCTCGGCGATGTCGCGGGTAAATTCCAGGTGCTGCGTCTGGTCGTCGCCGACTGGCACGTAGGTGGCGCCGTAGAGCAAGATGTCGGCGGCCATCAGGACTGGGTAGTTGAAGAGGCCGACGGAAACTTCTTTTTCAAAAGCCAGCTCGTTGTATAGCTGCATAAGTTCCGTTCTTCCCGAAATGTTATCATCGTTTTTTTGCGCATCAAGAGCTTTTTTGATTCTCTCGGCGACACTGCGAATATCTACCTTACCACCCTTATCCTTAAACTGCGTCATCCGGCTCATCTCGCCAAACCCGGTAAAGCAATCCAAGATCCACGCCAGCTCGCTGTGGGCTGGGACGCGGCTTTGACGGTACAGATGAATCGCCTGGTTGTCCAGCGGCAGTCCGGCAGCCGTATAAATCCGGGCGTTGTTGAGGATGCTGTCGTACAATTTACTATGGTCAATCGGCGTGGTGAAGCTGTGCAGATCGGGGATGAACAGATTGATATCATAATCGGCCGAACGGCGCTTTGCCATATCGACAATCGGCAAAATGGCACCAAAATAATTGCCAATGTGAATATCGTTGTTGGCGCGTACGCCGGTGAGGATGACGGGTTTACTCATAGTCTTATTATACCATTGATTCGGCGAGAGGTGTTTTACGAAATGCCGCAACAAAAAACGCCTCAGTCAGCCTGCCCGGCATCAGGCGCAAGCAACCGCTTAGGTCATGCGTAAAAAGCGCGGTCATTCCACGACTGGACGACAGGCACACGATGTGGCAGCGGTGTGATGTCAATCGGTACGAGGCTAGCATCAGACTGACGGTGCAGCAACCAGTCGACAACTGCTTCGTTCTCTTCTGGCGCCATGGTGCAGGTGCTGTAGACAAGCGTGCCGTCAGGTTTCAGCAGTCGCCAAGCCTCGAGGATGAGGCGTTTTTGCAGGTCACTCAGTCTCCGGATATGCGCCACCGACCAGCTGTCAAACAACGGAGTATCGCTGGCGTTCAGGCTCATCAGCCCTTCGCCAGAACATGGAGCGTCAAGTAGAATTTTGTCAAAGGCCTCCAGCTGACGACGGGAGAGATTTCTAGCATCAGCTAGCATATATTCGGCTGAAACATTGAGCCGTTTGAGATTGGCCTGGAGCTTCATCAGGCGCGGCTTGGAATTGTCATTACAGACCAGGTCGGCTTGACCGCTGGCTATGGCCTGTATATGGCTGGATTTACCGCCGGGCGCAGCGCACAGGTCGAGGATGCGTTCACCCGCCGCAGGTGCAAGCGCCAGGACCGGCAGCCAGCTGGCGGCATTTTGGATATAGCCGCGTCCGCCGTCAGCCAGCTGCTGATATTCAGCGATGTACTCCGGGATAATTTCGTAGCCATCCGGACACCAGGCAACCTGGCGGCTCAGCAGTTTGGGGGCGACTTCCCTATCGACCAATGGATTGAGCCGAAAACTCTGGGTGCGGGTTTGTGACAGCCTTGCCTCGACCTCGGCGCTAGGCAGACCGCTCCACTGTATCGTGCGATTGATCCAGAGCTCACGCTTTTTCTGGCGCTCCTGGGCTGGATCTTTACGCTTGGCCATAGTCGTCTCCGATGGCGTGCCGATTGATCGCTTGAGCAACAACTTGGCCATAGCGTTTGTCGATCTCATGACTTGCTAACATTTTAGTGACGGCGATGTGCTTTTGCTTTGCTAATTTTCGTAGGTTCTTATTGATAATGACTGGGTCAAATTGCCCGTAAAATATTTCAACCGGCATCGTCAATTCGGCAATTTCCGTTAGCGCCTTTTGGTTGATGATGGCCGCGTCTAAGGTGTCGAGAAAGATTGGCAGATTTGACTCATCGACGAGAAAGCCAGGATTGAATAGCTTGTATTTCTTGGCAAAATCGCTGGCGATCACCTTGCCGAGCGCTGGTTTATCGATAATTTTTTGGTACAGTGCACGCAGTTGGCGTTCAGCCGGGCGATCTTTGCCTTGTGGATGATACAGCGGCGGGCTGCACAGGATGAGCGAATCGATCAATGAAGGATAATATCGGGCGGCGTGTACCGCCACGAGCGCCCCTAAGCTATGGCCAACCAAGATGATTCGTCCATCGACTTTCTGCTGTGCCAAGGTTGCGACTAGTGAATCGACCTGCGTTTTGACATCATAGGTCTTCCAGTGGGGTCGCGGCGAATTGCCAAAACCGAGCAAGTCGACCGCTAGTACGCGAGTCGTTTTATCAATCCTACGACGCCCTACGACTCGCTGCCACATCGCCGACGAGCTCCCGATGCCATGAATCAACACGACAGTGGCGCGAGGCTGTTTCGGTGTTTGAAAATCATGCACGTATAGTTTATACGGTACGCGCAGCCAGCGATGGATGAGTCGGTCGAACATAGTTCTATAGTACCTGGTTGGTGAAATTAACAATAGCTTCGATAAACCGTCGTGGATTAAAGACGTGGATGACATGTTTGGTGGCGATTTTTTGATAGTGCATTTGCGGCGCTAACTGCTGGATATGTTTCGCATCGTCATAATCCATAGCACCCACCAAGCCGTACTGTGGCAGTCGCTGCCAGTCGGCATGCAATACCAGGAGTGGACAGCGGACAGCTTTTAGCGCTTGAGCGTGATCAAAATTACCGTACATACGACCATCAACAAAGGCCCGACCAAAATCTGGATCGTACATCTTGAGTGAGGTGAATTGCAGCTTCAATATATATGGTATATACCACTGATCAAGAGCAATTGGGTCACCAGGATGACGTTTTTCAGTTTGTTTGAGCTTCTTTGAAAGCCAACGGACAAACCACTGTGGCATTCTTTTCACGCGGCGTTCGTTAATGGGCATGACTTGATTAGCATAGTAGTTGGCCAGATCACGATGGTGGATGTCTCCGATGGCTTCAACCGTATGTTTGATGCCATTATATACAAATTTATCTTGATCACGAAAACGTGGCATCTCGGTCGAGAACACTGGCGCATCCTCTAAGACAGCAGCCGACACCCATTGACTAGCATGAGCTGCGCACCATAACGCAATGATGCCGCCAGATGAATTGCCTGACAGGATAGCTGGCTGCTTGATAACTGTGCTGATGAATTCCGCTACGTCTTCGCTAACAGTGTCCCAGGTATAATCACCGGGCGTCCAGCTGCTGCGTCCGTGTCCGCGAACATCAATGGCAAATACCCAAAATTGCTTGGCAAGTATGGGTAAGACCTTATGATAGCTTTGCCAGGTTCCCATTTGAGCGGGTATTAACACTAATGGAGGACCATTTTTAGGGCCTTCAACATAGTTCATAGTTATGTGGCTCAGCTCCGCCTGCTTTTCCGCAAAACCTGCCGTGCGAATACGTTTAGACATGGCTAGTGGCTTATGTAGATACGGATTGGCATAGTTGTGTTTGAGACTGACCCGCTTATCTTTCATATTGCTTATTATATACTTTTCCTATGGAATAACAAAACACCTCGCCAGGGTTGGTGGCGAGGTGTCTGTGTATCGCAAACGAAGCTTAACGCTTGGAGAATTGTTCGCGCTTGCGGGCAGAACGCAGACCGTATTTCTTGCGCTCTTTCTCGCGTGGGTCACGCTTGAGCAGCTCAGCCTTCTTCAGGACTGGACGCA
>ERZ773070.473-NODE-473-length-29709-cov-8.354084_pt1 | contig 29709 bp, 34 predicted proteins | sample MGYA00580618_ERZ773070 | MGnify/ENA primary metagenome ERZ773070 (study PRJEB29015, sample SAMEA2738023) | human oral metagenome | biome: human oral; feature: human-associated habitat; material: dental | place: China | collected 2019 ... | reverse complement strand
TGCCCGAGGCAACGCCCGCCACGGCGCATATGTGCATCATCAACCCCCTGACGGGACGTGACATCTCGTTCAAGAGCCTGTTCTCAACGCATCCAGATACACAGGAGCGCATCGCGCGTCTGCGCGCACAGGCACAGCGTATGCACATCCGTTGAGATTCGATTTCGTACATCTGCTTGCAGTGAAGTGGAAACGGATATCACGTTCATTCTGCATACATGGCAGTCGCCTACGCTGGTCTCCCACATTGGAGGAGGAGTGGGTATAACGACAGTTCATATTATATTCTGATGAAATAAGGATCCGCGCTAATTCGGCGCGGATCTTTGTGCGATAGAATATAATAGAGGAGTGATAGATAGGTGATTCCATCAAAGATTCGATTCCCGGTTGTTTTCATCGGGATTTTTGTCGCAGCAAGTCTTGCGGCCCTTTATGTCGGGACGTTCGGGCGTATGGAGCGGGCAGATGCAGCGGAAAGCATCAAACTGTATTGCGATGCCCTTGTGCGGCAGGATGAGGCGGCGCAGAAGAAGCTTATTTCCTACGGAGCACCGACGGAGTCGTTTAATATGAAAATGGCATTCGCAAATGCCCTGCAGACAGCGGGCGCAATGCTCTCACCCGAGGAGGCATCTGAGATTGGCGATGCCTACATGGAGTCTCTGCGGACGGCGACGGTGGAGACGGTGGTGACGGAGCAGAACCAAGGACACGCGATGGTCGAGGTAACGGTGACGCGGTTCAATATACATGCGGCACGGGAGAAGGCCTCCTCCCTTCTGCGTGAGCGGATGAAGCTCGACGGGAGCCCGGAGGAGCTGCGTAGGACGGCTGTTGAAGCGACAGCGGAAGCATATCGTGAACTCGAGCCGATTGGGACAGTGACCTTCTACGTTCCTGTGCGCTATAATGAGGAGACGCGCATTTGGGATCCTGCTGACCCGATGCAGTTCGGCTTTGACCTGTCAAAGCAGACGATGGGGGTGGAGTAAATGGCAGAGGCAGACTGGCAGAAGCTCGATCGGGAGACGGCGGAGGGGAATCCGCGCCGCCCCGAGGGAGAGGCAGGGCGTGCGATGCTTACACGCATGAATGAAAGCCATGCGAAGCTTGTGGCGTGGGGACTTGCACATATTGACTTTGATCCACATGACACGGTGCTCGATATCGGCTGCGGCGGTGGTAATACGCTCGCGCGGATGGCAGAGCGTGTGACGGAGGGACACCTTGTCGGCATCGATTACGCGGAGACTTCGGTGGAAGCATCGCGCGCCTTCAACATAGAGCTCATCGAGGCGGGCCGCATGGAGATCCTGCACGGCTCGGTGGAACATCTCCCGTTTGCGGATGGGCATTTTGATGCGGTGGTGACGGTGGAGAGCTTCTATTTCTGGCCTTCGCCGGAGGAAAGCCTAAAGGAAGTCGCACGCGTCATACGGCGGGGCGGTACGTTCCTTCTCCTTGCGGAGATCTATGGGCGCGACGATCTGCCCGCAGGTATCCGCACGAAAATCGCAGACTATGATCTGACGAATCCGACGACGGAGGAGTTCCGACGTCTCTTCCACGCGGCAGGTTTTCGCGTGGTTGCGCTGGACTTTAAAGAAGGTGAGTATTGGATTGCCGTGCGCGGGGAACGTTGACATAAAAAAAGACTGCATGCGCAGTCTTTTTTTATGCCGCTAGTTTTTTTGTTCTTGCACAAAGCGGATGAATTCATCCGTCTCCGCCTGTCCGTCAAGTTTTGCCGTATACATCTGGTTGCCCATTTGCGGCCACATCATCTCGGGCATGCGCTCGCACATGACGATCTTGCCGGCGTAGCGCGTGAGGATTTCCTCGTGCGTGTGTACGTAGCGGTGGAAGTCGCGGCGGCTCGCGTACGCACAGTAGCAATGCTCGTTCCGATCGGGGAGGAGGCGGCGGTTCGCTGTAATCATATCCGCCCAGATCTCATAGACGTCGGTGGAGTGCGCGAAGTTCATCATGTCGGTCGTGTAGCCGCCTGCGGGGCGCATGTTGACCTCGAGTCCGACGAAGTCGCCGACCTCACCGAGCCCCGGCTTTGCCTTTGTCAGGCGGAAAAACTCGAGATGAACGAAGCGGCTGCGTACGTTGAACGCCTTGAGTGTGGCGCGCCCCGCCTTTTGGAGCGCACTGGGCACACGATCCGTCGTGTAATAGGAGAGGTCGAGCTGATAGAGGACGATGTCCATGACGGACGGCGGCCAGACGGTCATGGACTCGAAGATGGGATTCGAGTCCGCATCGACAATGGCATCGTAGGAACAGATGTCGCCCGTGATAAACTCCTCCATGACGTAGGGAACAGTGGGCTTTGATGCATAGAAATGCCGCAGCTCATCGGCATTGTCGATGCGGTAGGTGTCTGTGGCACCGACACCCGTATCGGGCTTGACAATGACGGGATAGCCGACCTCCGTAAGGAATTCCTCGCCAGCTTCGAGCGTCGTGACCTTCGTGAGGCGCGCAGTGGGGATGCCCGCCTTTTTGTAGAAGGGTTTCATGGCGGATTTGTTCTTGATGTGATCCATGTCGCAGCTTAGCCAGCCGGTGCGGATGTTGAAGTCCGTGCGCAGATGTGCATCACTCGCGAGCCAGTACTCGTTGTTCGACTCGAGCCAGTCGATGCGTCCGTATTTGAAGGTGAAAAATGCGACGGCACGCAGCATTTGATCGTAGTCAGCGAGTGAGGGAACAAAGTAGTATTCGGTCAGCGACTCGCGCACCTCATGCGCGAGCTGGTCGTAGGGGGTGTCACCGATGCCGAGGACGTTCACACCCTTCTTTTTCAGACGGTCGCAAAAGTTCCAGTAGACGCGCGGGAACTGCGGGGAAACAAAGATAAAGTTCATGCTCGTACCTCTTTCAAACCTCTTCGCGCAGGACGAACGGGAGGAAGTAGGTGAACTGCTTCTTCCACCAGTCCCAGTCATGATCGACATCGTAGCCCCAGAAATCGACCCATGCATGAATATCCTTGCTGTAGAGGACATCGCCCATGAGGGCGGTCGTGCGGCGTCCCTCTTCCTCCCAGCGGCCCTGCCCGACACATAGTACAATGCGCCGCCTATTGTAGAGGTCAATGTAGGGATGGTCACCGGGCATATTCCTGAGGAAATCGAGCGGCGAGTTGTCATAGAGTATGTCGTTCATCCAACCGTCGGTGAAGAACTTCGCGTCGTAGACGCCGGAGAGAGCGAGCACGCCGTCGAAGAGGTCGGGACGACGGAAGAAGACGATGGCGGCGTGTAGCCCGCCGAGACTGCAGCCTGCGGCAATCGGCAACCGCTTGCTTGTGTTTTCTTTGTGGATGCGCGGGACGACCTCGTCGATGATGTAGCCGTAGTACTGCTCTTGCCGACGCGCGCGCCACTCCTTGTCTCCCCAGATGTTCGACCATGTTTCAATGTCGACCGTGTCGACGCAAAAGAGTTGAATCCGTCCGCTTCTCAGATCCTCTGACATCGCCTCGATCATGCCAAAGTTCTCGAAGTTGTCACTCATCGCGTCCTGCGTCGGAAAGACAAGGATGGGAACGCCGCTTGCCTTCCCGTAGGCACGTATATTCATCATGCGGTCGAGCCGCTTGCTGTGCCAGTTGATTTCTTTGCAGTTTGTCATAAAGTCCTCCCTGAATTTACATATGATAACTATACTCTAACGAATCTGTTCTGCTTTGTCAATTGCGAGTCCTATTTATTGTAGGAACACGGAAGACGAAGAAGATGACGTGCAGCGTCCACATAATGCCGATTGCGATGCGCGCGTGCGGATGGTCGGTCAGGAGAAAGGAGATACCCATGAGCGTCGTGACAGGGAGCATGATGCGCAGCTTCTGTGCGATCGTCATGCCGCGTCTCCCGTTTCGCATGAGGATCATGGTTTGACGATAGATCTTTGTCGTGCGCAGCCATGCATCCAAGCGGCGCGAGCCGCGCGCAAAGCAGAACGCGGCGAGCAGGACGAATGGGACGGTCGGCAGGATCGGCAGAAACGCGCCGAGGATGCCGAGACCGAGACTGATGAGTCCGAGCAGGACAAAGAGAAATTTTTTGAATAGCATAGATTTCCCTTTAAAATATAGATAACTTTTATCAAGAAGAATACCATGTGCGGACAAAAATGGCAACGCGACATTTTGCTGTTTTTTCGATTTGTGCTATAATATGAGATGGTTTTTTAGGGACTCTTGATTCATACAGGAGTTTCGGGATTGGAGAGGGGTGAGACGAATATATGATTCGAATGAAAAATGTCTCAAAGATATATGATAACGGTGTCGTTGCACTCGATCATGTGAACATCGAGATCGGCAAGGGCGAGTTCATCTTCGTTGTCGGTGTGAGCGGCGCGGGGAAGTCCACATTCATCAAGATGCTCTTTCGCGAGGAACTGCCAACGGAGGGGGAGCTCTTCGTCAATGGACACGATGTCGTCAACATGGATTTGAAGGATGTTCCGTATCTCCGTCGTGGGCTGGGAGTCATCTTTCAGGACTATCGTTTGCTCTCTGACAAGACGGTCTATGAGAATGTAGCGTTCGCGATGCGTGTCATTGAGGCGCCGCGGCAGATGATCCAGCGCCGCGTGAATGCCGTACTCGACGTGGTCGGACTGCGCGACAAATACCGTAATTTCCCCTCGCAGCTCTCGGGCGGCGAACAGCAACGCGTGGCGATTGCGCGCGCGATTGTGAACGATCCCGCGATCCTCATCGCGGATGAGCCGACGGGCAATCTCGACCCCGAGACGAGCTGGGACATTATGGACATCTTTAAACGCGTCAATGGGACTGGTACAACAATTGTTATGGCAACCCATGACAAGAACATTGTCGATACGATGCAACGCCGTGTGATTGCGATCGAGGGCGGGCACATTGTGCGCGACGAGCAGCGTGGAGGATATGGATATGAAGATTAGAACCGCCGAATACTATGTGCAGGAGGTCTTTCGCTCCCTGCGCCGCAACAATTGGATGACGTTTGCGGCGGTTGGTACGGTCGCGGTTTCACTCTTCATCCTCGGCGTCTTCCTCATCCTCGCGCTGAACATGAATCGCGCGGCATCGATGCTTGAGTCACAGGTGCAGATCAGTGTTTATATGAAGGACGACCTTGCGGAGGAAGACGAGGAGGAGCTCGGGGCAAAGATTCGCAGCCTGCAAGGCATCGAGTCCGTCACCTATGTGAGCCGTGAGGAGGCGCGCAAGCGGCTCTCTGAGCGTCTCGGCGAGCAGAAGTATCTGTTGGACGCACTCGGTGACAAGAACCCACTTCCGAACGCATATGAGGTGACCGTGCGTCAGCCGGATATGGTGAATACAGCGGCGAAGCAGATCGAGCGTATGGACGGTGTCGAGTCGGCAAAATACGGGCAGGATGTTGTGGAACACCTCTTTGATATTACACGCCTCGTGCGTATTTTCGGCGTTCTCCTCATCGTCCTGCTCGGCGGTGCGACCGTTTTCATCATTGCGAATACGATACGTCTGACGGTCTTCGCACGGCGCCGTGAGATTGCAATCATGAAATACGTCGGCGCAACGGATGAGTTTATCCGCTGGCCGTTCGTGCTTGAGGGCATTGTGCTCGGCTGCATCGGCGGTATGATCTCGGCATTCGTTCTGCGCAGCTTCTACGCGGGCGTCACGAACAAGGTATACGATACACTGGCGTTTTTCCCGCTCATTCCGCAGTCGCCGTTCATGACGTACGTGAGCATCGTCATCGTGCTGCTCGGCATGGCGATCGGAGCGGCGGGCGCGTGGGTGTCGCTCAAGCGTTTCTTGAAAGTGTAACAGTCTATGAAACAATCGATGAAAAAGATTCTAGCAGCGGCGCTTGCCGCTACGTTCCTCGCTGTGGGGCAGGGGGCGGCAGCGACACTTGAGGAGGAGCGTGACAGCTACGACGCGCAGGTGCAGGAGCTCGGGCGGCAGAGCGATGAGCTTGCGGGCAAAATCGACTCGCTCTCCGAACAGAAGCGTATTCTGGACGAACAGGCGGATGCGGCAATCGCTGAGCACAAGGCACGCCGCGCCGAGCTCAATGCAACCCTCGAACGACTTGAGGAGAACGAGGAAAAACTTGTGGTCACGGAGCGTGACTATGACCGTAAGAGTGAGGCGCTGGGGAGGCGCGTGCGCGATATTTACATCAACGGACAGATCTCATACGTCGATGTACTCTTTGGTGCAAAGGATTTTTCGGACTTCCTGACGCGCATGGATCTCCTCAAGCGCGTCATCAAGCAGGACTATGATCTCGTACATGAGGTGCTCAACGAGCGCAATGCAATGCGCGCACTCAAGGAGGAGCTCGAGAAGGATCGCGCGGCACAGGAGCCGCTCGAGAAGAAGGCGCGTGAGGCACGGCTTGCGATGGAAGATAAGATCGAGGCACAGCAGGCGCTCATCGACCAGATGAAGTATGACAAGGCAACGATCGACCGCAAGCAGGACGAGTCCCGCGCGGCATCGGAACGCATCACGCGCATGCTGCAGCGCAGCAGTCTGAGTAATCTCCCCGTACAGGGATCGGGCGCGATGATCTGGCCGCTCGCGGGATCGATCACATCGGATTTCGGTTGGCGTACGCATCCGATCACGGGGGCGCAGCGTTTCCACAGCGGCGTCGACATTGGCGGCGACTACGGTGATCCGATCTATGCGGCGCAGGCGGGGACGGTCGAGTATGCAGGCTGGATCTCGGGTTACGGCAATGCCGTCATCATCAATCACGGCGGTGGAATCTCAACGCTGTACGGACACTGTCAGGCGCTTGACGTAAGCACCGGGCAGAGTGTCGCGCAGGGTGAGCTGATTGCCGAGTGCGGCTCGACGGGCAACTCCACGGGCCCGCACTGCCACTTTGAAGTGCGCGTCAACGGCGAGCCGGTCAACCCGCTTGCCTACCTATAAACGAAAGGGCATATGAACAGAAAAAAACTCATTTCCATCGTCATCCTGTCCGCACTCCTCGGGAGCATGCTGACCGTCTTCGCGGTGGGCGCCTTCCTGCGCTCGACGGGGCTGTATGCGGATGATGCCCTGCGCTTTTTCGGCGTGATGAAATTCATTCAGGCGCGCTACGTCAACGCACCGAATACGACCGCGCTCATCGACGGTGCGATTGAGGGCATGGTTGCATCGCTTAAGGACCCACACTCCGTCTACATGCCGCCCTCGATGTTCAAGGAACTGCGCCAGCACACGGAGGGCTCATTCGGCGGCATTGGCGTGACGATGGGATTCAAGGACAATGTTGTAAAGATCATCTCCGTGCTTGAGGGCACGCCGGGTGAGGCGGCAGGACTTCGCGCGGGCGATGAGATCCTCGCCGTGGACGGTACGCCGACGAGCGAGATGCAAAATGAGGAGGTCGCCCTGCGCATCCGCGGCGAGGCGGGGACGCAGGTTGTTCTGCGCATTCTACGCGATGGTGCAGAGCAGGAGTATACAATTACGCGTGACGTTATACAGGTGGCGTCTGTGCGCGGTACGATGGTTGAGGGCACAACGATCGGTTACATTCGTATTGGCTCTTTTGCCGAGCACACGGGCGAGGAATTTTCGCGTGAGATGAGCCGCCTCGGCGGCGAGGGCATGACCGCGCTCATCATCGACCTGCGCGAGAACCCCGGCGGGCTGATCACGAGCTGTGTCGCGGTCGCCGAGCAAGTCGTCCCTGCGGGCAGGATTGTTTCTGTCATTGACCGCGACGGCGGCGAGGAGGTCTATCGCTCCTCGCTCGGCGAGCGGAAATATCCCCTTGTTGTGCTCATCGACGAGAACAGTGCGAGCGCCTCGGAGATTCTCGCGGGAGCTCTGCAGGATACGGGCGCGGGCACGATCATCGGTACGACCTCCTATGGAAAGGGGTCTGTGCAGGCGGTGATTCCGCTGTTCCACGAGGACGGGCTGAAACTCACGATCGCAAAGTATGTGACGCCGAACGGTCGCTCCATCGACGGCACGGGCATCACCCCCGATATCGTCGTTGCGCGCAGCCCACAGGACACGAGCGATGTGCAGTTTGAGGCAGCAAAAAAATACTTGGAGGAGCATCCGTCTCTCTAAGGAAAAAATAATAACCCTCTAAGAGGGACTTAGCGCCCCTGCGTTAGCATGGGCGCATTGTTATATGGACGAAATGCCTAATTTAGGAGGACTTTATGGTTTATCAACGGCGCAGAAGATGCTGTCACCGTGTGTTTGCCGCACTCGCGTTGAGCACGATACTCTCTCTGCCGCTTCCCGCACATGCGATGAGTATCACCCTCGCCGAGGCGATTGATCGGGCGCTCTCTGCAAATACGGGACTGCGCATCACGCAGGCGGGCGAGCGGTCGGCAGATGCCGCGCTGAAACAGGCGCGCGGCAAGAACAGCACCTCTGCAGAGGCGAGTGATACACTGCGCACGAGCAAGGCGCGAGACGAGGATGCACAGACGAGCAATTCGCTCAGCGTCTCGGCTCGTCTGCCACTCTACAGCGGCGGCGCGAATGAGGCGAATATCGCCTCGGGTGAGATCGGTGCGCGTGCTGCACGTTTCACGACCGAGCGCGCGCGTGAGGATCTGAAATACGAGGTGATCGCTGCCTACTGGAACGCCGTGGAGGCAGCCAAGAAGATCGAGGTGCAGCGTGACACGGTGAATAAATACGACGCGCATCTGAAGAATGTCACGGCACTCTATGATGCAGGCGCACAGGCAAAAATTGATGTACTCCGCTCATCCGTAGAACTCTCGAACGCACGGCAGGAACTCATTCGAGCAGAGAATACCTATGAGGTGAATGTTGCGACACTGCGCAATTTGATGAACATTGACCGTGCAGAGCCGCTGACACTCACGACGGAGGTCATCTATCAGCCGTTTGAGACTTCGATGGACGATACAATTTCCTATGCGCATCGCAACCGCCTCGATCTTGAGGTGATGCGTGCGAAACTGCGTCAGCGTGAACTTGCCGTTGAAAGTGCACGGGCAGGGAAGAAACCTACCGTCAGTCTCACCCTCGGTACGGGGCTCACGAGTCAGTTCCGTCCGCGTCATGATACGGGTTCGGATGTGTCCGCCTCGGTCGGCGTCAGCTGGAATATCTTTGACAGCGGCGTCACGCGCGGTGCGATTGAGGCGGCGGAGGCGGAGCGCGACACCGCACTGCTGAACATGAAAAAGGAGGAGGAGGCGATCGACCTCGACCTCCGCAAGGCATACCTCAACATGCGTGAGGCGGAAAAGCGCTTTTCCTCGACGGGGGATGCGGTCAAACAGGCACGCGAGGACTACTACATTGCGAATGAGCGCTATCGCGCGGGCGAGGGCATCCTGCTCGACATCATCGACGCGCAGACGGCGCTCGCATCTGCCGAGACGAATGCCATCAGTGCACGCTATGACTATGCACGCTGCCGTGCGCAGGTCGAGAATTTGATGGGGGTGGCGCTGACGGACAGCGAGCGCGCGGCAGCGGAGGGGCTTCCCACCGTGACCGCTGAGGAGCGTGCGGCGGCACAGGCAGCATACATTGAGGGCGGTACGGATGCTGCGGCGAAGGCGGTGGAGTAAATGAAACGAAGGACAATCATCGGCATCGGTGCACTGGCGGCGGTGTTGATCGCGGGCGGCGTGTATTGGTACATGGAATCGAGTGCGGCGGAAAAGATGGCACAGACCGTCGAGACGGTGACGGTGCAGCGCATGGACATCAAGTCGACCGTCGAGGCGACGGGGACGATTCGCCCCGTGGACTCCGTGGAGGTCAGCTCCAAGATCACAGCGCGCATCAGCTCCGTTCTCGTCAAGGAGAACGATACCGTCACGGCGGGGCAGGTGGTTGCAACGCTCGACGGCAAGGACTACGAGGCGAAGCGCGATCAGGCGCAGTACCGCGTGACGAATACGCGCGCAAAGTACAACCGCATGAGCTACCTTGAGAGCATCGGCGCGAAGTCCAAATCCGATCTTGAGGATGCGGAGTACAACTACGATACGGCACAGTCGACGCTTGAGGAAGCAAACTCCGATGCGAACGAGACGATCATCACCGCACCGATCTCGGGCGTTGTCGTCGGCGAGCCAAAGACAGCGGGGACGATGGCGGTGCAGGGTTCGGACAATCCGACCGTCATCATGCGCATCGCCGACCTCTCGAAGAAGCAGATCAAGGCGAAGGTGGATGAGACCGACATCGGAAACATCCGCATCGGGCAGGAGGCGACGTTTACCGTCGATGCCTTTACGGACAAGAAATTTACGGCACGCGTCTCGAAGATCTCGCAGACCGACGTGACGAACAGCTGGGACACGAGCTCTTCCTCCTCGTCCGCCGCATCGGGTACGAGCGTCATCTACTACTATGTGACGCTCGATGTGGACGATCCGGAGAATCTTCTGCTGCCCGCGATGACGGCACGCGTCGTCATCAACACAGCGGATCGCAACGATGCGCTCGTCGTACCGCTCTCCACGCTCAAGACGGACGCAGCGGGATCCTATGTCCTCGTCCTGCAGGAGGATGGCACGCAGGAGACGCGCTACGTCGAGACGGGCATCTACAGCGATGAATACGTCGAGATCCTTTCGGGGCTCAGCGAGGGCGAACGCGTCGTCAGCACCTACACGGCAAAGGTCGTTCCGATGAGTATGCACGCGGGCGGACCGCCGCCGTTCTGATGCGGAGGTGATCGCAGTGGAACAGAAAATACCGACCATCCGTCTGCATGGGATCCGCAAGCTCTACCGGATCGGCGGCGAGACGCTTGCCGCACTGGACGGGATCGACCTTGAGATCGGGCGCGGTGAGTTTGCAGCGCTCATGGGGCCGTCCGGTTCCGGAAAATCCACGCTTATGAACATCCTCGGCTGCCTGGATCGACCGAGCGAAGGATCGTACAAACTCGACGGCGCGGAGGTCGCAGGTCTCAGCGATGATGCCCTTGCTGCGACGCGCAATAAGAAGATTGGCTTCGTCTTTCAGAATTTCAACCTGCTCCCGCGCATTTCCGCGCTCGACAACGTTGCCCTGCCCCTCGTCTATGCAGGTGTTGGACGACGCGAGCGCACGGAACGGGCACAGGAGATGCTTGCCGCCGTGGGGCTTTCTGATCGTGGGGCGCATCTGCCGAACGAACTCTCGGGCGGGCAGCGTCAGCGTGTCGCAATAGCCCGTGCCCTCGTCAACGACCCGCACATCATCATGGCAGATGAGCCGACGGGCAATCTCGACACGAAGTCCACGAAGGAGATCATGGATATCTTTGTGCGTATGCACGAGAAGGGACACACGATCATCCTCGTCACGCACGAACCGGAGATCGCCCTGCGCGCGAGCCGTCAGCTGCTCGTTCGCGATGGCAGGATCACGCGCGATGAGGGGAAGGGGGTGGTGATGGATGTTGTTTAAGGAATGCTTCGGCATGGCGGTGAACGCCTTGCTCGCGAACAAGCTCCGCTCCCTCCTCACCATGCTCGGCATCATCATCGGCGTGGGCGCGGTCATTGCGATGGTTTCCATCGGTATGGGCGTGCGTACGAGCGTTGCGGACTCCTTTGCGAGCCTCGGTTCGAACATGCTCATCGTTATGCCCGGCTCCGCGAATACAGGCGGTGTGCGCGGCAAGGCGGGCTCACGCAAGTCGCTGAAATACGATGATGCCAAGGCGATTGAGAGCAAGATCAAAGGGATTGACTACGTATCCCCCTCGGTCTCCGGTGCCTATCAGATCGTGAATGGGAATCTCAACTGGAATACGACGGTGGAGGGAGTCACGCCGGAGCTGATGCAGATCCGCTCACTCAAGGTCGAGAACGGGTCTTTTATCACAGCAAACGATATGGCAAAGCGCAGTCGTGTCGCCGTCATCGGACCGACCGTCGCCTCCAATCTCTTTGGGACGGAGAACCCCATCGGCAAGAACATCCGCATCCACAATCAGCCGTTCAAGGTCATCGGACTGACGGCGGAGAAGGGGCAGTCCATCGGGCAGGATCAGGACGACGTGATCTATATCCCAATCACGACGGCACAGGAGCGTATGCTTGCCATTACATACGTCCAAGCCATCAGCATACAGGTATCGAGTCCCGAGCGGATGAATCAGGTGCAGGCAGACGTTGAGAATCTGTTGCGTCAGCGGCACCATATTCATCACGGGGCAGAGGACGATTTCACCGTTCGCAATATGACGAGCCTCATGGAGAGTTTTACAGAAAATACAAATATGCTCACGCTGCTCCTCGGATCGATTGCGGGCATCTCGCTGCTTGTCGGAGGCATCGGCATCATGAACATCATGATGGTCTCTGTCACTGAGCGCACGCGCGAGATCGGCATCCGCAAGGCACTCGGCGCGACCTCCTCGAATGTGCTCATGCAGTTCATGATCGAGTCCATGGTCATCGGCATCGTCGGTGGCGTGATCGGCATCACGCTCGGTGTTTCGCTCTCCAAACTGATTGGTTCATTTGGCGGGCTTACCACCACCATCGAGTTCCTGCCGATCCTCGTCTCGTTCTCCTTTGCCGTCGGCATCGGTCTCTTCTTCGGCATCTACCCCGCCCGCAAGGCGGCGCGGCTGGATCCGATTGATGCGCTGCGGTATGAATAGATGCACGAATCCCCTCACGGATACATATTCCATGAGGGGATTCGTTAGATAACGGCTGCGTATTTTTTATACTCCGAGGAGGGGATTTTCAGAGCGGTCATTGCCTGTTGGAGAGACATACTCATGCTGTCCATCAGATTCCGCAGTGCGTTGACACGTTCCTCCTCACGTCCCTGAATATACAGTGCCTTTCGTGAGCCTCCGCGCGTTCCTTTATGGGAGAGGACAAGACTCATGATTTTCAGCTGCTCATCCGTGAGTTCCGGACTGTCGTTATCAAGAAGTATTTCAGAATGATCTGCGTTCATGTCATTTATTGATAATCAGCGCCATAAAGACCAGATCCTCGGTCTCGGAGGCGTTGGCGATGGCGTGTACCTCGCCGTCGCCGCAGAACGTCGTCGTGCCGGGACCAATCTCGATCTCCGTGCCGTTGTCGTTGTAACGTGCGCGTCCGGAGAGGATGTGATAGGTCTCCGTATTGCCCTCGTGTTTGTGCACGCCCATCGATGCGTGCGGCGGGATCGTCACGCGTGCGTACATCGCGCATTTGCCATCGAGTTCGGTCGGACGGAGGAGCTTTTGAATGTGGATTGTACCGTTTCCGCCAAAGCGCTTCTCGGCATCGATGTGCTCGGATTCGATGATTGCCATGAATAAACTCTCCTTTGTAATTTGACACAGATTTTGATAGAATGAACGAAGAAGCGCGCAGAAAAACGTGCTTCGTTATATATTCTAAATATTCGCGACGGAAGCGTATTTTCCTTTTTTGTAATTAGGGAATCGCTGATAAATTGGTGAAAGGATGTTGACGCTCCTATCTGCACACCGTATAATTTGTGATGGGAGGCGGTTGGGATGCCGATGACTGCGAGGCAAATGATACGGCTGCTGGAGAAGAATGGATTTTGCAAAGCCGTATCAAGTTCCGGATCGCATCAAAAGATGTGGAATCCACTGACACGAAAAACAACAGTTGTTCCGATTCACGCGGGTACATTGGGGAAGGGATTGGAGCATAAGATTTTGAAACAGGCAGGTCTTATATAGCAATGGATTCTTGGAATCATCCTGTTTGGAGGAGTGGATGGAAATGAAGCATTATTATCCGGCGGTGTTCGAGACTGCCGAAGAGGGCGGTTATACTGTGACAGTCCCCGATATTGAGGGATGCTTCACGGAGGGAAGAACCTTGGAACAGGCGATGTGGATGGCGCAGGATGCGATCGGATGTATGCTTGAGGGGGTGTCGGAAAGAGATTATCCACCTGCGCGTAACGTCAACGACATTGACACCTCTGCATATACCGATTGCTTTGTTACGCTCGTGGAGTTTGACCGACAAATCTATGAGAGACGGTGTCGAGACATAGCTATTGCGCGCGAGCAGCTTGCAGCACTGGCATAGAGATGGAAGCAGTGTTTGGGTTGGGTGTGTCAAACAGAAAATCAAGATGAAAAAGAGCATCTGAAAAGGTGCTCTTTTTATAAGCCTGTGGTATGCCATTTTCTATTTCTTTTGTTTGTGATGCCTACAAAAATTCCCTAAAATATCCTATAATATGATTCGTTGCACACGCACCTCATACCTGTGCAAAATTGCGTAACGATACGAGGTTTGGATTATTTTTGATGTGTTGTATTGTGTTTTGACAGGGCTGATGATACTTGATCTATATTTTGAAATTCGGTGCGGCATGGATACTCCCGCCGGGCATCTTCATTCTTGCCATGCTCGGGATTGCCGTCTATCTTTGGAAAAAACGACACCAACACCGTGCAGCGGGGCTGCTCGCCGCGCTTGCGTGTGTGCTCTATCTGCTCTCCATCGGAGCGGTTGCTGATCGTCTGATGGGAGACCTTGAGCGGACATATGATGTGCCTGCGGAAGCGCAGGGGGATGTGATCGTCATGCTTGGCGGCGGGGCGATCGCGGATGTGCAGGATGTGGACGGTGTGGGGATGCTCGCGCAGAGTCCCTCCTCGCGTCTGCTCACGACACTGCGGCTTCATCGGCGCTACAACCTGCCGATCCTCCTCTCGGGCGGGCAGGTGTTCAGCGATACGGGGTCGGAGGCGGAGATCGCGCGGCGTGTTCTCCTCTCGCTCGGCGTGCCCGGTGAGATGATCTACGTCGAGACACGCAGTCTTACGACGGGGCAGAATGCGCGCTATTCGGTGGAGATTCTGCGGCGTGAGGGCTTTGTGCACCCGATTCTCGTGACCTCGGCGTTCCATCTGCCGCGTGCCGTACTCAACTTTGAGAAAGAGGGGGTTACGGTGACACCGTATCCGACGGATTTCTGGGTGAGCGGCGATCCGCAGCTCTATCTCATCAAATTTGCACCCAATGCAAATGCACTCTATACAAACACCATATATCTCCAAGAGAAGCTGCGCATCTTTGTGACGAGGTACCTCGAATGACGAAGAACATGACGGAGGGCGATCCGACACGGCTCATCTTCTTCTTTGCCCTGCCGCTTGTCGCGGGCAATATGATGCAGCAGCTCTACTCCTTTGTTGATACACTCATCGTCGGGCGCTTTCTCGGCGTGAATGCGCTCGCGGCGGTCGGCTGCACGGGCAGCCTCATGTTCCTGACGCTCGGCTTTATCATGGGATTCTGCACGGGCGTGACGATCTACACGGGACAGCGGTTCGGCGCGGGTGATCGGCGGGGCGTGCGGCAGAGTGCTGCGGCGTGCATTCTACTCGGCGTTGCCGTGACACTCACACTCACCGTAATCGTCCTGCCGCTCACGCACACGTTGCTCGTGCTGATGGAAACGCCGCCCGAGATCATTGACGGCGCGTATGATTTCATCTCGATCATCTTTGCGGGACTTATCATCTTTCTCCTGCTCTACATGCAAAACTGCCTCATCCGTGCGCTTGGCGACAGCAAGATGCCGACGATTCTGCTCGCCGTCACGCTCGCAATCAATGTTGCACTCGAGCCGATTGCCATCCTCGTACTCGGCTGGGGAATCCCGGGCGCGGCGCTTGCGACGGTTTTCTCACAGGGCATCGGTGCGCTCCTCTTCTGGATCTATATACGGCGACGTGTACCTGCGCTCCATACGCGCCTCTCGGACTGGAAGCCGAACACCTCCGTCCTTATGGCACATCTGCACATGGGGCTGCCGATGGCGTTTCAGTCCTCCGTCATCGCCATCGGGGCGATCATCCTGCAAGTCGCGCTGAACAACCTCGGTGCACTGCCCGTTGCAGCGTACGCAGCGACGCAGAAGATCGACGCTGTCGCCGTTATGCCCATGCTCTCGTTCGGCTACGCGATGGCGGCGTACACGGCGCAGAACTACGGCGCGCAGAAATACGAGCGCATCCGCATAGGCGTGCGCGCGTGCCTCAAAATGTCGATGGCGTTTGCCGTCGGCATCGGCGTCCTCCTCATCGCGTTCGGCACATTCTTTCTCGAACTGTTCGTCGGTGCGGATGCGGCGGGGGCTGCGGAGGTCATCACCTACGGGCATACCTACCTCATCGTCAACGGATCGTGCTACGTTATCCTCGCACTCCTGCTCGTCTATCGAAACATCCTGCAGGGACTCGGGCAGAGCGTCGTTCCGACCATTGCGGGCGCGATGGAGCTCATCATGCGCGCGGGCGCGGCACTTCTCCTCTGCGCGCCTCTCGGCTTCCTCGGCGCGTGTCTGGCGAATCCACTCGCATGGATCGGCGCGGCAATTCCTGTTGTGATCGCGTATTTTTGGACGGAGCGGACGCTGCGCCACGCATCCTAAAATTTTCTCAGTCATAAGAAAGAGCATTTACACGTAGTTCCAAGCGCGCGTAAATGCTCTTTTTTGTATATAGAATGTCTTTACGGGGGGGTGGAAAGTGCTATCATAGAGGACAGAGGGAAGCTGTGGATAAGTGCGCCGCGCGCACGCTGTATGAAAGGATGAATGATCATGGCAGCACCGAAGATGACCGAGTATATGTGCACCTATTGCGGCAAGAAGGAGCAGAAGAGCATGCAGGCGGGACGCCCGCAGCCCGGGAAATGTCCGCGCAAGCCGGGCAATCAGCCGCACTCATGGGTGGTGAATCGGACGTATTGAGATGCATAGCAGAAATGAGGGAACATCATGACAGATCAGCCGGTATTTCGCAAGGAGCTCGAGCAGTATATGGATGCGGGGCTGCCGCTGCTCTACATCGACACGCTCGAACATGGCAAGGTGCGCAGCATTCTTGCAGAACTCGCCGTGCAGAAGGGGCGCGGGCTCATCGAGTGGAGCATGCACAGCGGATACGTGGATGCGGCGGCGGGCGTCAGATATGCCTCCGACCTGCGTGCCTCGCTTGATACGGTGCTGCGGGAACAGAATTTCGCGCGTAAGATCCTTGTCCTTGAGGATGTGGAGGGAATGCTCGAGGATCCCGAGATCGTCTCGCGTCTGCGCTACCTCGCGGAGCGCATCGCGGGCGGCGAGATGGATGACTGCACCGTCGTCCTTGTCGCGCCCCTCGGCACGATCCCGCGCCCGCTCGAACCGTATATCACCCTGATGAGCCTCGACTATCTCAGCCCCGAGCGGATCAAGGCGCACATCCTTCGTTTTCTCGAGAACCTCGGACTTTCCACACCTGTGGAGGATCTGCTCGAGAGCTTTGCCATGCACCTGCGCGGGCTGACCGAGACGGAGATAGACAACATCCTCTCGCTCGCCGTGAGCGAGGACGGACAGCTTGACGCGGGCGATCTGCCGATGGTGCTGCGCCAGAAACAGCAGATGATCAAGAAGTCCGGTATCCTCGAGATGGTGACGGTGCATGAGACCGTGGACGACATCGGCGGGCTTGAGAATCTGAAGGATTGGCTGCGGACGAAGGCGCAGATCTTCCACCATGTACGCCGTGCGAAGGAGTTCGGCGTGGACATCCCGAAGGGCGTCCTCATCGCGGGCATGCCCGGCTGCGGCAAGTCCCTCACGGCGAAGGCAGCGGCGACCATGTTCGAGGTGCCGCTCCTGCGCATGGACATGGGGCGTCTCATGGGCAAGTACGTCGGCGAGTCCGAGGCGAATATGCGCCGTGCGCTCCAGCTCACGGAGGCAAGCTCTCCCTGCGTCCTCTGGATCGACGAGCTGGAAAAGGCATTTGCAGGTGCGGGCGCACAGGGTGGCAGCTCCGAGGTGACGACGCGTCTCTTCGGCAGCTTCCTCACGTGGATGCAGGAAAAGGACAGCCTTGCCTTCGTTGTCGCGACCGCGAACAATATTTCCAATCTCCCGCCCGAACTCATGCGTAAGGGACGCTTCGATGAGATTTTCTATGTGGACTTCCCGAACCAGAGCGAGCGGGAGAAGATCGCGAGCCTCCACATCGGCAAGCGCCGCCGTCAGGATCTCGCGCAGATCGACGTCGCCGCGCTTGCGAAGAAGCTGGACGGCTACTGCGGTGCGGACATCGAGAGCGTCGTACGTGACGGCATCGAGGCGGCGTTCGTCGCGGGCAGGGAGCGCGTCACGACTGAGGATCTGCAGGCGGCAATCGGACGCACGCATCCGATCTCCGAGACGATGAAGGATGCCATCGAGGAGATGTCAAAGACCTACAAGTCGAAGAAATTCACGAACGCATCACGGGAGGTGTAGGGATGGCACGCGACATTCATCTGGAAGGATTTCGGACGGAGGAATCGAAGGGACTTTTCTCCGTCGCGAAGGAAATGCTCTCCTCATGGATGGAGAAACCGAAGGAAAAAAGCACAGTTGTCTGGCTCGGCGAGGAGTTCATCCAGCGCGTCGGCGGCATGACAGCGGAGGCGGCAGGGGAACTCAGCTCCTCCATCATGGACGGCGTGGATCAATTCACCAAGAGCATGAGCGAGATCGATGAGACCTGCCGCGCGGGCGGGACAAAGGAGGCGTGGCTGCAGGAAAAGTTGCTCTCCGTACCGGGCGCGACGGAGGAGGAGCGTGCGCGCTATCTCGCCGAGGCGCAGGTGGCACTTGCGGCGGGCAACAACGAGGTATATGCCGCACTGCACAGTGCGGAGCAAAGCGCAGACCTAAGGCTTCCCGCCGCCGTCGAGGAGCGTGTCCCCGATGGAGCGGGCGGCGCATCGTGGCAGCCCATCCCTGCGCAGATCGTTGCACAGGGCGTTGCCGAACAAGCCGTGCTTGCAGGCGTCGGCGGCGCGGCACTGGATACGGGACTGAAATATGCAGAGGGGGAGACGAGCGAATCGCTCAATACGGGGATTGATCTTGGAGAGGAGCCGACCGGATCGGAGACTGATCGCAGCATCAAGGCGGTCGCGACGGGGGCACTCTACGTTGCCGTCGAGCGCGGCATCGTTCCGTTTCTCAAGAAGGCGACGCCGCTGCCCGTGCTCACGAACATCGCCTGTTGGGGCGTCGAGAGCGTACGCACCGCCGCGCAGGTGTTCAGCGGGAAACTCAGTGTTGCGGCGGCAGTCGACCGTGTGGGACGCATCGCCTCCGCAGCCATCGGCGACCTCTGCTCAAAGGGCATCGGTGCACGTATGCTGTCTGCGATTCCCGTCGTCGGACCTGTCCTCGGCATGGCGGTCGGCTCTGCGATCAGCAGCCAGTCGGGTAAGAAAATCGCCTCTGCCGTTCATGCGGGCTTCAAGATCATCCAACCTGCCGTAACCGCCGTCGCCGAGGGGTTGCACAAGGTCGCGACGAAGGCGGTGGAGACTGTGAAGAGCTTTGGCAGGGCGATATTGAGCATATTTGATTGAGAGAATGAGGCGGGGCAGGGGACTGCTCCGCCGTTTATGGAATGTGGAGGAAGCATCATGGCACGAAAGGTGAAATTCCCACTGGAACTGAGGGACGGCTATCTGGCGCGCAGCAATATCGAGGAGGTGCGCACGCATTTTGATCTCGAAAAAATAATCGCCCAGTTCCATAACGGCAGACTGAAAATCTGGCTTGAGGATCACTACTTGCCGGAGATGGCGGCACAGGTCGCAGTGCTTGACGGCGATGCCCCCGATCTTGCCGCGCAGCTCTGCGCCATTCTCGGCGTCGAGGGCGTTGCCACGGAGCATGTGGACAGCAGCCTTATCCAAAAACGCGAGGAGAAGCGTCAACGGCTCAGCCAGTACACCACAGATTCGATTCTCTGCGACATGGCGGAGTTCGCCGCGTTCGAGCAGGGGGATTTGGACAGGCTCATCAAGGAGGGTGCACAGAAAATTATCCTGTGCAATGCACCTTTCCGCATCCCTTTGCATGTGAAGAACAAGACCTATCTCGGTGTCGGGAAAGCTGTTGCCGTGATTGACAGCAAGACAGCGGTCGATTTCGAGGCACTTGGGATTCATTTTGTCGATCTGCCGTTTGATGAGAAGTATCGGGAAGCCGTGGCGGACGAGCCGCGCAGATACTTCGAGCAGGGACAGCAGTACGAGGAAAAGGGAAAGGATAAGAAAGCCGTCGAGTGCTATCAAAAGGCAATCGACCTCGGCTGTGACGATGCCATTTTTGCTCTTGCAGAACTGTATGAAAAGCAGGGCGAAGAAGAGAATATGATTCGCCTTTTGGTGAAGGCGGGGGAGCAGGGCAATGTCGGGGCGATGGATCGCTTAGAAACACATTTTAAAGAGGTTGAAGACTATAGAAGTGCAATACGGTGGACAGAAAAGAAAGCAAAACTTGGTGATGCTGATGCTATGTGGTGGATGGGGATTCGCTATCGGGATGGTGAGTGGGTTGAGAGAGATTTAGAAAAAGCGTTTGAATGGTTTCAGAAATCGGCAAAGGCAGAAGATGCCAATGGAATGTGCCTTTTAGGAGACTGCTATCGTGACGGTGAGGGAACGGGGCACAATATAGAGGAAGCGATTCATTGGTATGAGAAATCTGCTGCATTAGAAAATTCTTATGCCATGTGGAGACTCGGGATGCTTTACGATGAGGGGAATGGCGTTCCAGAGAATCCTGTTCTTGGTGCAGAGTGGTATCGTAAATCTGCCGAGGCAGGAAACACACAAGGAATGTACTATTTAGCCCTTGATTATGAGTATGGTACTGGCGTAGAACAGAACGATGCAGAGGCAAAAAAATGGTATCGAAAAGCTGCCGATGAAGGTTATGCACCTGCGCAGCGAAGAATAGGGGATTATTATGCTGACGAAGGAAAATATAAAGATGCAATGCGGTGGTATGAAAAGGCTGCCGAGCAGGGGGATGGTGCATCCTTCAATGAAATCGGTCTGATGTACTCCAATGGAAACGGCGTGCGTCAAGATGCCAACAAAGCATTTGGATGGTTTCAAAGATCGGCAGAAGCAGGCTTTGGATGGGGGATGTTTAATTTAGCGCAGTGTTATGAGTATGGTGACGGAGTTCAACAGAATGATAGAATAGCAAAGAAGTGGTATGAGAAAGCTGCAAATGAGAGCCTTGCCGAGGCAGAATGTCGCATGGGAGAATATTGCTGTGATGCGGGGGACTATGCGAAAGCCCGATATTGGTACAAACGAGCTGCCGATCGGGGTGACGGAAGAGCAATGTGGATGCAAGGTGTTCTTCGCTCCTCAGAAGAATATGGGCTGCAAAATGAGTGGAAAGCCTTTCAATATTTCCAACAGTCGGCAGAAGCAGGTTTTGGATGGGGGATGTATAATCTGGCTCACTGCTATGAAACCGGAAGCGGCGTTCAGAAAAATCTCAAGTTAGCAGGAGAATGGTATGCCAAGGCTGCGGACGAAGGGATAGAACCCGCTATTGAATGGCTGAATGGGTAATCGGTGGAGGAAGCATCATGGCACGAAAAGTGAAATTCCCACTGGAACTGAAGGACGGCTATCTTGCGCGTAGCAATATCGAGGAGGTGCGCACGCATTTTGATCTCGAAAAAATAATCGCCCAGTTCCATAACGGCAGACTGAAAATCTGGCTTGAGGATCACTACTTGCCGGAGATGGCGGCACAGGTCGCAGTGCTTGACGGCGATGCCCCCGATCTTGCCGCGCAGCTCTGCGCCATTCTCGGCGTCGAGGGCGTTGCCACGGAGCATGTGGACAGCAGCCTTATCCAAAAACGCGAGGAGAACCGCCAGCGGCTCAGTCAGTACACCACGGATCCGATACTATGCGACATGGCGGAATATGCTGCGTTCGAGCAGGAGGATTTGGACGCGCTGATTGACGAGGGAGCGCGCGAAATCATCCTCTGCAACAACGCATTCCGTATCCCTCTCCTCGCTGAGAAGCGTAAATACTACGGAGTCGGAAAAGCTGTCGCCGTGATTGAGAGTGATACGCCGATTGACTTCGCGGCGCGTGGGATTCAGTTCGTGGATGTGTCGTTTGATGAGAAATATACGGATATATTGTTGTCCACGAAAGAGGTTGAAAAACCTAAGATAAAAAAGAATAAAAAACAATCTTCAAAAGACACAAACACTAGAGGGAAACAGAAACAAAAATCGAAGAAGGTGGGTCTCTCTACATTAGATAAATCATTAGTGTTACATCATCGAACTTGGTATGAACACGAAGCAAATCATGGAAATTATGCAGCAATGGTCTACCTTGGCATGATGTATGAATTTGGGATGAATGGTGCAGTGCAGAGTGAGGAAACAGCACTGCGTTGTTATAGGACAGCGGCGGAACATGGGAATGGTTGGGCAATGTATGAACTGTGCTTGTGTTATGCAGAAAAAGATCAATATGAAGAAGCACAAAAATGGTGCATGAAAGCCGCGCATTATAAATATGAGGATGCAATGCGTGATGTCGCACATCAGCGTTTTCGGGAAGATGATTATATAGGTGCGCTTCACTGGATTGGGAAATTACATGGCATAACGGAAGTCCTCGAAGGAGAAGAAGATGTTCCAAGAATGCTTCGTGACGGTGGATACATTGTCAAACCTTGCGTGATGAATTTATTGGCGCTGATATGTTCGTACGGTGTTGGTGGCGGACGTGCGGATATGTTCTTCTGGTTTCGGGAAGCGGCGAGAGCCGGAGACCATTGGGGAATGTATAATGTAGCGCAGTGTTATGAGGAGGGGGATAGCGTCGTAAGGGACTTCGATGCAGCAGTATACTGGTATAAAAAATCTGCGCAGCATGGGAATGAAGAGGCTAAGAAATGGCTGAAAAAGCATTCGTAACATGGAGGAATCTATATGGCACGAAAGGTGAAATTCCCACTGGAACTGAAGGACGGCTATCTTGCGCGCAGCAATATCGAGGAGGTACGTGCGCATTTTGATCTTGAGAAGATCATCGCCCAGTTTCATAACGGCAGACTGAAAATCTGGCTCGACGATCACTACTTGCCGGAGATGGCGGAGCAGGTCGCGGCTCTTGACGGCGATGCCCCCGATCTCGCCGCGCAGCTCTGCGCCATTCTCGGCGTCGAGGGCGTTACCGCAGATGCCGTTGATAGTTATGCCATTCGTGAGCGTGAGCGAAAGCTGCAAAAACTTCGTCAATGCACAAGCAATGAGCGTTATCTGAATATGGTGGAGTATGCTGCATTCGATCAAAAAGATTTGGACGATGTGCTAAGAAATAATCCGACAGAGATTCTTTTGTGCAGTGGAGAGTTTCATATTCCTCTCGTGGCAAAACAGCGTACCTACTACGGGATCGGAAATGTCGTTGCCGTGATTGACAGCGAGCGACTAGTGGATTTTGAAAAACTGGGGATTCGCTTCATCAATGTAGACTTTGATGAGGCGTATGAACAGGTGCGAAAGAAAGTGATCGACATCCCAAAACTCATGACGCCTGAGGTCTTGGCGGAGTTGTGCAGTGTCTTGATCCTTGGGAATCTGAAAGATGGGCGGCGTGTTCTCGAACATTGCAATCCTTTTTGGAAAGATGGCTTTACCTATCAGGTGCATCCCTATGTATCCATCCCTGATACAGGGATTCGAGAGGGAATCGCCAAGGGACAGGAGACCATTATCGGATACGGGAAAGCCGGAAATTCGTTTCTCAGTACGAGGATCCTTGTCTTTACAGACCGATCCTTATATGTTGCAGATTACAATGAGCCGTTGATTCATGCACGTTATGCGGAGATTACACGCGTGCTGTTTGGTTCCAATTCGATGGACAGTGTTTTTCAAATTGATACATGGGGAGAAACCTACCAACTCAAGGATGCAAGGCGATGGGATGAATGTATCGGGTTCTTTGGTATGCGCCTCTTTCTCCTTGTCATGGCACATATTCTTGGAAGTTCCAAATATGAGTTTACGGAGAGTGAGCTGTATATGCTCAGTCAAATTCGTCTGGATTCTCTGAACGATCAGTACATCACAGAGCTTTTATAACTCATTGCAGACACAACAAAACAGGGCAGATGCAGAGGTTCGTCACCTCTGCATCTGCCCTGTTTGATATTTCTATGATTTTCCTTTAGGCGTAGGCTATACGCGACACATTGTGATCTGAAGCAGGGGAAACAGAACCGTTATTATCGCGATTCAGTGCACGCTGCTGCGCAAGTTCTTCCTGATACCAACCCTCGAGTGCATCATACTCCCGCTTAAACTCAGGATCTTTTAGCTGTTCTTCCAAGAACTCTGACCATGTAGTCATGATGGATTCCTCCAAATGGAGTATTATCACAAATCTACAACGCTGTTCTACAATTCCCCTTTTATGACGGTCTTTAGAATATCCTTTTTGGCCTCCTGTACCATTGCGGCGACTTCGGGCATTCCCAGTGCGGGCGCTTCCTCGATCATCTCGTTGAAGATGTCGATGAGCTCGTCTATCTCAAGCTCCTTGATGCGGTTCAGGTCGATAATCTGTGCGGACATAGTGCGTGCCTCCTTTTTTGGAGATAAGGTGAGTAACTAATAACCATATTATATCATATTCGTGTAAAGGAAGCACTGATAAACTCAACCGCGCCATCTTAGCGCATCTTTTTTGCCATGTCTGCGTCAATAAATCCTCCACGCAGCTTTGGCTATGCGTCCGGTTTTCCTCCTTGTTCGGACGAAAAATCTATGCCAATCTGAGGGTCTGTTTTATCAGTGATTCCTAAAAATTATATTTTGCAAGAAAGTAAAATAGACGTTGAGTCATTCGATTTTTATGCTATAATACAAAACAGAAAAGCGGTATTTCTATTTTGTAATTTTAGGGAGGTGACAATATTGCTGTATGATTTTTTGATTGAGAACTATGGATGTGGTGAGCCAATTTTTTTATCGGAGGTATCATATCCGGCGAAGAGAGAAGTTGCTTTGCGTCAGGAAATGTCCAAGTTGGTTGCTCTCGGACTAGTGCGACGCTTTGAGCAGGGGATTTACTATATACCGGAAAAGGGAATGTTCTCGACCGGGCGTGCGCTTTCGGTTGAGAAAGTGATTGAGCGGAAATATCTTTTTGACAAAAACGGAAATCGTTGTGGGTATGTTAGTGGACAGGCTTTTGCAAATCAATTTGGCATTAGTACACAGGTTCCGATGGTTATTACTGTGGTTTCCAATAAGGCAACGACAACGGAGCGCCGTGTTCGTTTGGCGGGACGGGAGATTATTCTGCGAAAGCCACGGTATAACGTGGATGAGATGAATTTTCGTATCTTACAACTGCTCGATTTGATTCTGGATATAGACATCTATTGCGAGGTTTCCTATGAGGAGGGACGCAAACGGGTGGTTCAGTATTTGCAGAAATGGCTACTGCAATTTAGCTATATGGAGGAATACTTTTCGTATTATCCGATAAAGCTATTTAAGAATCTGTATGAAATGGGGCTTTTACGTGGCGTACCTGCATGAAAATACAGAGTTGTTTGCGGAGATCGTGACAGAGACGGCGAATCATTTGTGTGTTCCGGAGGCTATGGTCGAAAAGGATTACTATGTCACGATGCTCCTCCGAAATATGACGAATAAATTGCCTTATCTGGTCTTTAAGGGTGGCACGTCACTGTCAAAGTGCTACAAAGTCATTCAGCGATTTTCTGAGGACATTGATCTGACATCAGACAAGGAGCTTACGCAAGGGCAGCGTAGCAAGTTGAAGAAGGTCATCTGCGGAGTTGTCGGTGAACTCGGGCTATCGATAGATAATTTGAGGGAAACACACAGTCGTAGGAATTTTAATCGTTACGACATCTCCTATTCACCGGTTGTTGCCGTATCTGAACTTACTTCCAGGATTCTTATAGAGACTTCAGTGATGTCTCTGGGGATTCCTTTCCATGAGATGCCAGTTGAATCCATGCTTGTGGAGGTTTTGAAAGATCGATATACCAATATAATTGAGGAGTTTTCTCTTCAGCCGTTCGAGATGAAGGTGCAAAGCATAGAGCGCACGTTCATTGACAAGATTTTTGCCATTTGCGACTATTATATGAGTGCACAGACAGAGCGTCACTCACGTCATCTCTATGACATCGCTAAAATATGGGAGAATATTTCTCCAGATGGTACATTTCGTGATTTGATTGAAACAGTGCGCATAGCGCGTAGGGATGTAAAAAACTGTCCTTCTGCGCAGATAGAGGTCGATGTATCTACAGTTTTATGTGAGATCATTGAGAAAAATGTGTATCAAATGGATTATGAGAAGCTAACGCGAAATTTGCTGGCAGAGTCGTTTTCTTATGCGAATGCGATAAGCAAGCTGCGAGAGATTGCTGACCGTAACTTGTTTTAGATAATTTCTGTGATGCACATATAGATAACAGGGCTGTCAGAGAGTCATTCCAACTCTCTGACAGCCCTGTTGTATTCTTAAGGAAGCCAGATATTTACAACATATTCCGCAGAAACTCCCGTGTCCGTTCTTCTTTCGGCGCACGAAAGAAGGTCTGCGGCTCGCCCTGCTCGACGATGACGCCGTTTTCCATAAAGATGACATTGGTTGCCGCCTCGCGGGCGAACGCCATCTCATGTGTGACGACGATCATGGTCATGCGCTCGGCGGCGAGCGCGCGCATGGTGCGGAGCACCTCGCCCGTCAGCTCGGGATCGAGTGCGGAGGTCGGCTCGTCAAAGAGCATGATGTCGGGCTTCATGGCAAGCGCGCGTGCGATGGCAACGCGCTGCTGCTGTCCGCCGGAGAGCTGGCTCGGGTAGTAGTTCTCGCGATCGGAGAGCCCGACCTTCGCGAGGAGTTCGCGCGCGTAGGGGAGAATCTCATCCTTCTTCATGCCCTTGACATGGCAGGGCGCCTCGATGAGGTTCTCGATGACGGTCATGTGGGGAAAGAGGTTGAACTGCTGAAAAACCATGCCTGTGGACATGAGGATGCGTCGTACGTCCGATGTACTCGCATAGGTCGCCGTGGTCTCGCCGTCTTTTGTCCAACAGAGTTTTTCCCCGCGGATGGTAATCTCCCCGCGATCAATGGTTTCAAGTTTGTTGATGCAGCGGAGCAGGGTGGATTTGCCGGAGCCGGACGAGCCGATGATGGCGAGCACCTCACCGCGCGCGAGGCTGAGGTCGATGCCGCGCAGGACGCCAAGCGCGCCAAAGGATTTGTGAATGTCGCGCATGGAGAGCATGATCTCGTTAGCTTTCGTATCTGCCATAGTGCGCCTCCAGTTTCTTGAATCCATAGGTGAGCACGGCGGTCATCGCGAGGTAGAAGATGCCGGCAATGAGGAAGGGAGTCATGTCGAACTCGCGCTGAACGATGGTGCGTGCAACGCGCAGGAGGTCGTTCATGGCGAGGATGTAGACGAGGGAGGTGTCCTTGACGAGGTTGATGGTCTCGTTGCTGACGGGGGGCAGGGTGATGCGTAGCACCTGCGGCAGGACGATGCGCCGCATGGTGAGTGGGGTACTCATGCCGAGAACGCGTGCCGCCTCGAACTGTCCGCGCGGGACTGCCTGTATGCCGGAGCGGAAGATCTCCGCGAAGTAGGCGGCGTAGTTGAGGACGAAGGCGAGGAGTGCCGCCGCAATGTCGGGCAGCAGGATGCCGACCATCGGCAGGGCGAAGTAAACAAAGAGCAGTTGGAGCATCAGCGGTGTGCCACGCATGATCCAGATGTAGATTTCGAGTAGACGGCTGAGCAGCCGAAAACGCGAAAGCCTCCCGAGCGCGGCAAAGAGTCCGAGCGGGAGGGAGAGTGCGAGTGTGACACAGAAAATCTCGAGGGTGATGGTAGATCCCTCGAGCATGAGCAGTATCGTATCCAGTGTTTTATCCATTGATTTCATCCTAGCAGGAAAAAAGGACTGCCGCATCGGCAGCCCTCTTTTCTCTTATTTATTTCGTAATGTCCTTGCCGAACCACTCATTGGAAACCTTCGCCATCGTGCCGTCCGCCTTCATCTCATCCATGACTTTCTGCACCTCGCCCTGTAGGACGGTGTTGTCCTTCGCGAACGCGATGCCGAACTCGCTCACGGGACCGACCACAATGTCGAGCGCTTCGAGCTCCTCGGGATGTTTGCTCATGTAGTAGCGACCGACAATCTCATCGCCAATGACCGCATCGAGACGTCCGTTCTCGAGATCCATGAATGCCGCGACGTAGTCGGGGTACTTCTTGACCTCCTTGACCTCGTTCTTGTAGAAATCGGTTGCGTCGATGTACTCCTCGGCAGTACCCGCACTCTGCGTGCCGACGGTCTTGCCCGCAAGGCTCTTCTCATCCGTGACAGCGGTATTGCCCTTCTTCACGAAGATGATCTGACGGTTGTCCATGTAGGGCTTGGAGAAGAGCATGTTCTCCTTGCGCTTGTCGGTGATGTCGAGACCGTTCCAGAGGATCTGTACGCGTCCACTCTTGAGCTCCGCCTCCTTGCTCGACCAGTCGATCGCCTTGAACTCGACTTCGCGTCCGAGACGTTTCGCTGCCTCTTTCGCGAGGTCGACATCGAAGCCGGTAATCTCGTTCTTCTCATTCTTAAAGCCCATCGGCGGGAAGTTGTCGTCGAGTCCGACGATGATTTTTCCCATTTCTGCTGCATTGTCCGTCGAGACCACTTTCTGATTTCCGCCGCAGCCTGTGAGGAGGGCTGCAGAGAGAGCCATGACCGCCGCACCCGCGAAAATGTTTTTCCAGTTCATTGTTGTATCTCCCCTTACCGTTGCTTTAATAAGATAAAGTGCTAACGTGTGATATTATACGGTATAGATTAAAATAAAGTCAAGTAAAATTTTCAACGGGCTTTGCGCTTTGCAAGCGGAAGCCGTCTCAATCGAGGCGGCTTTTCTCGTGGAGTAAGGAGAGGGAACATAGGAGGGGGAGGACACGGCTACGGCGGCGGTGTCCTTTTTGTTGCAGAGGAGGCGGATGTGCGGACGATGTGAAAAACCCGCCACACGGGCGGGCAGTAGATCATGTGTCATGCAAGAGCTGTCTTTTTCTCGTAAAGAGCGGTAAGCGCGTCCTGCAGGACTTTGGAGATGTTGAGTTGTTCTGCTTCGGCGAAGGTGTTGAGCCATGCGGGGATGGTGAGATTCTTGCGGACGGACTTGCTACCGTACTTTGCGGCGTATGCGTCCATGTCGAGAGAGAGCAGGGAGACGAAGCCCTCGCCGATTTCAGGGTCGGGTTGAATGTCTTTGATGTTGCTTGCGGGCGGGATTTCGTTGCCGTCCTCAAGTTCGCCAAGAATCCAGCCCGATGCGGCATCCTCGCCCATCGCGATGGCGTTGGTGAGGTTGTCTCCTTCGCTGATACAGCCGGGCAAATCGGGGACAACGACGGTAAAGCCGGGGTTCACTTCACAAGGATAAAATACGGCGGGATATACGAGGTTCATATAAAAGCCTCCTTTTGGAGACGGGCTTTATTTTAAGCCCGTCATCCGCAAGACAGATTTGACAGTTTTCGGGTCGAGGTCGCCGGGATGATTCGGTATCGTGACTTTCCCTTTTTTCTCTCTATGCTTGTAATGCATATGCGAGCCGTTGGAGCTGTCCAGATACCAACCGTCCTTCTTGATGATGCGTTCAAGTTCCTTGAATCTCACCGTTTGCCCTCCTTCTGATTACATTATACGCATTATACACATGGGAATCAATATTTTTTGAAATGTTTTCTTTGTAAATTAAGGAATCGCTGATAAAATAGACCCTCAGATTGGCGTAGATTTTTTCGTCCGA
>ERZ773070.470-NODE-470-length-29808-cov-16.535845_pt1 | contig 29808 bp, 32 predicted proteins | sample MGYA00580618_ERZ773070 | MGnify/ENA primary metagenome ERZ773070 (study PRJEB29015, sample SAMEA2738023) | human oral metagenome | biome: human oral; feature: human-associated habitat; material: dental | place: China | collected 2019 ... | reverse complement strand
CAGAATTTATATAATTGTAAAGCTGAATTTGAGTGTGATGTTTGAGACATTGGCTATATTCTTTCCTTTCTTAGGACTCTTTCTGTTGCAATGTAGACAAAACAGTTTATTTACCTTGCTTGTATGCTTTATTACTGTTACAATAATCGTAATTTCCGCCACGACCACATAAATAAACTTGGTATTTGTTATAGTAATCGTGAACGTCTTTTATGAAATCTTTCAAACCTATTGTCGGTAACGGATGCGCATATAGAATGCACTGAACAATACATTTCAATTGTAACACAAACCTAATTTTACATAATATTAAATCATCTACCAGTAAACAGTAAAACGATCCTGCGTAATCTAGTCGCAGGTTATGCCAAATCTTGACAAAATCCCACCCCTCTGCTAAACTCTTCAGAGGTCAATACGTTGCTTTTGTCGCGGTTGAAGTCCGCCGAAGCCGCTAGCAAAGGCGTAATGCTGTCAAGAAAAACACCCTAGTTGCACCGATAAAGCGCAACTTTTTTGTTGCCAAAAAATCATTAACCAAAGGAGGAAATATGCCCCGCACCAAACGCGAAGGAATCTTTTACGGCGCTGTGATGGCGTTTACTATGTCACTTTTCATGAATTTATTCAATACATTTTTGCACGCTGGCGTGTCGATAGAGTCGCTCGGGCGGGTACTGCTGCTGCAGCCTATCATCTTTGCGATTGTCATGCTAGTTGAGGGATTGGTGGTGTCAAACTTGGTGCACAAAGCTATGAAGCGTTTCGTCCAGGTGAAAGACAGTCCGAAAGCTCGCGCCCTGGCGCAAACGGTTTGCATGGTGACCGGTATGTCGCTGGCGATGAGCGTGATCGGGCTAATCTTGGCGGGCACGCCGCTGGTTGAGTTACCGTTGCGCTTTGCCTCGGTATGGCCAGTGAATTTCTGCGCGGCGTTTTGGTGGCAAATATTGGTCGCTGGACCAATTGCGCGCATGTCGTTAAAAATACTGCGGTCTTATCGTAAGGATAGTGAATTAATTGCAGAGGATTTATAGTATAGCTTATGTTTGTGTGTTATACTTTGATATAAACTGCTTACTATTATACTAAACTTACAGACGGGAAATTATTATGCTCAAAGAGTATGTTCAGAGGAAACTTGAAAAATATGTGCGCAGATATTTTGCTTCGCATCCAGATGTTAAATTAGTTTGTATAACTGGTAGTGTTGGTAAAACTAGTACTAAAATGGCTTTGGCTAATATTCTAACTCAGGAATATCGAATCCGAGTACATACTGGAAATCATAATACCAATATGAGTGCTCCATTAGCTATACTGGGAATACCTTATCCTAGAGATATTAGAAGTGTTTCTGCTTGGCGAGATGTTTTTAAACAAGCTAAGCGGCGAATTAAAGAACCAGCCGATGTTGATATTATAGTTCAAGAATTGGGAACTGATAAGCCTGGTGATATTGAGTGTTTTGGAACATATTTAAAGCCAGATATTACTATTGTAACTGGTATAACCCCTGAGCATATGGAATTTTTTGGTACATTAGCTGCTGTTGCTCAAGAAGAACTCTCAGCTACTGATTTTAGCGATATAGCTATCATAAATCGTGATGATACGCCTCAAGAATATGCTAGTATGCTTACAAATAATAATATTATCACTTATGGTACTAGTAGTCTTGCTGAATATTCATTTGAAATTGAAAGTTTTTCTATAGGTAAGGGATATACTGGTAGGTTAATAAATCCAGAACTGGGTAATGGTATACGCACGACCCTGCAAGTTGTTGGTGAACATAATATTAGACCAATTATTGGAGCGATAGCTGTCGCGATTCGTTTTGGTATGTCGCCACAGGCTGTTGTGAGAGGTGCTGAATTAATTCGCCCAGTCCCTGGTAGAATGAATATTTTGCGTGGAGTTAAAGATAGTATTCTAATTGACGATGCATATAACTCTAGCCCAGCCGCCGCAGCTGCTGCAATTAATACTTTGTCAAATATAGAAGCACCTCAAAAAATTGCAATTTTAGGCGATATGAATGAACTTGGCGCTACGTCTGCACAAGAGCATGCAGAACTTGGTAGATTATGTCATCCAAATGGAATTAACTGGGTTGTTACAATTGGAAATGAATCTGGTAGATATTTGGCGCCAGTTGCTGAAGCGAATGGCTGCTTTGTCCGTAGTTTTCCAGATGCAATTAGTGCGGGCGCTTTTGTGCATAGCAAACTAGAGAGGGGGGCAGTAGTTTTAGCTAAGGGTTCGCAGAATGGTATTTTTGCCGAGGAAGCTCTAAAAATCATGCTTAAATCAACTGATGATATGAAAAAACTAGTTCGCCAGGAGCCAGAGTGGCTAGAAATTAAGACAAATTTTTTCTCAAAGTTTTAAAAGAGATAATCACTATAGTATAATTAATAGAAATAAGGGGGAATAGTGAAGAAGGCGACTAAAAAGATAATCAAAAAAATGATGGATAGTAAATTTAATAGACTATTTGTAGTTGCTGGGGTTGCTATTTTGGTCGTTTGCGCCTTCTGTATAGGAAATATAATAGCTCGTGGTAGTAGTTCTGGTGAGCAGCGGATTATTGATGCGATTTTTACAGCTATGTCTAAAGATAATATATCAGCAAAAATTGCGACAAAACAATCTGGTGGAACATCACCAATCAGTCTGAACGGTGATATCTCTATGGCTAATGCTGATAAAATTAGCGCTAAGTTCACTGTTAATATGCAACAAGGCAATAATAAAGTCGATGCTTCTTTTGATGTTCGCGGTTCGATTAGCAATAAGTCTAATTTATATGTTAAAGCTACAGGTTTAGGTAGTTTAAGTAGTTATTTACTCTCTGGCGCCCCAGAAGCAAAACTTTATGCTGATCAGGCTGTTGCCAAAATAAATGGAAAATGGATTGTAATAAATAGAGTTGGCGATAAGACGTTTCAAGGTCAGAACTGTATTGCCGATGTTTTTGGTAAACTAAAGAGAGATAAAAATATACAGAATACATTCCTGGACGTCTATAAGAATAATCGATTTATATTCATAAAGAATACATCTAAAGATGGGAACGATACTATATATTCCGTTAAGTTTGATAGAGAAGTATTAAACAAATTTATGAATTCACTACAAGAATCATCTATTATCAAGGATACAAAGAGCTGTTCAGGAATTAATTTAGCCCCTGGGTCAGAGAACCAAAATGGTCAACAAGAGCAAACTTCACAAAATAATAATTCTAATACAAACATATCTCTAGATATAGTAATTGATGATAAAAATCAATTAAAATCTGTTAATATGAATTCGACTCTAGAAGGAGGTCAATCGGCAAATATCGGAATCAATCTATCTTATGATAAGGTAAAAGTAGAAGATGTCCCTGTGGATGATGCGGTACCTGTATCAGATATACTTTCTGACATTTCTCAAATGATAGGCGTATTTAAAAAGACGGCAGAACAATATAATTCACAGATTACGCAATAAATATTAGCAAGAGATTGACCGATGAGCTCCAATACACTCAATCACAATAAAAGTAAACTATCTTCATTATGTAGTAGAACAAAGAAGTCTTTCGTGGTTGTTGGTGTTGTAGTTATATTAATTGTGGTTATATCCCTATCTATTTTTGCTTGTATGTGCTGGTATAATAATCCCAATAAAATGATGGCCGATGGTTTTGCTGGGTTATTAAGTTCTACGGGTTTTAATGGGGATATAAATTTAAAAAATAACTCTGCATCCACATTTATGAGTGTGGATTTTGTACGAGAAAAAGATTTTGGTAGGTCTAAAATTAAAGTTAGTAGACTATCTAATGGTAAATCCTCTGTACCTAATAAAGAAGCTAAAATTGGCTTAGATTTAATAACAAACTTCAACGGATCTTTATATGTTAAAGCTGATGATATAGATAAAATTACTAATACTCTTAGCAATAGCTATATTAAAAAATTATCTATTGAGGATACTGTAGATGAAGTTAATAATAATTTGAATAAAGACCAGCTAAAAGAAAAAGTCGAAAATTACTTCTCTCGTGTTGCAAATAAACTTAGGGGTAAGTGGATAAAAATTAACTACGGAATGTTAAGTAGAAACGATGTAAGTAGGCAAGTTTTACAATGTATTGATGACTTGAATAATAAAATTAGAAATGATAAATCTACTTCTAGTATCCTAGTAAAGAACTTTCGTAAAAATCAATTTATTTTAGTGGATGAAAATCAAAATATTGCAGATAAATCTGGCTCTAGGGGGCTTAGAATTAAGTTTGATAAAAGTAAGGCTGATAATTTTATGCATTCTATTAGGGATCTAGATATAGTAAATGAATCTTCGTCTTGCAACAAATTTTTGAAATTATTTGAATCTAAAAAAGATAGGCAAAAACAAGAGCTGTCTAATAATTTTACCATTTGGGTTGATAGAATATCTCATAAAATTACACATATAGAACTACAGTCCAAGGACAACAAGAAGAAGGGATTTTCTTACGACCTTAATCTAAAGTTATCTTATGGAGATAAAGTCGAACCTAGGCTTCCTAATAATACGGAAACGGTTGATATAAGAAATATTTATAATATATTACAAAACTAATATTCTCGTGGATTTTAGTTTTGTAAACAAAACTTGTTAGCTTTTGTTATAATATATTTATTATGAAGCGTTACAACCCTATTGAAGTAGAAAAAAAATGGCGACAAATATGGGATGAAAATGAAACTTATAAAGTTGATTTAAATGATGATTCCCGTAAAAAATATTATAGTTTTAGTATGTTGCCTGGTATTACTGGTGCTGGTATTCATATTGGGCACGGTAGGACTTATCAATTTTCAGATATAAAAGTTCGAGCTAAACGTCAACAGGGTTATAATGCTTATCATCCGATTGGCTGGGATAGTTTTGGTTTGCCAGTGGAGAATTATGCTATTAAAGTTGGAAAAACTCCTAGAGTTGCACATGATGAGGCTAAGGTCCATTTCAAAGAGCAGTTGAAGCGCCTTGGATTTAGCTATGATTGGACGAAAGAAATTTCAACAGCTGATCCTGAGTATTATAAATGGACGCAATGGATTTTTACACAATTATATAAACATGATTTAGCATATCAGAAAGAACAGCCGCAATGGTGGTGTGAAACAGATAATACTGTTTTAGCAAATGAGCAAGTTGAGGGCGGAAAATGCTGGCGTTGTGGTAATCCAGTTACTAAGAAAAATTTAAAGCAATGGTTCTTCCGTATAACGGCATATGCAGACGAGATTTTAAATGCAACTGACGATCTTGATTGGACAGAAATGGTCAAGACTATGCAGAAAAATTGGATTGGTCGTTCTGTTGGCGCTGAGGTTAATTTTACTCTCGATTTAACAGCATCTGACTCTTTGAAGTTCACCCCTGATTTGGCAGAAAAAATTATTTCTGGCAAAAAAACTAATACAATTAGGTATGAAGCTAAAAAACTTAAGGTTGGTGATATCGCTGATGCTATGGTACGTGATGGAGAGAAAGTATATTCATTTGGATATATAAAAATAGCTAATATCCGCCAGCTCCCACTAAGAGATATACCTAATGATGCTTCTGGACATGAGCATTATAGTGATGATAATGAAAAATTGTTGAGTTTTATGAAATTCTATGGCGAAGAAGTTTCGTTGGATGATATTTTTACGGTTTATGATTTTGAGTATTTACCACCGATTAAGGTTTTTACGACTCGCCCTGATACATTATTTGGCGCAACCTATTTAGCTCTAGCGCCTGAGCATAAATTAGTTCCAAAATTATTAAATAATTATACTCGCGAAAAAATAGAAGAATATATTAAAGGCTCTCAGCAGAAGACAGATATTGAACGTCAAGAAAATAAAGAAAAGACAGGTGTATTTACTGGTAGCTATGCAATTAATCCAGTTAACGGAAAAAAACTTCCAATTTGGGTAGCTGATTATGTGTTGGGTAGCTATGGCACGGGCGCGGTTATGGCGGTGCCAGCGCATGATGAGCGTGATTTTGCCTTTGCTGAAAAGTTTGACCTGCCAATTATCCAAGTGGTTGATAAGCCAGAAAATTCGGCGGACATTGGCTGCTATACTGGCGAGGGTGAGTTGATTAATTCTGGCCAATTTGATGGCACGCGCAGCGAAGATGCTCGCGAGCAAATTGTGGTATGGCTAGAACAGCAAGGTGCTGGACAGAGTAAAACGACATACAAGATGCGCGACTGGCTGATTTCTCGCCAGCGCTACTGGGGCGCGCCTATTCCGATTGTTCATGTTGATGGGCGAGCGCCGATTGCCGTGGCAGACGAGTGTTTGCCAGTGGTTTTGCCAGAGGTTGAGGATTTCAAACCGACTGGCGGAAACACGTCCGTTCTGGCGCAGGTTGACGATTGGGTGTGCGTGTGGGTTGACGTTGAGACAGGCAAGACAGTGCCGATTACCGAGCCAAAACCAGAAGGCGAGAATTGGACTGAGGGTCGGCGCGAAACCGACACATTGGATGGTTATGCCTGCTCTAGCTGGTATTTCCTGCGCTATCTGGACCCGCACAATGACAAGCAGGCGTGGGATCCAGAACTAATCAACCACTGGATGCCGGTCGACTATTACAACGGGGCGGATCACGCGGTGGCGCACTTGCTATATAGCCGTTTTTGGATGCGCTTTTTCTACAAACTTGGCTTAGTACCAACGCCCGAGCCGTTTAAGCGGATGATGTACAACGCCTATATCATGGCGCCCGACGGTCAAAAGATGTCTAAGTCCAAAGGCAATGTTATCGATCCAATGGAAATTATGGACAGCGGCTATGGCGCCGACGCACTCAGAGTCTACGAAATGTTTATCGCCCCGTATGACATGGATGCACCGTGGGATACTCGTGGCGTGCCAGGTTCTTATAGGTTCTTAAATCGTATTTGGAATCTGGTTCAGGAGTATATTGACTCTAGTGATACTGAGAGGAGCAATCCTAAATATGACACTGAAATTCTACGCATAGCCAACTTGGTAGCGAAAAAAGTAACTGAGGACATTCGTGATGAAAAGTTTAATACGGCTGTCTCTTTTATGATGGAAACTGTAAACAATTTATATAAAATAAAAGAAAATTATTGCATTACCAAATCAGAACCTTGGAGAATTGCCTTGGAGAATTTACTAATGGTTCTTGCGCCATTTGCACCACATATTACAGAAGAGCTTTGGTATCAGATTGGTCATAAGTCAACAATTCATATTGATAATTGGCCTTCTTGGAATGATGATCTATTAAAATCTGACCAAACTACTATTATAATACAGGTTAACGGTAAAGTTCGTGCCCGTTTGGAGTGTAATCGAGGATTGTCTAAAGATGAAGTGGAGACTATGGCCTTTGCTAATGGTCATGTAATGAGCTTTATCAAAGGTAAGCAAAATATAAAAAATGTTTATATACAAGATAAAATTTTAAATATTGTTGTGAAATAAGGCTATTGATGTAATATAGGATATTTTCTCTGTATTGAAGTTTACCTGAAATTACTGTATAATTATCAGTGAATTGTTTAAAGAAACGTAAGGAGTATTCTACTCATGGCACAGCCTAAAAAGCAAAGCAGCCCTCGTAAAACAGGATTGCGCCGTAGTCACTTAGTGCTTAAGCTTGCACGTCGTGTAAATGCTACGTCACCAGTTAAGGTCAGAACTACAAAACGAGAGACTGGCAAAAAATAAGGTTGCGTATTTTCTGCGCAATCTTTTTATAGATAAACATTAATAATTTAAAGAGAGAACCAATCAATATGGCATCAAATCGTCACCTAGGAAGGATGGTTGCATTACAAACTCTTTATGAGTATGACTTTCGTAATTCTCCAACGGATCCTGTCAATATCAGCGAAGTGACAAAGCGTAATCTTGAAAAATATAAAGAAGATATTGAAGACACAGATTTTGTATATAGATTAGTTGATGGAGTAATTAGTCATTTAGAAGAGTTGGATGATACTCTGCGACCTTTGGCTCCTGATTGGCCTTTAGAACAAATTGCTCGTATTGATAGAAATGTCTTGCGAATAGGGCTCTATGAATTGCTCTATTGTAAAGACGATATACCTGCGCGCGTTGCTCTGAATGAGGCTGTTGAGTTGGCAAAATTGTTTGGTTCCGATAATTCAAGCAAGTTTATTAATGGCGTACTAGGTACGGCATTTAGGACTCTTGTGGAGGAGAATAATAATGCCAACAACTCCGAAGTTTGATAAATTTAAAAAATATTTTCATCGTAAAAAACCTTCAATTCAGGAAATTGTGCGTGAACCAACTGCGGGAGGTATAGTTTTTCGTCATAATAAAGAGGGTAAAGTCGAGATATTGCTTATCCAGGACGCAAAAGATCGATGGACAATACCAAAAGGTCATATTGAAGAGGGCGAGACGGCTCAAGCAACTGCTAAACGGGAAATAGGTGAGGAAGCTGGTTTAAATAATGTCGAAGTTTTAAATTGGCTTGGTAAAATTCATTTTCGTTATCGCAGAGTAGATAAGTTAGTTCTAATGACTACTCAAATATATTTAGTAAGAGCCAAAGGCGACACTAATGCTATTCAAAAAGAAGAGTGGATGAATGGTATAAAATGGTTTAGTTTTCACGATGCTTTAGATGTAATTGAATACGAAGATATTGGTAAACTAATGTTATTAGCAATGAAGCAAATACGACAGGGGAATTTATAATGAGTGGAATGGATAAAACACCTTATAGAGAATTTGCTCGTGACAAGCTAGGGTTTGAATTTGAAAATATTGATATATTAATTACTGCATTGACACACAGAAGCTATGTTAATGAGCATCGTAAAAGTGTTAATGAGCATAATGAACGTTTAGAATTTTTGGGTGATGCGGTACTTGAACTTGTAGTAACTGATTTTTTGTTTAAAAACTACGTTCAGCCAGAAGGTATATTAACGAGTTGGCGGGCGGCCTTAGTACGTACTGAAAGTATAGGATCAGCTGGTGATAAATTGGGCTATGAACCCCTATTACGTATGAGTCGCGGGGAAAAGCATGGTAGTGACCGTGCTAGGCAACAAATTTTAGCTAATGCTTTTGAAGCTGTTACTGGTGCAATCTATTTGGAAAAAGGTTATGAATTTGCTGAGAAATTTATCTCTAAACATATTCTCGTAAAACTTGATAAAATTATTGAAGAGGGATCTTGGCGTGATCCAAAATCACATTTACAAGAGGTTAGTCAGCGAATCGATAATCTTACGCCGCAGTATAAAGTTTTAGATGAGATTGGTCCAGATCATGATAAGTTATTCACAATAGGTGTTTTTGTGGGTGAAAAAATGATGGGTAAGGGTTGTGGCCCAAGTAAACAATTAGGCCAGCAACAGGCCGCTAGAGCGGCGCTTAAATTATATAATGATATATCTAATGCATCTTGAAATACTATAGGACTAGATTGACATATTTACTAAAAAAAGGTAAAATGGCTTAAGATATTTAAATGTAAATTAAATAATAGAGAAGGAATTTGTATTTTATGCTTGCAATTCGTCTGCAACGTTTGGGTCGTAAGGGGTATCCAGTTTATCGGTTAGCTGTCCAGGAGTCTAATCGACATCCGTCAAGTGGTCGTGTGGTAGCTTATGTAGGTAGCTATAATCCACATACTAAGGAGAATTCAATTCAAGTTGAACTAGCACAGAAGTATCTAGATAATGGTGCCCAGCCATCGCCTCGTGTGATTAAACTTTTGAAAGATGGCGGTGTCAAATTACCTAAGTGGGTTAAAGAGCCACAAAATAATAAGAAAAGATCAATTAAGAATATAGAAAAGTTACGAAAGAATCAGCCAAAAGACTAATCGTGAATTTGTAAACTTAAAGTCGTCTTCTTGTGAAATGGAGACGACTTTTTATTATCTTTATCTTATAAACCATGATACAATATAAAATATAAATAAAGTGGAGTATTTGTATAAATACAGGAGGGTGAGATGTCAACAATCGATCAGCAATTTGTAGAATATGTTGTAAAACTATTAGTTATGCATCCAGAAGATGTTGTAGTTGAACGTGAAATTGATGAGAAAGGCGTATTGCTAACTTTAAAGGTTAATGATGCTGATATAGGACGCGTCATAGGTCGACGTGGCTTTACTGCACAAAGTTTACGTAACTTACTTAGGTCTTTAGGTGTAAAAAATAACGCGCGTTATAATTTAAAAATAACAAATACTACTAATTCAGAAGATGATTCTGAAAAATCTTCTCATTCTGTGGATGACTCTACAGATAAGACTGTGGAAAAGCATTCTAATTTTGCTGATATGTCTAGAAAAGAGCTTGCAGAATTAGATGACTTGGATATATAATAAAGACAGTTCAAAAAACAACCTTGAACTGCGAGAACAAAAGCTCTATGCGAGCAACTTTTATAAGAGTTGAGAGCCTTATATGTCTACGTAACCACTCCTTTTGGGGTGGTTTTGTGGTTTTATTAATCCTTGCTACACTGTTTATATGAGAAAATTCCAGGTTATAACTTTATTTCCAGAGATGTTTACTGAAGTATTCGGCTCTGGCATGATGTATAAAGCGCAAGATAAACAAATTGTTGAATTGAATACTATAGATTTGCGCCAATTTGGCTTAGGAGTGCGCAAACAAGTCGACGATACTCCTTATGGTGGCGGTGATGGTATGCTTTTGAAACCTGAGCCTATATTTAGTGCAGTTGAGTATGCAAAAACTATTGATTCCAGTGCTAAAGTTGTAATTATGACTCCACGCGGATTTCGATGGAAACAATCTTTGGCTCAAGAATTTTCTGAAAATGGTGACAACTATATTTTTATTTGTGGTCGATACGAAGGTTTTGATGAGAGGGTTATGAGCTTGGTTGATATAGAAATTAGTGTGGGAGATTATATTCTGACTGGAGGTGAGTTGCCTGCGATGACTATTATAGATAGTATAGTTAGGCTGATCCCTGGGGTCTTGGGAGGTAAAAATAGTGCGATTATTGAAAGTTTTTCTGATGGTGAAACTCTAGAGTTTCCTCAATATACTCGCCCTGCAGAATTCAGGGGAATGCGTGTACCTGATATTTTACTAAGTGGAAATCATGCAGAAATTGATCAGTGGCGTGCTGATCATTCTAAAAAGATAAAAAATAAATAATCAATATTAAATAGCACTCCTTCGGTAAGTAAAGGAGTGCTAACTTGTTGTGGTGGGTATATCGTAGAGCGAAAAACCCATCGCTAAAACTTTTTTGATGTTTTTTGTTTTTGCAATGCTTCGCTGGCTTTAATATACATAAAAAACTATTAAAGCGCAAGCAGAATATAAAATATTTATATAGCCTGTGGAAAAGGTGTGTATAAATTATTGACCAAAGCCATCAAATACGCCATAGTAATAGGTAATATGTTGAAAGATATAATACCCAAAAATAAGACATATTCTTTTTTATATACTATCGTAGCTACTATAATAGCAGTTTCTCATCTGTTTTCTTTAGATAAAACAACAGTATTGAATGTGGGGGATTTTTCTGATATCTGGACTGGATTACTTATAATTTCTATTGTAGTGACGATATTTAGTTTACCTTATGCTATAGGACTAAGCGCTAGTAAAAGTTTATTAAACGTGTCACGTTTATGTGGTTTGATAGTAGCTATTCTTTGGATCATTATTATACTTTTTACCCTGATTAACGGTTTAAATGTTGGTATGCTGGGTGTGTATTTAGTGAAACCTAGCTTAATATTTTTACTTTTAATATTATATCTAGCATTTAGGGTATTTTGGCGAGATAAGGTATAAGTATACACGTAATCACCCTACTGGTAATGATCAAAACCATAGTTAAAGTATAAACAATATCTCTTCAGACCTTACTAATCTTAGTAATGAAGATAGTGAAGAATACGACCAAGGTATTGGTCAGCTAGAACACGGGACGGGACGGTTAGATAGTCAGTTAGGTATTAGTTTGGGTAATATCATTAGTATTGATGATTTAAATTTTATTTGCTAAAATATTATTACTATTGGGGTGTCGCCAAGCGGTAAGGCAACGGGTTCTGGTCCCGTCACTCGGGGGTTCGAATCCCTCCACCCCAGCCAATTTATACTATCCATTTAAGTATAAGGCTATAAGTATATTAGTGATTATATATGTGATTATATATAAATAGACTGTTCGTAGCAGTCTATTATTGATTTATTATTAATTAAAATATAAATTCTTTGTAAAATAAATATACTTATGTTACTATGTACCCATAATACTAAAAACGGAGGAAGTATGAAGATTATTCAGATATTAGGGGTGTATTTGCTGGTGGTTGCAACAGCTTCTGTTTTTGCGTTCAGCAATCAAGCGGATGCTGTGCAAAACAATAGTGAGGTAAAAAATAACAATAAGAAAACTTATGAATATGTAGCGCAGGAAGGCGACTCCTATACTAAGATAGTACGTAAGGCTGTACAGACATATGGAATTAATAATAAAAAAGACATTGGTAAAGCTAGGATTGTGGCAATTGAAACAAAATTGACGGAGTCTGCTGGATGGCCTCTTCTTGAAATAGGTCAAAAGATTAAGCTTGAAGAGGATACAATTGCAAAAGCGATTGAAAATGCCATGAAGCTTAATGATAAAGATTTATCAGCCTGGCAAACTTATGTACCGTTTGTAGATTTTTACACAAACAATGTCGGTGAATCTAAAAAGTAGAGAAAACTAATATGAATATAAATGTGGAGACTATTATTAAGGATAACGTTGTATTGCAGCTTTTAATTACCATTATAGTTGCAATAGTTCTCCATATTTTACTTAGAGCATTAGTTAGCGCCATTGTTGACCGTATGGTGCGCCAACGTAATTACTCCACCAAAGGAGATGAGATTAAACGCAGAGATACATTAAAGGGGGTTTTGCGTACTCTAACTACAGTGGTTTTGTGGGTTATAGTTGTTTTAGTCTTGCTTCGCCAGTCTGGAATTGACCTGGGTACTTTGGCAACTGGTGCAGGTTTTTTTGGTGTTATTTTTGGATTTGGTGCCAGGGGTGCGATTCAAGATTTTGTATCTGGTCTGTGTATTATAGGTGAAGATCAATATAGAGTTGGAGATGTAATACGTTTACAGATTGGTAGTGTTATGCTTTCGGGTACAGTTGAGGATTTGACAATTCGAATAACTAAACTACGTGATTTAGATGGTAATTTACATATAGTCAGTAACGGTACACCTCAATCTATTACTAATTTAAGCTATGAATATGCCAATGTTAATATTAATCTACCTGTATCTTACTATTCTGATATAGATAAAGTAGAAAAAGTTGTTAACCAGGTTGGTTTAGATATGGCATCGGACGAAAAATGGGCAAAGGACATTTATGATCCAATATCTTTTTTGCGTTTAAATGAGTTTGAAGAGTCTGCTATGTTAATAAAAGCTCTGGGAAAAGTTCGACCAGCTGCTCAATGGGCGATTGCTGGTGAATTTCGTAAACGAATTAAAAATGCTTTTGATGAAAATGGTATAATTATTCCTTACTCAAAGTCTGAGGCTGATGATAACTCTAATTCTCAGTCTGGTTCAAGCTCTAGTCCGCAACCAAAAATAAAACAAAATCACAAGCGTTAGGGTTTTGTGTTAAAATATTCTAGGTATGGATAATGTAGTTTTTTATGGCTCTGCATTACTTGTTTTATTTGGTGCAATTACTGTAGGTTATCTGATAGTACAACTACCTTGGATTAGGCGTAGTTTTTTACCGGCAAGTGTGGCGGCTGGTTTAGTTTTACTTTTGCTGAGTCCTCAGTTATTGGGTAAATTTCCTACAGAATCCAGTATAGCTGAGTCACTATATAAAGCTTGGGAGCCTTTGCCTGGTCTTTTTATTAACGTAATTTTTGCAGCATTATTTTTAGGGAAGCCTCTAGCTTCGCTAAAAGGAATATGGCGTATGGCTGCTCCGCAGGCTGCTTTTGGTCAGATGATTGCATGGGGATATTATGCTGTTGGTAGTTTTGTGGTTTTATTTATACTTGCACCGGTTTTTGGAACTAATCACTTGGCGGCTTCCTTACTTGAGATAAGTTTTGAAGGTGGACACGGCACTGCTGCTGGTATGGAGAGTGTATTTAGTGAATTGAATTACAAAACTGGGCAAGAAATGGCTGTTGCCTTAGCTACAACTAGTTTATTTGCGACTTTGACCGTAGGATTTACACTAATTTCTATCGGTAGACGTAGGAATTTGATTGAAAAAGATACGTTATCAGTTGATAAAGTAAAGGGAATGGTATATCACCGTCGAATCATGGCTCAACTTTTAAAAATAGGTTATAACTTACGTGAGGATTTGGCGTTTTGGCGCATTATTTCACATATTATTTTGTTAATAGCTGGAGTTTTGATTGGTTGGGCGATCCATTGGCTTGTGTTACAGATTGAAGGCACAACCTGGGGAGCAGCTGGTGACTTAAAAATTTTTGGATATATGCCTAGATTTACATTTTGCATGTTTGGAGGTATGATTGCGCAAACTATTTGGAGAAGGTTGGGCTTCAAAATATCGTTACCATTAATTGATTTACTTAGTAGTATAGTATTGGCTATGTTGGTAACATCAGCAATTGGTACTATGAAACTTGATTTTGTATCTACAGATGGGGTTGCATTTTTAATCCTGGCTTTAAGCGGTGTTTTATGGGTTTTGTTCTGTTTTGTATTTTTGGCACGACATATATTTGTGCGTCATTGGTTTACAAATGCGATTATAGGTATTGGTCAATCTATGGGCACTACTGCAACTGGATTATTATTTGCTCATGTTGTTGATCCAAAACAGCGAACTGGAGCTGTTGAAAGTTTTGGATATAAACAGCTGCTTTTTGAGCCTTTTATGGGAGGAGGAATAGTTACTGCTATGTCTATGCCTATGATTGTATTATTTGGATTACCTAAATTTATGGTGATCTGTGCTATGGTGTCATTTGCGTGGTTGACATTTGGTGTACTTGCTCTAAACAAACATCCCTAGCAACGTGATATACTATAATATATGGATAAACTCATTCCTTTTTTGGCTGATGGATTAGTTTTTATAATTGTAGCTATCTCTTCTTTTTTCCTGATTGTTAAGGTTCCTAACAATCGAAAGTACTTAACTTACGGGCGTATTTTAGTGGCAGGACTTACATCTTATTTGATTGCTAAGATAATGAGTATAGTTTATCAACCAAGTAGCATGCGTCCTTTTGAACTTATGAATGTTAATCCAGGTGCTTCATATATGGACAATCCTGGTTTCCCGTCTGATCACTCTCTGTTTGTTTGGGCTATAGTGTTTGCGGTGATTTATGCAGTTCGTAATAAGATTTTATCTTTAAGTTTAATAATATTAGCTTTTTTGGTTTGTGTTGGTAGAGTTATGGCATTAGTTCATACTCCACTTGATGTGATTGGTGGAATAGTCGCGGCGATGATCGGAGCTATGTGGTATATAGATGAGCTAAGTTGCAAAAAACGCAAAACTAATGTATAATATCCATCATGGATTACGTATATGAGTCGCAACCTGCAATTATAGGACAAGACAAGCGACTACTCGCCAAGATATTGGTAGTGGGCGCCGTATTAGGTGCGGTTATCTGTGTTATTTCTTATGTGTTGTGGCGTTTTGTGCTTAGTGATATCGTCTGTACTGCGGGTCAATCTATTTGCGTGGAGGCTAATTCATATGCTGGTAATATAGCATTAGTTTTAGGTGCTATTATAGGTGTGATTTCACTTGTGAAAATTGGCGTATATAGACCAGTTATTATATCTCTTGGTGCAACAATATGTCTTTGGGGGATAGGTGGCTGGCTTTTTGGTCGTAGTACGATAATATTTGCGATTGCTATAATTATACTCTACACATTATCTTATGCGTTGTTCGCTTGGATATCCCGTATCCGTAAAGCACCTGTGATGCTTATAACTTTCATTATTATCACAATACTGGCACGCATTATTCCTATGTCTTTCTAATAGAATTATTAAAGTGCTATACTTAGTTCTATGGATGTATTTTTGATTTTATTTTTTGCTATATCTGCGGCAGTTGTTATATTTGGTCTTTTTTTGAAAATTAAAAAAATAGAAAAATCTGGAGATATTGGCTTAATAAAGTCAGATTTGCTAGAGATTAATAGATCACTAGAGTCTATGAAAGAGCGCGTTTCTGATAGGCTAGATCAGAATAATTATAAAATGCAGGAGTCAATGCAAAAGCAATTAGCCCAGAGTGCAAAAATAATTTCAGACGTTAGTCATAGATTAACGAAGCTAGATGAAACTAATGCGCGTGTAATTGATGTTGCTAGTGATTTAAAGACTCTGCAAAATATACTGCAAAATCCAAAGCAACGTGGTGTCTTTGGCGAATTTTATCTACAAAGCTTACTTGAAAATGTATTACCTCCAAAGCAGTTTCAAATGCAGCATAAGTTTAAAAATGGAAGTATTGTTGACGCTGTGGTTTTTCTAGAAAAGAACATGATATTGCCTGTTGATAGTAAATTTAGTTTAGAGAATTATAATCGTATGATCGCGTCTGAGAGTAAACAGGAAAGAGTTAACTTGCTAGCTAGAGTTCGCCAGGATTTAAAACAGCGTATTGACGAAACTAGTAAATATATATTACCGAATGAAAATACTATGGATTTTGCTTTTATGTTTATACCGTCAGAATCTTTATATTATGATTTGTTAATTGGTGATGTTGGTACTGGAGCAGGTGCTCGGGATTTATTAGAATATGCATTTCAGGATAAAAAGGTAATAATAGTAAGCCCCACTAGTTTTATGGCATATTTGCAAACAGTTTTACAGGGTTTACGTAGTCTACAGATAGAAAAACAGGCAAAAGAAATTCAATCGCGAGTAGTACAGCTTGGACGCCATATTGATGTTTATGAACAGCTGATGCACAAGCTTGGTAATAGTTTAAGTACTACAGTGAATCATTATAATAATGCTCACAAAGAGCTTAAAAAGATTGATAAAGATGTGATTAAAGTTTCAAATAAAACTCCGTCAGTTGATCCGTTGTTAATAGATCGTCCACAAAAAGACGATGCCTAATAAATAAATCAACAACCAAAAAGAGATCCAACTCAATCTGGATCTCTTTTATTGGTATAGATTTCTTTATTCGGCTGATTCAGTTTTTGAAGTCTTTTGCAGAACATCCTGTAAGAAGAAGCCGATACCGCCTCCAATCACAGGCACTAGAATATAAACTAATACAGGCCAAACATCTTTAGATTGTAGAGTGACTGCCTTTAAGCTTAAAGCTATTGCTGGATTACAAATTACATTTGCACTCACAAAAGCTGCTGCGCCACCTGCAACTGTCAACGCTACAAATAGACCAAATCCTACAGTTAAAGCTTGTGCACCAAAATCATTTTTACGTTGAGACACGCTAGCTACTATAAAGCTAAATATCATAGCAGCGATTAATTCAGCAAGCAAAATAAACCATACGCCTGGTGTTGCGCTATTGATTTGTGAAACCTCAAGTAGCTGTGGCTGTTGTTGGCTGAGTAGTGCCATTTGATTTGTATTTATTTTTGGAATAGCTGTAGTAAATGATGTTAGGACTACTAGTGCTAACATTGCACCTAGAGCCTGTGAAAGTATATAGCCAATTGCGCGAACTCCAGAAATACGACGAGTCACCCATGCTCCAACGGTAATCAATGGATTAACATGCGCACCAGATATTGCACCAATTGCTAAAACTATCGCAACTAAAGCAAATCCCATAGGAATGGCACCGCCGCTTGCAACTAAAGCTACAGCTGCTAATATAAATGTACCTACAAATTCTGCAATGAAAGCGCTAATTGGTAGCGATTTTGCATCTAAACTGACACGTTTTTTTGATACCTTAACTGCCTTCGTTTCAATTTCCGTAACATTTGTACTTACGGTTGCTGTATTATTCTTTGCGCCACTCTTTTTTGAAGTTGTCTTACTAGACTTCTTCGCAGGAGTGGTTTTTTTAGTCGACATATTTCCCTCCTTTATAAATGAAATATGCATTTAGTATATCATAATATAAAGATGGTATACTAGATAATATGGGATTATATATAAAGCGCGATGAAGAGCGTTCAAAAATACAGGAGAAAATAGCTGCTGATTTACGTGCAAAATCAATGCAGAACTCGGCGTTGGATTCAGAGCCTATTACAGATCTTGCCGACCAGTCTAATTATATGGACGGCACTAAGACGTCTTCTGGCTTGCTAGGTGTGTGGATTGTTTTAGGAATTGCTGGGATTGCTACGATATTGTATTTAGTTATAAAATCGAGCTAATGGAGTTTATATGGAGAGTATTGAGAAAGTAAGGAAAATATTACTAGATAAAGTCTATGACTCTGATAGTCCTCGTGAGGTCCTACGTTCAAAAGAATTGAGGGGACTATATGGCTTGATTAAAACATTGCCAGTGGAAGAGCGCTCTAGTTTTGGTCAGAAAATTAACGGAATAAAAAAAGAGATTGAAAAAGCTATTTTGGAACGTGAGGAAGTTTTAAGTACGGTTAGTTTGCCATCAATCGACGTTACTGCGCCGATGGATATTAACGCGCCGCAGCCTGAGCTACTACCAAGTGATCGTGGTACGATTCATCCTTTGAGCCGCGAGATTGATCGCATTTCTGATATTTTCAATCGCATGGGCTTTGTGACGGAAGAATCGCGCGAGATTGACGATCAATTCCATATGTTTGAAAGCTTGAATTTTCCAAAAGGCCACCCGGCGCGCGATGATTACGATACATTTATGACCGTCGAGACCGACAAAGACGGCGATCGGTTGATCGCGCCAGCGCACACCTCGACTATGCAAAACCGCGTGTTAAAAAAATATCATGGTAATTTGGCGAGGGGCGAGGCGATCGCCGCTATCGTGCCCGACCGGGTGTTTCGCAACGAAGACCTGGATGCGCGGCACGAGCACACGTTCTATCAAGTCGAAGGTGTGTATGTCGCCAAGGGGGTTAACGTCGGCAATCTCATCGCCACGCTGCAAGAGTTTTTGCAGGAATATTACGCCAAGAAGCTTGACGTGCGTGTCAATCCATTTTATTTCCCATTCACCGAGCCGAGCTTTGAATTTGCGCTGAGCTGTCCGTTCTGCGAAGGCAAAAATCCGGATTGTAAAGTTTGTTCGGGCGAAGGCTGGATCGAACTCTTGGGCTGCGGCATGATTCATCCGAAAGTATTGGAAGCCGCTGATATCGATCCGAACGAATACACCGGCTTTGCCTTTGGTTGCGGCATCGACCGCTTGGTGATGATGAAATACGGCATCGAGGACGTGCGGCATTTTGAGAGTGGTAAGTTGGACTTTTTGGAGCAGTTTTAATTCAGTCAATTAGTCCATTTGGAGATATGTGATGTAAGCGCAACGTCTTTCTCTACAACATCACCAATCGCGACGATGAGGGGTACGGCAGCTATCCGTTTGAGGATGTTCTTTGTGATCTGATGAACCTCGAAGAAGACGATAGGAATTGGCAGTACAATCCGAATGATGATGAGTCTTTCATGCGGCTTTTGCAGTTTGATAAGCTACATAAAACCAGCGAACTATCCAAATGCTATGCTGGCATCATCGCCGTGTATGGGTCAAATGTGATTACTATAGGCAAGGACGATGATGATCTCGTCAAGCGCTATCCGCTGCCTGATGGGCAGCTGCCGGTGCAAGTGGTGCATTTTCTGTACTATGCTGATAAGGGAATTATGGCATTAGAATACAACCGAAACGTCGCCACAAACGTAAAGATTTTAGCGTATATTAATAATCAAGTAGTAAAACTTTCGCTTTCTGAAAAGGCAGCATTTATCGGGACGGTGATTTGTCATCCAGACGCCATCGAGTTAATCAGGCGGGCGCATCGTATAAAATCCGCGAAGATATTTGTTCCTCGCGAAGCCATAGAACACAATAATAAAATTAGCCAACTAGCGAAGAGTTTATTCTCCGCACCTTTGATCGATAATCGTACTGATACACTTGGTACTATCGTCATTGATTTTCGGCCGAGTAGAGGTAAGTTTCTGTCTCCTGGCGCGTACATTGATCACTATATGAAGGAGTTTCCGGGTGTCGAAAAGCAGGTTTACGAAGTTGAGATTGAAGAGGGCATGGAAGTGACGTCGGTTAACATTATGCAGCCGCAGTTCAAGAATACAATTGAACTGCCAGACAGCAGCATCGAAGATCGAGAAGAATATGACAACCAGGTTTTTGGTAAAATCCACGAGGTGTATCAAGCAGCCACCAATGTCATAACGGGAGCCAACAATGTGGACTAGGCGATGGAGTTCTATTGGACTAGTACTGATTATACTGGTGTTATTCTTCGGGGTGTCCTTGGGTATGCAAGAAATCGTAAAGGTAGTGAAGCCTGATATCATGAAAGTGAACCCGTGGGATGTGTTCGAGGGTATAATAACCATCCCATCATATATCGTTATAGTGTTACTAGTGTTGTTGCCATCAGGGGCTCGATATAATCTGAGGCTATCAGTATTTCAGCGCTCCAGCTACGTGCGTGAAATTGTCATCTCCGGACTCTTGATCATTCTCGTGATGGCCGTAGTGGGGTTTGTGGCGTACGACCCGACAGACAGCCCGGCTCGCAATCCTTGGAATGATTTTAATTGGGGTAATTATCTGAGTGTTATTTTTTGGGGAGTTATCATGTTTTTGTATAATGTACTGCTGCGGTTGGGCGGTGGGGCGAGGCGTGGATTTGATAAAAACGTAGCTTGATTATCCCATACAAATATCCCGATAAGGCCGCGTGACAACTTCTGTCGAGTCAAGGCCGAGTTTGGTTTCAATTTCACTAATCATCGCTAGAGCACTAGTCTCATCGTCTGACAAAACCTCAACTTCCACGAACGTGCCGGCGTTTTTAATTTCATCAATAGCTACTGTTGCTTTTGGAAAGTTTGGTGATTGGAACGATCGCCGGTATTTGTTGACTTCGACCAGTTTTACCATGCCAAGGTTAGCAAACAGTTGTTTGGCAGCCGTTGCGCTCTCGGGCTGAATTGGCAGGTTTGTCTCGGGCTTAATAATCACATTATTTTTCGTATGTGTCGCAGCCGTCGTTGCAGGCTTATATGTCACCTCAGCAAAACCATCGCGCTGGCGAATTCGCAGACATTCAACCGTCTGCATAAAGTCGACATCAGGACGAGAATAATACGTATCAATTTCGTGGAGATTGCTCTGTAGTTCAAAACCAAGGTCTTGCAATCGCTTGAGTAATTCGTTTGCGTCACCAGTTAATTGACGTTTGCGTTCGATTTCTAATAGTTTTTTGGTCATTTTGTGGCCTTTCTGGCGTTTATCTAGTATTGTATTTAGCCTATTAATTATATTATACAGTTACCTATCTATAGTCTCTACATCTTGCCGTATCAAAAAACTCTTGCACTCCATCGTCCACCTGGCGATTCACAAAGTGTGATCGTGCTGCCAACTTGCCGCTACCATAAATAAATTGTGTTTCCTCGTCGTATTTCATACCGCGAAAGGCACAGCCCCCTGCCTCAATAATAGCTTTGACGCCGCGAAAATCTACGCTCTGAACTGATGAATTCTTAAAACAGACTGGTTGCCCGTAAATATGCTTTGCGTAATCCAGGTTGCAATTCTCAAACACGAAAAATCCCATGACAAACTGGCCAAAATCAACGAATGAGCAAGTATTTGAAGACTATCATTCTGAAATCATGAGTAGCTGGGCGACAGCTTCCGCTGATGAAGATGGTTTGGTCTATGTTCCTGAAAAATGAAAAAGCATTAAGCTTACGGTGTTAGCTTATATAAGCAATAGTTGAAGTCTCCGTCGAAGAATATAAAATTATCTGGTTGACTATACAACGAGAAGCAAGAGTCTACAATTTTACTAGATCCATCTTCTACGCCAACTATCGGAGAAGCTTCACTTGAGCGGCTCATTGGGTCATACAACACAGACCGCGTCTTAAAAAGACATACTTCACCAGCAAAGCATCTATCTTCAGTCACGATGTAAAAGAAGTCATATGACCCCATAGGCAGATTAGTAAATTCAAAATGACCACGTGAGGCGCACTCATGAAGCTTGCCGGTAAATTTCTCAATAATAGTATGATGATTATCCATAATCAATGACATATTATAAAGGAAAAGTGGCTTTTTGTACGGAAGCCACAAACCGCTTAGTAGGAATCAGCCGTGGTGGTCGCGGTAGTCGTTGATGACCTCGCCGTCGACGCGCATATACTCGACACCACCGTCCTCATTCACGACGATGTGGTCGTGCGGCCGTGCGCCGGGCATGCCACCGGGGAAGATGTTGGTAGTACCGTCATCGTTCTTGTCCCAGTACATGACCTCTCCACCGATGCGGCCCATACCACCCTCGTACTGGCTGTTAGTTCCCATAATAACTCCTCTTGGAGTCAGGCGAGATAATTATCTCGCGAAGTGGAGCGTCTCAAGCCCAATGGCTTTGGGCGAAACGCCGACCCTTGCGGATGCAAAGGCTGATATATATATCAAATAATAGAACAAAACGTCAATGGATTTTGTCAAAATTATGGCATAAAACAATAAATTGCCTCTGCAGTAATAGTTTAACCATAGGACTAAACCTAGTGGGAAGTTGTGAGTATAACACGGGATGTAGTCTTACGTTGTATTTTGCTTTAGCTTAAAATTATTTGGTATAATTATCTTAAAAGGAGTAAAATTATGAACCATACAATTTTCGACGACATTGTATCAGGCACCGTAAAATCATGGAAGGTTTGGGAGGACGAGCAGTTCCTGGCGTTTCTCACGCCGTTTCCAAATACCCCGGGGGTGACAGTGGTCATTCCAAAGCATAATCCAGGTGATTATATTTTTGCGATTGACGAGACGCTGTATCTCGAGTTTATGCGAGCAGTGCGTCAAGTGGCGCGGCTACTAGAACGAGCGTTTAATACGCCGCGGGTAGCGCTGGTGTTCGAGGGAACGGGCGTAGCGCATGTGCACGCCAAACTGTATCCGCTACATGGTGATTTGGCGGGGCGGACTGACGTCTGGGCGGAGAATGCAGAGTTCCACGAGAGCTATCGCGGCTGGCTGACGACGACCGAGGGGCCAAAGATGGATGAGGCGGAGCTTGACCGGATTCAGGCGCAGATCATTGCCGCTCAAGGGTGATATCTAGTCAACGGGGCAAACTATGAAGTGGCTCGGAGTTGTCGGTACGCGCGAAGTGAATGACACGATTCGCCGTGACATTGAGCAGTGTGTTGGACAAAAGATTACTGAAGGCGGCGGGATTGTGACGGGCGGCGCTACTGGTGTTGATCACGAAGCGGCTCGGCTGGCGTATGAGCATGGTTTGGAGGCGGCACGGTTTCGGATATTTTTGCCAGTGGAGCTGGAACTATATTGCCAAGCGTTATATGACCGAGCAGCTGTCGGTAAATGTCGCCAAGATGATGTGGTCGCGACGGTCGCTCTTTTGCGAGACATCGCCGAACATCGACCTGGAGTGCTGAGCGATACCACCGAATTTACCGAAGTCAACGCCGAGTCGTTTCATGCGCGTAATTGCCAGATTGTTGCTCTGGCAGATGAATTAGTGGCATTTCGGGTCAACGATAGCCCTGGCACGACGTTTACAATTGATCAAGCCAGGGAAAAAGGTATTCCCATCAAGGTGTTTGACTACACTGTTGATTAGAATGGTATACTGATATATATGAAAGTCAGCCTAAATCTTATCAAACAATTGATTAATTTTGAATTGCCTCCCGTAGATGAATTAGTGGCGCGGGTCAATCAGCAGCTTGGTGGCGTTGAGGAAGTGATTGACCTTAACACTAAATATGGTGGCGCGCGAATTGTCCGGGTGGTTGAATGTGTTAAACACCCGGATGCTGATCGGCTGAGCGTGACCAAGATTGATGATGGTGGTGCGGTGGCGGATGTGCCGCGCGATGAGGGCGGTCTGGTACAAGTGGTCTGCGGTGCACCGAATGTGCATGCGGACACGTGGGCGATTTGGCTGCCGCCGAAAAGCACGGTGCCAGCGAGTTTTGATGACGACGAGCCGTTTGTGCTGGACGCGCGGCCGCTGCGTGGCGTGCTCAGTCAGGGCATGTTGGCGGCGGCTGACGAGCTGGCGATTGGTGCGGATCATGAGGGAATTGTTGAGATTGCTGAACATGATGTGCCGAGCGGTGTGGAGCTGCGAGCGGGCGCCAGTTTCGCGGAAACGTTTGGTTTGGACGACTACGTGCTGGACATTGAAAATAAGATGTTTACTCACCGGCCAGATTGTTTCGGACAACTCGGCGTGGCGCGTGAGATTGCCGGGATTTTTCATCAGCAATTTACCAGTCCCGAGTGGTACAATGTGATTCAAGAATTTGCTGGTGGCGACGGTCTCGAGTTCGAGATATTCAATGAGGTGACTGAAGTAGTGCCGGTGTTTTCAGCGGTAGCTATCAAAAATATCGAGGTGCGTCCGAGTCCGCTATGGCTGCAGTGTCAACTGGTGGCGATGGGCGGTAAGCCGATTAATAACATTGTTGACGCAACAAATTACATGATGTTCATGACAGCGCAGCCGACGCATGCGTATGATTATGACAAATTGCGCGGGTCTACAATCGGGGCGCGGCTGGCTCGTGATGGTGAGAAAGTTAGCTTGCTGAATGGCAAGGAGTATGAGCTGACAGCGGATGACATTGTCATCGCTGATGGCGAGGGCGTGATTGGCCTGGCGGGAATTATGGGTGGTGCTGAGACTGAGGTTTCAAGTGACACTAAAAATATCGTCCTCGAATGTGCTAATTTTGACATGTATGCGCTGCGCCGCACGGCCATGCGCCACGGTATTTTTACCGATGCGTTGACACGGTTTAATAAGGGTCAGTCACCGGCACAAACCGACCCCGTCCTCAAACAATTGATGAGTATGGTGGGCGGTGTGCAAGCAAGCAAAGTGTTTGATACCAGCTCATACGATAAATGTATTATGCCAGATGGTGTACACTGCGTTGATTCGCAAGGTGTTTCGAATGAGTTTATTAACGAACGACTGGGCACTAACTTTTCTAACGATGAAATTGCTGATATCTTGCGCTGTACTGAGTTTATGGTTGAAGTTGATGAGAGTGGCTGCGAGATTTACAGCCCGTTTTGGCGCACCGATATTGAGCTGCCTGAGGACATCGTCGAGGAGGTTGGGCGGCTGTATGGTTTCGATAAACTGCCGCGTCAATTGCCGCGTCGTAGTATTAAACCCGCGCCAAAAAATGTGCGCCGCGAATTGAAAAACGCCGTTCGCCGTAGTCTATCGCGTGCTGGTGCCAATGAAGTCTTGACCTACAGCTTCGTTCATGAACGCATCCTGAAAAACGCCGAGCAGGACGTCACTCAGGCATATAAATTATCAAACGCCCTCAGTCCTGATTTGCAGTACTACCGCTTGACGGTGCTGCCGAGTTTGCTCGACAAGGTTCACGCCAACATCAAGGCCGGGCATGATGAGTTCGCTCTGTTTGAAATGGGTAAGGGTCACGGCAAAATGCATGGCCTAGGCGAAGATGGTTTGCCAGAAGCTAGTCAGTTCACCGACATCATCTATGCCGCCAAAAAGCCGGGGGCTGGTGCGCCATTCTACGCGATTCGTCGCTTGGTTGAGCAGCTGGCGCGTGATCTTGGTGCTGAGCTGGTATTCAAGCCGATTGAAGAGGGGCTCAACTACCCGGTTACGGCACCGTTTGACCAGTCGCGCAGTGCGCTGGTCGAGACAACTGACGGAACGTTCATCGGTCTAGTTGGCGAATTGAAGCAATCAGTCATCAAGAACTTCAAACTGCCAACGTACGTAGCTGCGGCGAGCTTGGACATGGCCGGCCTGGAGACCGTTTACGCCAATCGTGACAGTCATTATCAGCCACTCAGCCGCTATCCATCAACCAGCCGCGACATTTCGCTCAAACTACCGACCACCATCAGATATCAGCAACTGTTGCAGACACTGGATGAGGCCGTGCGGGACGTTGGTATGGAGGTGCGAATTGAGCCACTCGCCATTTATCAATCTGAGCATGAAGCGGCGCAGAAGACGATGACGTGGCGGCTGACGTTTACTTCACTTGCACGGACATTGGTGGATAATGATATCACGCCGGTGATGCAGCGGATTGAACAGACGACTAAAGACAGATGGGGCGCTGAAACAGTCTGATGAAGCCGCTAATCCACATGCTCCGGTATGCGCGCGGCATGGGCAGATACTACGTCGGGGTTAGTATCAGCTCGGTTGTCGTGGCGCTGACCGGCATCGCGGTGCCGTTCGTGATTTCGCGGGCGACCAACTTGATGGTTGAAGTGGTTGAGGGCGGCGCGGTAAGAATTGAGCAGGCGATTTTTTTGGCACTGGTGCTGCTGGCGCTTGACGTGACGAATACGATTGTGCGGAACCTCGGCGGTTACTGGGGCGACGTGATGGCCACGCGGCTCAAGCAGCAGCTGTCGACGCGGTACTATCATCACTTGCTTGGCTTGCCGCAAAGTTATTTTGATGGCGAGCTGACCGGGACGATTATCAATCGCCTCAACCGCGCGATTACCGAAACGACGAACTTCCTGAACATGTTTGCTAACAACTTTTTCCAAATGCTGCTCACGACAGGTATCACCATCGGCATCGTTCTGATGTACAGTCTGGAGCTGGCGGTAATGGTGGTCATTATGTACCCGCTATTTATGTGGCTGACGGCGCTGACCAGCAAGAAATGGCAGGCCTTTCAGAACCGTAAAAATCACGAGACAGATATGGCCAGCGGCCGGTTCGCCGAAGTCATTGCTCAGATCAAAGTTGTCAAAAGCTACGTTCGCGAGTCGCTCGAATATCGTCATTTTGCCAAGCGTTACCGCAAAACAATCGCCATCACGCGCAAGCAATCGCGCTATTGGCACAGCATGGACATTGTGCGCGGCGTGGTGTTGTCGGTCATTTTTTTCATGATTTTTGCCTACATTTTTGTGCAGACAACCGAACGGCGCTTTTTGATCGGCGATATGGTGCTATTGATCACGCTGATTAATAATTTGCGGATGCCGCTGTTTAACATGAGCTTCATTGTTGATAATTTCCAAAAAGCTCTGGCTGGAAGTAAGGATTTTGTTAGTGTGATGACGCTGCGCCCAGCTATTGAAGATGTGCCTCACGCGCCGGAATTGGTGGTGAGCCGCGGGGCGGTCGAGTTTCGCAATGTCTCGTTTCGCTATGCCTCTGCTCCGCAAAAACCAGTGTTGACCGACATCTCGTTCACGCTTCGTCCCGGTGAGCATGTTGCTCTCGTCAGCGAGTCGGGTGGCGGCAAGACTACCTTGACGAATTTACTGATGCGCCTGTATCAGCCAGACAGTGGCGAGATTATGATTGATGATGTGGCAATTGACGCGGTGCAGCAAAAGAGCTTGCGCCGCCACATTGCCACGGTGTTTCAGGAGCCGGCGCTCTTTTCTGGCACAATTCGTGAAAATATCGCCTATGGCGCCGACGAGCCGACGGATGAGCAGGTGATCGCCGCTGCCAAGGCCGCCAATGCGCACGACTTTATCAACGGGCTTGACAAAGGGTATGACACGCAAATTGGCGAGCGTGGCCTCAAGCTGTCCGGCGGTCAAAAGCAGCGCATCGCCATCGCGCGGGCGGTACTCAAGGATGCGCCGATTCTCATCCTCGACGAGGCGACGAGCAATCTCGACAGTAAGAGCGAGCATCTAGTGCAGCAGGCGCTGGAGCGGCTGATGAAGGGGCGAACGACGCTGATTATCGCTCACCGGCTGAGTACCATCGCCACGGTAGATCGGATCGTGACGCTAAAACATGGCCGGGTCGACGAGATCGGTACGCCAAAACAGCTGGCGAAATCGGGTGGCATTTATGCTGATTTACTCAAGCTACAGCGGACAGCCGGTTTGGGGATTGATGACGAACTCGCGCGGTATGACATTGCGGCCGAGAAGAAACATTGATATAATTTCAAGGTAAGATAAAGGAGGATTATGGCGACGACGAGGGGACAGCGACTCGGTATATGGATCATCACGGGGACATTAGCGGTTGGGACAATTGGCGGGTTCATCGCCATGATGGTGCAGCCAAGCAATGACGCCAAAGATCAGGCCGAGCTAAAGCAAGCGCAAGAAGATTATAAAAAAGCAACCACGGAGTGGCAAAAGAAAGTTGATGCTCAGACGGCGGAATTGAACAGTAAATATCACGGCAAGTTTTCGGGATTTAGTACGCGAGTCAGCGCCTTTGAGGCTGCTGGCGTGAAGGAGCTCGGCAAAGAAGATTTGGTCGTGGGTGACGGCGCGGAGGTCAAAGATGACACCAAATTTGCGGTTTACTACATCGGTTGGAATGCCAAGGGCGAGATTTTTGATCAGTCGATTAATGGCGGTAAGTTGAAAGCACCATTTGCGGTGAACGGCCCGGCGAATACGTCGGTGATTCAGGGCTGGAAAGAGGGGCTGATTGGCATGAAAATTGGCGGCGTGCGTGAATTGACAATTCCAGCTGACAAAGCCTACGGCGACAGGGGTCAGGGTGATAAAATTCCCGCTAATGCGCCACTCAAATTTGTGGTCATGGCCATCGAAAAACCAACGGAGATTCCGCAGCCAGAAATGCCAGAAATTATCAAGCGATATTATAGGTCAAGGGGGTTGAATGTCTAAAGAGATTATCATTGTCGGTGCCGGTCCAAGCGCACTCACTGCAGCAATTTACCTATCGCGCGAAGACGTGCCGACAACACTATACGAACGCGGCGTGGTTGGCGGTATGGCGGCCATCACTGATCAAATCGATAATTATCCAGGGTTTGCCGAGGGTGTGACCGGTATGAAATTGGCGTCCGAACTGCAGCAGCAGGCCGAGCGATTCGGTGCGGAGATCGAGTACGGCGACGTGACGGCCCTGAAGCAAGTTGACGGCGAATTGGAATTGACGGTCGATGGTCAGCCGATGCGCGCCAAAGCAGTGCTGCTGGCGACCGGCTCAAATCACCGCAAGCTGGGCGTGCCGGGCGAAGATGAATTGTATGGCCGCGGCGTGCATTACTGCGCGACGTGCGACGGCGCATTTTACCGCGGCAAGCGCTTGATCGTCGTTGGCGGCGGCAACTCGGCGGTGCAGGAAGCGATATTTTTGACTCGCTATGCCAGCCACGTTGACCTATTGGTGCGCAGTAAATTACGCGCCAGCGATGTCCTGCAAAAGGAACTGCAAAACTACGTTGACGCAGGCAAAATAACCGTCCACCTTGGTGCCACCACCGACGAAATTATCGTCAAAGACGACAAATTCTACGGCGTCAAGTCAACCCAGAGCGGCGAGCAAAAAGAATTTACCGCAGACGGCTTATTCGTTTTCATCGGCTTGATTCCAAACACACAGTTTTTGGCAGACTCAGGTGTTGAACTGGACTTAGGCGGACACATCGTTACTGACGAGCATTTGCATACCAACGTTCCTGGCGTCTTTGCCTCGGGCGATGTCCGTTCGGGTGCAACCATGCAAATCGCTTCGGCGGTCGGTGAGGGCGCAGTGGCGGCACTGCAAATTCGTGAATATTTACAAGAAAAAGCCAGAGAGGAGT
>ERZ773070.467-NODE-467-length-29912-cov-4.274040_pt1 | contig 29912 bp, 19 predicted proteins | sample MGYA00580618_ERZ773070 | MGnify/ENA primary metagenome ERZ773070 (study PRJEB29015, sample SAMEA2738023) | human oral metagenome | biome: human oral; feature: human-associated habitat; material: dental | place: China | collected 2019 ... | reverse complement strand
CGCTAAGTCTTAATAGTTCGGGCGGATACAACGGAAATATATTTTCTACGCAAAAAAACGTATCCCGACGAACAGCATTTCATTTATTTTAATAAAAAACGTATAAGATACTGAAAGAAAAAACATATTTTTTCTAGTGATAAGTCTGGAACTGGGACTGGAACGGGTAAAAAAATCTAAAAACGCACTTAAATTAAACAAATTTCCCAGCACTCAACAAACGCAAAGCCTTTATTTTGAATGGTTTTGGATATATTGAACAGCAGAAAAAGAAGAGTGGGAATAATAGATGGGTAGTTGGAGTATAATATAATTTTTCTAATTGGTTAGTCAAAGAAAAAATATTGTCTTATTGAATGAGGAAATAGGATTAATCTTGCATAATAAACAATGTGATAACAAAAAAGTTTCTAGAATTAAGTCGTATATTTCAGTTATAAGCTTTAATTAGCAAGTAAATTACTCTGGGCTAATTTTTGAAGCAATAAACAGAGATGTTCAGATAAAGAATGTTTCTATCATTTACTTATCAAATTTTAAGAGAGGTTGTTAAAAGGAGGTGGGTGAAATCAGTTATTTTTCAGAGCTATATGCTTATATGCGATACCCAATATCTGAAGAAAAAGGAGTCGGATTGCGAAATGCTCAGTTGGGAGCAATACATGCGATAGCAGCTAATGATACCATCGAGGAGAATGGTAATGCAATGATTGTAATGCCAACTGGAGCAGGGAAAACTACGGTTTTGATGATGGCGCCTTTTGTTTTAAGAAAGAGCAAAGTATTGATAGTTACTCCTAGTGCTTTGGTTAGGGGACAAATTTTTGATGATTATAGCAAATTAAGAACTCTGAGGAGAATTGGAGTTTTTTCAAAAGAAATTTCAGCACCTAAAATATTTGAAGCTAAGAAATTATATTCTAATGATCAACTTGATAAGCTTGAGGAAGCTAGCGTTGTGATTGCAACACATAAAGTTGCTGTGTCTATTTCTAGTGAAAGTATTAGTAAAAGTTTTGACTATATCATAATTGATGAAGCACACCATGTTCCTGCACCATCTTGGCAATCAATATTAAATAATATGCCGAATACTTCTTCTTTATTTGTTACGGCAACACCTTTCAGGCTTGATCGAAAAGATATTAATGGAAAGCAAATCTACAATTATCCTTTATATAAAGCTTATCATGATGGGATTTTTGGTGAAATAATTTTCCACCCAATCGATGAAGCACCAAATAAAGATTGCTTAATAGCTTTGGAAGCGGAAAGAGTTTTCTTGAATGATAGGAAGATGGGTTTAGATCATTATATGATGGTGAGAACAGACACTAAAGACAAGGCAAGATCATTAGAAAACTTATATAAGGAGTCAACTTCACTTAGATTAAAGCGCATAGACAGTTCAATGACTTATAAAAGTGTCAATCAAGCGTTAAATGATTTGAAGAGCAAAAAGTTAGACGGAATCATTTGTGTAGATATGCTTGGTGAAGGATTTGATTTTCCAAATTTAAAAATAGCTGCAGTACATGAGCCTCAGAAGTCTTTAGCTAGTACATTACAATTCATTGGAAGATTTGCTAGAACAAATGCTGAGAATATTGGTTCTGCAAAATTTATTGCTATGAAAGATGAAAATCTTAGAGTTGGAAATAGGAAACTATATTCTAATGACATTGCTTGGCAAGAAATGATAATGAATATGTCTGATGAAACAATAGAAGGTGAATTTCAAAGCCAATCTATATTAAATGACTTTACTAAATTAGACTCAAATGGCGAAGCTATCCCGATTGCTAATATAAAGCCTAATTTTCATGCGAAAGTATACGAAGTTAATGATTTTGATATTAACGCTACTTTCCCAAAGGTGTTGGGAATTGATGATGAAATATATATAAACTATGAAAACAACACCATTGTAGGCATTTCTAAAATATATACAATGCCACTTTGGTACGATGGAGACATGCCACTTAATAAAGAGTTAGGTCTATATATAGTACACTATCAGGAAAAAACTAAATTATTGTTCATTTATGCACACTCTAAAACAGAAGCAACATATGAAGCAATTGCTGAACGCTTTTCTAATAGCTTTGATAAAATTCCTCGTAATGAAATTCACCGAGTTCTTGCAGGATTAGAGAATTATGAATTCTTCAATACAGGAATGCAAAATAGATATACTGAAAACGGTGAGTCATATCGCATTTATGCAGGATCTAACACTGCAGCCTCGATAGATGAAAATACAGGAAGGATGTTATCTGCTGGACATGTTTTTTGCAAAGCTAGAAAAAATGGTGAGGAAATTACAATAGGCTATAGTTCTGGTTCTAAAATTTGGAGTCAGATATATTTGAATATTCCCGAATATATAAGCTGGTGCGATATTCTGGGATTAAAAATTTCTAATGATAGTATAAAAGTAAAAACAAATACAAACTATGATAAATTACCAATGGCTGAAAGAATTATAAAATTTGAAAGTGATGTAATTTTTGCATTTTTATCTGATGAATGTTTTAATTCTCCTGGAATTATTTTTTATAATAATCAAGAAGAAAAAGCGTTAATTACTGATGTGGAGTTAGAAGTGTGTAATGTTTCTGACAGAAAAATTTCTTTCAAAGTTAAGGCGTTTGAACAAGAAGAGGAATTACAATGCGATATTCAAGGTATATACAAATCATCAAAATCCATATTTACGTGTATAGATGGTAAGGAAAAATACTCGTTAGAAGAATACTTTGCTGAACATCCAATTATCTTTAAAACTGCAACAGATACAGTTTATAGTGGTAATGAAGTACTCAAGGGAAATGTAGAGTTAGAAAAATTTGATAAATCTAGGATTAAAGTGGTGGATTGGGATAGACGTGGAGTGGATACGGGTTTGGAGTGTGGTGAGAGTAAAAATCTTGACAAAATTTCCATTCAGGAAGGTTTAAAAAAATATTTAGAGGAGGATAGCAGTTGTACACATATCTTTTTCGATCATGGAACGGGAGAAGTTGCTGACTTCATTACTTTTAGTGAAGATGTTCATCAAATTAACATCAATTTATACCATTGCAAATCAAGAAGTGGTAATGGATTTAATTCAAATTTAGCGGATGTATACGAAGTTGCTCAACAAGCTATAAAATGCACAAAATGGCTGAAGAACAAGATAGAACTACAAAAGAAAATTGATCATAGAAATCGTAACACTATAAATAGTACCTTTATCAAGGGAAACTTTGCAAGTTTAAAAAAGTTAATGGGGATGAATAAACAAATGAATGTCACAGTTTATATTGTTCAGCCTGGTATTAGCTTTTCTAAACCCATGAAGGAAGACTATGGAACAATTCTTTCGTCAGCTAACTATTTTATTATGAATAGTGGACGAGTTAAGACACTAAAAATTTTAGGAAGTTGTTAGCTTTATTTTTCAATATAAGTAACACTATGTGTATAAACTATTAGCTGGAACTGGCATGGGAAAATATTTCAAAAACACACTTAAATGGAACGAATTTCCCAGTATGCGATAAACTAAAAACCTGCATTTTGAACACTTCTGAATGTAGTGAACAGTATAAAAAGAAGAGTGGGAGTAGCAATCGGGATCGAGACCGATTGCTACGGCTACCCAGTTAAGTCGAGTTCTTGCATGATGGCCTAACTGTTGGTAGCCCCTCTGCAAGGGTCAGTAGACGAGAACAAGTGCAGTAGCACGAAGTTCGAGTCACTGAGCTACTGCGAGTGGGAGTAGCCCGAGCGGGTTCACGGAGAGTGTTAAACTTTTTATGTAATGAGCCTTCTGTGGCAGATTGGTGAATGTATCCTGCTATTTGCAAGGAATACGCTTTCAGGTCAATATATTAAATTTGCTTACGCATGTCAAAAGAAGCCAAGCCATTTGGGCTGGCTTCTCTTGAGGTATAGAGTATATGACCCTAAACTATTGCTGAAGCCCGTCCTTTACAGCTTTCCTACATGGGATTTTGCAGTATAGGAATCTATATTTATTTCAATCACCGTAACCGCATCTGTCATTTTTTCATTGATTTCATGTTCCTCGCCGGATTGTAATTTCATAAGAATACGAAGCGCCTCACATTTATCTTCAGTATTCTGAAGAATCGTCGCTCTGCCACGGCACATAACACTCGCATATTCCGCACTATATTTGCAAGGAGTGTCTGCTGTGATGAGCTTTTCCCCACAATCAATTTCAACAAAAACGCGGTTGTTTTTCTGAAGACAATCCAGCTTATGCCCTTCTTTTGCACAATGAACATAAAAAGTCAATTTCGTTCCGTACAGCTTATATCCGTAATGAAGCGAAACAATATAAGGATATTCATCATCAAACATTCCTAGATGCAAATATCTTGCTCTTGCCAGTATTTGTTCAATTTTATGAAGATCTACGATTTCTCTATCTTTTCTTCTCATATTTTTTATATTCCTTTCGAACGGCATTAAGTGCATATACGAATTATAGGCATTTCTTTTCAAGGTAAATTGTAAAATCAACTTGAACACCTGAATAAAAAAGTAATCCATGGTAGATTATTTGGTAGAATTAAGTTAGCAAAAAAATTCACGAAAGGAATCAACATCATGGATTAACTCAATTCTACTACACTTACACCTGATAGGGAAAGAAGTCAGAACTTTAAATTTCAATTTTAGCACCAATCTTTTCTTGACATTATACATACTAATTGATAATATAACGATGTTATATAACAGTGTTACATGATGATGTAGTTTAACTACAGGAGCAATATGAATACTAAGCCTTTTACTACAGATGAAGTGCAAACCAAGCACAAGATTATAGAAGCTGCGCTTTATGAATTCGAGCAGAACGGGTATCAGGGAGCATCTTTGCGCCAGATTGTTAGAAATGCAGGGGTGACCACAGGAGCATTTTATGGATATTATTCCAGTAAGGCGGAATTATTTGAGGACATAGTTGGAGAGCATTATAACGCCATGATGCAGCACTATATAGACGTTCAAGAATCGTTTGCCGGCAAAGAATTTGACGAACAGAAAGCGGATATGACCGATGTGTCCCGTGATTGTATGCATTGGATGCTAAACTATGCATATGATCATCTAAGAGAAGTAAGACTTATGCTCCTGAAATCAGAAGGAACAAGGTTTTCGGATTTTGTAGACCGATTAGTCGAGATTGAAATTGAATCTACTGAGAGATTCAAAGTGGATCTCCGAAGTGATGTTAAAGAACAGACTCAAGAACTTCTGGATATCGATTACAGATTCGAGCATATTATGGCGACAAGCATGTTTAATGCATTTCGTGAACTTATAGTTCATGATATGACTTATTCAGAGGCTAAGGTGCAGCTTGAGCTCATCCGCAGATTTTATACTGCGGGATGGCAGGAGTTATTTGGTGGTATTTTCTAAGCGGATATTTCTAAGCGAAGATACCGCTTTTTTTGAAAACTCAAGTTAGACTAGGCTAACTAACGAGCGATTATTGATTACGAACACCTATTTATCAATTTCTACTATCAATTTTTAAACAATTATAACTATCTAAAAGATACTATACGAGGAGGAAAACACATGAATGATTCTTCAGGACGTCAGGGCAGCAATGCACTTGCTATAATCAAACGATTTGTGAGTACACGAAAGAGCAAATACATTCTCTCCGTGGTATTCGCTTTGCTGGGAGTAATTTGTTCCCTCATTCCATATTACCTGATGAGCTGCATTGTTATTAAACTGCTAGATGGGGTTAGGGATTGGAATGCCTATGTAAACTATTTTATATTGATGATTATTATGTGGACCCTAAGGGCGTTGCTACATTCTGTGTCTACAGGATTTTCACATGCCGCAACCTTTGCTGTGCTCGGAGATATAAGAAAAGCACTCTGTTTCAAGCTTACCCGAATGCCACTGGGAGATGTTAAACGAATTCCGTCGGGTTCTCTAAAGAGTATTATAGTTGAGAGAGTAGATAGCCTTGAAACTACACTTGCGCACATTGTACCGGAATTCACTGCCAATCTCATTGCTCCTGTAGCGGTTCTTGTTTATATCTTTACAATTAATTGGAAGCTGGGTATTGCAAGCATTATGACACTGCCTGTGGCAGCTTTTTGCATGGGAATGATGACCAGAAATGCTGGAAGTCGTTGGGCAGATTGTGTGGAAAAGACAAAAATTCTCAACGATACGGCAGTTGAATATATCAACGGAATTGAGGTAATCAAGGCGTTTGGGAAGACGGATAGCTCCTATGAAAAATTTGAGAAGGCTGCACATGACGGTGCATACTGCTTTATCGATTGGATGAAGGCTACTATTCTGTTTTTTACAATTGGTATGGCTATAACACCTACAACTATTCTAACCATAATACCAGTTGGAGGGATTCTCTTCATGCACGGTTCAATCACGGCAGGAGAACTTATCACGGTACTCATCCTCTCTGTGGGCATGCTGGCACCATTAATAACTGTTATGTCATACACAGATGATATGGCAAAGATAGAAATTGTTTTCGGCGAAGTTCAGAGAATCCTTGATCGCAAGGAGATGGAGCGACCTGAAGAGACAAGACAACAACCCGAGGGAAATGATATTGTCATTAAAAACGTCAAGTTCTCATATGAAGAAGGCACCGAAATACTACATGGAGTTAATCTATCTATCAAAGAGGGTAGCGTAAATGCGCTTGTAGGTCCGTCAGGATCCGGTAAATCTACGATTGCCAGGCTTATTTCAGCATTGTGGGACGTAGATAGCGGTGAGATTACCTTTGGCGGAGTTAATATCAAGGATATGAGCTGGGATGATTACAATACCAAGATTGCCTATGTAGCTCAGGATAATTATCTCTTCAATCGTTCGGTCATGGATAATATTCGTATGGGACGAAAGGGTGCAAGTGATAAAGATGTCATCGAAGCGGCGAAACGATGCGGTTGCCACGACTTTATCATGAGGCTGGAAAATGGGTATGACACTATAGTCGGCGATGCCGGCGGACACCTTTCCGGTGGTGAGAGGCAGCGTATCTCTATAGCAAGAGCGATGCTCAAGGGCGCACCGATTGTTATTCTTGATGAAGCTACGGCTTACACGGATCCGGAGAGTGAAGCGGTTATACAGCGTTCAATTGCCAGTATGATTAAAGGGAAGACTCTTATCGTAATAGCACATAGACTATCTACCATAGTTGATGCAGATCAAATAATCGTAGTGAATGATGGATATATAGATGATATCGGTACTCACGAGCAACTCCTCAAGAAAAACGGACTTTACAATAAAATGTGGGTTGCTCACGTATCGGCAAGAGATACTGTAGACGGAGGTGAGTCTGATGTTTAAAATTCTGATGAAATTCTTTGAGTTCTCAGGAACTGAAAATAAAAAAAGATATTATGAAGCTATAGTTCTCGGTGTAATTGAGGCTATTGGTCAAGCTATGAAGATTCCGGCAATCTATATTCTAGTAACAGGTGTAGTTCGCGGTGATGTAACTTACAGAACAATTATGCTGTCGCTCGCAGTTTTGGTTGGAGGAATGGTGGTTCAATGCATTGTATCCCGAAGAAGCAAGATGCTTCAGACAATTGCAGGATATACAACCTGTGCAGGAAAGAGAATAGAGATAGCCGAACATCTTCGTTATGTGCCCATGGGATATTTTAATGAGACATCGCTTGGCAATATTACAAGTATAACTACTAACACTATGGAATTGCTGGCTGATGTTGCAACACGTGTTGTAATGCTGACACTGGGAGGTACGCTTGAGTCTTGCTTGATTACAATTATGCTGTTGATATTTGACCTTAGAATAGGTGCAGTAGCTCTTGTCGGACTACTTATATTCTTTGTAATCAATTCTTTTCTACAACGACATTCAGTTGATGTATCGAAGCAAAAGCTTGATAAGGATACTGCGATGGTTAGTGAAGTGCTTGAATTTATACAGGGTATTACAGAAGCAAAGAATTTTAAACTTATCGGAGAGAATAATAAGAAGCTGGATATTTGCATTGATGATGCATCTAAAGCAAACATCCGCATGGAATTCAAAATTGTGCCATTCGTTTCACTGCAGAGCTGGGTTATTAAGATGACGGGAGTCATGATGTGCATGCTCTCTTTGCGATTCTATTTTGCAGGCACTATGGATCTTGCGACCACCATAGTTATGATGATTGCGTCCTTCTTGATGTATGCTGCACTTGATTCTGCCGGCAACTTTTCGTCTCTTCTTCGTGCAGTTGATATCTCTGTTGATAAAGCGAAATCTGTATTGGCTATCGAGAATATGGATATTGATGGAGAGTATATTGAGACTGAAACACAGAATATTGAGATGGAAAACGTAGATTTTGCGTATGACACCAGAAAGGTTATTGATGACATAAGCCTTTTGATTCCGGAGAAAACCACGGCGGCCTTTGTCGGTCCATCTGGAAGCGGAAAGACTACGATTTGTCACCTTATAGCAAGATTTTGGGATGTGCAGTCAGGGCAAGTCAAATTGGATAATAGAGATGTTCGAGCATATAATATGAACTCTCTTATGGAGAACTTCAGCTTTGTGTTCCAGTCCGTATATTTGTTCCATGATACGATTGCCAATAATATCAGATTCGGCCAACCTGAAGCTTCAATGGATATGGTAATAGATGCAGCTAAAAGGGCTTGCTGCCATGACTTTATAAGCAAACTTCCGGACGGATATGATACAGTTCTGGGAGAGGCAGGTGCCAGCCTTTCAGGTGGTCAAAAGCAACGTATATCTATTGCTCGTGCTATCATGAAAGATGCACCAATCATTATACTCGATGAGGCTACAGCTAATGTTGATCCTGAGAACGAGCGTGAACTCATGCTTGCGATTAAGGAACTTACCAAAGAGAAGACAATATTGATGATTGCACATAGACTCAAAACTGTGCGTAATGCGGATAGAATATACGTTATTGATAAAGGCAAAATCGCTCAGCAGGGTACTCATGAAGAGTTGATGAAGAATGAAGGAATATATAGAGACTTTGTGTCAGCTCGCTCTGAAGCGATTGGTTGGAAACTTTAATAAGAGACATGTACAATAAAGTCATAGTTAAAATTCAGATACATCATAAAATCATGTAAAACACGTATAATACAATTAAAGTATCCTTATGAAAAAGAAAAGTTTGAATTTAATATTATATTTTGGTTTATACATAATTATCTGTCTGTCTATCATTGTTTCAGGTTGTGCAATAAAACCATCAAGAGAATACGGGGTTTTTCTAGGTATCAATAGCGAACAGAAAGAACGGCTACGTGACTATCGGATTGTAGTAATTGAACCATCTGAATTTAGTACCGATCAGATAAGTGAGCTTCGCAAGTCGGGTAAAAAGGTATATGGTTATATAAATATTGGTGCTATTGAGAAATATCGTCTATATTTTGACCGATTTAAAGACAAAACACTTGGGATATATAAGGAATGGCCTAATGAACGATGGGTGGATGTATCTGATGCGGAGTGGCAGAGATTTGTTGTCGATGAACTCGGTAAAAAGTATTCCGAAATGGGCTTTGATGGGTTTTTCGTAGATAATGCAGATGTTTATCATCACTATCATACAGACAGCACATTTCAGGGGCTTTGTTCAATTCTGAAAGGGCTTAAGTCGTATAAACTTTCAATTCTTATAAATGGTGGAGATGTTTTTGTTTCGAGATGTATGGATGAAAAAATAGCCAATACTCTGTTTGATGGTATTAATCAAGAGACTGTATTCACAGACATAGATTTTGAAAGAAAGAGCTATGGAAAGCAAGCTGTGAAAGAAACACGATATTTTAAAGAATATCTTTCGAGAGTTAAGAAAAACGGTTTATCAGTATATCTATTAGAGTACGGAGCGGATGCTTCACTTGCAAAAGAAATTGACAATTATTGTAAGAAAAATGGTTTTCATTGGTATAACGCGAAAAATTTAGAACTTAGATAATCTATATTGAAATTACAAAATGCATGAATATTAAACGGGTGTATAGCTTTTGTATACACCCGTTTTTTAAAATATATTACAACATGTTTGGTAAACAATATTATATAGCCTGCCCGTTAGAATCAAATAGAGGCAGTTTCTCAAGGAAAATAATATCTCTCCTATCAGCAGCTTCACCTTCAGCAAGGACGGACATCTGGCCGACGATATTCCCACCAACTGCGTTTACAAGCTTATCGAGTGCAGTTAACGACTCGCCAGTACTGATTACATCATCAACTACTAATATTCTCTTGTCCTCCATAACCTTACGCTCTGTACGTCCAACACACAGAGTTTGTATGTGATCTGTAGTAATAGAGTCAACATTTACAGTTATAAGATCCTCCATATAAATCTTAGGACCCTTGCGTGCTACGATATAAGGCTTATTGCCTGCTTGTCTTGCCATTTCATAAGCTAGTGGGATTCCTTTTGACTCAGCAGTAATGATTACGTCAAAATCAGGAGCTTTTTTAAGAAGTTCTCTTGCACATGCAACGGTAACTTCAACATCGTTGAACATGATGAAAGCCGCGATATATAAGTCGTCTGAAACTTTGCATAGAGGAAGGTGCCTCTCCAGTCCTGCAACATTCAGTAAATAATCCATTTGTCGTTCTCCTTGTCCTATCTTCTATCTAAAAGTAATTAGTGAAGAAAATCCTGATTGAATCATTATAGCACCGTTGATGATAGGCTTGCAAACATTGCAATATAACGCAAAAAATGATAAAATTTCACGATACACAATAATAGTATAATTGCTTGGTGTGTGCACTTTTCGAGACATACATATAAAGGGTCATGGGCATTAGATATGAATAAAAAGAAATATGAAAATCAACTATACGATGTTAGCTATGTCGAAACGCTCAAAGAGCTAGTAGATAACTCTGTTCTGAAATTTTCGGATAGAGCTGCGTATATGTACAAGGATGACCACAAGGAAACGTTCAAAGCGATGACTTATGCTGAGTTCAAAAATGAGCAGAATGCAATTGGTACAGCGCTTATTGAGAGAGGATTCAAGGGAAGCAAAGTAGCAGTAATTGGTGACAACTCGCATAGATGGGCACTATCATATTACTCTGTCGTTTGTGGTGTAGGAGTAATCGTACCTATAGATAGAAACCTTGAAAAAGGTGAGATTACCAATTTACTGCAGCGTGCCGATGTTGAAGCGATATTCGCTTCGACGAAGCTTGCTGGCGTGATAGTATCATTACTAGAAGACCTACCTCTAGTTAAAAAAGTTATCATCATGGCCACACCTGGAGATGACATTGATGAATTTCTCGTAGATGAGAGATTCATGACTATGGAGCAACTCGTTGCAGAAGGAAAGGAGCTTATCGCTCAAGGCAACCGCAAATATATAGATGCTGAGATTCACGCAGAAGATCTATCGACAATCCTGTTTACATCAGGAACGACTGGATTAGCGAAAGGTGTAATGCTTTCGCATCGAAATCTCTCTCAGAATGTATTCAATATGTCAAAATACGTACAAATCCCAGATGGAGGCAGAGTACTCGATGTGCTTCCGATGCACCATGTGTACGAGATGACCTGCACTGTCATGACGAGTTTTTATCAGGGTGCAACTGTCGTGATTTGTGAAGGGCTGAAATATATACAGCAGAATTTTGTAGAGGCTGAATGCAACATTATGCTCGGAGTTCCGCTGATTTTCGAAAATATATATAGAAAGATCTGGACCAAAGCGGAGAAAAGTGGAAATGCCGATAAGCTGAGACGAGCAATTAACATGTCTATGAAACTTGATCTTAGGAATAAAAAAATGGTTACCAAAAGGCTCTTCAAAGCAGTTCACGACATATTTGGCGAAAGCTTATATATCCTCATAGCTGGAGGCGCAGCTATTGATCCAAATGTAATTTCTGAATTTGAAGCTATGGGAATCCCTATGATGCAAGGATACGGTATGACCGAAAACTCGCCTATCATTGCGGTAAATCAAGACAGATACGGAAAGGCTGCCTCAGTGGGCAAGCCGATGCCTGGTACAGAGGTACGAATAGTAGATGACGATGAAAGCGGTATTGGGGAAGTAATCTGCAAGGGACCGTCTGTGATGATGGGATATTACAAGGATGCTGAGAATACAGCCAAAACCATAAAGGATGGGTGGTTATATACTGGTGACTATGGATATCTGGACGAAGATGGATTCCTTTATATAACGGGACGCAAGAAAAACGTAATCGTAACTAAGGGTGGTAAAAATATTTTCCCAGAAGAGGTAGAGTATTACCTGTTACTCAGTGACTTTATAAGCGAAGTAATAGTCTACGGAAAGCACGAAGAGGTTAAGGGTGACCTGATTTGTACAGCAATCATGTATCCTGACTACACGGCTCTTGAAAATGCAGGCTGTGCGACCGATGAAGAGAAGTATCGAAAGATCAAGGAAGCCGTCGATGAAGCGAATTCTAAGATGCCTCCTTTCAAGCGTGTAAAGAGAATCGAAATTCGTGAAGACGACTTTATCAAGACGACGACACTTAAGATTAAGAGATTCGAGGAAGAAAACTATGAGTACAAATTCGATGACAGAGACTTCGAGAAGGGACGTAGATTCTAAAGTGGAAGGTAATAGCGATATTAGAGAAGAATACCGTCAGATTAAGGCGAGAGAAATGGAAGATATGCAGGCTATTATGGATGCGATTAAAGAATCTAAAGATCCTGCGATCAGACATACATGGCGACGCCCGGTTACAGATATTAAGAATATACTGGAGACTAGTGCGGAGCTTTATGGAGATAAACCGTTATTCCTGCAGAAGTTCAACAAGGATGAACCCTTCCAAGAGATTTCTTATAGCAAGGTGCTAGCAGATGTAAATGCTCTCGGAACTGCACTTATCGAGCTTGGACTAAAGGGGAAACACATCGGTGTAATTGGCAAGAACTGCTATGAGTGGGCAGAAAGCTATCTAGCAGTAGTTGGTGGAACAGGTGTAGTCGTACCACTCGATAAGGAGCTCAACGAGGAAGAATTATCTCAGCTGACTACGAGTGGAGAGCTCTCAGCGGTCATCACCATGGATAAGCATTACGATATTTTTAAGCGAATAAAGGAAAGAGATGATAACGCCCTTGAGTTCGTGATAAATGCGGGAATGCATAGCCACGAGAATGCTGACAAGGGGTTACTATCATGGCATAAGCTTAGAGAACATGGGTATGAACTCGTAAAAGCCGGTGATAAAAGCTTTATAGATGCGGAAATAATAAACACCGATATGGCGATTATCCTTTTCACGTCTGGGACTACTGGAACCGCCAAGGGCGTAATGCTTAATAACAAGAATATCTGCTCTAATGTCATGGTAGCACAGACATATTTAAATATTGAGGTAGGAGATATATTCTTCTCCGTACTTCCGATACATCACACCTACGAGTGCACGTGTACTTTCATCGAGTCGATGTACTGCGGAGCTACGATGGCATTTTGCCAGGGTCTAAAATATATAGTCAAAGACCTACAAGAGGTAAAACCGCATCTGATGCTTGCGGTGCCACTGATATACGAAAACTTCTACAGTAAGATTTCTAGACAGATTAAGAAGAGCGGCAAAGAGAAACAGCTTAAAGCTCTGATGAAGATAAATAGGATTACTAAACATGTTGGAATAGACGTGAGTAAACCTGCGACAAAGAAAATTACAGACCTTTTCGGTGGACGCATGAAGATGCTTATCGTCGGAGGTGCCGCGATCGATGGGGAGATTATGGACTTCTATAGAGACCTTGGCATCACAGCAGTTCAGGGCTATGGGCTGACGGAGACATCGCCGATGGTTTCGCTGAATCCGGAGGATCCAAAGCTCATCGACAATGCATCTGCAGGGCACCTGCTACCTTTTGTAGAGTGCATGATTAGTGATAAGGATGACGATGGAGTGGGAGAGATTTGCTTCCGCGGACCTAATATCATGATGGGTTACTATAAAAATAAAGAGAGCACAGATGAGGTAATCAAGGACGGCTGGTTCCACACTGGTGATCTAGGATATCTGAGCGACAAGGATTACGTTTATATTACAGGGCGTAAAAAGAATGTAATTATCGCGGCTAACGGCAAGAACGTTTTCCCAGAAGAACTCGAGTTCTACCTTATGAAGAACGAGTGCATTGAAGAGTGCATGGTATGGGGGGATGAGGATAATGATGACCAGCTGAAGCGCGGCATATATGCGACTATTAAGCCTAATAGGGAACTGCTCACCGAGAAACTCGGCGGAGACGTTACCGATGAACAGGTGAGGGAGTATATAGAACGCATTGTAGACAAACAGAATGAAACGATGCCTCTCTTCAAGAAAATAAACCACGTCATCATACGTGATAGAGATTTCAACAAGACAACGGGTCTCAAGATTAGAAGGTTCGTTGAGGACAACAAGTGGTCATAGAAAGAGAGATGATTGATATGTCAGAATATAAATATCCGGCGCTCCTTCATGATAGGGATAAGCTGGTCAGTAACGTAAAGAAGCTCTCGGATAAATGCGGCGAGCAGGGAATTCAAATTGCGGGCATCATCAAAGCTACAAATGGTACAGCTGCGGCTGCCGAGGATTTTGTAGCAGGTGGAGCAAAACTTATTGGTTCATCTAGACTTGAACAACTTAAGCGTGTTAAAGATGCTGGCATAAAAGTGCCGCTTCTTCTAATAAGAGTTCCGATGCTATCTGAAATTGATGAGATGGTGGAGGTTGCAGATATAAGTCTGAACAGCGAACCCTTAGTATTAGAAGCCATCAATAAGGCAGCACTTGATAAAGGAATCACTCATAAGGTGATTCTAATGGCTGATCTTGGTGATCTTAGAGAAGGATTCTTTGATCTCGATGAACTAGTTGAGACTGCTGTTAAGGTGGAGAATGAGATGCCAGGGCTTGTACTTGCTGGCATAGGGACTAACCTTGGATGCTACGGCTCTGTAATACCTACAGAGGATAAGATGGTAGCCCTCGCCAAACTAGCGGAGAGAGTTGAAGCTGAGATTGGTAGAGAACTAGAATATGTATCTGGTGGGGCTACAACGAGCTTGCTCGGAGTATACTATGGATACATGCCAGAGAAGATTAATATGCTGAGACTTGGGGCTGGTCCTTTAATTGGTCCACTAGAGGATGTCAGATTATGTTATAATCTTGAGGCTATGGATGAATTAGAGTGCCCTTTCGTGCTCAAAGCGGAGGTTATAGAGCTTAAGGTAAAGGCCAGCTATCCGCAGGGAGAGCTCGGGGTAGATGCTGCGGGCAAGAAGCGAGAGTATGTTGATAGAGGCATGCGTATGAGGGCGCTTCTAGCAATTGGAAGAGCTGACTATGGCGATATAGATGATTTGGTTCCTGAGATGGAAGGAACAACAGTTATTGGAGCATCAGGTGACCACACCATCGTCGATGTCGAGGATGTAAAGGACACTGTTAAAATCGGAGACATCATGACGTTTAGGCTGAAGTATTCCGCGCTGCTTAACTTAGCAGAAAGCGAAAATGTAAAGAAATACGAGATTTAATAACAGAAGGTTGAAAGGAGTAAGAGACCAATGGCAACACATGATAATGAAATGACAAGAGAGGGATATGAAGCCCTGCAGAAAGAACTTGACCACCTAGTTACGGTAACTAGAAAGGAAAATGCCGAGAGACTTAAGGAAGCCATCTCATATGGAGATATCTCTGAGAACTCAGAGTATGATGCAGCAAAGGATGCACAGGCAGAGACAGAAGAGAGAATCACCACTATTGAAGCGATGCTTCGTACAGCTAAGATTGCAGACGAGGATGAGACACCTGATGAGGGTGTAATTGCTACTGGCCGAACAGTTACACTTCATGATCTAATTTACGATGAAGAGGTTACTTACAAGATTGTAGGAAATACAGAGGCAGATCCATTTAACGGTAAGCTTTCAAATGCATCTGCAGTAGGACAGCATCTACTCGGGGCAAGGGCTGGGGATGTACTGGAGTTTCCGGTAATAGATGGAACTGCAAAGTACAAGGTTCTAGACGTTAGAAAGTAAAAATCCGTTCAAGAGGTGCATCGAAGCTGTTAAATGCGGTGCACGACAGTATATTTATATAGTTCGTGAGAAAGGGTTATGAATCACAATGAGTAATGACAACGTAAAGACTCCTGAGCAAGAACAGCCGGAGCTTACAGCAGAAGAAATAAGTGAACAGCGACAGATCAGAAGAGAGAAGCTGCAAGAACTTCGTGAGATGGGCAGAGATCCATTTGTGCAGGAGACATACAATGTAACTGCTCACAGTAAGGATATCAAGGACAACTATGATGCTCTTGAAGATCAAGAGGTAGCGATTGCCGGTCGTATCATGAGCAAGAGAATCATGGGAAAAGCGGCATTCTTTGATGTTCAGGATAAGCAAGGCAGAATCCAGTGTTATGTTAAGCGCGATGATATTGGAACTGAAGAGTATAAAGTTTTCAAGACATATGATATAGGTGATCTTGTTGGTCTTAAGGGAATCGTATTTAAGACCAAGACTGATGAGATATCAATTCATGTACATGAGCTTACACTTCAGGCAAAGTCCCTGCAGGTGCTTCCTGATAAATGGAGTGGACTAGTTGATACAGACCTAAGATACAGACAGCGATATGTCGATTTAATTGTAAATTCAGATGTTAGGGATACATTCTTAAAGCGTGCAAAGGTAGTTAGCACTATCCGTAGAGTACTCGAGGATGACTATGGCTTCCTTGAGGTTGAAACTCCAGTTCTACAGACAATCGCTGGCGGTGCTAATGCTAGACCGTTTAACACACACCACAACGCGCTGGATTTTGATCTTCACCTCAGAATTTCTCTCGAGCTTCCACTAAAGAGACTGATTGTCGGTGGACTTGATAGAGTGTATGAACTAGGCAAAGTTTTCCGCAACGAGGGTATGGATAAAAATCACAGCCCTGAATTCACTTCTATGGAGTGCTACATGGCTTACGGAAATCAGGAGAGCATGATGGACCTCATGGAGCAGATTGTATATAAGTGCGCTATGGAAGTAAATGGTTCACCTATTATCTCCTATGAAGGCAAAACATTTGACGTTACGCCTCCATGGAATAAGATTGATATGACAGAATCCGTAATTAAGGTTACGGGAATTCCGTTCGATAAGATCGATGATGATGCGGAAGCTCGTGAGTGCGCAATCGCATATGGAATGGATGCTGAGGAAGTTAACAATTGGACTCGTGGAAAGATTATCGCAGAGATGTTTGATGAGTACTGCGAAGATATCCCAGGACTGCTTGATGGGCCAGTGTTCCTAACCGGACACCCAGTAGAGGTATCTCCACTTGCAAAGAAGGATCCAAAGGATCCTCGCATTACTCGCAGGTTCGAAGCTTACATCAACGGATGGGAGCTATCAAATGCTTTCTCAGAGCTCAACGATCCAATCGATCAGTACGAGAGGTTCGCTGAGCAGCAACGTGAACTTGATCTAGGGCTTGACGATGAAGCTCATCCTATGGATATGGATTTCGTAAATGCGCTAGAGGTTGGAATGCCTCCAACTGGTGGACTTGGAATCGGTGTTGATAGACTTGTAATGCTGCTAACAGATTCATCGACTATCAGAGACGTACAGCTATTCCCTGTTATGAAGCCGCTTGGAAAGGGCAGCAGCACCGAAGAAAAGGCTGAGAGAAAGCTCGACCTGTCAAAGGTTAAAGTTGAACCATTGTTTGAAGAATTTGTAGACTTCGATACATTTAGCAAGTCTGATTTCAGAGTAGTTAAGGTTCTGGCTTGTGAGGAAGTGCCTAAGAGCAAGAAGCTTCTTAAGTTCACTCTTAATGACGGTTCAGGCCAGACTAGAACAATACTGTCCGGTATCAAGGAAACTTACTCTGCGGAGGAGTTAGTTGGAAAGACTCTCGTTGCAATTACAAATCTTCCGCCACGCAAGATGATGGGACTTGAATCATGCGGGATGCTGCTGTCAGCAATCTGTGATTATGATGGCGAGGAAATTCTAAATCTATTAATGCTAGATGATTCGATTCCAGCAGGAGCGAAGCTATACTAATATCACAAAATCATGATTATGACAGGGCTCAGGAAAAGGGCCCTGTATTTTTATGCTTGCATGCAGGTAATCAATATATAAGATATAAAATAAACCTATATCTCGCTATGGGTAATAAGTATTTCCATAAAATTTTACTTGATGTTAATCTATGTTTAGCAAACAAGAGGGGGTATGTATATATGAGCAATGAATTAAAGACACCATTTAGATATGACTACGTAGGAAGCTTTCTTAGACCACAGGCACTTAAGGATGCAAAGGCGCAGTTAAGAAAGAATGAGATTAGCAAGGAAGATTACGACAAGATCGTTGATGAAGAGGTTGCAAAGCTTGTAGCTAAGCAGAAGGAACTCGGTTACCACGTAATTACAGATGGAGAGTTTAGAAGAGCTTTCTGGCATCTCGACTTCATGTGGGGGTTTGAGGGCGTTGAACATGAGAATACAGGTGGCGGTATTCAGTTCCACGGCGAGCTCGCGTTGCTAGATGATACATACCTAGTTGGTAAGCTAAAAGTTAAGCCTCACCCATTTGTAGAGTATTTTAAATTCTTAAAGCAGTTTGAAGATGAGAATACTGTTGCTAAGTACACGATTCCTGCACCTGCGCAGACATTCCAGCAGTTCATCATCCCAGATAACCTCGAGAGCACTAGAAAGTTCTACGAGACAAATGAAGAACTGATTCATGATATTGCCAATGCTTATCGTGAGGTAATTAAACAGTTCTACGATGCTGGTTGCCGTAACCTGCAGTTCGATGACTGCACATGGGGCGCAGTTGTAGGAGATGCTGTAAAGCTGAGATATAAGGCGTTAGATATAGATCTAGATACAGTTAAGTCACAGCTGCTTGAGGTGAACAACCTCGCACTTGAAGGAAAGCCTGAAGATCTAGTTATCACTTCACACATCTGCAGAGGAAATTATAATTCGACATACTTCTCAAGTGGAGCATACGATTCAGTTGCAGATTACGTGTTCGCAAGAGAGAATGTAGATGCGCTGCTACTCGAGTATGATGATGAGCGTTCAGGCAGCTTTGAGGCACTTGCAAAGGTTTCTCCTGACAAGAAGGTGGTTCTCGGTCTTATCACTACGAAGTCGCCTAAGTTAGAAGATAAAGAAGCACTTATTGCAAGAATTAAGGAAGCAAGTAAATACATACCTCTTGAGAGACTGTGTCTCAGTCCTCAGTGCGGATTCGCATCTTGCGAGATAGGAAACAAGCTAACTGAAGAAGAGCAGTGGGCTAAATTGAGATTAGTTAAAGAGATTGCAGAGGAAGTTTGGGGATAGGCTCTGCGAAGAAAGACTAGAGGTAAGAGATGAGCAATTTAAAAACACCATTTAGATATGATTTTGTAGGAAGTTTTTTAAGACCAGAGAGACTTAAGGAAGCGAGAAGAGCTTTTGATAACGGTAATATCGGCTATGATGAGCTGAAGAAGGTTGAGGACGAGACGATTACAGAGCTCGTATCCAAACTCAAGGAGCTAGGATATCACGTGATTACAGACGGTGAGTTCAGAAGAGCGACTTGGTATCTGGACTTCATGTGGGCACTTGACGGTGTAGGGCATAAGCCAACCAAGACTGGACTGCCATTTCATGGAGAGGATGCAATTGTAGATGATACATACCTGGTTGGCAAATTAAGGCTATCAGGAGAGCATCCATTCGTAGACCACTTTAGATTCGTAAAGCAGTTTGAGGATGAGAACACAGTTGCGAAGCAGACAATACCTTCACCAGCACAGTTCCTCGCACAGTTCCTATTCCCGTTCAATCTGGAGTCAACTTTTGCTCAGTATGAGAGCGAAGAAGCATTTATCGATGATGTAGTAGAAGTGTATAATGAGTTCGTCAGACAGCTATATGATGCAGGCTGTAGAAACCTTCAGCTAGATGACTGCACATGGGGGATGTTCACAAACAAGTCCGGCTCCATTCTGTTCGGAACAACTAAGGAAGGTACAGTTGAAGTTCAGAAGAAGTACAAGGACGTTAACAATAGAGTAATCGATGCAGCACCAGATGACCTAGTGGTTACTACACACGTGTGCCGTGGAAACTACCACTCAACATATATCAGCAGCGGCCCATACGATGCAGTTGCAGATGTTCTGCTCGGAGAAGAGAATGTCTCTGCGTTCTTCTTAGAATTTGATGACGAGAGATCTGGGGGATTTGAGCCACTTGCAAAGGTCCCTGAGGACAAGAAGGTAGTTCTCGGACTAGTTACTACCAAGAGACCGGAGCTCGAAGATAAGGCAGTTCTTCATGCGAGAATCAAAGAGGCAAGTAAGTATGTTCCTCTTGAGAGGCTTTATCTCAGCCCTCAGTGCGGATTTGCTTCATGCGAGATTGGTAACAAGCTTACTGAAGAAGAACAGTGGGCTAAGCTAAGACTTGTAAAGGAAGTAGCAGAAGAAGTTTGGGGAAAGAACTAAAACTCTGTTAGATAGACTAAAAGCATGTGATTGATAATAGTTCATTAAAGGGCAGCCCGAGGGCTGCCTTTTTCTTTAAATAAAGCATTGAAAAAATGGCTACAATGTATATAATTAAATTGTACACAAGTTATATGGGCGAATTCGAATTTAGTAAATAACCTATGCGTTTTCGCCAATAAGGAGAATAACAATGAGTAAGAATATATATTTTGCCGGTGGTTGCTTCTGGGGCACAGAGAGGGTGTTCAAGGAGATACCAGGAGTTATAGAGACGACTGTTGGGTATGCGAATGGAAGAGTTGAGTACCCTTCGTATGAGCAGGTTTGCAGAGGTGATACTGGCCATAGGGAGACTGTTAAAGTCACATATAATCCTGAGAGACTATCACTCGAGAAGTTAACACATGCTTTCTTCATGGTCATCGATCCCACTGTTCAGAATAGACAAGGACCTGATATAGGTACGCAGTATCAGACAGGTGTGTATTATGAGGATGAGCAAGATTTGCCGATATTAGAGAAGGTATTCGGACAGCAGAGAGATATTAATGAAGAGTTCTACGTAGAACTAGAGCCACTTGGTTCATTCTATGCTGCCGAGGATTACCATCAGGACTATCTCGATAAGAACCCAGGTGGATACTGCCACATTACAAACTATGAGATTGAAGAAGTTAGGGCGCTGTTCGCTGCAGAGGCTAGAGAGGCGGGTCAGGAGATAAAGGACGATCTCTATCCATCAGACGAGACTGAGGAGGAACTATTTTACCGCATTGGACCACAGGCGTATAACGTTGTTAGAAAGGCGGGGACAGAGAGAGCATTTTCTGGTGAATACGATGACTTCTTTGAAAAAGGCATCTATGTAGATGTCGTGAGCGGTGAACCGCTGTTCGTATCGACGGATAAATTCAACTCTGGCTGCGGATGGCCTGCATTTACAAGACCGATAAGTGAGGAACATGTGGTCTATATGCGAGATACTACGTTCGGTATGGAGCGCGTAGAGGTTAGAAGCAAGGGTGCGAATTCTCATCTGGGACACGTATTTCAGGATGGACCGGCAGAAGATGGGGGCATGAGATACTGCATCAATTCGTTAGCTCTAAAATTTATACCAGTTGAAGACATGCTAGAGGCAGGTTATGGAGACCTGATTGAACTTGTAAAATAAGAGGGAGGATGACTATGAAAGTTCTATTTAATGAGTATCCAAAATGCAGCACATGCAAGAAGGCTAAGAAGTGGCTCGATGACAATGGTGTCGCTTACGATGACAGATATATAGTTGAAAATAATCCTACAAAAGAGGAGCTAAGGGACTGGCTATCGAGAAGTGACAAGCCGGTGAGAAAGTTCTTTAACACAAGCGGAATGCTCTACAGAGAAATGGAGCTAAAGGACAAGCTAGATGCGATGAGCGAAGATGAGCAGCTCGAGGTTCTAGCATCTAATGGAATGCTTGTAAAGAGACCGCTAGTCGTTGGTGATGACTTCGTGCTTGGCGGCTTCAGAGAGAAGGACTGGGAAGAGAAACTTCTGGGATAATAGGATAAGATTATTGCACTATAGTGCGGTTAGAGAAGAGCCCGAGTGAAGTGCACCCCAAAAGTTAGACATAAACTAACTTTTGGAGGTGTACTTTTTTATATGCGCGAAATGTAAGGTTTGGTTGACTGTGTTTTTTAGTAATTGAGTTAGATATGGTTTCATAAAAATATGTTACAATAGGGTAATTTATATTGGCACATGTAAAGGGGTACTAAAATGTCTGAAAGCTACACAGGTAAAATCAATCGCAAATTGCAGAGCAAGCAGAAGGTTATAAGAGCTGCTGCGGGGAAGTGTAAAGCAGATTTGGTTCTTAAGAATGCAACGTATGTGAGTGTATTCTCAGGTGAACTACGGAATGCTGACATTGCGGTTACGAATGGATTGATAGCTGGAATTGGTGAGTATGATGGTGAAAAGGAAGTGGATGTGACGGGAAAAATCGTGTGTCCGGGATTCCTAGATGCACATATCCATCTCGAAAGCGCTCTGGTTACACCTACTGAATTTGTGAGAGCAGTACTCCCTCACGGCACGACCACCGTTGTTACTGACCCTCATGAGATTGCAAATGTCATGGGGACAGATGGAATCGAATATATGCTCCAGGCTACCGAAGGGCTTCCGATAGATGTGCGTTTTATGCTACCTTCATGTGTTCCTGCAACTCCGCTTGACGAGTCAGGTGCAATGCTCGATTATAGAGCGATTGATAGTTTCTACGAACATCCTAGAGTGCAAGGGCTCGCAGAGATGATGAATTACGTCGGCACAGTCGCTGCAGATGAGCAGGTTGTGGAAAAGATAGTCGCTGCACAGGCACACCACAAGAAGATAGATGGGCATGCGCCAGGGGTGAAGGGAAAAGCGCTTAATGCATACGTCGCTGCCGGCGTGTACTCCGACCATGAGTGTGCTACTGCTAGTGAGGCTATAGAGAAACTCGAGCTCGGGCAGGTGATTATGATTAGAGAGGGTACAGCAGCCCACAACCTGGAGGCTCTGATGCCTCTTCTAACGGATAAATATGCAGATAGATGCATGTTCTGCACGGATGATAAGCATCCGTCAGACCTGCTGGAGAAAGGGCATATAGATTATATAATTAAGAAAGCTATCTCTATGGGAGCAGATCCGATACTGGCTATTAAGGTTGCGAGCACCAACGCAGCTAGATACTTCAGATTGAATAATCGCGGCGCAATTGCGCTCGGATATCTTGCAGATTTCGTAATCATTGATAGTTTTGAGGAGTTTACAGTTGAACAAGTTTATAAAAAGGGCAAGCTGATGTACAGTGGCGGGAAGCTCAAGGACTTCAGAGCTCCTACTGTAGATGAGTTCCTGACAGAGAGGGCACATAGTACATTTAAGGTCGATAGGTTAAAACCTGAAGCATTTAAGATAGATAGACCTAGAGGTGTGCTTGGCATGGTTCCTGGTGAGCTGATGACCACAGACGAGGGGTATGCAACTGGTGTGGATATTGACAAAGACATCCTCAAAATCGCTGTAGTGGAGAGACATAACTATACGGGACATATCGGAATAGGATACATAAAAGGTTACGGGCTCAGAAGAGGTGCAGTTGCAACTAGCATATCGCACGATTCACATAACATAATCGTAGTTGGAACTAATGATGAGGATATGGCTGCCGCAGTTAATCATATTGCGGAAAATGGCGGAGGAATAACGGTATTTGACGGCGGTAAATGCATCGGAGACGTGAAGCTAGGGATTGCCGGCCTAATGAGCGATGCTCCGCTTATTGACGTGAATAGAAATCTTGAAGATGCAAAGGCGAGAGCTTTTGAACTAGGTGTTAGTAAGCTGATAGATCCGTTTATGACGCTGTCATTCATGAGCCTGCCTGTTATTCCTAAGCTGAGACTCACGACGCGCGGGGTGTTCGACGTTGAGAGTCAGAGCTATGTGTAAGAAGTTGACTGATGAATAAGCTAGATAAAGATATAATTGAAAAGTTAGCCTACAGGGTAGCAGAGCTTGGAGGGCGTGCGTACATGGTAGGCGGAGCCGTTCGTGATGAGATTATGAAGCGTCCCATTAAGGATGTGGATATTGAAGTACATGGAATCTCTGAGGCGGTTCTAGAAGCGGTGTTAAAGGAACTTGGAAAGCCACTTCGATTCGGCTCTGCTTTTGGTGTGTACTCGCTTGCTGGTCATCAGATAGATATTGCACTTCCTCGCTCAGAAAGAAAATCCGGATCTGGTCATCGCGACTTTGAAATTGAAATCGATCCGTTTATCGGAATCAAGGAAGCAGCACGGAGGCGCGATTTCACCATGAATGCGCTTCTAAAGGATATACTGAGCGGTGAAATCGCAGATCCGTATGGAGGCACGGAGGATATCAAAAACCGAATAATCCGTCATATAGACGATAAGAAATTCGGTGAGGATCCACTCCGTGCCCTCCGTGCTGCCCAGTTCAGATCCAGATTCGGATTCCAGGTCGCGCCTTCCACGATTTCAATCTGTAGGGCGCTGGGCCTCAGGGAGCTCTCGGCCGAGCGCGTCGAGCTAGAGATGAAGAAGGCGCTCCTGGAATCCCGCCGGCCATCCGAATTCTTTGAATGCCTGCGGGAAATGGGCCAGCTCGGATACTGGTTCAAGGAACTAGAACAGCTGATCGGGCTAGAGCAAAATCCTAAGTTCCATCCAGAAGGTGATGTCTGGACTCACACCATGATGGTTCTGGATAGAGCGGCCCATTTCCGACCTTGCGTGAGTGACCCATACGCGTTTATGCTGCTGGCTCTCACTCATGATTTCGGCAAGATCACGACGACTGAATTCGTTAATGGCGCAATTCACGCGTATGGTCACGAGCTACAAGGAGCAGAAATCGCGGTGCGATTTCTGGACCGCGTTAGTCATGATAGTTATATAAAAAGGTATATTAGGAACATGATTCCAAATCATATGAGACCTAATATAGTAGCTGAAGCAAGGTCGTCTATAAAGAAAACAAATCACATGTTTGATGATGTTTTGGCTCCAGTCGATCTTATCTACTTTACCATATGTGATAAACCGAAACTATTATATAATATGACGCTTGATGAAATGGACGAGGAACTATTAAAATCATACACAGAGATGGAAAAGGAGAAAGAACAGAAACGTGTAAACTTCCTTTTTGACAGGCTTCAGGTATATAAGGAGACAATGTCTAAACCATATGTCACAGGAAAAGATTTGATTGATAATGGAATAGAGCCAGGAGAAAATTTCAAAGAAATTCTCGACTATGCACATAAACTAAGGCTTGCAGGGATTCCAAAGGATAGTGCTCTCAAGCAGACGTTATCATATGCGGATAAGTATTCTGAGAAAAACTATAATAAAACTTTATAATAAAGACTGGATTCATGATTACTATATATGCACACAACTGTGAGACTCATATGTCACTATTATTTTTTTAAAACATTCGAATTGATGTAAAAACTTTCATTGCATATGATCTTCAAAACGAAACGGCTACTCTAAAGAGGTTAAGTTATATGATGATAAAGAGTCGCACACAAGAACTTGGCATTTAGCAGATATACAAAAAATCGGCGGCATATTAAATGCATCAATCAGTATATAGTTTTATTATGTAGTTATTAATATAATTAAGGTAGTTTATATTGCTGTTTATGATATTGTTACAGTGATAGAATTTTATTATACGATTTGCTTTCAAGTTTATATAAAGTTATCTATAGTTTGTATTTTTTTAAGCGATTACAAGGCTGTAAACTATAATGACGAGCGGAATAAAAATAGAAGGGAGAACAATTATGAAAGCGAAACTGAGAGCGACAATCCGAAAGTTGCTTACAGTGGGATTATCGTGTTTGTTGATGTTTAATACGATGGTTCCGACTATGCAAGCTTTTGGTGCAGATGCCACAAAGGGTATTGAAACTAAAGTGGATCGAACAGAATTGGATAAGGCTGTACAGTCCGCAAAAGATTTGGGTGTTCCGGTGAAAAAGGAACAAGATGTGGATAAAGGTATAGCAAAAACCAAAGCAGAGGTTGAAGCTAAAACAGCCGAAATTAAGCAAGATTACGAAAGTCAGATTAATGCTATTAATGTTGAAATTTCGAAGAAGAAAGAATGTGATAAGAACCAAAAAGAGTACGAAAAACAACTCGAAAAGTATAACAAAGAGCTTGAAAAGTACAATAAGGACATGGAGAAGTACAAAAAAGATGTACGGGCCTATAATCAAGCTATGGCAGAACTGCAAAATCATCTACACGAGGATGGATATTTATCACAGCCGATGGGTCAGTCCCTCGTATTTAAATCAGAGCCCAATGCGACAGTCAGCATTTCAAATGCAAATGTATATACCGAAGCACAGTTGGATGCACTGGTTAAGTCTTGGGGCTTCGGACCCGGAGACTGGGGCTATGCATATTTTGAGCAACTAAATAAGGGCCTTCCAGGTACTCCTCAACATTTAGTTTCAGGTGATTTAAGAACTGTATTAGAGTTGGGAAAAACAACTACAGTTACATACACAAATCTTCAAAATTCAACTATGAATGGGAAGAAAATTGCAAAAGTTGTGTTTAAGTATACCTTGAAAAATACAACAAGATTACCTGGTAAAGTTCCTGTAATTATTAAAAAGGATCCTACAGCCACGATTTGGTATACGGCTTTCTTTGGGGATACTACGATTGGTGTTGATGTTCAGTTCTTCGATGATGACGATAAACCGATGGCTCTGGATGGTGCATTGTTCAGTTTTGCTTCCCTAAACAGAGGAGATCTTCCAAAGTATTTTGATTACAACAAAAGTATTGAAAAGGTTCAGAATTTTAATGGACAGTTCATGGAAATTAATGGTTCTACAATAAAGAACCATAGTGGATCAGCTTATTCAGATACAAACAACGCATATTTAGAAGATGGTTCCAAATTTGAGCGTGACGTTTGGGATACTGAAACATCTGAATACAGCTGGTATGGAGCAATTGTAGGAAAAGCCAGTGGAAAACGTATCTCTTATGACATGTCTGGAGTTTACAAAGGGAATGTTTGGTTTGCATTAAATTCGAATATACGTGCAAAGGATATTCCGGTGAAGCCGATAAAACCGATCCCACCTGTAAAGCCAACAGAACCACAGTGCCCTAATATACAGGCAAGCTATCATTATGATGTGTTGTTCTATCAACCATCTGTTGAAAAGAAAGTAAACGATCAGAATGATGCTGATATAAATAATCATGCGGTCTTGAAAGACTCTATTGTAAAATTCGTTTTGAATGTAGCGTCTTTACCTGCCGGTCATGAGAAAATTGATTCACTTGTGTTTACCGATAAGCTACCGGAAGGATATAAGCTGGATCTAGCGGGAACAAAGCAAGCGAGTCCTAATTATGATGTTGCTTATGATAAAGATGCTAATGAGATCAAATTTAGTGCAAAATCAGATTATCTAAACACGATAAATGCAGATTTGAATGCTGAAGTGAATATCTCTGCACCTGTAATAACTGGAACGGTTACAAAGGAAGGAACAACTTATAAAAACGATTTCAAATTAACTATCAATAATGAGTATTCGGTTAAGTCAAAACCGGTAAAGGTACATACCCCAACCGAGCCAAAGAAAGAAATATTCAAGGGCGGTACAACAACTAAGATAGATGGTAAGGTAGTACAGCCAGAAGAAGAACTCACATATGAAATCACCTACAAGAACACAACCGGTAAGGATGTAAACGCTACAATCACAGATAAGATTCCTGCACACACCAAGTTTGTATCGGCAGAGAATGGCGGAACAGAGTCCGGCGGAACAGTTACATGGAATGTTGCTGTACCAAAGGATAAGAGCGCAACAGTTAAATTCACTGTAAAGGTAGATAAGGATGTTAACGGAGCACCAATTGATAACGTAGCTAAGGTTAATGATGGAACAAATGAGTACAAAACAAATGAGACTCATAACCCAACACCAACCGAGCCAAAGAAAGATGTATTTAAGGGTTCTGATAAAACCAGTATCAATGGCAAGCTTGTAAAGGCAGGACAAGAACTGCGTTACGAGATTACCTACAAGAATACTACTGGAATTAAACAGACGGTAACTATCACGGACAAGATTCCAAAGTACACAACATTTGTATCGGCAGATAATTCCGGAGCAGAATCAAATGGCACCATAACATGGGTCAAGGAAGTGGAAAATGGAAAGTCTTTGACAGTAAGCTTTAGGGTGAAAGTAAATGACGACGTAAACGGTAACCCTGTTGACAACATCTCTCATGTAAAGGATGGAGTAAACGAGTCAGATACTAATGAAACTCACAACCCTACCGGCACCGAGCCAAAGAAGGAAGTGTTCAAGGGTGGTACAACAACCAATATTGATGGTAAGCGTGTAGAACCTGAACAGGAACTCACATATGCAATTACCTATAAGAACACGACCGGAAAGGATGTAAAGGCTACAATCACAGATAAGATTCCTGCACACACTAAGTTTGTATCAGCAGAAAACGGCGGAACAGAATCCGGTGGAACTGTTACATGGAATGTTGCCGTAGCAAAGGATCAGAGTGTAAAAGTTAAATTCACTGTAAAGGTGGATAATGATGTTAACGGAGCACCTATCGATAACGTAGCTAAGGTTAACGATGGAACTAATGAGTACAAAACAAATGAAACTCATAATCCAACACCAACTAAACCAAAGAAGGAAGTATTCAAGTATGGTACAACAACCAATATTGATGGTAAGAAAGTTGAACCAGGGCAAAAATTAACATATGCAATTACTTATAAGAATACAACCGGATCGGAATGTGATGTAACCATTACAGATAATATACCGACATACACAACATTCGTATCTGCTGATAATGATGGTGTATTTGCTGATGGAAAGGTAACATGGACGAAAAAGGTAGCGGCTGGAAAAACCTATAAGGTAACATTTACTGTACAAGTGAACAAAGATGCATATGAAGTGATGGTAATTAATAAAGCCACCGTTAGAGATGGTTTTAACGATTCTGACACTAACGTTGTCAAGAATCCGACACCTAAGAAAACAGTTCCAGGCACTCGTAAGCCTAAAACTGGTGATGATAATAACATCATTCCATTCGCAATTCTTCTACTTGCATCTCTTGGAGGTCTTGGAGGTACTGTTACTATCAGGAGAAAAAGACATTAGTGTCTAATGAAGATGATTAATTTTAGATTGATTATCCTTTAGCAAAAGGAGGGAATTCGTTAATCGGATTCCCTCTTTTGCGGTTATATTGGGCCTATAAACTTTTGAGCCTATAACGGGCCTATAACTTTTTCGGTGTTCAAGCGGAAATGACGTTTTGCCAATATCGGTGGTAAGAAAAAAATGTGGTGCGAAACTTGCGTATTGCACCACATTTTGAATGTAACAACCAACTCTTTTAAGGGTCGGGTCATCAAAGTTTTTTATGGGTAAATTTTAGGGCCTGGTTTTAGCAGTGGATTCACCGGGTGAAAACGAGGCGAATCAAGGGTTATAGGACAAAAGTATTTGGTAAAATCATCGGAAACTCTATGAATTTAAAGGTTCATTAGGGTCATATATCCATTAGAAATAGCATTATAGGATGATAATAGTAGTGCATAATTACCAGAGAATTTTTGGATATTTTCCGTCAACCTTCATCTCGGAAAACTTCGCGGCAACCTCATCCT